>SDBU01000159.1_pt1 | contig 94846 bp, 97 predicted proteins | sample 2277071 | NCBI WGS metagenome assembly SDBU01 (sample SAMN10397929, study PRJNA504765) | marine sediment metagenome | isolation source: marine sediment core GS08_GC12, 126 cmbsf | place: Arctic Ocean: Gakkel Ridge, Loki's castle | collected 2008
GAGAGATGGTGAATACAGATGGTGGCAAGTTTCTAAAATGTTACCAAGCTTAAACCTCCCTCAACAGATAGAATTGGTGAGTGTAGAAACAAATACATGTTTTAAGGCTGAACGAACACTGTACAGGTATGATGAATTTTCGACTTTTGACTTGTTTGTGCTCAAGCCAGAAGAACTGAAAGGATTAACTGAAGAATTAAAGAGATTTGGTCAATAACTAAGTTTTTTCATAATATTTCCTGAAGATTACCACTTTCAGTGGTTTGGAGTAACAAAAGGTGCTCGAGAAGCTGTTTTTCCTTTGTCCTCTGAAGCTATAAAATGGGTTCTGACTTTATCCAAAGGATAATGAAGGCGGAGGAACGAGCACCATCGTTCGGTAAGTCACCCTCAATAATTAAATTGTTACAACATTAGTTTCTTATTGGTATAAGATTTGTAAGATTCTTTAAGTTGTTTCGGCTTTGGAATGCTTTTCAATAGCAGTATTAATTCATTTCTTCCAAGACTATCTAACGTTCTTAGCATTTGTGTAGTTGGAACATAATTAATTGAGTTTAAGAGATTGGCCAGCCCATTGGTTCCGTTCATCTCAAAAAAATAATTGTTTAAGTCTTTTTCGCTAATTTTTTTTCTTCTTAAATCGAAAATGGTTACTAAAGATACTTTTTTACTGACGCCTTTTAAGCACTTTTTTACTGCCTTCATCGTGTTACTTGTAATAATCGAGTCTTCAATAACTATGAAGTGGTAGTTTTTATATCTTTTCTTATCATTGTTAGATAATTTGGGCACTGCAGCCTTTCTTGCAACATGATCATCATAAAAAGATATTGAATCATATTTGTAACGGTAATATGCATATACGATAGGCAATTTATTTAGCTTAGCTATTTTTTCAGTTAGAATAACAAAATTCTTCTTATATTTACTAGAGTATGGATATTTAACTCCGACAAAAAGCACAGTCTTGGCTGATAGGAGGTTATTAGAAATGATTAATTTATTCAGAAGGTTGGCAAAGTAATTTAAAGATTCAATGTCTCCGTACTTTTGCTTTGAATATATATCCTTTGTTTTTTTATTAACACTTTTATAAAGTGAGTAAGTTTTCATATAAATATATCTAATGCTTCAATATTTTATCATTTACTCGGGTTCAAAGTTATAAAATCTCGTTAGTAAATTCCTAATCTGCACCTTCCGAAGGACTAGTCCACCCAGAGTTTTTGATATAATGCTTCTCGAATGATCAAGGAGTCAAAATTCACAGCAGTTTTGGGTTCCGGTGAGCAAGGGTTAATCTGGGTTTGTCAGCAAGGAGACAATTGTTTTGCCCTTGATAAAAACCGATCTTTAGAAATAAGCTTAACTCCTCGTAAATTTATACAAGGCGACTCACTTTATCTACCCTTTAAGGATACCTCTGTTCATACAATTCATTCTGACTTTATGCTTAATTCTATTCAATCAGGAGATTTTATTGCTCGAGACATTCCTGATAATCCAAAAATATTATCCAGTGATTCTTTCCCACAAATAGTACGCAGCTGGTACGTTGATACAGTCGAAAAACAATCTGATATTAAATTAAAAATAGGACAAGTTCGCTGGTTACTGCGGGAAGCCGCTCTCAAAGAGATGTGGCGTGTACTTACTATTGGTGGAGAAATAATAATCGTGGACCATAAACATGTTGTTGAATGGGTGGACAAACGCTCTACTATGATTCTCCAGGCTCGAAATAAAGAACTAATGATTATGACATTAGATTTAAACAGAAAAGATTTTATTCGATCCGAAAGATCATTTAAGCTCTATCAAAAAGGTATCAATTTAAAAAAAATAAAATTACAAAAACTTTTCGCATAGCCAATGCAGGAAAAGTTAAAAAAATAAAGTGAGTTCTAAAAAATTTAAGCATTTAATATTTTCATGCCGTTTTGTGTATAATAGTTGACATTGAAAAGATCTGAAATTAACGCAGCAATATCTACCGCAATTAGTTTTTTTGGCAAAGTCATGTTTACACTCCCTCCTTACGCTTACTGGAACAGCTCCCAGTGGATTAAATATAAATCAAAAGCAGAAGAAATAAAGAAATTACGTCTGGGCTGGGATGTCACGGATTTTGGTTCGGGAAATTTTGAACAAGTTGGTAGAACTATTTTTACACTTAGAAACGGCCTTGCTGGCTCAAAAAAGTACAAAAAAACCTACGCGCAAAAAGTTATCCATATAAGGGAAGGTCAAAAATCTCCTATCCATTACCACAAAAGTAAGATGGAAGACATCATTAATCACTGCGGTGGAAATATAATTATCAGACTTTGGAAGAAAACTTCGGCCAACAAACTTTCAAAAGCAAATGTTGAATGCAGCATAGATGGACTAAAAAGGGTTGTAAAACCTGGTACAAATATCAAACTAAGACCTGGACAATCAATATACGTTGCACCGCTAACCTATCACCAGTTTTGGGCAGAAAAAGGACATGGTGATGTAATGTCATTTGAAGTAAGCAGCGCAAATGACGATCTTGCCGATAATTTCTGGCTAGAAACAGGCACTCGGTTCCCGGAAGTTAAAGAGGATGCTCCACATAAATACATTTTGTCTTGCGAATATAGCAATGTGCTTTAGATATTTTTAGACTAAATACTTGGAAAAGATGAAAAGTGACCGGCAACATAACCAGTGCTGAAAGCTTTTGTAAGATTAAATCCACCTGTTGGACCATCTAGGCAAATTATTTCTCCTGCGAAGTAAAGCCCTTCTATCAATTTTGACTGCATCGTTTTTGGATCAATTTCCTTGATGTCTACTCCTCCATGAGTGACTATTGCTTTTTTTATGGAATCAACTCCTTCAATATTAATTTCAAAATATTTCAAAAACTTAATTAATGACATGATCTGTTCCTTTGCTAAAGTTGAACTTTGTTGATGAACATCAATTTGTGTTTGATTGGCTGCATACGGTACTAATGATTTAGGCAACAGCTTTGTAAGCAAGCTTTTGTATTCCTTTTTGGGTTCGTTATTAATCTCTTTAATTATTCTAATTTTCAAAGTCTTTTCATCAAGCTTTGGTTTTATATCAATTCTGCAAATTACTTTTTCTCCTAAGTTTATGTGTTCATAAACTAATCTTGAACACTTCAATACAATTGGTCCAGAAATACCACGGTGAGTAAAAAGCATTTCTCCAAATTCTTTGACAAAGACTTTGTTGTTTGACGAAAAACTGATTTCAATATTTTTAAGAGACAGGCCAGAAAGAGCAGTCACGTCTTTGTCGTTTGTTATAAGCGGGGTGAGTGCCGGAATTGGAGTAATTATATCGTGGCCGAATACCTGTGCAAACTTGTACCCATCACCAGATGACCCTGTTTGCGGATACGATACTCCACCTGTTGCGACAACTAGATTCTTTGCCTTGAAAGTTGTTTTTTTAGAAGTAACGACAAAAACGCCCTTTTCTTTTTTGATAAACCTGACAGGAACATCATAATTGATTTCAACTTTTGACTTTTTTAGTTCAGTTAATAAACAGTTTAGGATATCTATTGCCTTGTCAGTTTTTGGAAATAGTCTCTGCCCCCTTTCTTCTTTAAGCTCTACCCCTCTGGTCTCAAAAAAGCTCATAATATCTTTATTTGAAAATCTGCTTAATGAACCATAAAGAAACTTTCCGGTAGAACCAAAGGCTTCAACAATTTCATTGATTTCCTTGGTTGTCGTTACGTTACATCTTCCCTTTCCAGTCAAGAGCAATTTAGTACCTGCTGAAGAGTTCTTTTCTAAAATCAGTACCTTATTGCTATCTTTTTTTGCACCAATTCCTGCCATCATACCAGCCGGTCCGGCACCAACGATTAGCACATCATAAATATCTGTCATTTGAGAATATTATATATGTTCTATCTTTTGGAGTTTTTGAAAACACCTACGTTTCAACTTTCGCGTAGCGAATGAAAGCGGAGGAACGAGCCTCCCCGTCACTCTCTCATAGTATATATCGCCTCAAAAATACCGCGGGGGAGATGGTGGGGGAGTTTTGAAATTATAAGTTTCTTTTTAACTTATCTTCTTTTCCTCCGATTTCAACAGTATTTTCATCAATAATCTTAACAACACCGTCTGTTCCCCATTCCATATGTCTATTGTCTTTGTGTTTAGCCCAAATTACTCTTTTTTGTTCTTGTAATTTGTTTAATTCGTCTCTTGTTTTCCAGCCCTCGTGAATGTACCCATCGTATATAACAAAGTAATCTGGTACTTCCAGTTCTTTCATTTAAAACTGTTTAATAAATCCAGTTTGTATCTTAATCAGTTTGATAATTTATTATCTAGCTTCCATTGAAATTTTTCAAGAACCTCAGATGCTTCTAATACTAAAGACTCCGCAACATTCCTAGGAGCGGAAATTGTTTCCAATCTCGTTTATCTCTAAAGGCAATAAGCTTCTTAATCAGCCTATCCATACAGCTGTATTGTATCAAGTTCTATCGCGCACAAACAAAGGAGAGCTGATTCCTTTGAAAAGCTCTTTGAATGGAGTGCCCGGTAACGAGTTTTTCAAATCAGCTCGTTTTTCAGAAGCTTCAAAGCTTTTTTTAACAATATTTTATTTCCCTCCTTGTATCTCCAAGTACTCGCTCCAGATGGATGCGGAAATGGAATAACTATCAATTCTTTCTTTATAGCAAAATAAGGGTTCGTAATATAAATTCGTCCAATATTATCTGCCAAAGGCTTCACCTTTTCATTTAAGCAGTAAGAAATTGATAATCTCCCTATTGGAATAACTATTCCAGGATTAAAACTAGTAATTGTGTCAATTAGCCTATTTCTTTCTTTATCAATATCATCCTTAGTTGGAACAATATGGGCCCCGTTCATTGCTCCAGGGAAATAATCAACCAACGCTGAATAAAGAAAATTCTTTCTTATTAGTTCATCAGTGAGTCCGATTGAATAAAGCCACTGATTTAATGAGGGCCAGTCATGAGGGCGACTCTTAACTCTGGGCATAGCTTGGCCAATGAAAATCGTCTTCTTCACTAAAATCATTATACTTGAAGTAGTTCCTGGCCAGGCACTACTCAATGCCTGACTAGCCAAGTACCATGCGATACTCTGTGAATCAGATACCAACTGGTATCCGGCACAGCTTACAAATCAATGCCTATTGCGGGCATGCTTGTCGATTAAAAGCTGTTGATTTTACTTTTTCCTTCCAAGAGTTATGGCTTTTACAATACCCGTTGCTAGTAGGGAAGTAAGAACTGCCAATCCAAAGAAAATTCTTGCCAACCAAGGTTTCCTTTTCCTTTTTCTGATCGGTGGAAGCACCGGTTCAAAAAGCGATTTTAACTGAGCTGGTACTACAAATTCAACAAATTCAATAATCTTGCTCGGGCTCTCTTTTGTCTTTTTCTTTCTGACAACGGTTTCCTTGTATGTTTCAACTATCTTTCTTGCCACATTTTGAGTATCAAATTTACCAAGGCCTTTTCTACAATTGATGGTGGTCTCAGTGTAGTTCTTTTCGCTTTTATTAACATATTCCTGTAATTTCTTGGCGAAAGCCGTAGGAGTTGTTTCTTTCGGAAGAGAGAGACCATTTTTCTCGTTTACAAGTTCGCTTGTGGTTTCGTTTTCTAGCCCTATCACAGGGGTTCCTGAAGCTAATGCCTCAATTATTACCAAACTTTGAGCCTCTTTTAGGGAGGCCGAAACAAAATAATCTGCTTTTTCTAAAGCCTTGCCCACATTATTTTGGCTAATGTGATTATTAATATTTACATTTGTAATTTTGTTCTTGCTTATTATCTTTTTTAACTTCTTTACATAAGAAAATCCAGTTTTTTTGTTTCCGTAAAGTTCTAATTTGTAAATTTTAGGCAGATGTCTAAAAACATGAAGCAAGTACTCTTGATTTTTTCTTGATGTGTATGAGCCCAAAAAGACGAAGGCCTTATTTCTAGATGGTGATTTTGTTTTTAGTTTATTGTAGAACTTGATATCTCTGGGATTGTTGATAGTTTTTATTTTTATTTTCGGATAGATAGAAAGAACTGATTTATTAACGAATTTGTTCAGTGCAATTACAAGATCGACTTTTTTAAGAATTTGCTTTACAAAGGTAGTACTCAGGGGCTTTTTTATTAATTTCATTACTTTTATATCCTTCGTTTTTGGAAAGACGTAACCCAAAACCCCTTCAGAAATAATTGCGTGGAAAGTAACTATAATGGGTGTGTTTTTCTTTAGTGCCCATACCATGCACACAATATCCATAAACGAAAGGTTCTGTGAATGAATAACGTCCGGGTTAAAATTGTCTAATTTTTTAAACAAAGATTTAACAACCTCTGGAGTTAACTGGGGAATGTCTAATTGTTTTACTGAAACGGATGGGACTTTAAGGTAAGTTAAATTCTTGTTTATGGTCTTTGTTTTGTATTTTTCTCCAAGGCAAACATACAATACCTTGTGTTCTTTGCTTATTTCTTTGGCGATATCTTGTGCAACCACGGAAACTCCGCATTCATTTTCTGGTTTATAGTTAACAATAATTGCAATTTTCATTTTATTAGCATTGGCGAACAGGATAAGTTAAATAGTGTTCAATCTGAACATCTTTAACGGCTATTTTAGTATAATGCCAGTTAAAGTCAAAAGGTGAATGTTATGGCTCTCCACGAAGGTACATCGCAATCTAGGTTGACAAATTGATCTTGAAGAAACTGCTCATTTGTTTAAAAGACTTGAAATAGGGTATACTTGCTAAGGTAAGGAAATTATGAGTAGTTACAATCGAAACAGTAGACGGGGCGATAGCCGCGGGCCCGGTGGGCCTCTGGCCCGGAGGGGAGGAGGAGATTTTCAAAGGCACTCTGGGCGTAGGGAAATGCACAAAGCAGTGTGTAGCGAATGCGGAAATGATTGTGAAGTTCCTTTTAGGCCAAGTGGAGATAAGCCAATATTTTGTAGTAATTGTTTTGAAGGAAAGGAAAGATCAAGCCGAAGAAGCTCTGGAAGATCTGGTTTTGGAACAAAAGATAACACAAATAAACAGTTATTGGAACAGGTCACCTCTGTAAATACAAAGCTTGATAGAATTCTTAAAGTGCTTGAGGACAGTGTTGAAAAGAAACCAATTTCGAAAAAACTTAAGGTTAAGAAGGCAGTTACGAAGGCAACCTCCAAAGATAAAAAACCCGAGACAAAGAAAGCGAGCAAAAAAGAAGCTAAAAAATCCACTTAACCTTGCCTATTTGAGAGAGAAAGCTCCATCAGCCGTTTTTTGTTTATTGTGGAGCTTAAGTTCCCCAGGTAAAGTTTGTTCTTGATACTTTTCTCCACCTATCCTTTTAAATAAATATTCAACAATATCGTCAGCTACATTCTGAGACTTACCTATATAAGGGTAGTGGTGAATATCGATACCTGGAGTATCATTTAATTCCAGTACATATGGTTTTTTTGATAATTCCTCACAAATTATATCTACTCCAGTAATTACCATTCCTATCGCCTTAGCTGCTTTAACTGCAATATCTTTTATTTCCTGAGGCATGCTTTCAGTTGCATCCTTCCCAACTCCTCCAGTACTAATGTTGGCATTTTGTCTTAAGAATACTGTCTCTCTTTCTTGGGGAACATATGTCAATTTTTTGTTTTGCTTTTTCAAGTTTCTTTTTACCTCTCCATTAATATTTATCTTGCATAAGGGCTTTTCATATCTTTCTCCGATTAAAGGATTATTATTGAACTTTTTAATGAGTTGACTAATATTTTTTACTCCATCACCAATAACATGAGCAGGAATCCTTTCCATTACTGCAGAGACTTTATCACCGACAACAATTAATCGGTAATCCTTGCCATTAATAAATTCTTCAATCAAAACATTCTTTTTACCTGGTTTGTTAAAAACTAAAGGCAATACTTCTTCAAGTTCAACAATTGACTCAATATTGGCAAAAACTCGGTTTCCGTGAGCTCCTTTTATTGGTTTTAATACGCAGGGAAACAAATTGTTGTTAATAATTTTTCTCTTTGCCTCTTTTGGAGTTCTCACTAGCCAACTTTTTGGTGTTGGGATATTGCATGTTCGAAGGATTCTTTTTGTCAGATATTTATTGTTAGCGATAAAGCAAGCCGGTTGGGAATTAACCGGGAAAGATGTACCCTTAACAAAGGTGGGTTTTCCATTAAATACAACTTCCAAGAGCCTAAAACGCTTAGAAACTACCTTTACTTTTATGCCCTTCTTTCGCAAAGCCTCTAATACAACTTGGGCACTATTGCTTTTAAAATTGATGTTATTTTTCATATTAAAAAATATTCCTATCTAAAGATTATTTTACAAGTGAATATTAAAGAAGTGGCAGGAAGGCCCCAAAAGAGTTATACAAAAAAAGCCCTTGTATAACACACTTTTGAATTTTAATTCACTTATTTTCACACTAACCTACTTGCAACACCTTGAACCTTCTTCTTGGGCTTTTACAGTCATAATTTTAGCAGAATATTAACTATAAGACAACCCTAAACAGCAAATGTGTGGTATCTCTAAAATAAATCCAGGTCCAGCTGTGGCGGAAGAACGAACATTCCCGCCTCTCATTCATAAAGGCAATTGACAATCTAGCCTAAATTAAGACAAAATAGATACTAGAGGAAGAATTATGCCTGCCAAAAAGGCTGACGATAAAAAGAAGAAAGCGAAAGAAGAAAAAGAAGAATCTTCAGATGAAGAAGTCATTGAAGTAAAAACCACGAGAAAAGTAGAAGAATCCAAGGAAGAAAAGCCGGAAGTAGGAGAAACGGAAAAAAGCGGGACTAAAGATACAAAAGGAGTTGAAATAACTTCATTTAGCCAGCTAGATGCTGATGATGATAAAAAGGAAGATGAAATAGAAGAAAAAGAAGAATCGGAAGTAGAAGAAAAGCCAGCTGAGGAAAAAAGTCCTGCTGAAGAAAGCTCGGAGAAAGAGGTAGCTTCACAAGAAGAAGCCAAGAAATGGCTAAAAGGTATAACGCCGGAGATAGAAACTGAAGGAGAGGGCGACAAAAAATCGAAACTAAAAACTTTTTTAATTATCATCGGAATCGCGGCAGTTATCGGAGTAATCACCGGCGGAGTCTTTTATTACCGAGAAAAAGTATCAGAAGCACCTGAAGAAGCGGTACCTACACCTACAGAAACACCGGCTACTTCTACGCCAACTCCTACCGAGACGGAAGAAGGATTAGATTTTTCAGAGTACGCAGTCAGCATCCTTAATGGTTCCGGCATTCCTGGTGAAGCTGGAGCAATAGTAGAATTGTTAACAGATGCCGGTTTTGCCGAATTTGAAACAGGTAATGCTGATTCTTATGATTATCTAAAAACGGAAGTTAGCACTAAAGAAGATACGCCAGTCGCTGTCTATAATAAGATAGAGGAAGCGCTAAGCAACACGTATGACGTTTCAAAATCAGAAAGTTTTCTCTCTGAAGACTCCAGCTTCGATGTAATTGTTATTGTAGGCGCCAAGAAATAACCCCAAAATAATTAAAAAACTTCTGGGAAATGGTAAAATATAACCTGTGAGCCGCGTGGCGCTTACATACGCAAGCAGGGAACTGGTATACGCTTAATAACATATTTGAGTTAGGGTTTACCATTTGGTAGACTATACGCATGAGAGCGCGAAGTTGGACAGAAGATCAGTTAAGAGCAGCTGCTAAGAATTCCAGAAGCGTAAGACAAGTGTTAACCCATTTGGGTTTAAAGGAAGCTGGGGGAAATTACGACCAGATTAAAAAATATTTGCACTTTTATAAAGTGGGCACGAGTCATTTTAAAGGAAGAGGATGGAATAAGGGTATGAAGATGCCATACCGTCCTAAAATTACTTTAGAAAAGGTATTAGTAAAAGGTAGTGATTACCAAAGCTATAAATTAAAGGCTCGCCTAATGCGTGAAGGGCTTAAGAAAGAAAAGTGCGAGAAATGTGGATGGTCAGAAAGATCGACTGATGGAAGAACTCCATTAGAGCTTGATCATATAAACGGTGATAGTAAAGATAATCGTTTAGAGAACTTAAGAATTCTTTGCCCAAACTGTCATAGTTTGCAACCTACACATAGAGGAAAAAACACTAAAGGTGTAAGGGTCAGTGGCGGAACTGGTATACGCGCACGACTTAAGATCGTGTGAGATAATATCTCGTGTGGGTTCGAGTCCCACCTGACCCACCATCGGGGATTGGCGCAGTTGGTAGCGCGCTCGCTTTGGGAGCGAGAGGTCGGCAGTTCGAGTCTGCCATCCCCGACTAAAGAGTAAGGTCGCCGGGGAGACCAGCATAGCTGGGAAATACTCGCTTTGCGAGTCTACGAGTCCGGCCACACCGACCCGTCAGAGATAGACCTAAACGCTTCGTTTCTATTTAATCCCACATTAAGAGAGAAAATTTGGTGCTTTTTTGGTAAAATGCTTGTTTACCTATGACAAGTGAAAACAACTCAGATCAAGTAAGCCACAGAAACCATCCTTTGAGAAAATTACAAAGTAGTTTTGAAGGTTATACCCTAGATGTTCTTTATACTCTTCACACTAAAGGCTTGTTAAATGAAACGCCAATTGCTAAGGCACTGGAGCGCGGAGATAATTTGCATCCAGATGATGTGACTCTTACAGGACTACAAATTACAGTAGAGGCATCAAGAGCCCTAGTAGACAACGCTACTATTAACTCAATGGGCCGTCTAATTTTAGGTGAAACGCTTGATTTCTTCGATGGTGCTCTCGCTAGACATTTAGAACTCTCCTCACCCAATGGTGCAGTTAAAGATGTATTAGCTGATCGGATTGCTGACAATTCTATGGCTAAACTTATTGCTGAAGAAATGAATAAATACGAAGGCACTTCACAAGATCTAGAAAAAAAACTTATAGTAGCTTTTCAACTATCAACTCTTACCAAAGCAGCTTCAGAAATGTTTGGAGTGACCACCAATGAAGGTGGTCAAGGAAGTATGCCTGAAAGAAGAAGGGTTTTATTGGGTATTTTATTAAATTTAGGAAAATTAAATAAAAGGATACTCCCAAGTAATCAAAAAGATCGAATTGAAAGTAGACTATTATCAGGCATAGATAAACGAACCGAAATTTTAATTCTCAGTAGCGACCAGAGAGCAAGACAAAGAACTGAGCTTATTATGAAGGCTCAATTTAAAGAAATAAGTTGGGACCATCCAGAATTGAGTGATCCATATTCATCTGCAGCTATAGAAGCACGAAAGTACGCAGCGGTGCACTTAATGAACCAACAAATGGGAGTAGACGTTGTTGAACACCTAAACTCTCTTGTAGTAGGAGCAAAATTCCCTTCATATGAAGATTTAAGGACTAGATTAAATTATGTCGATGAATGTGCTAGAGATATTGAGGGTTTCCTTGCAGATGCTATTTCCATAGCCAATCCAAAGTAAATTGACACCGCTATGATACTCGGCAGGAGGTTATTGGTTATTTAAGAAATAAGGAGGGGAGACAGTGAGTTTAGTCAGGAACTTCTTTTAGCCTCGCCTGCCAAAAGTGATCTAATTCATACTGCCGCAAAAGCGTGTATACGGGGCACAGCAGTTGGTTAAGTGTTTAACTCTAACTTCTCAATTGTTTTTTCATTTTCTTTAAAAATATTTTAACTCTTTTCTTGGAATATTTGGTTTTTAAATATTTAGTATATGCTTTCTCTTTTGTAAATCTTTTTTCTAAAATGTTCAGCCAATCTTTGGGAATTAAATCGGGTCTCCTTTCAACATCCAACCAGAAAGCTCTTTCAGTAGCCATCCATAAAATATCAGCTTCCTTTAGTACTTTTGCTTCTTTTGACTTGATTGGCAAACCTAACTCATTATTGTCGTGTTCTAAAATAATATTTGAAACTTGTTGAATTCTCTCTTTTGGAAAGTTAATTTTTATTAATATTTTCTTTGATATTTCAGCTCCATATTTCATATGGTCTCGTTTAACTTGTTTTTCCCAATGAGTTTTACGTTTTTCTTGGGAAATTTTGGAATAACCAATGTCATGTAGAAGAGCTGCAGCAATCAAAACTTCTTCGTCTAACTCTATTTCTTTTAAGATATGAGATACATTTACGGCTACCACTAAATGGTGAACGTTATCTAACTTTCTCCCCTTTTTGTAATAAGGCAAGGCCAGACGATAAATTTTGTGATATTTTGGTTTTAGACCTTTTACTTTCACCTGCACTAATTATAAATCATATTTAAACTTTTTTATCTTCTTTGATATAATTGAACCTGAAGATATACTGCGGGAGCAGCTCGTAAATCGCGGGTATAGTTCAAAGGCAGAACATTAGGTTTCCAACCTAAGGATGCGGGTTCAATTCCCGCTACCCGCTCTAGGCGTAGAAGTAATCGTTAAGTTTTAATTTCTAAATAGATAATAATTAAAAGCCTCCGAACCTTTTTCTGATAATGCCACCATATTTATGCTAGAGATATCTTCTAGTCTTAAAAACGAAGCATTGGAAACAATTTCCTGTAAATTAAACTTAGCAAGTTGAGTAGACCAAGAACCTAGTTTATTTGCTGATTCGAATACAGCTTCATTAGAAACAAAGGGTATTGTATCCGCTACAGTTGCATAACGAAAAACTATCTGAAACCGTAATCCTTCTAATGCAGCACGGCCTACATTTGTGCCTAAGACATTTGTTGTTAATGATGTTTCTGGTGGAAAGCCGTACTCGGCTGCTGAAAGTTCAGATAATTTATTAGCACCGAAAATATTTGTACTATAAAACTCCCAACCCGAAGAATTAGTACCGTTTTCTATATTAGGCAGTTCAGCACGTACCGTCACAAACCTCAATGCGCTCTCTTCTTTTGTTTCTCCCCAAACACCGATTACTTCCAAGTACTTAACTTCAGGCTTGTAAGGAATAGCAAATTCAATTTTGTTCTCTTTATTGGTGGCGACAAGAGCTTCATTTTCATTCCACGAAACCGACTTTTCTTTAATTTGAAATCTATCAATCGCTTCGTTTGCTTTTAACCATTGGAAGTGCTCTTTAGTTTGTTGAATTCTGAAATCTAGCTGATTATTTATTGGCCATACTTTTTCAGCAAGCCTATCTGCGTTTCCTGCAGCAGCCCCAAAACTTGCCCCTCCAACAACATAGATAAATTCACGCCTTGATATACTCATAAGTAAAAGGCAGTTGAAAATATTTGGTTTAATATACAGTAGATATAAAATGCCTGTCAAGGGAATTTGTGGTCAAGCCATAAGCAAAACAATCAATTCCCATATATTCTTTCAAGGCTACAAGCTGAATACCCAGCTCTGGCGTGATATACTTTGAGAGGTTCGAGCCAAGTACGGTTACCAGCTCACATATTCTTTATTACCGCCTCCAGAAACGACGCAAAAATAGGGTGGGGGGTTAGGGGGCGAGAAAGATATTCCGGATGAAATTGAGTTCCGACAAAAAATGGGTGATCGGAGAGCTCAATCGCCTCAACTAACTTTCCATCAGGCGAAGTTCCAGAAATTACAAAGCCATTTTTTTCGAACCGTCTTCTATATTTATTATTAAACTCATATCTGTGCCTGTGACGTTCGAAAATTAATGATCGAACATTAATGTTCGGTGATTGGTTTTTAGCAATAGGATTTGGAATAAACCAAGGATTAGACTTGCCTCCGCCATATTTTTTGTAAGCCTTCTCAAGAAGCGTACCCTTTCTTATCACACACGGCCAGGCACCTAATCGAATTGTTCCACCATACTGCCTTTTAGCCAGATATACTCTTTGGTGAGGCATGACATGAATTACCGGATGTTTAGTCTTAGGGTTAACTTCAGTTGTACTTGCTTTGCTCATTCCCAAAACGTGTCTTGCAAACTCAATCGTTGCCATCTGCATTCCAAAGCAAAGACCTAAATACGGGATTTTATTTTCTCTGGCATACTCTACAGCTCTAATTTTCCCTTCGGCTCCACGGGAACCCCAACCTTGAGGAACTAAAACTGCGTCTAATTTTGCAAATGTTTTTTCAAAATCAGACTTCGACATTTTCTCGACGTCCTCGGAATCAATCCAGATTATCTCTGGCGAGGCTCGATGTCTCCAAGCAGCATGCTTGAGAGCTTCCACAACACATACGTAGCTATCCTCAAGAGTATAATCTCCGGTCGTTTGATATTTTCCTACCATCCCGATGACTACTTTTTTAGTTGCCTTTTTACTTCTTCCAACCATATTCTTCCAGGATGCAAGATCTTTCCTCTTGGCTTTCAGTCCAAGCTTTTTGATAATCTTTGTAGTTAGAGATTGTCTATCTAAAACAAGTGGCGTTTCATAAATACTTTCTACGTCGGGATTTGAAAAGATAGCATTGACTGAAAGACCCGAAGCTAAGGCGATTTTTTCCTTTCTTTTTTTGTCAACCAGCCGCTCTGCTCTTGCAACAATAAAATCAGGCTGAACTCCTAAGGAGTTAAGCAAGGAAACCGATTGCTGAAGAGGTTTTGACTTAAGTTCGCCGATTGACGATGGAACCGGCAAATAACCAACGTGGACTAAGACAACGTCATTGGGAGCCTTAAGTTTTAATCTCCGAACGGCTTCGAAAAACAAAAGTCCCTCGTACTCTCCAACCGTTCCACCTAGCTCTATTAAAACAACGTCCGCTTTGTGTTCTTTACCTGCAGCGCGCCAACGTTTGATAATCTCAGGAGGGATATGGTGATATGGCTGAACACACAGACCATCATAATCTAGCGCTCTTTCTTTTTCCAAAACGAATTTATAGACCTGGCCGTTAGTAAGATAATTAGCTCTGTTTAAAGTAACGTTTAGGAATCGTTCGTAATGACCCAGATCTTGATCGGTTTCCAATCCATCATGGGTTACAAAAACCTCTCCGTGCTCCATGGGATTCATGGTTCCTGCATCAATATTTAAATACATATCGCACTTGACAGCAGTAACTTTTATTCCGCGAGACTTCAGAAGGAGTCCTATTGAAGCTGTCGTGACTCCTTTTCCTAAACCTGAAAGTACACCACCTGAGATTATTATGAATTTCATTAAAAGAGGCCCTCCGGGCTATAGACACCCCGGGTCGGAAACCCTTTTCACAATATCATATGGAGTCAAGAAGGTGTCAAGAGGAAGCTACAGGATGCGCCAACCGTCCCGTGGGTGGAACACCTTATCGGTAGTATACTACGAACCCTCGAGAAGCTAAAAGAGTTTGGATTTACATATTATAAGGGAAAAGTGTCGGCAATTGAAATGGAAGGAGAAGAAATTTATATTTACAAAGCCGTTAATAATTAAGTCTTATTTTTAATCGTTCTTTTAGGGGAGTTACGTTTTTGATAAGGCCAGTTGTAGTCTCTCGTAAGCGTGCGTCCATTAAATCTGTTGCGGCCTTAATGTGTTTTAAAGAAGCCTCTTTACTGTCTTCCTCTTGCAATCTTTTTTGAGTAGAAAAAAACTCTTCGGAAGCTTGTCTTATATTTGGTAAAATCTCTACCTTCATAATAAGTGCGCCCGGGAGGGTTGCTCGCTTTGTTCCGCTATATCTGCTTCGCATCTCCGAAACCCCAACAAGGTTTCGGAAAATTCTGTGCGCCTATTGTCCCTCAGGTGGAACACCTTTTCAAGAACATCCTTGAGGTTTACGAGAAACTAAAGGCTCTTGGTTTCACCTATTATAACGGCAAAGTCTCTGTTATTGATATAGAGGAGGATAAAAATGATTAAATCCTCCCTTTTTGATGAAAAAACCTTTTATAAGCAGTTTAAGAGGGATTTACTTCGTTCAAAGAGCGAAGTCGTGATTGAAAGTCCTTTTATCACTACAGCTCGAATGAACAAATTGGCACCAGTACTTCAAAAGTTGGTAAATCGTGGAGTAAAAGTCTATGTAGTTACCAGAGACCCCAAAGAGCATCAATCACCTTTTGCTGAGCAGTCTGAGCGGGAGATCCAGCATTTTGAAAAGATTGGGGTTCAAGCTTTGATTTGTCTTGGTAATCATCATCGTAAATTAGCAATTATTGACCGAAAGATTCTATGGGAAGGTAGTTTGAATATTCTTTCTCATATTAAAAGCAGAGAGATTATGAGACGGATTGATGATAGAAACTCAACTGAGGAAATGTTTAGCTTTTTGAAGTTAGGCAAGTTTATTTAATTGATATTATCAAGTAGAATAGGAGAACTATGACCAAGAAATACGTAGGATTTGAAATCACTGAAAAAAAAATTGACACCGCTTTGCGTTACCTAAGATATGAGAAAGGTGAAAAAGACGCCACTAGAGAAGATGCAATTGCCTTGCTTGAGGACTTTAATGCTCTGGCTCATATGGTGGCTCATAAAGTAGTAGAAGACGAAAAAAGTGGCAAGATTAAGCCAGCAAAGTTAAAAAAGGCTTCCAAGAAGAATTAAGTTAGAAGTCTAAAATATCAGAAGACTTAACTTTCAACACTTTGCAGATAGTTTTTAAAGTTTTCATAGACGGATTTTCTTCACCCCGCTCAATACGAGCATAGTAATTAACATGAATACCAGCCTTATCAGCTACTTGTTGCTGTGTCAGCTTAGTTTTGTTGCGGGTTATTCTAATATTTTTACCAAACTTTTTTTGTGATCCCATAACCCTTATCCTTGGTTTTTAATTATACATTACATGATTTATAATGCATCTTATGGATGAAGCAAATAATGGTTCAAAATTATTGAAGCAAAAGTATGATCTCCACAACACCCCTGAAGTGGAATCGGCAGCACAACGTGCACAGGCCCGTACGGGAGAGCGCGTACCTCAAAACCCGCTTCTGCGCATTGAGAATTATCTTGACCGTTTTAGAGAAATCGTTGACCGTAAAAATCCCGTTAAACGGGAGCGCGGAATAGAGGCTTTAAAAAGAGTTATTCATAACAAATTTGTCATCAAACCAGAAGAAATCCCTGAGGCGTACTGGGAAAACCAAAAACGCCTGGTGCGAGAGCGAGGTCAAGGGGCTGACTTGGACATAATTGATTGGCATGAGTTGCAGGAGCAAAATTCAGAAGCAATAATCGCAGATCAAAAAAGCTCGCTTGATAACTGGGTTGATTATCTTGCCTCCCCTGATGCCACCTATCCAGACTGGCTTAAATACTGGACCCTTCGAAATGTAGTTGATTTGGCAAAATATGACAAAGAGAAAAAATCTTTCCCCAAGCGCACCTCAGGCACCACCAACCCGTTTCCTGAATTGAATCGAGAAGCCCTGGCGTATGTTTTGGATGCGGTCGAAAAGAAACACCAAGGAGAAAAGGTAACTTTTACTGAACTTGAGGCCAAAGACAAAGATAAATTTGATCAACTACTCCATAGAGAGAATTTTGCTAAGCTTTATGCCTGGGCAATTGAAAAGGTTATTCCGGCATCAACCAAAACGCTGGTAAACACAAAAGGCAGGTGGATAATGTACCCCCAGAATTCCGAACACTTACCCCTAGTTCAGTCTATTCAGGGTCATGGTACCGGTTGGTGTACAGCCGGAGAGTCAACGGCCCAAATACAACTTCAAGGGGGAGATTTCCATGTCTTTTACTCGCTTGAACAGAATGGGAAACCAACTGTGCCAAGAGTGGCTATCCGTATGGAAGGAAGCAGTATTGCCGAAATCCGCGGGATAGCAGAGGAGCAAAACCTTGATCCTTTTATTGGCGATGTTGTTGAGGAAAAACTCCAAGAGTTTCCTGATGGTGAAACATATAAAAAGAAAACTAGCGATATGCAGCGTCTAACCGCTATTGCAGGGAAATTGCAGACAGGCGAAGAACTTAATAAAGACGAGCTGGTTTTTATTTATGAAATTAACGGTTCTATTGATGGTTTTGGTTACCAAAAAGATCCACGGATCGCAGAACTACGAGCCCAAAGAGATCCAGAAACTGATATGCCTGTTGTTTTCGAGTGCCGTCCGGAACAAATCGCCAGTAGTGTTAATGAAATCAACCATCACACTAGGGCTTATGTGGGAGAATTGGTACCTGGTATTTTTGAAAAGCTCCCAGATAATATCGAACACATCTATACATCTTTTCCAGAAAGAAAAATCCGCAGGGAAAAAGCTGAGATTGGCGGAAAGACTGCAAGACAACTTCAAAATGAAATGAAGCGAGTAGGCATTAAAACATCTTCGTACGCTGAAGATATGCTGAAAAGTAGCGATTTTACCACACTCAAAAATCCTGAAGAGATTAATCTTATCCTACTAACAGTGGCCGACTTAGGTTTGAACGGTCATCCAACGATCGACGAAATATATGCACGTGCGGAGGAACTAGGATTTGAGCTTTGTCCGGCAGAACTTGGGCCGCATTATCACTTACAAAATACTGATCAACCTTTAGGAGTCAGGCGTTACGTTGGCATGAAGCAAATAACCGTCGGCGATAGCGGTCCGCGCGTGTTCGGGCTGGCACGCCTTGGGGGTGGTTTGTGGCTGGGTGGCGATTGGGCCCGCCCTGGCTCTCGGTGGAATCCCGAGCGCCGGTTTTTCTTCCGTCTCCGCAAGTAAAAATCTTGAATTCTTTACCCCTTTGTTTATTTGAATCTTTGACGGCTTGATTCTTTAATACTTTGGTTTTCGTCGAATTTTTTTTGCTATACTCTTAATAGATTGGTTGCATTGAACGGCTACGGTTTTTCAAGACCTTTTCGGCACATGTACTTTGAGAGTGCGAATGGTTACGGCTTTTCGCAGAGGATGTGCATAAGTGTCTACAAAAAAATAAAGGTTACCCTCCTCCAAGAAATACCGTAGGGTTGACCGGTACTCCGTAAAGCCTTATTTCAAAATGCAAATGTGGCCCAGCTGTCCAGCCGGTTTCTCCCATTGTACCTATTTGATCTCCAATCTTTACTTCCTGGCCTTTAAACACATATATCCTGTCAAGATGGGCGTAAACTGAAGTAATGTTATCTCCGTGGTTAATGATGATGTGTTTGCCATATCCCCAGAAAATTTCTCCCTCATAGATAACAGTGCCATCCATAAAAGGAGTGATCGGATCCCCTATATAACCATTGGGGTTGGCAATATCAATGCCGGTGTGGAAAATTTGTTATAAATGGCTAATCTTGAATTGTCTTATAATATACTGAGCTTATAACTATTTTTGTGTTAAAATGCAGAAAGTTAAAACCTCCTGCTTCTTCGTCTTCCTGCCCAATCGTTGGGTTTCTATATTCTACAAACATATGTCTAAAGAAACTTTTATAAAACTAGAAAGTATCCCTGAACCAAGCAGGGAAACATATCTGGAAAGAGCAGTTGATGATTTAGATGTAAGATTGTTTGTGGAAAATTTTCTTCAACCGCATAGCCCAGAAGACTCGCTAGAATTTATGGCAACCGAACTGGTAACTCCTAAGGCTGGTGAGAAATTACTGGCTTATCAAAAAGTTGTTCAAGAACTTATTCACAATACCAACTCTAGACAGATAGTTAAAGAGTTTGTAGATCGTGACTACAACCTTATGTCTCATCTTGAGGAAAGAGAAGAGCAACTGGAAGAGCATAACGGCTTGGGTGGGATACTAGCATATAGTAGAAGAATTCAGAAATTTACTAAGACTGATTATCATGTTTTAAAGTCTTTCTGTAGCTCAGTAGAAAAAACCCAAGAAATAGATGGTGATTCAACGATTCTGTCAGAGCTTAAAGAATTGGGTCAAACTATTAATCAAGACGAAAATTATCAAGCTGCTCAGGCGGTGATTGAGGCAATGGATAATTATGGAGACAGTAACATCCAGGTGCGTTACAACTTTTTTGATTCCCCATTTGCAGTAGCTCACATTAAAATGAAACCGCAGGAGCGGTGGAAAGAGATGTTGGGATGGTATTCACATATGGGGAAAACTGGACTTAAAGAAATGTTAACAATGGGGCTGGCTCACGCTTTGCCGACTAATAGAGAAAAAATGTTTGTTAGAACTCTTGAATTTATGATTGAAAAAAACTGGGATTCAATTCAGACAATGCTTGGATATAGAAAAACAATGGACTTTTTCTTAGGAGCTCCTAGATTTGTAGAAACAATGGACTCATATGAGTTGCCCCTAACATTTCCTGAATTTACTGAGGACTCAACCTTAAATATTGAAGGATTATATAACCCATCCTTACTTTTACAAGCACATATCAGGGAAAAAGAAGACTTAGTGGTAAATGAAGTTAAATCAAAACCTGATGAAAATGTTGCTGTGATTACCGGACCAAACAATACAGGTAAATCTATTTTTGTAAAAGGAATTGGTTTAGCTTGTGGACTTGGTTTTAATGGTTTCCCTATACCAGCAGAAAAAGCTGGGCTGGGAAAGATTGATCGTTTATTTACGCATTTTGTTCACTCAGAAGATATTGAGTTGGGTGAGGGCTCGTTTCTGGATGAATTAATGAGAATTAAAGAAGCATTAGAAAATGCCACTTCACGAAGTTTAATAATAATTGACGAGCCAATCAGGGGTAGTTCACCAGAAGATTCTGAAGAAATAACTTTGTGGCTGATTAAGGGACTTGTAGAGCTAAAAGCTCCTATTTTCTTAACAACTCATTTACACTCGGTGGCAAACAGGGTAGATGACTTGGAAGGAGTAAGAAACCTGCAAACAAAAATAGAGGTTGATGGGGAAGAGATTAGGCCTACTTATAAAGTCATCGAGGGGAAGTCAGGAAAAAGTTATGGTGTTGAGCTTGCTCAAAAAATGGGTCTTTCAGAAGAAGACATCTTAAAAATGATAAAAGACAAAAATTAAAGTGGCCGATAATTAAAACTAGGAGAAACCTTTATTTGCTGCCTCCTCAAACTCTTCATACAACCACTTAAAACAAGCCTAAAATTATATTGTTATCCACCCAAAAATACCCTCGGATTCACCGGTATTCCGTAAAGCCTTATTTCAAAATGCAAATGTGGCCCAGTTGTCCAGCCGGTTTTTCCCATTGTACCGATTTGGTCTCCAATCTGTACTTTCTGGCCTTTAAACACATATATCCTGTCAAGATGGGCGTAAACTGAAGTGATATTGTCGCCATGGTCAATGATAATGTGTTTACCGTATCCCCAGAAAATTTCTCCCTCATATATCACAGTGCCGTCCATAAAAGGGGTTATCGGGTCGCCGATATAGCCATTAGGGTTAGCAATATCAATGCCGGTGTGGAATAGCTGGTACAAACTTGATTGGGCAAATTCCAAAGTAATTACTCCCTGCGCTGGCCAAGCTACTGTAGGGTGTATTTCTTTAACTACTGAGCCGTCCTTTGGATCTAGAATCTGAATGTTTTTAGTTTCAGAATCAATCCCGACCAAGGCATCTGAAACAATGTTTATACCGGTGTGGGTTAGAATAAAAACCGCAATCACCGGCATTGAAAGGATAATCAGAAAAGCCAGTATTACGGTCTTTAATTCCCTTTTATAAGACCAGATTGTCGAGAGTAAGAGAAAGATATTCATTGACTACCGGTAAATCTCTCTGGGGTCAGTGGTAAGAAGCGGGTGTTCTTTTTCAGAAGCGACAACTTTTAAGGCCACATTGTTTTGATCGGCAATTATAAGTGCCTCCCCCCGATCGCAGGTTAGCAAAAAGCGCTGTTCATATTCACTTAAGTTAAACTCAAGAGCCACCTTTTTGATTGTAGTGGTGTCTTGTTTCATTAAGATCCTAAGTGACGATTGCGAAGCAATGACTTTGCCGTATTCTTGGTTTAAGAAATCATTGGCTTGTTGTGAAATAAGAGTAACGCCCAGATAATGTTTTCTGGCTCTTCTTACCAAACCTGCTAAAAATCTAGCGCTCTCTTCATGCTCCAAAAGAATCCAAGCCTCATCAATCACTAATATTCTTTTTAGCGGGTTGTCCTTTACTTGTGAGTGGACAAAATTGGCGGTTGCTAAAATCATGATTTTTCTAAGCGAGTCATCCAAGTCTTTAATGTCAAAAACTACCAGCCGGTTATCTAAATTAACATTGGTTTGAGAGTCAAAAACTGAAGATAATGATCCGCTGACGAAACGCTCCAAACGGTGACAAACATCTTTTTGCTTCATTTTCTTCAAGGTTTTATACAAATCTTTAAGCAAAGGGAATTTTACTTTTTTAGCAAACTTTCTCTTACGCATGGTGAAACCAAAGTTTTTATAAGTTTGAATTAGAGCTTTATCAACTACTGCCCGCTCTTTGGCTGACAGGGAACCGGCTAAAAGAGAAATAATTTCAGTTAGGTCCTGGATATGTTCAGCTAATGAATTTTTGCCGTTGTAAGATTTAAGCGAATAATCAAATGGGTTTATTTTTTCCTTGGAAGTGGCAGATAGTTTGATATAAGTGCCCTTAACAGACTTGGTTAGTTGCTTATACTCCCGCTCTGGGTCAATAACTATTACCTTCGTATCCTGCATCAGCTGTCTTAATATCTCAACTTTAGCCGTGTAGCTTTTACCGCTTCCGGATTGGGCAAAAATAATCGAGTTGGCGTTATTTAACGAAAACCGATCAACTATAACTAATGAGTTATTTGACTTGTTAATCCCATATAAAATCCCGGATTCCTGCACCAGCTCTGATGACACAAAAGGGAAAGTTAGGGCGGCGGATGAGCTGTCTAGGTTTCTTGATTGCTTAAGCTGGTTTTCTCCTCTTGGTAGTACGGTTTGCAAGCCTTCAAGCTGCTGGAAGGTTGCGGTTTTAATATAAAACAGCCTGGATGACATCACTGTTTCAAGTACGGTAGTGGTTTTGTCAAGCTCGGCCAGGCTATCGGCTGAAATGGTCATGTTAATTGAAACTTGAAACAGTTTTTCTTGTCCGCGTTGAATTTTGTCTTTCAACTCTATAGCTGATTCCAAAGGATCAGTAATTTCAGAGCCGACTACTTTACCATCTTTAAGCATGGTTCGCTTTGTTGATTCTAATTCGGTAATTTTTCTGTTAAGTTTTGGCAAGGCAAGAACTGGATTGACTTTTTCCATGTGATAGGAAATATCAATGTTATGGTTAAAGTTAATCAGCATGTTAAGCCAGCCAACCGAGGCTATATAGGGGTAGCCTGATATAAACAGGGTGCGTACAAATCTATCGCCAATCTTCAAATATGAAGCTTCCTCAGCCAGTCCGGAGTAAGAGATCAAATCTATTTGGTCTTGCTGGCCAAAGCTAAACCTAACCGCTTTCTTTTGCAGTCTTTTTTTGGCTCTTTTTCTTTTGAAACGCCTTAGCCTTTTTGCTTGGGCGTTCTTTATATTGTTGATTGCGTAAGTTGCACTAAACATAATTGTTTCTAAGCAAAGCTTTAATGACTTCTCCTTTAAGCTCTTGGGTTTTAATTTGGGCAGGGTTGTAAAAGTTATAAAACAAATCCAATAGTTCCAAACTCTCCAAAGCCTTTGCTTTCATGCCTAGTTTTTCCAGTCCTTTAACCACTAAGTCGCGGGTAAGATTAAGCTGTTCTTTGACTAAATTAAAGTCTTTGTTTTTCCCCTGGTGGTGATGGGGAATAATAATGTAAAAGTGCCTGGAAAGGATTTTGTTGCCGGAAACTAGGTTTTTTATAAACTGGCAATAGTTGGTTATCTGACTCTTATATACCTTTTCCTTTTCGCCGTTTTTTGAGGCCATGATTTTTTCAAGATATTGATCAATATCAACTTCCCTGACACGCACCAGTATTTGTAAATTGCAGGGCAGGGAGTTTAAGAAGTTCTGAAAACTGTCAATGATCACGTCCTGCTCTGCTTCGCTTTTAAGCTCAAAATTAACCGAGGAGGTTTCTACCACTAAGCGATAATCATTGTTTGGCAGCACCAACACCCCGTTTCTAACCTCTTTAATGTTAATTTGTTTTCTAGAGTTAACCTTATTTTGTGATTTGCTCAAAATCCACATTAAGCCCTCCTTTCTTGCCAGTCTTGTACCTAAGATCCAGATCTCCGTTATTGATAATGTTCTCCATGCTTACCAAGTCTTGAATATTGGGTATCCTTAAAGATTTCTTTACTTTCTTTGTTGCCGGTACTTGGATCTTTTGTTTTACTTGTTGCTTTTCAATTTCTGGTAAATAAATTGTTCGTAAATAGGCTTCGTTTTTGTTGTAAATGTAATACTTGGCCCGCAGATTATATTTAAAAAGCACTGCCAACCAATTAGCCACAACTTTACCCTTGATACGTAGCGAAAGGGTAGTGAAAACCACGAAGACAATCAAAGATATGACCAGCTTATACAAGACAAAGGACATGCTTGGCGGCAAGAGAACATAAACCAAGGTGGTAAAAAATACCGGGGCCATCAGCATGAGCATTTGGGCAATATTTAAGTTGCCGACAATTTTATCTTCAACGGTAGTAATTTGAGCGGGAATAACTCTGGTTCTCATGCTCTGATTACCTTTCTGGGCGTTTTAACTGCGGTCTTGGAAGCTTCTCTGCTGGCTGATGATGATTTATTAGCACTGACTACATTAATCACCTGTTTGCCGATTTTTTTAAGAGTGCCGCTACCTGAAGTGTAAAACACCATCTGCATCATCAGTGATGGAGTTTTAAGTAAGGTAAAAAAGAGTCCTATGGCTACTGCCACGGAAATGAGTGAGTTTTCAGTGTGATCAGGCAGGGCCAGGAACGACCCGGCCAGCTGAAGGATCACTACATGGACAAAGACCATAAACACGGTTACAAAGTAAGTTTTAACTGCAATGCTGGCAAAGTCAGAGAATTTTGGCAGCATCCACATCATGAATATAAACGGCGATAGCACTGCTCCCAAGGCAATCATGATCAACCGGCTGATATACATAAAAAGAAGCACAATGGAAACAATCAGGAACAGAATCAGAAATATTAGGATAATCAGAGGGGCTGTACCGGTAATCATTGTGGCCGGGTTAATCGCATCAACTACCCAGGCATGGCTTAATCCGCCTGTAGAATCAAGCACTGCCTTAACCAGAGCGTTACCGGTAATTATCACATAGTTTGCCAGAAATAATGAAGTGTTGGCGCCCAGAAAAGCAATCCCAATGCGGGGAAGAAGTTGCCTGAGCTCAACCTCCTCAAATCCAAAAGTGCTGGCACTCATAACTTGTAGTCCCAGCAAGGCCACTACTAGCACAAAAAGGGCATCAACAATTCCCAAACTTACCAGCCAGAAATTTCTTATCACTGAATTATTAAGTAGTGTCGGTGTGGTAGTCAGATAGCCGATAACGCCATTAACAATCGGCTCAGTGGCACTCTCAACAATGTTTTGGATAAAACCAGATACGGCATCAATCAAAACTTGGGTTAGCCCATCGCTTGGTTCAACAGTTTCAATCCCCACAATTTCTAGGTTGCTGCCAGTGCCTGAACTTGAAGCTGAATTAAACGCTCCTTGAAACACTGATATAACCACATTGGCTGAAAGCACCAGCACCAGTCCTACCAGGGCATTGCGGACGGTTTTTTTGGCAGCTTGAAGAGCCTCTGGTTTTCCGGTAGAGGTGATGTAAAGGTAACCGCCTTTGACTAAAAAAAAGACCGCTGCTGCGGTTGAGATTAAAGTTATTATATTGAGAGTGTTTTTAGTGTAGTCAATTATTTCCGGGCTGGTTGAAGCTGCCAGAGCTGGCGAGGCAAAGAGAAGACAAAGCAGTAGTATTGCAAATGTAATATGTATTAGTTTCTTCATTTAAAGTAACTTCCATATTAGGCAGACTCCAAAAACTACTGGCCTGATCCAAAAGCGGTAGATGCTAAATCACCCACGACATTTGATAAAACAAAGGCTCCCAAGACAAGAACCAAGCCGATTGCCGAGTAGAAAATGGTTTTCTTGGACTTTTCCAAAGCCTCTGGGTTTCCGGAACTGGTAATATAGCCAACTCCTCCCCAAACAATGAAACCGGCTGCTACCAGACCGGATAAAGTAACTAATACTTGAATAATGCTTTGGATAAAGGTTTGGATTTTACCGACGTCGCCCGATTGAGCATACACCGGTGTTACTGCAAGGAGAAACGTAAAGATTAACGTTTGCAGAATTATATACTTTTTCATATACACCTCCTTTCGTGAGCAGTAGATACTCTCGGGGATAGTGCAAAAAAATTGTTAAAAAAATAGCTGCCGTTGGGCAGCTCCCCAATCTAATTAATTGAATTAACTAGATCTTGAGGAAGATTATAGCAAAGTAAACCCGAAAGTCAATCAAAATGAGTATATAGAAAATAACATATCTTTTGAACCTATCTCTCAAGTGATAAAATGCAGGTATGACAAAACAATCTACAGCTAACCTTGGTTTTGAAAAAAAATTGTGGGCCGCCGCTGATAAGCTTCGTAGCAATATGGACCCAACAGAATATAAGCATGTGGTACTAGGCTTGATATTTGTTAAATATATTTCCGATTCTTTTGAAGATACTTATCAATCAATCAAGGTTGACAAAGACGCCTTCGATGGTGAATGGGAGGATAAAGATGCTTACAAAGCTAAAAACGTCTTCTGGGTGTCAGAAAAGGCTCGCTCTAAGGAATTAGAAAAGAAAATTAGACGATATCGTAAGGAGGATATCTTGAAACTAATAAATAAAAACGATGGTTAAAAAAATCAGCGAGTACCAAACACGGAAAAAACTTATAGATAAGCAGTTAAAAGATTCAGGCTGGAGTACGATTATTCCTTATACAGAAAAATTAGACCTTTCTAAACTTCATAAAACCGCAGTTGAAGAGCTGATGACTGAGAATGGTCCAGCAGATTATGTTTTATTTCTTCACGGACAACCTGTAGCAATTGTTGAAGCTAAAAAGCTGGCTGTAGGACCACAAAACGTATTAGTTCAAGCCCAACGGTATGCCAAGGGTCTAAAAAAGGGGTTGGGCGAATTCAATGGATATAAAACACCCTTTATATACTCGGGTAATGGCGAAATAATTTGGTTTCAAGACCTAAGATATTCACAAAGTCGGTCACGAAGAATACAGAGATTCCACACTCCCCAAGCTATTGAGGAGTACCTTTCTCGAGAAGTAAAAAAGGAATCAAATTGGTTAGAGAAAAACCCTCCCGATCAAAATTCTAAGCTTCGTTATTATCAAAAAGAGGCAATTCTAGCCATGGAGTCTGCGATACAAGAGAATAAGCGAGCAATGCTCGTGGCAATGGCTACTGGGACTGGTAAAACATATACAGTTGCTTCTCTGATCTATCGGTTACTGAAATCCGAAACAAGTAAAAGGGTACTGTTTTTGGTGGACAGAAGAGCCTTAGCCGCTCAAGCGGTAATGGAGTTTGCCGCATATGAGGCAGAGAGCGGCCTTAAGTTTAACCAGATATATCAAGTTTATAGTCAGAAATTTCAAAGAGGATTTCTCGAACAAGGTGAGAATTTTGATTTTAATACTTTACCTAACAGTTATTTAACTAAACCCGATGGAAGCCAGGTTTTTGTTTATGTCTGCACAATCCAACGAATGAGAATAAATTTGTTTGGAAGGGAGGGAATGTTTTCTGAGTCAGGAGAATACGACCCAGAAGATGACGCAGGAAAGCTTGATATCCCAATTCACGCATTTGACACCATCATCGCAGATGAGTGTCATAGGGGTTACACCTCACAAGAGGTTAGCAAGTGGAGAGAAGTGTTAGACCATTTCGATGCAACAAAAATAGGACTTACTGCTACTCCTGCAGCTCACACAACCAGTTTTTTTAAGCATATTGTATACAGATATACTTATGAGCAAGCGGTAAAAGATGGATATTTGGTGGATTATGACGCAGTAAAAATTGATTCAGGAATAAAACTAAAAGGAATTACTATTAAACCAGGTGAAGAAGTTGAGGAAATTGACCCAGATACGGGAGCACAACGGCTCGACTTGCTGGAAGATGAGAAACAGTTTGAGCCAACCCAAGTGGAAAGAAAAGTTACCTCTCCTGATAGCAATCGCAAGATTATTAAAGAGTTTGCAAAGTATGCTCTGGAGCAAGAAAAGGAAACTGGTCGTTTTCCAAAGACTTTGATATTTGCTCACAATGGCCTGCCTCACACTTCCCACGCTGACCAGATAGTAAATCTTTGCCGAGACATCTTCGGTAAAGGTGATGCATTCGTGCAAAAAATTACAGGTTCACCAACTGTAGATAGACCACTACAAAGAATAAAAGAGTTTAGGAACAGACCAGAGCCTCATATTGCAGTAACAGTTGATATGTTATCAACAGGAGTTGATGTTCCTGCTATCGAAAATATTATCTTCTTGCGTATGGTAAAGTCTCGTATTTTATTTGAGCAAATGATGGGAAGAGGCACGAGACTATGTAGTCACTTCCCTAATGGGATTAGCACAGCACCTAAAACACACTTTACCGTATTTGATTGTTTTGGAGGAACGCTTCTTGAGTCATTCAAGCAAGAAACAGGTATAACTGAAGAGGTTCCACTCGCACCCTCAAGAACCTTGGAGCAAATTATTAAAGAGATAAATAACAATGTTGACATTGAATACAACACGCGCTGTTTAGTTAAAAGATTACAGCGTATTGATAAAACAATCACAGCAGAGGGTAGGGAGATGCTGTCTAAATTTGTTACAGATGGTGATATTGGTGAGTATGCCAGAAACTTGCCTGGAGAACTTGAAAAAAACAGAGTTGAAACTCTAAAATTATTAACAAATCAGGAATTTATTAATCTTCTAAAGAATTATCCTCAAGCACCAAAAAAGTTTATAAAAGCCATTGAGTCGGAAGACGTGGTCACGTCAGAGTATGTTTATCGCACTACTGATGGTCGAGAATTAAAATTGGATGATTATATTGCCGCTTTTGAGAAGTTCGTGAGGGAAAATCCAGAGCATATTGAAGCAATATCCATAGTGATAGACAAGCCTAAGAAATGGGACACTCAAGCACTTAGAGAGTTAAAAAGCTCTCTTAAAACCCGTCCAGAGAGATTTACTGAGGATAACTTAAGAAAAGCATACAAATACCCTTTAGCAGACATTATTTCTATGGTTAAACACGCTGCCAAGGACGAACCGTTATTATCAGCAAAAGAAAGAGTTGAGTTGGCGATGGAAAAAGTCTTGAAAGGTAAATCACCAACAAACAAACAACAGGAGTGGCTCGAACTTATTAAAAAACACTTAATTGAAAACCTCACCATTGAAGAACGTGATTTTGATGTAATGCCAATTTTTGTAAATAGAGGGGGTAGTTACAAACGCATAAACCAAGTTTTTGACAACAAACTAGCAGTGTATATTAGCCAATTAAATGCGGCAGTACCGAAAGTTCACGCTTATGCAAACTGAAACTAACATTGTTAATAAATTATGGGGATTCTGCCATATACTTCGTCACGATGGTATGGATTATGGTGATTATGTTGAGCAATTAACATATCTGCTGTTTCTAAAAATGGCAGACGAAAAAGGAGTTGATATCCCTAAAAAATATGGGTGGTCTGAACTGAAAAAGAAGTCTGGAACCGAGCTAACTGATTTTTATGCTAATTTACTCAGAAACTTAGCTAAACAGCCAAATCTTTTAGGTGCCATATTTACAGAGGCATTATCTAAGTTCACCAAACCCGTAAATCTTAAAAAACTAATTGACCTTATTGATGAAATTAACTGGACTGGATTAAACATTGACGTTAAAGCTCAGGCTTATGAGGGCTTACTGGAAAAGTCAGCAAGTGAAGGTAAAAAAGGAGCAGGTCAATACTTCACTCCGAGAATCCTAATCAACTCAATCGTTAAGTGCATTAAACCGGACCCAAGAAAATCAAAGGAATTCACTGTTTGTGACCCGGCGGCAGGAACTGGTGGATTTTTAGTTTCCGCTTACAATTGGTTTTTAGAAACAGTCGGTGAGGTAATAAACAGAGATAACTTAGAGAGAATTAGAAAACAAACTTATTATGGAACAGAGTTAGTAGCTAGACCTCGCAGATTGGCTTTAATGAATCTTTATCTGCATGGGATAGAAGCTCAAATACGCTTGGGTGATTCTATTTATACGCCAGATAGGGGAAAACGATTTAATGTTATTTTAACCAATCCTCCGTTTGGAACTAAGGGGGCTAATCAAATTCCAGAAAGACAAGATTTTACAGTAGGAACAAGTAACAAACAGCTTAATTTTGTCCAGCATATATTGACCATCCTTAAGCCTGGGGGGAGAGCGGGAGTAGTACTTCCAGATAACGTATTGTTTGGAGAACAAGCAGCTGAAGTTTTCAAAATCTTAATGCACGATTGCAATTTACATACAATTCTAAGGCTTCCTCGAGGTACATTTACTCCTTATAGCCAGGGTGTTAAGGCTAATGTAATTTTTTTCACTAAGGGTATTCCGACTGAAAATGTTTGGATTTATGACGCCAGAACGAATATCCCCAGCATTACAAAGAAGGATAGGCCATTAACTCTTAAACACTTCGAAGAGTTTGAAAAATGCTACGGCAATAATCCTAATGGTCAATCAAAAAGAGATGAAAAAGATTCCAAAGAAGGGCGCTGGAGGAAATTTTCTATAGAACAAGTGAATGAAAATAACTATAAAATGGATAGTTTCAAGTGGGTTAAAGATAAGTCTTGGGAAGACCCTAGCAATTTACCTGAACCAAAGCTGCTTGTAAGTGATGCTCTGGACCGTATTAGTCAAGCCTCAGGCACACTTAGTATAATGCTAGAAGATATTCGAAAATTGAAAAATGGGGATAAATCTAATAAATCAAATTGGGCCACAAAGAATCTAGAAGACTGCATAGATATTCTAGATAGTAAGAGAGTGCCAGTTAATTCAAAAGAAAGAAAACAAAGAGTTGGCAACATTCCTTACTATGGAGCTACTGGGCAGGTGGGATGGATTGATGATTTTTTATTTGATGAGGAACTGCTTCTCTTGGGTGAAGATGGGGCTCCATTTTTAGATAAAACTAAACCCATTACGTACATCATTAAAGGAAAATCTTGGGTTAATAACCACGCCCACGTACTAAGAGCAAGAAAAAGTGTTACCTCTAATCAGTATCTAAAGTTTTATTTAGATTTTTTTGATTTTACTGAATATGTAACTGGGACTACCAGGCTTAAGTTAAATCAAGGTTCGATGAAAAAAATACCAGTAGTTTTGCCATCATTACAAGAGCAAAGGAAAATTGTTGATGCTTTAGGTAACTATCAAAAGCTAATCGTAAAATTTTTGTCTGATACGGAAAACTCTCAACAGCGGATTGAAAAGTTAACCCAATCCATTTTAGCCAAGGCATTTAGGGGCGAGTTAATAAACTGATATGAAACTCTTGCAGAATAAATTTTTTATCCTTTTAATGATAATTCTTTTTATCGTAGCTTTGGTATGGCTTTATTATTGTGGATATAAGTTGGGCATCTCGCAGAACGAAGCTCCTTCAATAATTGTAAATGCAGTATTGATGTTATTGGCTACGTTTATTGCTATTTCATTACCACTTTACGCTAGTTCCCAGATTGAAAAGCAGAAGGAAAATGAGGATTTGAAAGCATCTTATATCTCAATTGCCAGGTATGTGGGTGAGGAACTTGCGGATAATGTGGTGAGAATAGAAGACCTGAGGTTTAATAATAAAAAAACACTTAAAGAACTTGATAAAAAGTTCTCCCAAGCCACTGAGGAGCAAAAGGCTCATCAATTGGTGGGTATTTGGAAAGCGGTAGCAGATGATTTACTAATCACTTTGGAGGATATTAACTATAGGTCACTGGTTATGTCTGGGATACTTACTAAAGTTCCTGACAATAAAATGAATTCGGATATAAAAAATGCTTACTCTAAAATGGCTAATTTGAAACAGAGATTGCGAAGGATGTCAGTTTTCTTTGGAATGATACTTACACCTCCACCTAATTTTCCACCGCAAGTTGTTGCCGATGTTTTGAAAAACAAAGTTCCAGAATCAATTAAAACTGTCGATGAAGACATAGATATTTTCCTTGGAAGTGCAAGGGGGGCTATTAAACAGATAAACAAAACAATCAAGCCATATGGAAAGGAGGTAAAAATCGTAACTTACGAACCAAAGAAATAATTATGGCCATATTCAAAATTGACAAAAACAGAGTAGTTAAATGCTCCATCAAAGCTGATGGCTTTGGTGACGAGTTTGCCCTTAGAGACTTTTTTGCTGAAAATCTGGATGAGTTATTAGGTATTCGTTTTATCGAAAAAGAGTACCCCATTCAGGAAGGCCGAATAGACACCTTAGGATTAGATGAAAATAACTCCCCGGTAATTATGGAGTACAAGTGGAAGGAAAACGAGGAGGTTTTAGCTCAAGGGTTGTTTTACTACAACTGGCTTTTCAAAAACAAAAAACACTTTGAACTTTTAGTAGATAAAAAGCTAGGTAAAAATATCAAGGTAAATTGGGATCAACCAAGAATAATCCTTGTTGCACAAGGTTTTGGTCGCTATGTCCAAGGAGCAGTAGAACAAGAAAAACACATTGAACTTTTGTCATATCACTACTACAAACCAGATATTTTCCATCTTGAAAGCATTTACACACCCCCGACATTAAAATCATCAAGAAAGCGAGCCGCAAGGGACGAAGGAGTTGAATATAATCTTGATTATCACCTCAATAGCACATCTAAACAGATGCAAAAGAAATTTAAGATTTTGAGGGAGAAGATTTTGCAACTCCCGGATGTTCAGGAAAAAGATTTTCTAAAAACAGGTATCGCTTGCCGCACAACAAAGAGCTTTACCCATATTGGATTCAGACCGACTTGGATACAAGTGCTTTTGCGCGATCCAAAGTATAAAGCAGATACCAAAAAATTAGCCAAAGACGTAACCAGTAATGAATGGGGTTATAAAGGCTTAGTTAAGTTTACCCACGAAATAGATATTGACTACTTGTTTAGTCTTATAAATCAATCTTATGAATCAACTTTATAAAGAAACAAAATAATGAGTATCAATCAAAACAAAAAACCAAGCTTTAAGTTTCTCTCGGATGATGCCATACAAGATGTTAAGCGCGATAAATTAAAACACCCAAGCATTGCTGAAGCCCTTAAGGATATTGTTGTTTACTGCCCATTGCCTTTCACAATTGGTCTTTTTGGCAAATGGGGAACTGGTAAAAGCACTATTGCAAACTTTTTAGAAAGTAAGTTAAGTGAACAAAAGGAAAAAGTTGCAGTTGTTGGTTTTGATGTATGGAAGTATGAGAAAGATTCCTTAAGAAAACAGTTCTTGCTGACCTTAGAGAAACAACTAAAAAAACAGAAAAATCTTAACAAGAGGTATTCACTAAATCCTAGAGTTACTGCATCGACAAGTAGGGGTTTTGAAGGAAGAATAACGATTAGTAAAGAAAAGCTAAGTCAATTTGGTATTCACATTGGTGGCATTCTGGTAGCTCTAGCCATACTAGGTTTTATCATCTTTAGGACAGCACCGCAAGTACTCCCAAGCTATCTTGCTTCTCTACTAGCACCTATATTCACAGGTGGCACAATATTAGCTCTTTTCAAAATTGGATCCCAAGTAATTACTGCCGAAACCGAAACTTTGAGCTACGACAGATTTAAAGATCCAGATGAGTTTGAGCAGGAGTTTGAGAAACTTATAAGCAATATTAAAGTTGATAGGTTACTTATTGTAATCGACAATTTAGATAGATCCACTCACGGTAAAGCGGTTGAGTTGCTTTCTACAATCAAGACCTTCCTTGAGCCAAAAAGCAAGAAATGTATTTTTTTGATCCAATGTGATGAAGACGCTATCAAAAAACACCTAGAGAGCGTTTACCTTAAAAATGAGAACGCAAAATCAGGAAATACGGCATTTGATGCAGATGAATTTCTCAGAAAGTTCTTTAACACTTCTATCAAAATTCCACCCTTTATTGATGCTGACTTAGAGGAATACACGAAAGAACTACTTACGGAAACAGACGTTAAGGTATTTCATAACAATCATGATCTGGTAAGTGTGATAACTCAAGCATTTCGTGAGAATCCAAGGCAAATTAAGCAGTTTATCAATACTCTACTTTCGCATTATTTAGTAGCACTCGAGAGAGAATCTGGGGGTGACCCAGTGATAAAGATACCAGGAGTTATTACTAATAACCCCGCTTTTCTCGCTAAATTTTTAATAATCCGACAGAAATGGCCTGACTATTACGAGGAGATTATCAAAGACCCAAAGAGAATTGACGACTACACTAAGCAAAAAGCTGATATTAAAGATTTTATGGGAGGTACTGGCATTATTAAGACTGACAATGTGCGGGCGTTTATTTACTTGAAACAGTCCGCACACTACCTCAAGTTGCCCGGAGGCATGGGGGTTGATTTGGAAATAGCCTTAGAAGACAACAAAGCTGAAGACGTTATCAGAATTTTGAGAGAACTTAAGACAAAAAGTACGAAAGATAATAACATTTCAGACTTTATTATCGATCTTATTAGAAAAAATAAAGGGAAGCAGCAAACTCTTATTAATATTATAAACTTGACTGCACGATCAAGAAAAGAGGTTGGATTAGAAGTGCAACCAACTTTTTGTGAAGAAATAGCAAAAACTGTTGGCAATAGTTTACTGAGTCAATTACACGCTTTGGATCTTAACTTCATTTTCTTTGTGATTAGAGAAAGCCGCACTGAATTAAAAAGGCCTCTCCTGTCTGAATATGTGACGATCCTTGGGAGAGCAAAAGATACTGAAGCTGTTAAAAAAATACCTGATTATCCCAGCTACACTCAAGAATTAGCAGCCTTCATAAACAGTAACTACAAGCTGTTTACTTCTAAAAAGAAGGATCTTCGTGCTGCTTTTACTACGGCGCACTTCGAGAACATAGACCTTTTAAGTGTTTTTGAGAAAAATGAACCGGCGATAGATGATTTTATAACTCCTGAATTATTGTTAAAACTAGTGGAATCGATTGCAGAAACTGATCTTTCTGGCACTAGTGCAACAGGATTTAATCTCTTTAGTAAGAAAATAGAATTTGTTTTAAATTGCAGGAGCGTAATTGATTCAACAGTTACAGAAGCGATACTAGAAAAGGTTACAGAATTAGTTACCGAGCAGAATAAAGCTCCTGAGACTCCAGAAAAAGAAGCAGCGTTTAAGCAAATACTAGAAAACATAGTGCTTGTTCTTAAAAATCACTCAACGAAGATTAAAAACGAACAAAGTGCTGATGCCTTGTCGGACGTTTTCATCCAAGGAATCAGTAAGTATAGCGAGCAAGAAAAAAAGATTTTGTTTCTACCAGCGCTTTCATATCTGAATGACGTTGTAAGTGATGCTAAGAAGCCCCAAATAGAACAAACAATCAAAACCTTTACACAAGCTGTAACTCTGCCAGTAATTGAATCATTTTTCGCAGATAAAGAAGAGGGGTTTAAAAAATCTTTTTTCCAGTCGACAAAAGAAGATTTTGAGGCAAGGGCGACAAAAGAAAAAGATATATTAGACTTTATTTGGGAACTTGAGGATGAGCAAAGCAGAGATTCTTTGTTGGCTAGCCTTCTTGCTACTCCAAACTACGCTTTTGCTCTCGATAAATTGGAGGAGGAAAATTATAAAGTCTCAGATCCCCAAAATATAGTTAACCTTTTGTTAGATAAGGCAGCCAGCTTGGCCGTGTCTGAGAGAGCGCCCCTGTTTAATGCTGTTAACAAAATGAAGTGCGCAAACAATAAAGAGCTGCGGGAAACATACACAGAATTATTAGAAGGAATGATTATTGACCAAGACGCTGCTAGTCAACAGATTGCTTTTAATGCTTATGTCGAGGCTCGCAAGTTTTTACCCCACCTACTTAAATTGCCGCTAACAGTTGGCATAATAGATTGGTTAAGCAGTCTCGACCCCATCAATATAAACCACAAATTTGCTTTGAAAACTTCGTTTTTGTATTGGGACAAAATCAGCAGTACTCATAAAGATAACCTTATTACAATTGTTTTGGATAGGATTATAGCTAAGACTTCGTCGGAGGAAGAAATTAACATGGCTTTTGACATTATTTACGCGACAAAACCTGGATACCCTAAATATAAACCTCACTTTGACATAGTTCTTAGTAGAGCCGAGTCTGAACAGAGTATGCCGTTGAAAACTGCAATCAAGACTGGATTACAAAAGTTAAAACCACCAAAAGCTAAGCTGAAGAAATCCTTTTGGGGAAGAGTAAATAAATTGTGATCCGATAAATAATGATTATTATTTTTGAAAAACTATTTGATAATTTAGCCAAGAAAATTAAATCACGATGGAAGAGACTAATTTCCGAACTAAAAGCGTATTTTAAAAAACTACTTTTCCCCCTTTATCAGTTTCCAATCAAACTATTAACCTACTCGATTTATTACTTAGTCAAATTTTCAATCAAGCTTGTTATCTCGCTTGTAAAAATTATTATTGACTCAATCATTTACCCCTTTCGAAGTCTCAAAAACTTTCTGAAGTCTATTTTTATAATTGGCATTGTTGTTTATGTGGTCACCTCAACTTAAAGATCGGATTTTCAAGGGAGGTATGCTACTTTCTGGCAGTCACAAACAACATATCGATGCAGTAGCTTGGTTTGAGAAAGCTACCAATGCTGCGCCAAAGTTCGTGTGGGCTGTTAGTGAGGACTTAAAACAGTATTTTCCCGAAATTAACCCATGAATACTAGAACAAAATATCTTATAATTGAGCTGGTATGAGCTGCCCAATAAGCACCACCTTGCTGACAGTAAATAATTTTAACTATGAAAATAAAGTATCAATGGAAAAGATATTGGACTCCACCAAATGGCCACATAAGTCTTAATGACGATGGTTTCTTGGAAGACCCCACTGGCCCCTTTGGTAAATACATAAACTCCAATTTGGTCAGTTTAGATACCCAGAACGATATTGGCTGTCTTATTTTATTAGGTGAACCCGGCATTGGTAAAAGCACCGAAATAAAAAAACTTTATGACACGACTCGAAAAGATAAAAGTGTCGATCATTCACTCTGGATTGATTTGAAAAATGTCCCCAATATTGAGTTTTTCCGCGATGAACTAATAAAAGATCCCTGTTACCAAAACTGGGCAAATAATGGTAAACCCCTCTTTCTTTTCTTAGATAGTCTTGATGAAAGTATTCCCCCAATTAGTATTAGGAGGTTTATGAACTACTTTTATCATCTTTTATCCAAGAATCGTTACAAGATACCCAACCTCTATTTGCGAATATCCTGCCGAACTGTTTTGTGGCCGTCATATTTGGAAAGCAAGCTTACAGTTTTGTGGGGAAAGAAAGCTTGCAAGAAATATGAACTTTGCCCTTTGACCAAGAGAGACGTTAAAAGTGCTTTAGGTTCCCAAAAAATAGACAAAGATAAATTTTTATCAGAAGTGCGAAACAAAGATGTAGCAGGACTAGCCGGAAAACCACTAACGTTGAAGTTTCTCATGGATGCGTATGGGAGAGATGATCAACTTCCTGAGAGGAAAGGTGAAATTTATTCGCGTGGTTGTGAGTTGCTAATCCAAGAATGGGATTTGTCAAAGAGAAGCGGCGCTACCAAGCCAACTCTGACTCTGTTGCAAAAAATTGCTGTTGCAGAAAGAATAGCCGTCGCCACACTTATTGGAGGTAAACCCACAATTGTTTTAAATACCAGCAGCAAACTGCTTGAGGGTGAAATCGACATTGCTGAACTTCATGGCACAGAAATTATTGATGATGTACCAATTCCTATTGGAGATGAACAAATTAGAGAAGTGTTAAATACTGGGCTTTTTTCTTCCAGGGGAAACGAAAAGGTGGGATGGGCTCATCAGACTTATGGTGAATTTTTGGCAGCTCAATATATTGCGCGGCACAAGTTAGGATGGAGACAAACTCGAAGTTTCTTATTCTACGATCTTATGAAAACTGGTGTCTTTCGGGTTGTACCTCAGTTGTATGAGGTAAGTGCATGGCTTGCGAGTTTGGATTCGACATTTTTTGATAATGCTGTCTTGCTCGACCCAGAGTTTTTGTTGCTTAGCGATATTAATGTTATTACCGACCCACAGAAAAAAGTGTTGGTTGAACAACTTCTTACTCGATTAGATCAAGGTAAACTATTTGATCGTTGGGAAACGTTTAACGCTATTAACTATAAAAAAATGAATCACCCCGATATTGCCAAACAACTTGAACCGTATATAAAAGATGCAACCAAAGGAATTGTCGTAAGACGAGTTGCAATGGAAATAGCATCCGCCTGCTCGGTTACAGTTTTGGAGAGGTTGATTGTGAAAATCGCCTTTGATGAAAACGAAAATCTATCAATAAGAGTTCAAGCTGTTCTTGCCATTGCAAACATGGGTTGTAGTAAATCACAACAGTCACTAAAACGACTTGTTGATTCAGGTTTTCAAAATGATCCTGAAGACGAACTTAAAGGTGTGGTTTTACAAACCCTTTGGCCAAAATATATCTCGGCTCAAAAGCTTTTTAGGTTAGTTACTCCTTCAAAGAATCATAGTTTTCTCGGACGATACCATAATTTTCTCAGTGGTGAACTCGCTTCCTCATTGTGTTCGGAAAGTGTCAACATAGGCCTAGAATGGATTGAAAGTAATGCTATTAACGTGCGAGACCTCGAATATTCTCTAAAGAAATTGTCCGATGCGATAATGACAAAGGCTTGGGAAAACATTTCCTCTCCGGAAGTTTTAGAAAAGTTTGCTCACGTTGCCCATGGGCGATTGAAAGAATTTGAAGAAATTATAAGTGAGCGTGCAGTAAATAAAGACGTCGCAACTAAGTTCCAGAAAGCTTTGGAGTCTCAGGATAAAAATCGCAGGAACCTAATAAAACGAATTGCCCAGCTTGTTGAAGAGGAAAACTCTTCTCCCAACAAGAAAGATAATGTTTTGTTGCATCACAGAGAAATTCGTTTAGTTTTATCAAAAGATACACCCTGGTTAATCAAGTGGTTGAGTGAAGAGGGAAACAAGAATATACAAAAAATCATCGCAGAAATTATTGCTAAGATTTTTGATACAAGAGACACTCAACAAATTGACTTGATTTACAATGCTCGGAAGAAAAACTCATTATTGAGAGGCGAAACAAACTATTGGTTTGAGCCAATGGATCTTAGTTCAGAAACCACTAAAAACCAACGCAAGCAATGGATAAAAGAACAAAGCTGGCAAACCAGGCAAGAAAAAAACGAAAGGGAGGAAACACTTAAGTACATTACACCAGAAAAAATTATAGAGTTATTAGTCAAAAGTGAAACCGAAAACCTGGATTTTTGGTGGCGTTTAAATAATGCTCTATGTGTCACAGATGAGGGATTTTACGAAGCTGATTTTAAGGAATTGCGTGGTTGGAAATTGGTTGGTGAAGATATTCATAAACGCATCATTGAGTGTGGTAAAAAATTTCTTGCTGAAAAAAATTCGGATCCAGATAAGTGGCTAGGCCAAAATAAACTTTACTTTCCGGCCTTGGCTGGATATAGAGAAATTAAGGAGCTTTATTCTCAACAAGATGAATTCCTCGAAAAACAAGGAGCTGATTTTTGGAAGAGATGGGCTTCGATTACTCTCGGATTTCCACTTGTTTCTAACGAGCCGGACAATGGCAAAATTATCGCGCTGGCGTACAAGCACGCTCCTGACGAAATTATTTCCACTCTTGATGTGTTAATTGATGACGAGGCTGAAAGATATAACGGTTTACTGATTAACGATCTGCTCGAAGATTGCCTTGACGATAGAATGCGTAAGTTTTTACTTGATAAAGCTCAACTGGAAGGATTTAGTTCTAAGGCTGCTGGTGAAATACTCCGCTTTTTGCTCAACCATAATGACAAATCAGCTAAGGAATATGTTAAGTCCAAAATTCAAATCCCTTTACCTGAAGATGAAGAAGAAAAAGAGGAAGTGTTATCAGCTGCCGCATCACTACTTCAAAATGCAGACCAAGCCGATTGGAAATTTCTCTGGGACTTAATTCTCAAAGATAATGAGTTTGGCCGTTCATTAGTGATTAAAGCTCATGGCAGTCCACTTCGAGGCTCGGGTGTTCTTCAAAGCATAAGTGAATCCCAGCTTGCAGATCTTTATATTTGGCTCTCAGAAGAGTTTTCTTCAGAAGAATACTCACGACCAAAAGGTGTGCATACAGTCACCCCGCAAATATCCATTGGTGATTGGGGAAACTCTGTGATTAAGGTGTTGATGAATAAAGGGACATCCGAAGCATGCAAGCAAATAAAGAAAGTCGCAGCGAAACTACCGCAGTGTAAGTGGATCAAGCAATATACTTTAGTGGAAGCACAAAAAATTGCATTACAAAAATCTTGGCAACCTTCGGATGTATCTCAAATATTTAAGCTGGTTGAAAACCATGACTTAAGGTTGGTAAATTCTCCAGATGAATTGATGGATACCGTCCTTGACTCACTGAAAAGACTTGACGGTATATGGCAAGAAGGCGAACAACCCAGAGCCATTCGTCTCTGGAATCAAGATAAAACAAAAAAACCCACCATTTCATGGCCAAAAAACGAACCCCATCTTTCTGATGAGATTGCCTGCCACCTAAAAAAAGATTTGGATGGGATTGTGATTGGGCGTGAAGTAGAAGTAAAGAGAAACAAAACTGATATTTTTATAAACACATTTACAAAGGATCATTTGGGAAAATCCAAAGATCTTATAAAAGTAACAATTGAAGTTAAGGGTTGTTGGCACGGTGAGTTAAATACGGCGATGGAATCTCAACTTGTTGGACAATACCTATCAAAGACTAACTGTCAACACGGAATATATTTGATTGGATGGTTTATTTGTGATAAGTGGAATGACACTAAAGGTATTAAATTGCAAAAAACTCTAAAAATAAACCTTCAACAAGCTAGAGAAAAATTTGAGAAGCAGGCAAAAGATCTATCGTTCAAATATTCAATGAGGGTCAATGCTGTAGTTTTAGATTTGAGAATATAAACCATACCCATGTCTCACAACAACCACTAAATGAAAACTTTATATATTGACGAGTCAGGCACATATTCGCAAGACATTACGAAGGTCAATCCTGATACCCCCATATTTTTACTGGCAGGTGTAATTATTGCTCGAAAATCTAATAACGAACTCGCGAAAGAGTTTAGAAAAATAAAGTTAAAATTTTTCCAGAGAAAAGATATAGTTTTTCACTCTCGAGAATTTGCTAACCCCACGCGAAGTAAGCAAGCTGGAATGAAAAAACTTACTGATGCTAAATTTAGAAAAAGATTTTATTTTGATCTCAATAAAACAATTGCTCGAATAGACTTTAAAATATGCGGTTTTGTTGTGCATGTTGCAGAATACCTGAAAGCATTAAAAGCAAACCAACCAGATCCTTATTTGCTTGGTGTTGAAATTGTGGTAGATACTTTTATGGAAACACTATCTGGAAATGAAGAAGGACATATTATCGCTGAAGCTAGATCTCATGCAAGCCTTAACAAAGCAGTTTTAGAGCGTTGGAAAATGGAATTTGATACACATGGCCGTGTAGGTCTAACTTCAGCGAGCAAGCTAACAGATCATAAAATCTCAAAACCTGAGTTTTTAGAAAAGGATCCTAATTTATCGGGTTTGGAGTTAGTTGACCTAATTGCATATCATTTTGCCAGAGGGTTAGCTGGTAAAGCACCGAAAGGTCCACAAAATGAAATACCGATAGAACTCATAAATACTAAGTTAATTAAATACTTTGCATTACCTACTCATCCTAGTTACTATCTACAGAGGAAGCAAGGTGAATAATTACTATATCGAACTATATCATCATTTTCCTTTTTTATAGTGTCTCATTTGTCTCATTTAGTCCTTCGGTATACTCAGGATTTCAGATTAATTTCTCAACCCCAGAAAGTGATACACTTGGAGTAATTGGTTATGGGACTAGAAGGGTCTAGGCTCGCAAGCTCAATGCTTTCGGAATCAGAACCGCAGGCATGGTATCCAGATGTGGAACTTAGGAGGGCCAGACCGAAGGGTTCAGTAAAATCACTAGCCTCAGAATACTGTATGTTTCAAGCCCTTCCTTGTTGAGCCGTGATGATGGTTGCTTTATGGGTTTTATTTATGATGAAAAATTCTACATTTTCACCCTCAAGTTTTAAGCATACAAAATCCTGAAATTTAAAATTACCACCTGGTGGTTTTGGAAATACTAATTGACTATCTCTTAATATTTCTGGGTAGTTAGCTACCAGCGCAACGCCCTCAAATATATTGGCCGCTCTTTCGTTCCCACATAACTTGTTCATTGTTTCCTCAATGGACATACCTCTTTGAGATTGTTTCTCTCTCGTCCAAGCGACATAGGGTTTTTGTTGAGGAGGAAAGATTCCTGGGAAGATATAATCAGCATTGTATCCCGGGCCAACATTTATGCCCGCTAATTCAAAAAGTTCTTCGCAAAAGATTCTGGTTTCAACAATAACCGGGAACTTAAATCCTTCTAGGGTTTTGTTTGTCGGGACAGATATTCTGTTGGGCATGGATTTTTCATATTCTATCTCTGATAGGCCTAAACTGTGATGGAAGCCAAGGCGGAGATAGTTTTCTACTTGTTCTTTTCTTAATATTTCAAGCGCGCTTTTAAAAAGTTCTTGTCTTTCGTCTTCCAAAAGAGAAGATTTTTCTCTTAATAAATTTGCTTCCCTTACAATCTTTGCAATTCCGGGGTTTGCCGTTCCCAGTTCAACCGTCATAGTGAGAGAATGGTATCAGAACCTAATTTATGGGTCAACCAGACTTAAAATTCAGAAGTTTGATTATTTAAGACTTGGGCCTTTAGATACACCGCCCAGTTATAGGGCTCGAAAGGTCCCAGACCGACCTGCTCAATTATCCTGGAATAGTACAGTAAGTATGGGATCAAGTGGGGGTAGATCGCCCTGCTCAGCTAGAAATAGAACTAGTTTATATTAAGAGATTGTTTTCTTTGGAACTTGCGACGCTCAGCTTCATTAAGCATCTTTTTTCTGAGACGAATGTTTTCTGGTGTGATTTCCATTAATTCGTCGGACTCAATAAAATCAAGCCCTTTTTCAAGTGATATTTCGGTTGGAGGAGTAAGCTGAATTACACCATCTGAACTTGTGGATCGCATATTTGTGAGCTTTTTTCCTCTACAGACATTAACGGCAATGTCGGCATCTTTTGCATTTTTCCCAACGATCATCCCTTCATAAACTTTTACTCCAGGAGGAACAAAAGTAATCCCCCTTTCTTGTGCAGGGCGAAGCCCGTAAGCAAGTGTGTCGCCAGCTTTTGAGGCAACTAGGACGCCGGTTCTAGATTTTCGGATTGGCTTTCCAATAGGCTGATAGTTAATAACTTGTGAGTTAAAAACGACTGTTCCTTTGGTCTGTGTGACAAGGAGGTTTCTTAAACCAATTATGGCGCGGGTTGGTATGTGGTAAATAAATTCAACTTCGTGTTTGTTAATGGGCTCGGTGTTTATTAAGGTGGCATATCTTTTGCCAAGTTCTTGATTGACGATGCCTACGTATTCTTTTGGAACGATAATATCAAGTTCCTCTACTGGTTCACTTTTTACACCATCTATTTCCTTTATAATTACCTTTGGTCTTTCTACTTCTAACTCGTATCCATCGCGGCGAAGTTCTTCAAGAAAAACTGCCAGGTGAAGTTCACCTCTTCCTGATATTTCAAACTTAGCGTTACTTGTCTTTTTGACACGCAAGCTAAGATTTTTTTCCATTTCGCGGTTGATTCTTTCTTCTAGTTGACGACTAGTGGAAAATTTTCCCTCGCGTCCTGCAAAGGGGGATGTATTGGGGCCAACGGTAATATGTAAAGTTGGTTCACTAATCTTCATAGAAGGAAGCGCTTCTGTTTCACTTAGACTATCCACCGTATCCCCAATTTTTCCATCGCCAATTCCAGCTAATGCAACGATGTCTCCTGAGACTGCATGCTCTACTTCTTTTTTGGAAATGCCCTCAGAGACAAATACTTTTTCAACTAAGTAGCTACTGTCCGGCTTTTGTACAAGAAATACTTTTTGTCTTTTTTTGACAGTTCCTTGGTGAATTCGTCCGATTAAAATTCTTCCCAGGTGGTCGTCGTGTTCAAATGTAAAGACAAGCATTTTAAATGTTTTGCCATCGTTTGACTTAGGGGAAGGAATAAAGTCAATTATTTTTTTGAGTAGTGGAGTAACATTGGCTTCTTCGTCAAAGTTTTCTGGTAGAGAGTCAAAGACTTTTCCGTTTTTGCCAACCGAGTAAAGGACTGTGAAGTTAAGTTGCTTTTCGCTTCCCGCAAGATCCAAGAAAAGATTTTCAGTCTTTTTAATTACATATGGAACCCTCGCATGTGGTTTATCTATCTTATTAATAACAACAATAATCTTTAAGCCGAGCTCGAGGGCACGTCTTAATACAAAGCGCGTTTGTGGCATTGGCCCATCCTGTGCATCAATTATTAAAAGGGCCCCGTCGGCCATGCCGAGAGTCCGTTCAACTTCGCCTGAAAAGTCTGCATGTCCTGGTGTGTCAATTATGTTTATTTTGACACCCTCAAAATTAATTGCGCAGTTTTTAGCTGTGATAGTTATGCCACGTTCCTTTTCTTGGGCATTGCTGTCGAGAATACGATCGGCACCCATTTCTTCTTGGTTATCTCGAAACGTATGGGTTTGTTTTAGTAGCGCATCTATTAGAGTGGTTTTGCCATGGTCTACGTGAGCAATGACAGCCACATTTCTTATTTTTTTCATAATTTATTGATTCTTTATACAAAAACCCCTCCTTCTATAGAGAGGGGGAGAGAAGGTATTGTACCAGTTTAGAGCTTTGTCTGCGAATTTATTGCTTTAGACCAACAGCAACTATTTTACTCTTTCTTTCTAGAAAATGTTAAGGATGGGAAAATCTTGTTTTTTCGTTTTTATACTGTCTCATTTGTCTCATTTAGCCTCAAGCTGATACACTACATATGGGACTAGAAGGTTCTAGACCGACCTGCTCAGCAAAAAATTTAACAATGAAGAAAAAATTACAAAAACTCGGTTTGAACTCAGATAATTCTATTGTCATAGGTTCTGGTATTCTTCAAGCTTTGGAGATAAGAAAAAGTAAAGATATAGATATCGTTACAACCCAAAAAATTTACGATATCTTAAAAAAGTCGGGAAAATTCACTATTAAACAAAATAACGGTCGCGAGATTCTTACCAAAGATTTATTAGAAATTGGAACAAAATGGAAAGTTTTGGGAAAATCGTACAAATTTGAGGATTTTAATAATAATTCAATCGTCATTGATAATATTCGGTACATAACTCTCGAGTTTTTGTATAAAGCAAAAAAGAGTTGGGTTCGAGAAGGAACCGTTCGACCAAAAGACAAAATAGATATAAAGTTAATTGAGGAATACAAAGACAAATTATAGGGACACAAAGGTACCAGACCGGCCTGCTCAGCAAGTATATGCATCCCAACTCAATTAATTTTTTTGGATTTCTCATCTGGCCAAGAAAGTAAATCATTTATATCAATATTTTCTTGGTTGTAGTTAACAATTATCTGAGCCATCTAGGAGATACTTAATGTTATACTTTTATCAATTATGGCTACGCGAAATGTTGCTATGGTCTTGTTCACGGATGGTGAAAATATAATTGTTCAAGTGAGAGGAAAACATTCGAGAGTTGGTGAAAAGTATGGCTTCATTGGTGGCGGAATAGAAAAGGGGGAAACAAAAAAAGAGGCAATCAGAAGAGAGCTTCAAGAAGAATTGGGCTTTATTCCAAATGAGCTAAAATATTTAGGTACACACCCCTTTTTTGTTCAAGAAGAGGGCAAGTTGAAAGGTTGGAAAATTAACCAGGTGATGTTTACTTCTCCAATTACGCCAGAAATTGAGAAGGCAAATATATCTGAAGGTGAAGGGATAGTAAAGTTAACGATAGAAGAAGTTATTGAAGGTAGTGGGTTTCCTATGGGTAGCACTGGTTTTCTGAAAAAGATTAGCAATCAACTAATGGAGTAATCGTGTTCTAAGGTCGCGCAGGGAATGGTTTCTTTCTTATTATTCTACTTCCAAGAGTTTCAACAGCTTCTTGTCGAAGGTAGCTTTCAAACGTCTTTCATCTGCAGTTACATGTCGAAGATATTTATCAATTAGATCATCTTCGCTGTTGAATCCTACAAATTTAATAAAATCTCTCCATATATCCTTAGGATCGTACCGGCTGACAAACGCAGGTTGTAAATTAGACTCTGTAATTTTTCCTTGGTAAAGCAGATTAGTTTTGGCTTTTTGTTTTTTCGCTTGGTTTACAAGGGAGCAAAACTTTTTCTTAATAGAAACCTTGTTCTTCCTAGAAATTTTATCTAGATAATCGAAATTCAAGAAATAAGTTTCCATGCATTTATTTTTTCCAAGGTGTATATACCTGTCGTCATCAAGATACTTATCAGGTTTGTTATCGCCATCAACCATGAAATAAGTGTTTTTAAATGCGGGGCTCGTTGGGTTTTTAGCAGCAGTTTTGTATAAATTGACAACAGTTCCAACATTAATAGAAACTATTGGATCAATGTTCGTCTTGCTATTTAACAATTCTACTAATTTATCGACGACTTTTTTTATGTAAATCATCTTCGACATAAACTGTTTTGTAGTTTTCTGAAGTTTTCCAAATACCTTCAGGGTTTGTCGCAACTAACTCAGATGAGCTTTTTCTTGGTTTGAATGATGAGAAACAAAAAGGGGGTAAAAACCGAATTTTAGAGATAGGAATATGGAGTCAAGGTCCTAATTTGGGAAGCGCGGGCGGTCCTACTGTTCAGAGGGTTCTTCTAATTGGAGCGCTTAACTACGAAGGCAGAAGAGATCACTTCTAAGATCCGTTTTAAAAATCAGTTCAAGCAAAATGCTGTAATAATTCCTGTGACTGCTGATAAACTAGTTCAGGATACGGAATGATTTCTGGCCAGTTGATGGTTCGGAAATCGTCAACTAGTGCCAGCTCGCTTCGCTCACTTTGGTTCTTGTTCTCGAGGAGTGCTAATTGAGGAAAATGTTATCCACACGAGTACAAGTCCCGCAGCTTGTTAAAATCATCTATAGCAGCCATTTTCAAATAACGTTCTATAACGAGGCCAATAAATTCTCAATTGGATGTCTAACGTCAACCTGTTCAGCACCACCAAATAGTTTCCCTAATCTAGCTGCAGTGACTGACATTCCTAGAAAGTCTTTCATTGGTTTCCAGTCATTCAACAATGCCCCATTAACTGCTTCAATTGCAGATTTTCCATACTCTGAGGTGTGATCAAGATTACTGTGTTGAATCTCTAATACAGATGCTGTAGCAAGTCTAAGAGAATCTCGTTGGGATCTTACCTTTCCCTTTCTTTTACACCCATACGTTTCCTCAATATCTTTAAGAACATTTGAAACCACTTGCCATGGCACTATCTCAGCCTCAACCGCTCTCATATCAGACTCTGGCATAACCATACAATCACCCCCTTTCAATTAACATAAAATAGCACAAAGGGTGTGAAAAAATCAAACTCTATAATGAACTTAGAAAGTGTTTCTTAGGGATATAACAAAAAAGAGCCATATATAGGCTCTTTTTACCAGGCACTCCCCCTAAAGGACTTATTCCGCAACCAAAAATTAGAGTTTGATTACAGTCTGAATGAAGTTAAATTAATCTACGCAAGCCTAAAACTTCAAGAAGGAAATAATTTCAATTCTACCTTCACCTGATGGATGAAGATAAGCATAGCTTGGCACTCTCACTTTGCTCGATTGTAGAGCCTATCACACACAGATTTAGCCTGGTACGAAAAATTTCCTATGATACAATTACCTCATGGCAGAACAAAGCACAGAGGTAAAAACCGCTTCAGGAGTGCTCAAAGAGAAATCACCAGAAATAGCAGAGAGTTTATCAAAAGCTGTGTCTTCTTTGGGCGAGTCTTTAGCAAATACTCTACTTAATATGCCAGAAGATCAACAAAAGAAAATGCTCGACGCTTTAAGATCATTAAATGATGGTATATTTGCAAGAGGAGCCAGTGAAAACTTAAAGAAACCAGAAATGGTGCTTACTGCCATAAAAGGAGCAGCATCACTTGTGTCTCCTGAGCCACAACAAAGGAAAGAAGCTCAACAAATGGTTGACTCTCTAAAAAATCGTTACAGTCTCAAATAATTTTTTATCCTTCACTATCACAAAACCCACTTGCTCGCAGGATGGGACGATTTTAGAACAGAATTATTACTTTTCAGGTTCCTCAAGTCTTTCAAGATACTCTTGCACGTCCTCTCGTGGAGTAACGATTTCTTCCCCATCTTCAGTTTCGGCCCTTTTTAACAAATCTTGGTTAACTAGGTTGTTAATAGCATCTGTGTATGATTCTTCATCTTTTTCAAGTCTCACTAGATCTGCACGAATATCTGCAGTTTTTACTGGTTTCGTGGAGGTTCCCATTCGATACAACACATCCTTTTCAAAATCGCCAAGACTACTTAAGACTTCTTTTGTGAAGGGAGTATGTGTTTCCTTATTGCTTTTTTCCACCTCACCATTATATCAAATTGGAAAAACTTAAACAATCGGGGTTGTTCAAAGCTCGCCAGCTGGGATGATTTTAACAAGCTGCCAAAGATAAGGGAAGCTGAAGGGCAAAAAGACCCGATGGTTATTTGTAAGTTTTTCTATCCTGATTTCAGCTGGACTTGGTATGCCATTGAGTTTGACGGAGAGGATCTTTTTTATGGGTATGTTGCCGGAGACTTCCCGGAACTTGGATACTTTTCACTGAGTGAGTTAAAAAAACAACCGGGGAAAACTAGGCCTTCCGATCGAGCGAGATTTATATTTTGATCCTCAACCACTCTCAAAAGTCAGAAGTCTTCATGAATAAGTGACGACCTGCCGTTGTCTTTTGACGACAGCAGGTTAATCTTCATTACCGTCGTAGCCTACTTTTTGCCAGATATTTACATTCATCTTGGAAGATTTAGCTATTCCTTTTGTGGTTAGATAAAAGAAAATATCGTCTTCCGCTTCTTCTTCCAGGAATTTTGGAATAAATCTGTTTAAGAATTCTTTTATGGATTGGTCGGGGCAGATTAGCAAGATTGAAGGAAAGGAGTAGTTTGTGCGTTCTTGCCATAAATCTCTTTCATAAAACTCCAGGTATTGAGATATTCGCTTACGAAGCATAAAGCGGGGCGTGTCTTCGTCTATAACGTCGAGAAAATATCTTTTTGTGTTTTTGCCTTCCTTAATGGCAATATAGGCATCAGGAATGGGCAGGGGTAGGTATTTATGGTTAATTAGGTCTGTTTTGGTATAAAAGTGTAGCTTGCTGTTGTTTTGCTGGGCAAGGAAGGTTAGGAAAAAATAAACATCTGCTAAAAATAAATGATGGTTAATAAATTTTTGTGAGCGGGTTTTTTCTCTATATACTCGGTTAAGTAGTTTTCCTTCAGTTTCTTCCCTGCCTTCTAAAATACGTTTACTCTTGGTTGATAAAAAGTAAACCGCCGGTTTAATGTTCTCGCCTAGCTTCCGTGAGTACTTTCTACCTAATATATTTTTATCTACTAAATCTTTAAGCCATGATTTTATTCGTCTGGGGTCTTTATGATTTAGGAATTGTTGAATATGTTTTCTGTCTAAAAACCGGAATCTATAAATAAGGAAGAGTATGTCTAATTGTTTTGGAGTTATTCTTGTAGTTTCCATAGTCAGTGGCAACTATGGGCAGTTTCTATACCTGCAGGTTAGTATAACATTCCCCCCTTATATATAAGGGAATAGGGGTAAAAGAAAAAAGACAAAAAGCCGCAATATCGGTACTATTTAATAGTTTAATTGTCCCTGACAGCGGGGACAGTTTGTCAGTGTAATTAGATAAAAAGAAAACAGTAGTTATCCATAGGGGAGAATTGTTGCAGGTCTAGATCTCTGTTTCTTTAAAACTTTCTTGGATGTGCGTTTGGAAATCTCTTTTGATTGAACGTATTTAATCGCAAACTGCTCTCGCGAGGACTGGACAATCTCAAAAACAGCCTGCTTACTAGATATAATCTTTGTCAAAACAGTTTCACCGGAAAATGGCTCTTCGGGATTAAGTGCTCCCAACCTCATGTAGAAATGATATGAAGGCAAGCTGGCAATTTCTCCTTGATCAATAAAGGGCCTAAATTGAGGCAAGATAAGTTTTTCATCCTCAGGGTTGGCAGTTCTAAAGCAAATAACAGTTCCTGTATTGGCAAGAGTTATATTAACCAATGACTTATCTTTGATCTGGGAGGTTGTTTGATGGGCAAGGATAGCATTAAGCCTGTATTTTCTAGCTTCAGACAGGATTTGAGCAAATGCCTCTGTAGCAAAGTTTTGAAACTCATCAACATATAAGTAGTAGTCTTTTCTGTCTTTCATTGCTATTCTGGCTCGTTTAAGCGCTGCTAGCTGAAGTTTTGCCATAATAACCACTCCAAGCACTTCTGAATTGTCTTCCCCAATCTTGCCTTTGGACAAATTACACAAAAAGATTTTTCCGTCGTCAATAATTTCACTAAAGTTAATAGTTGATTTTTCTTGCCCTAAGATACGCTTTGCCGTCGGTGAAAACAAAAACCTGCCAATCTTGTTAGTAATCGGAGAGATCATTTTCACTTTTTGATAATCACCGGCTTTAGCAAACTCATATTTCCAAAAGTCTTTCAAATCATCATCAGTCAGGTTTCTAACAACCGATTTTCTAAAAGGGGCGTTAATAAGAAGCTTATATACAGTAAATAAGGTCGCGTTAGGCACAGTAAAGGCCGTGTGGATTGTGTTTCTTAAGATGTACTCCATTCTTGGGCCTGAATATTTTTCGCTGTAGATTTTGTGAAACAAAGAGATGATGCTTTCAGCCACATATTCTTTTTCCCTTAAAGCGTCTTCATCATTTAAGCCCTCTGACAATTCAAGTAGATTAATTCCCATAGGATAACTTATATCATCAGGATTGAAGTAAACCACATCTTTAATGCGGTTTTTAGGAATACATTGCAAGGTATCTTCGATTAAATCTCCGTGAGGGTCAATAACACACAAACCCTTGCCATTTCTAATATCCTGATCAATCATGGATAAAAGTATGGTTGTTTTCCCTGTTCCCGTAGCGCCAAGAATATAAATATGGCGGCGGCGCTCATCTTGAGCTAAGCCAATGTTAGTCGTAGTGCCTCCGTACTTGTTTTTGGCAAATACTACATCAAGGTTTTGGGATTGTTTGAGTGAGATGGGTGTAGGCAGTTTTTTGCTATGCGACTTTACTAAATCCTCGGTTTTGGTAGTTTTGGTAAAGGGAAAGTGATATAAATCCCCGACTTCTGAGGTAGACAAGATCATGTTGCCAAAAGGCTTAAGTAAACGATGTTTGAAAAGTAATTGCTTGATGGAGTAGATAATTTTAAATCTTAACTTTAAGGTAGGGATTAGGGCTTGATAGCTGGAGTTGATAAAAGATGAGAGGGCTGATACAAACCCCCTTCTTTTACTGCGAATTCGGCTTTTGTTGTTAGCTACAACCAATAGTCTCATTGAAGAAGAAAACAATGGTTTATCAAGCTTGCCTTTAATTAGTTTCTCCAGCTCTTGCTGGTAGGGATTCTCGGTCTTTTTAGAGGCTGTAATAAATGAAAGTCCTAACAGCGGGCCTTCTTTTCCTTCGCTTGCTGCAAATACAACTAAGCCAACCGGAAGAAGTAAAAGCTGTGAAAAAAGAATAGCGCCATATTTCAGCAAAACCAAGATTAGGTATTTATTGCTTTTGCTGTTGATGTTTTTGATTAAATCTCGTCTTGAATAGATGAGCCTTGAGATTCGTTTAATGTCTGACTTAAGCCTTTTGTTTAAAGGCGATATTACAAGTTGAAAAGAAACAAGCTCACTATCAGCAAGCTTTGTCATTCCACCGGTTATATAGGCAATTGGGTCGTGCTTTTCAAGCGACTCATGCTCCTTAAGGGGAAAAGCAAAATGATTGGTAAGTTTAAACTCGGTGATTTGATGTAATTGCTTTGAGCTGATAGAAAAATAGTCTGGGACTTCTTTAATTTTCAAGCCCGGCAAGTATGAGAGCAGGCTTTTTTTAATCAGTTCTGCACCTTCTTGGTTTGCCCTAATCAAATATCTAATTCCTTTGTCTTTTGTGGAAACAATCTCTAGCGAGTAACTTTTGGTTACATTGAATAATTTGCCTAAATAAGATCCTTGTTTAGCCAGGCCATGAAATAAATTAAAGAGCTGCTCTGTTGTATAGGGATTTTGCTCAGTAATGCGAAGGGGATTAACTTCAAAGATTACGTGGGGTTGTTTTATATTCTGCCTTTGGAGGATAACTTTCAGTAAAACATAGATAAAAGCGATGAAAAGGCCAGCTAGAGCGGCATAAAAGACAAAAGGGAGCAAGAAAACAACATCTATATTAAGCAGGAATTGAGCAGGTGTTTTGGAAGCTGTTAAGAGCTTATTAAGACTATTCATAACCTGCCTTGTTGTAGGCAGGTTTTATTGAGCAGATATTTAACTGGAGTATACAGTACAGCCTGAGTAGCATCAACACAAGTAGAACTAAACCCTCCCCCTTATTTAGCCTTGACAGAGGAGTGGATAGTATATATACTATCCGTAATACGGATATATGGTTAAGAATTGATTATGGCAAGTAAAAAGCAGGTTAGTAAACCAGATAACAGAGTAACTTCGAAAAAGACTAGTTCTACATTATCTATTGAAGATAGACTTCAAGCTTTTGCCAACATTATTGTTGAGCGTATCTTAGAAGATAAACGCCAAGGCATTTTACGATATAGAGTTGACCAAAATGGCTAAGTTATGAACAATAACCTGTCCAAACCAGAAAACGCACTTGCAGCCATCCGCATATCATCAGTTAAACAGGGTCTCCAGGGTGACTCACCGGAACATCAAAAAGAACAAATCGAGCGGTTTGCAGCTTCTCACAACCTCAATATCAAGAAATTCTTCATTTTTATAGAGTCTGCTTCAAAAGAAGAACAGCCGGTTCAAGAAGCAATTGATTATTGTAAAAAGAAAAGCAACGACATTCAGGTTTTCATTATCAAATCTATTGATCGGTTTACACGCGGTGGTTCTTATCTTTATGACCACCTAAAAATTCAACTCGAAGCTAATGGCGTTAGATTAGTCGATATTTACGGAATAATCAGTGCTCAGCAAATCAACACCTTGAAGCATTTGGATATTGAATATGATTGGAGTGTCTATAGCCCAACTAAAAAAACCGAGATCTTAGAAGCTGAACGAGCTAAGGACGAAATGCGAGATATCATGACGCGCATGATTGGAGCTGAGATTCGCTATGTCCGCATGGGATATCGAGTGAGACGTGCCCCTTTTGGCTATCAGAATTTTAAGGTTGAAACTCCTCATGGTAAGCGAGTTATTCTCAAACCTCACCCAAAGGAATCTAAATGGATTATCCGAATGTTTGAGTTAAGGCTACAAGGAAACCTCAATGATACTGAAATTGTGGAGAAACTAAATAGTTTAGGATTTAAAACACGAACTTTTTTAAGACATGATCCTAATGACAAAACCAAGATTATTGGTAAAGGTGGTGGGAAACCTTTAACAGATAAACAATTTTGGCGCTTAGTTCAAAATTCAATTTATGCAGGAGTAAGCGTTGAGAAATGGACAGAAGACAAGCCGATTAAAGGTAAATTTGACGGCTTAGTCTCAACTAAGATTTTTAATAAAGCTAATCGAGGCAAAATTATTATTGGAGAGAAAAATGGCGAGATTACTATTCATAAAGATAAACCACCTGATTATTTACTCAACAAGCAAGTTAAGAACCCCCGTTTTCCTTATAAACGCCATGTGATGTGCCCTCATTGCAGTAAACCTCTTTATGGGAGTGCCTCACGGGGTAAATCGGGTAAGTATTACCCAGCTTATCACTGTAACAAGCGGGGACACTATTTTAGAGTCTCTCTTAATGAGTTTAACGAAGCGATTGAAAACTTTGTCATCGGTCTTGATATAACTCCGAAATATGCTGAAAAACTAAAACAACACACTCTTAAGTTGTGGAAAGAAAAACTGAAGACTTTAGAAAAAGACGCTCAGCAACTAGATAACAAGATTGCGGTTCTAAAAACCACTGCTAAGAGTACTGTAGATAAGATTAGGTTATTGAATTCAGATGTGGCTATTAGATATATGGAAGAAGATTTAGTTAAGGTTGAGCAAGAAATTCAACAACTAGAAGAACAAAAGACGCAAAAACCTGAAAAACTTATTGATATGGAGCTAGTCATGGATAACATAAAATATTTTCTGGAACACCTAGAGGAATTACTGTTACATCAGCCTAAACCTCTCAAAAGAGCTGAGTACTTTAGCCTACTTTTTGAACAACCGCCTACCTATGAAGAATTAGTTTCTGGAACACCCAAATTAGCCCCTATCTTCGCGCTAAAAGACACTATTGATAGACCTAACATACCAGATGGTGCGCCTGGAGGGATTCGAACCCCCAACCCCTCCGTCCGAAGCGGAGTGCTCTAGTCCGTTGAGCTACAGGCGCATAATTTTCAAACAAAGTGCCTTGACCGTTGTGATATCCATTTCACCACGGAGGCGAAAATCTAGAGTAATTATACCTAAAATCAGATATAATTTCAGCATGGTAAAGCTTCCGAAAGAAGAAGTCGCAAAAATGCGAATTAAGCGAATCGAGAAAGAGATTCGTGACACTCCTTATCACAAGGCTACGGAACATCATATTGGCAGGCTACGAGCTAGTCTTTCTAAGTTGAAAGAAAAGGAAATTGAAACCGCAAAGAAGGGGAGTGGTGGTAGGGAAGGATATGCTGTCAAAAAGCAGGGTGATGCAACAGTTGTTTTGATTGGACCGCCGTCTGTCGGAAAATCCACCCTATTAAACAGGCTTACAAATGCTAAAAGCAAAATTGCTCCCTACGAATTTACTACCGTTTCCGTCATTCCGGGGATGATGCAGTACAAAGGTGCCAAAATTCAAATTTTAGATGTCCCCGGATTGATTGAAGGAGCAGAAGAAGGAAAAGGCAGGGGAAGAGAAATATTGTCAGTTGCTAGAGCAGCTGACTTATTAATTATATTGTGCGACGTTAAAAACAAAAATATTTTCAATTCCATTACTTCTTCACTAGAAAAATCAGGTATCCGCCCTAATAAGGAGCCTCCTGATGTTACCCTCGAAAAAAAGGTTCGAGGCGGAATTATTATACATTCTAATGTTAAACAAGAACTGGGAAAACAAACTATTATCAATGTTGCCAAAGAACTAGGAATTAAAAATGCAGAAATCAATATTCGCGAAAAATTAACAATGGATAGATTGATAGATGCTTTCTCCAAAAGCAGGTTATATATACCGGTCATATTTTTAATAAATAAAGTAGACCTAACAACTGATTCCAAAAGACCACCCCCGCAAGATGCTAAACAACTTTTTATAAGTGCGGAAAAGGATATTAATATTGATAAACTAAGAGAGCTAATTTGGAATAAACTTAACTTTTTAAGATGCTATCTTGTCAGGCCCGCCGAGAAACCAAATTTGAACCATCCAATTATCATTAAAAAGGGAGAAACTTTAGAAGTAGTATTAAAAAAGATTGGAGAGGAATTTTCCGAGGATAAAAAGAAAGCAAAGATATGGGGAACGGGGGCTAAATATCCGAGCCAAGAAATTTCATTAAAAACTGAGGCAAAAGAGGGAATGCAGATTAGGTTTGTATAGTTTTCTTTTAATATACTTGTTTTGTTATAATACCCATACTTCTCCATTCTTAGCCGAAGTGCTGGAATTGGTAGACAGGCACGGTTCAGAACCGTGTGCTCTTTATGAGCGTGGGAGTTCGACTCTCCCCTTCGGCACAAGGCAGTAAGGCCATGGTGATAGTCGATATCGTTTCACTTAGAGTGAACCGCCGACTCTCCCCTTCGGCACAGAGCGCGGGTGCTGGAATTGGTAGACAGGCAGCGTTGAGGACGCTGTGTTCGTAAGAGCGTGGAGGTTCGAGTCCTCTCCCGCGCACACGTCGAAGATAACCTTTTATTTATAAGAAAAAGTTTAGCATTTGATAAAATATTAGAACCCGTAGCTCAGTTGGCTAGAGCGCTCGGTTTACATCCGATAGGTCGCAGGTTCGAGTCCTGCCGGGTTCACTTATTAAACATGACGAAAAAATAGTCTTAATCAGGTGAAGCTATTGTGACAGATAATAAATGTACTAAAGTTTAGATGAAACAATTAGCTGAGGTAGCCAAGCTGGTCACGGCGGGCGCCTGAAGAGCGTCAGATAGAGGTTCGATTCCTCTCCTCAGCACTCATTGCATTCGTTCTGAGGTGGGAATCGAGGAGTGCGAGCAAATGTGTTGCAAGTCATGCACGGCGATTCCTCTCCTCAGCACTTTTGCGGGAGTAGCTCAGTGGTAGAGCGTCTCGTTGCCAACGAGAAGGTCACGGGTTCGATCCCCGTCTCCCGCTCCAGGCCCCAGTAGCTCAATGGATAAGCAAAGCTTGTCCCTTGTCGCTACCGCGCATTAACAAAATATGCCTCAGTAGCTCAATGGATAGAGCAGGAGTGTTCTAAACTCAAGGTTGGGGGTTCGAATCCCTCCTGGGGCACAACGTCGCAACTAAATATTGCAGCTGTCTTAGAAAAGCTATACGTTTCTCAAGTATTAGCTCATATTTGTTGCTCCTTTCAATCTCGACTTTGTCGGGATTGTTAAATCTAATACAAAATTCCGTAGGAATATTGAGAGGAAGAATAGTGAAACGGATAAGCTCCGACTAACAGTGGAGCGATAAAGTGGAACTTATTCTGACGAGGCCCCGTAGCTCAGCGGTAGAGCAGTCGCCTCTTAAGCGATTGGTCGAAGGTTCGAATCCTTCCGGGGTCACTCACATGCGTTCGTGACACCCATAAGTTTTCGATATCGCTCCGCCGAAGGCGGATCGCCGAATCCTTCCGGGGTCACAATAGTTTTTGTCGCTAACGCTCTTATTTCCTTTGCTTTTGCAGAACCTCCAAATCTTCCTGGAAACACAAAATACTCTATATCTAGTATTTCTTAATATTTATTTACACTAATTAATGACGAATTTTAATAAACTTGACTTTGTTTGTCCTATTATGTCATTCTTCAATTAATCCGGAATCAGATATGATGAGCAACCAGACATCAAAAACAGATTCCTTTTCTTTTTGGAAAAAAATAGTTTTTATAGCAATATTTTTTCTGGTAACACCTATTGCACTTGGGACTAGTCTGCTTTCTTTGACTACTTTAACTAGAAATAAATCTTTGGAGACAAGTGCTAAAGAGGCTTCCCTAATTTACCAATATCCTATGTCGGGTGTTCAAGTGTTTGCGTCATTACCTTCTGAATTCCCTTCAATATCAAGCGAAATCAAGGCTGAAGATGCCAAAGTTGGGTTCATTAAGCAATATCTTTTGGAAAGGAAATCTCCATTGGAACCTTATTCCTCGTTCATCGTTAAAACATCGGAAAAATATGGTTTAGACTACCGACTAACTACTGCTATTGCTCAGAAAGAGTCCGGTCTGTGCAAGGCAATACCCGAAGGAAGCAATAATTGCTGGGGCTGGGGAATTCATAGTGAGGGAACGCTTAAATTTGATTCATACGAGGAGGGAATAGAAACAGTTTCTAAAGGCTTAAAAGATTTCTATCTTGATCAAGGATACGAAACAGTAGACGAGATTATGGGGAAATACGCTCACCCATCATCAACCACCTGGGCAGACGGAGTTCTTCATTACATGAGCCAAATCCAGTATTGAAATAGCCCCGATTTCAATCAGTATGCTAAAATCCAATTATTATTTATGCCGGCTCCGTACGATAAGTACAATTATCCTGCATACTGGGAAGGCAGAGAATACGAGCACCACTCTGAAATAATTGCCATAAAAGCCTTTCTGGGCAAGATAAAAACAATTTCAAATATATTGGAAATAGGCGCAGGTTTTGGAAGACTTACACCTTCTTATTTTTATAGGGGGAAAAAGATCACTCTTTTAGATTCATCCGCAAAGCTCTTAAGCCTAGCGCGCGAAAGGTTGCCAGATAATAAAATAAAAATCATTCATTCAAGGCTTGAAACTATCCCCGAAAAAATCAAAAGTAAATCTATGGACTTGGTTATTTTGGTTCGCGTTTTACATCATATAGATAACATAGATACCTGCTTTTCAATAATAAGCAAGGTTTTAAAAAATAATAAATATTTAATTTTGGAATTTGCTAATAAAAGCCATTGGAAGGCAACGGCTTTTGAATTTTTAAGAGGGAATATAACATTTTTACATGATATTTTTCCCAAAGAAGTCAGCAGCAAAAAATCCAAAGGTGCGTCACTTCCCTTTAGAAATTATCATCCCGATGCAATTAAGGAACAGCTTAAAAATAATGGGTTTAGAATAATTGAAATCCGCTCAGTTTCTAACATAAGAAGCCCGCGTCTTAAAAAGATAATACCTACTGAAACTCTTTTATATTTTGAAAGATTATTGCAAAAACCTTTTTCAAAGTTAAATTTTGGCCCATCATTATTTATTCTAGCTCAGAAAATAGGTCAATCAAATTAACTGTTTCTAATATCCTATTTATATAATAATATCCCTTATAATAGGGCAACGGTATTAGCTTGACGTAGTTATAGTTATATGCTATAGTATCTTCACGTTCTGAGGTAAAACAAGTTCGCTTGTTTTACGTTAGGATTTCCTACATGCCCCGACCTAGTCGGGGCTTGTTTTTTTTACTGACCTTTCTAGGTCTTTTTTTTTGAACTGAAAAGTTCTCAAATTTATGAAAAAAATTATTTCTATAATCATCTTAACCGTTCTCTTTTTATCAATTAAACCCGGACTCGCAACGGCTGATTCTCTTGTGGTTTCAGATTCAGGCAGACTGATTGAGGCAAGGAATGATAACAATTTTGATTATCGAGTATTTCTACTTAAGAACTACTTAGAAAGTCATCACTCACCTTTGGCTGAATCTTCCGAAGACTTTATTGCTTACGCCGACAAATATCATATTGATTGGAGATTCGTTCCTGCGATTTCAGGAGTAGAATCTACCTTTGGCAAAAGGATTCCAAGAAATTCCTTCAATGCCTACGGGTGGGCTAACGGAAACTACAATTTTAAATCTTGGCCTGACTCGATTGAGATTGTTTCAAAAACGTTAAGAGAAAAGTACATTGATAACGGAGCAAACTCTATTAATGAAATCGCCAGAATATATGCCCCTCCAAGTTCAGATTGGTCATGGAAGGTCGAGTTTTTTATGAAGGAGATTGATACAATACCTCTATCATTCACTCTGTAAAAAGGCTGGTGGTATAATTAATTAGCTCAATATTTATCCAAACCCGATCTCATCGGGGTTGAAAGGAACAAAAACTTAGCGGTAAGTCCCAACACTTTCTTAAAATAAAGAGGGACGCAAAGAGGAGTTTGTTGCGACGAGCCGAGGTGCTGGAACTGGTAGACAGGCACGGCTTAGGACCGTGTGCTCTTTTAGAGCGTGGGAGTTCGACTCTCCCCCTCGGCACTAACTACCTTCTTTGCCTCTCTTGCTATTTCCTAGTAAACTTAAGATGTGACACATAAACCACTTCATCTTCATACCAACCGTCTTAATCGGGGAGTAAATGTTTTATTGCTACTTATTCCTTCAATTATTTTTATTATTGTTTTAGCTATCCTCTTGTTCAGCAAAAATTCTGACATAAAAGAGATTGCCTCTATTAATGAAGCTTCTGTTTTAGGAGATGAAGCTGAATCCGAAAGTATTAGGAATAAGCTACTTAAATAAAGAAGATGTATGACTCTGAAAAGACAATAATTCCCTTATCGGCACTTACTCTTATAATCATAATCGTTGTTGTTTTAACGCAAAGCTTTTTTGCCAACGATGTTTTAACCGGACTTGTAGATAGACTTTTTGCCTCTAACAAACCTTATGTTTTAGTTGGCGATAATAAAATTTTTGTCGATATTGCCGATACCCCCACCGAGTGGCAGCTGGGCTTATCAGGCAGAAAAAACTTAGGAAAAAATGAAGGAATGCTATTTATCTTTGATAGACTTGATACTCAGCCTTCTTTTTGGATGGAAGGAATGGAATTTGGGTTAGATATTGTCTGGATTAATGATGAAAAGATAGTGCAGATAGATATCAATGTCCCACCTCCTAAACCAAATACTCCTACTAAAGAACTACCGCTATACGCTCCCTTTACGAATATCGATTATGTCTTGGAAGTAAATGAAGGCTTTGTTAAGGCTAATGAAATTGCAGTAGGCGATAAGATAGATTTGTCCAATTTGGAAGACAAAGATTAAAACTTCAAAGTAAATTCTTCTAATTCTTTAACATTCCCAAATGCCACTCTATCGGGAACAGCCTTAGAAGCGGCAAGCATTCTAGCCGGAGTTATTACAAAATCTCCCCAGCGCTCATTTACCTTGTCGATTGCTTTAACTAAATTAAGTCTCCCTTCTATGTCGTCAAAAAGCTCAAGCTGGCATCTTTCACTTTTTAAGAGATTGAAGCAAGAAACTGCTAAACTTCTAACCGGTTTTCGGTAGGGAGAGAAAGAAAGCATTTTGAAAGCCTCCTTATAAATATTTCGAGAATCAAAAAAGACCTTAGGAAAAGTTATTCCTTTGTGCCAAAAGCTTCCATCGCGATAAGATACCGCCAGACGAACACCGCGGGCTTTGTAGCCTGCCCTCCTTAGCCTTGAACCCATTTTAGTAACTAGTTTGGTTAGAATCGGAGCCAGCTCCTCGGGAGTCGCCAATGGCTTAGGTAATGCATATGAATTTCCATAGCTTCTTCTCCTAAACTCAACATCGTCGATTTCAAACCCGTGGAGTCTTGTGTACCAATAGTAACCCAGTATCGAACTAAAAGCTGCCTTTAGCTTCCAAATAGGAGCGTTGTAAAAATCTAAAACAGTATAAATTCCCATGCTGTTTAAGCGAGCGGCATTTCGCATCTTTATTCCGCAAAGGTCTGTCAGCTCGAGACCTTTGTAAACTTTTAGATAATTAGCCTTGTTTATTTCGTCGAGTCCATCAGGCTTTCTGAGACTTGAGGCCGTTTTTGCCAAAAATCTATTCGGGCCAATTCCAACAGACACCGTCAACCACTCTCCGACTTCAGATTTTATTCTTTGCTTTATCTCTTGCGCGGTCTCGTGCATGGGTTTTTCCTTAAAGACGGGGTAGCCTTCAAGATTTAGGACAAATTCATCAATCGACTTAGGATAAACGTTCGAAGTGTAATCCTCCATCACATTTCTTAAAGAAAGGTGCACGGTTCTGTATTTCCAAGGGTCGGGCGGTAAAACTATCAAGCCGGGGGAAAGCATTTTGCCGTCTTTGACTCTCATTCCTACTTTTACTCCATGCTCTTTGGCTTCTACAGAGGGAGCAATAATACAGCCTGAGGGAGTAGTATAGGCGGCAACAGCAACCGGTTTTCCGCGCAAATGCGGATTAGCCTGCTGTTCAATTGTCGCAAAGCAGGAATTGAGGTCGATGTGGAGAATGGTTGAAGGTTTCGGATTGAAGTCTAGCTGGTTCATCGGCCACCAATTTCTACGCGACAAAATTCCAAATCTCAAATTCCAAATAACTAAATTTTTTAATATTTGATCATTTGGACTTGAATTGACATTTGAACTTTGACATTTGACATTAATCTGGTAAGCCATCGCTTATTTCTTCCAGCTGCCAATGAAGACTCTCGGTATTTAATACCAGACGGAAAAATAAATTCTTGCTGGCAACGGAAAATACATGATATAGCGTTCTGCCCTGGCGGAATTTGTGATGCAGACCAACCTTTTTGACAGCGTAAAGCTTTTTATTCCAGACAAGGACTTTTGGTTCAACAGACCTCTTTCGGCTATCAAAGACAAAGCTTACTGAAATTGACTCTGAGATATTTTGAATCATCCGAATATAACCCGAATATTTATATTTACTTTATACACCCTAATAAAACCCGAGGTCAAGTAGCAAGTTTGCCAACTGTCGCATTTGACAAAAAAGGGTCCCAAATAGATACTTAAAATGTGAGCCCAGGAGACCATCAGCTTCAAAAAGGCAACGTTGTCTTAATAATAGTTGTCGTATTGGCAGTAATACTGTTGATAGCCGGATTTGTCTTTTACTCTCGCCCGCAGGCTCCAGAAACTACAACGCCGGAACCTGAAATCCCAACCCAGATACAAACTGAAACTAAGCCCTACGAAGAAGAAATTTCTTTTGTTATCCAAGATTTGTTGGATGATATTATTAGTGACCCTGAGACCCTTACGGGCGCGCTTTCCGATGTCTCTGGCGGAAGCGGTAACGGTGAAGCCTACGTTTTAAGAAAGGCGGGAAAACTCTGGCATGCAGTTTCGGCAACACTTCCAAAACCTGAACCCGGAACAGTATATGAGGGTTGGTTGGTAAATAAAACTTCAACGAATAAATTTTTCTCGACAGGGGTGATGGAGAAACAGCAAAACGGTGCATATGTGATTTCATTCGTAAGCAACAATCTGTATGAAGAATTCAACGAAGTAGTGATTACTTTGGAAACAGTAGTAAATTCCACTCCTGAAGAACACATTTTGGAAGGCATAGTTAAATAAACGCCTTAATTTGACAAATTAGCTTCAAAAATCAATACTTACAGTGCTTGGTAATTATAAAAGACAGAAAAGAGCATCTCCAGCTTGCCCCCATCATTTTGGTAGTAATATTTTCAGTTTTAATGCTTCTTTTGGGTTTTGTCTACTTAGCTGATACTCAAAGCACTGAAATTAACATTACTGATAAGTTATTGAAATCACTTCAAAATTTGTTTAATTAAATGTCTTTTAAACATTCACTCATTGGAAAGAGTTATCGAAACATTCTCAGGCCGTATTTATTTAAACTCGACCCTGAAAATGCCCATGATGCATTTACTAATTTTGGCGCGTTTTTAGGGAAAAGCCAGCTAGCTAAAACTTTAACTAAAAATTTATTTGATTATCAAAATGAAGCTCTCTCGCAAAAAGTAGCCGGGATAAACTTTCACAATCCGGTAGGATTGTCAGCAGGATTTGACAAAGACGCTAATCTTCAAGATATATTGCCGGCTGTCGGCTTTGGATTTATGCAAATAGGCTCAGTTACTCTTAATCCATATAATGGTAATCCTCGCCCCCGTTTATACAGACTCCATAAATCAAAAGGCTTAGTTGTCAACTATGGTCTGAAAAATATAGGGGCAAAGAAAATTATTACAAAACTAAAAAAATATAACAATTCCTCTTTTCCGCTAGGAATATCTATCGCCAAGACCAATTGCCGCGAAACTGTGGGTATTAATGATGGAGTAGCGGATTACTATAATTGTCTTAAGCAGTTATATGACAATCGCATCGGAGATTTTTATACGCTTAACATATCGTGTCCCAATACATATGGTGGAGAACCCTTCACTACTACTTCAAAACTAAGAAAATTGTTAGATAAAATATCTACTATCGATATAAAGAAACCGATATTTGTTAAGATGCCAATTAACCTAAATTGGAAAGAGTTTAAAAAGCTTTTAGATGTTATAGCAGGGTATCAATTAGACGGAGTGATTATCGGTAATCTTACAAAAAAGAGAGATACCGAATTGATTAAAGATAAGCTGTCCAAAAATATTAAAGGCGGTATAAGCGGAAAACCTACAGAGAAACTTAATAACGATTTAATCAGCAAAACTTATCAAAAATATAAAGATAAATTAATCATCATCGGTGTAGGAGGAATATTTAATGCAGAAGATGCTTATGACAAGATAAAAAGAGGGGCTACCCTGGTTCAGCTGATTACGGGAATGGTTTTCGAAGGACCTCAGTTAATAGGAGAAATCAATCAAAAATTAGTTGATTTACTAAAAAAAGACGGATACCGAAATATAAGAGAAGCGGTAGGGGCTTACTAAAACGATTATTCTATTTTATCAATTTTACCGGTAAACGTTTTCGTTTGTCCGTGGGGCTCAGTCTCGTAAGAGAATCTGTCTCCTTCTTTTTTATCCTTAACTGCTTTTCCAATAGGAGAATTAGACGTAATCAAAAGAATTCCCGGCAGTAGTGCGTTTTTTTCAACCAAGTAAAATTTAACTCTTTCACCTGTTTCGTAAGAAAGCTCTAGATAAGATACAGGGGCAGCAGTTGCGGATTTTTCATCATTCGCATTCTCTACTTCATCACGCAGTCTTTTTAAATTTAATAAAAATTCTTGAGCGAGTTCTGCTGCACTCTCCGAATGATATTTATCTCCGGCCGATATCTTTTCGGTGCTTATTCCGACTTTTCCTATTTCTAAATTAATAAGCTTCAGGAGTTCTTCCTTTTTAGATTTTGTCATATCTGATATTCATATTTTACAAGAAAATTTTGTATACTATCTACTTTGCTTCTTTACTTGTCAAAATCTTTTAATAATTCTAAACTAAATTTAGGCTAATGTTTAAAAATCATCTTGCTCCGCTCTCCAAACGCGACCTCCCAAAACCATGGCCTTTGAAAAAATTAATCGGTCCCAGTTTTATCATCTTAGGAGTCGGATTAGGCAGCGGAGAGCTAATACTTTGGCCATATCTTTCTTCCAATTTCGGCCTGGGTATTATTTGGGCAGCAGTTCTTGGGATTACTTTTCAATTTTTTATTAACATGGAAATTGAAAGATATACCCTTATTACGGGAGAAAGTATTTTTGTCGGATTAACCCGAAAATTTCATCAGTTTGCTCCAGTCTGGTTTATTCTTTCCACCCTTGTTCCCTGGATGTGGCCGGGAATAATTGCCGCTTCAGCCACGGTTTTTGCTGCGTCTTTTGGAATTAAATATTCCGGTTTGATTGGAATAATATTACTCATTGTTTTAGGGAGTATCTACAGCATCGGTTCAGTTGTTTATAAAACTCAGGAAAAATTTCAAAAAGCAATAATCCTTATTGGCGTTCCATTAATATTTATTATTACCATATACTTTGCCAAAGGACCGGATTGGCAAAACCTCGCCCAAGGCTTAGTTGGTAAAGGTGATGGTTTTTGGTTATTACCGGTTGGAATTCCTTTAGCCACTTTTCTTGGTGCTTTTGCTTATGCCGGGGCAGGCGGTAATTTGAATTTAGCCCAATCTCTATATGCTAAAGAAAAAGGTTATGGAATGGGGATATTTTCAGGAAGAATTACAAATATTCTAAAAGGTAAAAAAGAAAATATTACTTTAGAAGGAACGACTTTTGAAACCACACCCCAAAATATTAAATATTTCAAAATTTGGTGGAAAAGAATTAATACGGAACACGCTATTGTGTTTTGGCTAACGGGTGCTTTAACAATGATTATGCTTAGTTTGCTGGCTTTTTCTACCGTTTTTGGAAACCCCGGTGTTGAAACCAGCATTAATTTCGTCATCTTGGAAGCACAGGTTATCGCTCAGAAAACAGTTCCCTTTTTGGGTACGTTTTTCCTACTGATGGTAGGAGTAATGTTATTTGGAACTCAATTTTCAGTATATGGTTCTAATGCCAGAATTATGAGTGAAAATTTAGTTATTCTTAATCCAAAGAAATTTAAAATCAAAAAATTACCCAAATTTTTCTACGTATTTTTATGGCTTCAGATACTTGCCGGTATTGTTATTTTTGCGGTAGGCTTCACAGAACCTTTAGGCTTGGTAATTCTAGGCGCAGTTCTAAATGCGTTTTCGATGTTTATCTATACCGGCATGGTTTTATATCTAAACCTAACAAACTTAGAAAAACCGCTAAGACCATCACCAGTTAGAATATTTGCAGTCGGGAGTGCTTTTCTTTTTTATGGAGTATTTTCCTTCTTTACTATTCTCCAAAACCTTCCAAAATAAGCATAATTGATATAACATTTGGACTCAATTTGAATATGAAAAAAATCATAATAGGATTTCTTATCTTTTTATTTGGGGCTTTTGTATCCTTAATAATTTTTCAAACTAATATCTTCCAAAATAATCAAGCTGGCCTAAGCTCACTTAACTTACCAAGGAAGATTGAAAATCCACTTGATAAATATACCATCGAGAATTTATCAACCACGGATATTGAACCCGGAGAAATTAATATCCTGGAAGTTATTGATAATAACTCGGAATATATATCAAGATTAACATCATTTGAATTTAAGCCGGACCCTGAAAATAGTGAAAGCAAAAAAACAACTGGACAATTAAATATTCCTCAAGGAACCGGCCCGTTTCCACTAGTAGTAATGCTGCGAGGCTATATCGACCAAGAATTGTATGAAACTGGCGACGGCACCCGAAAAGCTGCTGAAGTATTTGCCAATAATGGCTTTATCACCTTAGCGCCTGATTTTTTGGGTTATGGTAATTCCGATAAAGAAGCAGCTAATATTTTTGAAACCCGTTTCCAAACTTATGTGACTGTTCTATCCTTGCTTAAGTCCCTTGACCAAGTACAAAGTTGGGATGGGAATAATATTTTTATTTGGGGTCATTCAAATGGAGGCCAAATCGCCCTAACAATACTTGAAATAACGGGCGAGAAATATCCAACTACTCTCTGGGCACCCGTTTCCAAGCCCTTTCCGTACTCCATCCTTTTTTATACTGACGTATCTAACGACAGGGGAAAATTAATACGGCGTGAGTTATCAAAATTTGAAGCAAATTATAATCCAGATAAATATTCACTTGATTTATATTTGGATAAAATTAAAGCACCGCTTCAAATCCACCAGGGCACAGCAGATGATTCCGTTCCTATCTCATGGAGTAACGAATTAGTAGAAAACCTCTCAGAATTAAGCTTAAACTTAGATTATTTTAAATATCCCGGTGCTAATCATAATATGGTTCCTTCCTGGAATGCTGTAGTTTCCCGTGATGTCGATTTTTTTAATAAGCATTTGGATTGACAATCGCTTATTGATTAACGCATTATTAGAATATGAAGCTAATCATCAAACTAGCCTTAAACATTTTCACTCTTTTAATAGTTTCCTATCTTGTTCCAGGATTCTATTTTGAAGGTCTTTGGGCAACGGTAGTAACGGCAGTAGTAATTGGAGTAGTAAATACTTTTATTAAACCCCTTCTTCAAATAATTTTCATTCCTTTAACAATTATTACTCTAGGAGTTGCGGCATTATTAATTAATGTACTCCTTTTATGGGGGGTAAGTTTTATTGTCCCCGGGTTTGAAATCGACGGATTCATGTCTGCCGTAATCGGCTCGATTGTTCTTGCTCTGGTTTCCTTATTTCTTAATAAACTGGCCGAGGATAAAAAAGAAAAGTAACATCTTCCACGATCTAAAGACCGTGGCTTTCGCCCCTAAGGGAAGCTGAAAACTCTAGATTCAATTCATCCCCCCAATCAATTGCGGGGCTTTCTTGAAACTATAGTAAGCTCTTCGTTTTTATAACAGCATTCAAGAAAACTCACGATTTTCAGTCGGGAGATGAATTGAGCGCTGATATGTCACCCTCCTCTGGAGGAAACTCCGCTTTTCAAAGCGGGGAGGATGTCATTAGCCTTCCAAAAGAAGTATAATATCTACTGTATGAAATCGTATATCAAAAAAAAGGATGGACCTAAAAAAGGACCAAAATACCGCACTCCGGACCATTTCAAGGGAAGCCTGGCTGCCAAGGCAAGCAAGTTTAGTGGCAAAGGACAAAAACAAACTCAGAAATTTAATCCCGCCACATTCAAAACTCAGCATAAGGGATAACACCCTCCCTACGGTCGGTAATTTACAATTATCAATTTTCAATTTCCATTGAAATGACAAAGACAAAAAACACAAATAAAATACTAAAGTCTGAGAAAGTTACATCGACGATAGCTAAAAGTAATGATGGAACTATCCAAATCACCTTCACGATTCCCTATAAAAGAATAAAAGAGGCGGAAGAAAAAGCCTTAACCGAGCTTGGCGAAAATACCGAGGTGCCGGGATTCAGAAAGGGAAAGGCTCCCCCGGAAAAACTTAAGCAGCAAATTCCCGAAAATACACTGCTTGAGAGAACTTTATCAAAAATTCTTCCCAAATTAACTACCGAGCTTATTAATAAACATAAAATAAAACCGGCGGTATATCCGAAATTTGAGCTCATTTCAGCGAAACTTAATGAAAGTTGGCAAATCCGAGCTGTAACTTGTGAAATTCCGCAATTTGAAATTGGCGACTACAAGAAGATTGTTAAAGGTTCATCAAATGCAAAACAAATTTGGACACCGGATAAAGGAAAAGCTGAAAAGGAAGTAACGCCAACAAGAGAAGAAAAAGAACAAGCAGTATTAAAAGCTCTTTTGGATTCAACTAAAATAACAATTCCTCAGGTACTACTTGACCAGGAAGCAACATCAAGACTATCTAGACTTCTGGAAAGAATAGAAAAACTAGGCTTGACGCTCGAAGGTTATCTAGCCTCAATAAATAAAACTGCAGAAGTACTTAGAAAAGAATACAAAGAACAATCTAGGCAGTCATTAGTGATAGATTTAATACTTTCAAAAGTAGCCGAAAAAGAAAATATTATGGTAGAAAATAATCAAATAGACGCGGCTATAAAAGCATCCAGCGCAGATCCGAAATTGGCTAAAAATCTGGATACCCCTGAGCAAAGACGGGTAATTGAATCTGTTTTAAGAAGACGGGCAACACTAGATTTTCTTACTTCTCTTGCCTAATTCCCCTACCGGCCAGCTTGCAATAAGAAAAACTCTATAGTACACTACAGGCATAGAAATTAGGCACAAATATGAGCGATGCTCAAAATAAAAAAAGTAAAAAACCCTTAACTCAGGCGAATCCACTGGAAGCATTGAAAGACTTGGGTACTGGGGTTGCAAAGTCATTGAAAGAAGACCTTATTGAGAAGACTCCACGCGATTTCATGGACCAGCTATTTGGGCCAAAACCACAAAAATATTCGGGAGAAATATTTGTTGGTGAATCTCTTGAAATTAGGGAAATAATGACCGGCGAACATGAAGAAAAGCAGCACCTAAGAGCCCAGCTTACCCTTGAACGCTCTTTAAGATTGGAAGAGCAATCACACATAAATAAAAAGACAAATGAGCTTAAAATTCAGCTAAAGGTGATTCAAGAAGAAGTGCTTATTCTTGCTCAAAACACCCAGGGCTTATCGAAAGAAATTCAAATTGCCACCATGCAGGCACCAATTGAACCAGGCATCTACCACCTAGTATTTTTTGAAAAACTTTTAGAGTTTATAAAATCCTTCAGAAAAAAGGTAGAAGAAGCTTCAGTTTGGCTTCACTCAACGAACACGCGAGCAGCGAAGAAAAATGCTTGGGGTGCAAGGTATAAAAAACATGGAGCAAAATACCTTTTGTCAGGTGAGCATTATTTGAGCCGAAGTGCAGGATAATAAAGAGATAGGCTGCGTTACGAAATAAAGCTTATTAATAATTACCTCCTAAAAACGGGAGGTTTTTTAGTCTCTGAAAGGAGATGAAATTAAGTAATCTCTAAAACTCAAATGGGTGGACCCGAGGGGTCTCGAACCCCTGACCTCTTCAATGCCATTGAAGCGCGCTACCAACTGCGCCACGGGCCCGCAGTGAACCTGAGAGGACTCGTGTGCATAACTTTTACTTATTTCGCACTCCTCGAGAACACCGGATTCACGAACGATAGTGAGTGAACCCGAGAGGACTCGAACCTCTGACCTCTTCTACGTCAAAGAAGCGCTCTAGCCAACTGAGCTACGGGTTCTTGATCAGTAAATTATATCTTTTCAGCTCTTTTATATCAATTTAGTTATTTGGTATTATTATATAAAGTGATAGGTAAAAAGAAACTTAAATCACTAGATAAAAGCAATTGGGGACATTTTAAAGATGGTATTTTCATTGGTATTGGATGGGCATTTGGAGTTACTATTGGTTTTGTTATAATTTCGACGATTTTGCTTTTTGCTCTTCGAGGGCTTGGGGGCCTTCCTCTGGTTGGACGTTTTTTTGCATCAGTAATTGAAGCTACCCAGGAGCAGCTTATAAGAAGAACTCCATTTATACCTCAATAATTCTTTGGATGAGTCCAATTTTTAGGTTAAAATAAGCTATGGCAAACGCAAGTCATGATAATTTAGATAATTTGAGGCATTCCTGCGCCCATTTGCTGGCTGCCACCGTAACTTCTATCTGGCCAAAGGCGAAGCCGACAATCGGTCCATCTATTGAGAATGGTTTTTATTATGACTTTGACTTTGGAAGAGTGAAAATCTCAGAGGATGATTTGCCCAAGATTGAGAAGAAGATGCATGAGGTTGTTCAAGACTGGAGCGGTTTCAAAAAAAATCCCGTCACCAAATCCCAAGCCAAAAAAGAATATCAGGATAACGCCTACAAAAAAGAGTTAATCGACGAGTTTAGTGAAGAAGGGAAAAAACTAACAATTTATCAATCCGGAAAATTCAGAGACCTCTGTCGCGGAGGACATGTTGATACTCCCAAAAAAGAATTAAAATACTTCAAGCTTCAATCAATTGCCGGAGCTTATTGGCGGGGTGATGAGAAAAACAAAATGCTGACAAGAATTTATGGAACCTGCTGGCCAACAAATAAAGCGCTTAAAGGTCATCTTAAACAACTTGAATTAGCAAAGACTAGGGATCATAGAAAATTAGGACGCGAGCTGGATCTTTTTACATTTGCTGATGAGGTCGGACCCGGACTTCCTTTGTGGAAACCCAAAGGAGTAATAATTCAAAAGGAACTTGAAAAATGGGCTATTGAAACAGAAGAAAAATGGGGCTATGAGCGAGTTAGAACTCCACATATTGCAAAACACACCCTTTATGAAATTTCAGGACACCTGCCTTACTATAAAGATAACATGTATCCAGCGATGGATATTGAAGGGGAAGATTATTACCTCAAAGGTATGAATTGCCCTCATCATCATATGATTTACAAATCCACTCCAAAATCATACCGGAACCTGCCAATACGTTATGCAGAGTATGGGGAAGTTTATCGGTATGAAAAATCAGGAGAACTATTTGGCTTAATGAGAGTAAGATTTATACAACAAAATGATGCCCATATTTACTGTGCCATAGAACAAGCCGAAAAAGAGTTTCTAGATGTGCTTACGCTTCATGAGCATTACTACAACACATTGGGGTTGACTCGAAATGATTACCATATAGTAATGGGTTTGCCAGATGAGTCAAAAAAAGAGAAATATCACGGTGATAAAAAACTTTGGGATACAGCTGAAAAAATGATGAGAGCAGCAATTAATAAATCTGGAATTAAATGCGTAGATGATGTTGGGGGGGCAGCGTTTTATGGTCCAAAAATTGATTTCAATGTGACGTCCTCAATCGGACGAACCTTCGGCTTATCTACAAACCAATTAGATCTATACATGCCACAAAGATTTAATTTAACCTATACTGACAAGGATGGGCAAGAAAAACTTGTAGCTTGCATACATAGAGCGCCACTTGGTTCTCATGAGCGCCTTATTGGATTTCTAATTGAACACTATGGAGGAGCTTTCCCTGTTTGGCTCTCTCCAGTTCAGGTGAAGGTTTTACCAATAACTGAACGAAATTTGAATTACGCAAAGACTATTACTAAAAACCTAAAAAAGGAAAAAATAAGAGTGGAACTGGATGATAGAAACGAAACACTTCCGGCAAAAATACGCGACGCGCAGATTGAAAAAGTTCCCTACATGCTGGTTGTCGGAGATAAAGAAGAAAAAGATAAAAGTGTTTCCGTCAGACTAAGGGGAAATAAAGACTTAGGCCCAATTAAATTAAAGCAATTTATTAAAACTATTCAGGACAAGATTGAAACTAAGGCCCTTAATTTGATATAATCTCAGAAGAACTTGAGACAAGCTAAACTATATTGGCGAGCAAATGAAAATATTCACGCACCCAAAGTGCGTGTTATTGATGAAAAGGGAAAACAAGTTGGAGTCTTAGAATTATCAAAAGCAAAAGAACTGGCAAAAAAGGCAAATTTAGATTTAGTTGAGATTGCGCCGAGAGCAACCCCGCCCGTAGTAAAGATAATTGAGTTTGGAAAATTTAAATACAAAGAGGAGAAAAAACTTAGAAAGCAAAGAAAGGGAGTCCGCGGGGGGGAATTAAAGGAAATTAGGTTTTCGCCCTTTATCGGCGAAGCAGATTACTTAACCAGAATCGAGCGTATTGAAGAATTCTTAAAAGAAAATGACAAGGTTCGAGTAGTCGTTAAGTTTAAAGGGAGACAGATGGGAAGCAAGCAATTTGGCTATGACCTTCTAAAAAGAGTGCTTAGTCATTTTGAAAACCGGGCATCCATCGATATGGAGCCCAAGTTTTTAGGAAGGCACCTAGTTATGGTAATATCGCCTTCATCTAAGAGTAGAAATCAAGTATTAACGGCCAATGAGAAAAAACAAACAAATGACAAAAAAGAGAAAACTCAAAACAAGAAAATCGCTGACAAAAAGATTTAGGATAACAAAAACCGGGAAGGTCTTGAGAAGGCAAGGCTTCAAGCGCCATTTGAACGTAAAAAAATCAAGCAAGAAAAAAAGAAGACTTAAAAGAGTTGTCACCATGCATAAAACTTACGCTAAGAAAGTTAGAAAGGCTTTAGGAAAATAATATGCCGCGCACTAAATCAAAAGCAGCAATTAGGCACCGCAAAATTAGAAAAGCCGCCAAAGGATATAAGCATTCGGCACGGAAAAGGGTTAAGACAGCCAAAGAGGCTTTGCTTCATGCCGGACAATATGCTTACGCCGGTAGAAAAATTAAAAGGCGTGATTTACGCAAGTTGTGGATAATGAGGATTAATGCTGCATCCCGAACTCATGGCTTAACTTATCATGAACTGATAAATAAGCTTAAGGATGAAAAAATTGAGCTTAACAGAAAAATGCTTGCAGATATCGCCGTCCGCGACCCCGATACTTTCGAAAAAATCGTATCAGCCACAAAGAAAGCCTAAAACCTTCGGTAAAAGATGTGCCAACCCAGTCCACTCCGGGGGGTGTTAACTTTCAGCTAAGGTTTTAAATTTATGCTACAATCTCCACGATTATGACTCAACAAGAGAGTGAGAGTGTTAAAGTAAATTTGGGCCCTCCCCTTTCATTTGAAGAAGCATTCAAAAGACTTCCTAATCGCTCTCATCCTATGGCGCGCTCAGACGAACAAATTAGTAATTTAGCTGTGATGAAAGAACATATACAACAAGTTGTTGATTCTACTCAAAGAATGGGACCCGAATTGACGCTGAGAGCAAGAATTGTATATCACGGCTACGAAGAGGAAACGCTTAATTTTATGGAAGAGTGGTCTTTTAAAAGAAGAGGAGATCCTGCGATTGCGGATTGGGATGACGAAATAAGTGTAAAAAGAATTAGAGATTTTTCTATGATTGAAGTCGAGGATTTTCCAAAAATACTTTATGTTTACGATTTAGAGCCTGAATTTCCTAAAACTTCGGGTGCGGATGCAGAAGAGTATCGATTTGTAAATATAATTGTTGCGGACAATAGAGGGGTAGAACACTGGGTCGAGCCAGAACCTGATGTTGAACCTTTTGAATTTTTGCTTGCATTCCTCACTCCTGAAGAATACTCAATCTTGATAGGAAGGGAGTAAATTAAAAACGGCTTGCGTCACTGATCCCGGGGTCAACTTTTCTCCAAAAATCTGGAGTGTCAATCCATCTCAAGTGGGAAAATCCTTTTAACGGATAGGTCGTATTGGAATGAGTGCAACAATCTCGTCTGGTTTAAGGTTAGCAAAATTAAAACTCTTATTTCTAACAATAACAGCTAAAGACAGAAATCCTGAATCTTTGGCAGTAGTAACACGTCCTCTATAAATCCGAGAAGAACGAGGATTATCTTGTACAGAACTAATTACAACTTCATCTTGCATCCACGGGTCTACCTTTTGAAGTTTGCCGTATATTTCTTTGTTAACGACTTCAGGAGAATCTAGTGCTTGTGGTGTAATTTTTACAGCAATCCTTACACCTGTACCATATGCTTCATCCAGTGCGCGATTCATCTTCGTTTCTGCTATCACATTTGTAGAATCCTCAGACCATAACTTGAACGCTTCCTGGACCATTAAACTAACCACTTCCCACTCAACCTCGGTATTTACAATTATTTGCTGACCCATTTCCATGCCCGAATTATACTCTCTCCAACATTATGGGGTCAAATTTTTCTTGAAGGTCTTTAATTTTTACTATGAAGTCTTGTCGGGGTTTGCAATAAGACGATCGACGTGTTCTAGCGCAACATCAACAGTAGTTTCATCAGCAACAGGTGTCTGATTGGACTTAACTTCAACTTTTTTAACTGGTGGTTTTGCGCTAAGTTCTTTGTTTGCTAATGTCCCGTCTCTTTTCCTATACCCTCCTCTATCTACGGTAAAACCTTTATTTTCAACACCCATCAAAAACATAATAACAATAAAATTTGTGTATCTACAAGGAGCATTTCTTCAAAAATTACCTCTTACAAGTACACAAAGCGCCTTCCTTAAAAGGGCAAGAAAATCCGTTTTTATCTATTTACGATATGCCGCATGTCCCTAATCATTTCCATGGCGGCCTCACCCAGAAGTCTTTTTCCCTGCAATCTTTCTCTTGCCCGTAAATCACCTAAAGCTTGTTTAAATTCGTCATCTGTTCCATGAATTAATGCGCTCCTGATATTGTCCGGTAGAGCGCCTATCTGTTTTTCATCCACTCCTTCAAATTTTTCAACAAAATAGGATGGTAATTCTTTTTTTAATCGTTCTGCCATGGATTAGAAATTACTATTAGCTACTTAAGTAGTCCAATTCGCGCCAATTATACCGTTCACCCTCGCCTTGTGTCCAGGCGGGGCAAACTAGGCCAAAAATAAAAATTAAAGCTACAAGAAAAGAGCCTAGCAAGAGACAACGAACACCGCCACCGAACCTCCTCCCTTAAAATGAGGTAAAATAAGTTATATGAAAAATATTACCAATTCAAACAAAGCGTTGCTTATAGTGGACGCTCAAATAGATTTCTGTCCAGGCGGTTCTTACCCTGTTCCCGATGGTGATGCGGTGGTTGAACCACTAAACGTCGCCTTGAAGTGGGCTCGAAAAAATGACTGGAACATCTATGCTTCTAGAGATTGGCATCCTGAATCGGTGTTTGCAGAAAAACCAGAAAAAGCACACTGTGTTCAAGGAAAGAAAGGTGCAGAATATCACCCTTCTTTGGATATAAGCGATGATGTGGAGATCATATCGAAAGGGGAAGACATAAGTCATGCACATTATTCAGCATTTAATGGTGATGATAAGTCTCTAGAGGAACTTATGAAAAAAGACGGAGTAAAAGAAGTTTTCATTGGAGGACTAGCTTTAGAGTACTGCGTTAAAGCTACCGCAATACATTCAGCTAAACTTGGTTTCAAAACTACTGTATTCAAAGACGCTGTTGGACATATAAATGAAGATGAGGCAAAAAGCGCTCTTGAGGAAATGGAAAACGCCGGCATTTCTTTAATGATGACTACTGATCTAGGCTAATTCATTGCTTACCTCTTTTGATTTCTGCTCCAGCCTGCTAGGACAATTTATTTCTATATTAGCTTGATATTACGGCCTTTCTTACTTTCTCTTTTACCCCTATCCCCTTATAGGTAAGGGGGGAATGCTATACTCCCACCACAGGTTTACTAAATAACACCAAAAGCCTGCCCATAGTTACACAGCTATGGAACAAGTTACACCCAAACAACTCAACATCCTCTTACTCCTTTATCGTTTCCGGTTCCTAAATAGAATTCAGATTCAAACACTCCTCAATCACAAAGACCCCATGCATGTATCTGCAAATCTTTCGACAATTAACTTAAAAAGATTGAGAATTACTCCACATGACGGTGGGGGGTGGAAGGATTGGCCGATGGGGCTTCGGTTAAATTGCCACAAGAAAGCAAACAGTGGTCATGGGGATGTTTACGGCAGAATGAGGTGGAACGACCCGTCACCAACGCTTACCGGAGGATGTACGGCTATTACAAAAGGTCGATTTGGTCACCCCAAACAGAATAGAGCCATAAGTCTGAGAGAAGCTGCGAGAATTCAGAGCTTTCCGGATACTTATAAATTTGAAGGGCCTTTTACGAAAATATCCGAACAAATCGGCAATGCCTTTCCTCCATTACTTGCCGAAAATATCGCCAATTCTGTCAAGTCTACTCTTAATATTCGGAAGGAAGACGCAAAAAATTATTACGGTGATTTTGCAAATACCAATAAAACTATTACAAGTGTATAGTTATTTTTTTAATCTCTTTTTCAGGGTTTTTTATAATCGCCTTATCCCATAAACGAATGACTTTCCATCCTTTATCTCTTAACATCTTCTTATTTTTTCTATCTCTTTTAATATTGTCACCTATCTTCTTCAGCCAAAAATCGGATAAGTCATTTTTCCATTTGCTGAAAGTTCTCCCGTGCCAAAATTCACCATCTATAAACACAACAACTTTTTTATTGAGAATTACTACATCGGGTTTTCCGGGAAGATCGTAGTGCTTCTTGAATTTAATCCCTTTCTCTTTAAGTTTTTTGAATATTATTCTTTCAGGTAGGGTGTTTTTAGGTTTTACCTGCGACATATTGTAACTTCGTTGCTTTTTTGTATGACGGTCCATATACAAGGAGTTTACCAAATTAAAGAGGCCTGTATTTACATATACGCAGGGGAAGATGAAGCTTTTTATCGATTATTGTAATTAATTTATCCACTTGGGCCTATTTTAACATTTACTGTAAGTAGTAATGTAAACATGCCTAAAAATCCGAAGAAATTGTCATTCTTAGTTCTTCAGGCGTGGCGAACTGAGCAGGTCGGCCTAGAATCTCTCTATTATTATGCCTCAAGAGCAAATGCCAGTAATGAGAAGTGCTTGTAGTGAGCGTAGTCAAACCAAGACAAATAAGACAGTATAAACAAAGCTTGAGACCTTCGGTCATTAAATAACCTCAATGGATAACTTTTAATTTTTATCTTTAGACTTTACACTATACATAGCATATGCAGAATGATATCCAAAATCTGAAGAATGTTGCTCTGGGGCAAATTATTGAAGCAAAAACTGCAACTGAACTGGAAACTTTGAGAATCAGCTACCTTGGGAGGAGCGGAAAACTGACTAAGTTGATTAAAGAAATAAAGCAGATTGATAAGAATGAAAGAAAACAAGTAGGAATCTTAGCAAACGAAGCAAAAAATACAATTGAAAAAAATCTAGCTTCGCAAAAAAACAAACTAAAGGAATCTGCTCGGGTATGGTTCGATGCAACCATTCCCGGTAAAAAGCCACCCCAAGGACACCTTCATCTTGTAACTAAGGCCATCTCGGAAATTGCGTCTGTATTTGAAAAATTGGGATTTGTACGCGTGCGCTATCCTGAGGTTGAGTGGGATTGGTATGCCTTTGAAGCCCTCAATATGCCGAAAAATCACCCTGCCAGAGACGAATGGGAAACCTTTTTCATCGAAAGCCGTGAGCATAAAACTCTTGGGCAAATTGCCTTAACTCCACATACTTCTTCAGGCCAAATAAGGGAAATGGAAAGAGTAGGGAAACCTCCAATTCGAATGATTAATATTGCTAAATGCTATCGAAGACAATCTGACGTATCACACGTACCGATGTTTCATCAGTTTGAAGGATTAGTGGTAGACCGAGGAATATCCATTGCCCATCTAAAAGGGACCCTGGATTACTTTGCGAAAAATTTCTTTGGGCCGGATAGAAAGACAAGGCTTCGTCCTTTTCATTTTCAGTTTACGGAACCATCATTTGAAGTTGATGTAACTTGCGACGTTTGCAAAGGAAAAGGATGCAAGCTTTGCACCGATGGGTGGCTAGAGTTGGGTGGAGCAGGCATGATACATCCGATTGTTTTAAAAAACGGGGGGATTGACCCGAAGCGCTTCACGGGATTTGCCTTCGGCTGGGGAGTAGAGAGAACTTACATGATGAAATCAGGTTTAAAAATTGATGATATTCGGCTATTGTACAGCTCTGATTTGAGATTCCTAACCCAGTTCTAGCTTTATATTATGAATATTAAAATACCACACTCCTGGTTGAAAGAATTTCTTGATACTGATGTAGCGCCTCAAAAGATCGCCGAGTGCTTATCACTATGCGGACCATTGGTAGAAAAGCTGGAAAAAAATGAAGGCGACTGGGTATATAATCTTGAAATTACTACCAATCGGGTTGATACGATGAGTGTTTATGGAATTGCCAAAGAAGCATCCGTTATCTTGCCTCAATTTGGCTACAAAGCACGCCTAAAAAGTCCTATATTCCCGGGAATGAAATCAAAAAAAAGACTTGGAATAAAAATTATTAACAACCCCAAGTTATGTCGCCGCATTTTGGCAATAAAATTAGGACAAGTGAATCTTAAACCATCTCCCGAGTGGCTTCAAAAGAGATTGAAACAAGTGGAACAAAGACCGCTAAACAACGTTATTGATATTACCAACTACGTCATGTGGGAACTTGGTCACCCTATTCATGTTTTTGATTATGACACTATCAAAACCAAAAAGATTATTGTCCGCGAAGCCAAAAAAGGGGAGAAACTAACCACGCTGGATGGAATTAAATATACCCTTTCAGGAGGAGAAGTAATTTTCGATAATGGCAAAGGAGAAATTATCGACTTGCCGGGCATCATGGGAACAAAAAATACAGTTGTTACTCCCCGAACAAAAAATATCCTATTATGGATTGAATCCATTGATGCAGAGAGAATTAGAAAAGCTTCAATAGGACTCAATATCCGCTCTCAAGCAGCCATTCTAAATGAAAAGCAAGTAGATCCGGAGTTGGGTTTATCAGCAATATATCGAGCCATTGAATTATTTGAAAAAATAACCAATGGGAAAACTAAAAGTTCACTAGTCGATATTTATCCATCGCTTTTTAAAAGTAAAAAAGTTGAAACTACAAAGGAATTTCTTGATGAAAGACTAGGGGTTAATGTCTCAAAAGAAAAAATGGATAAAATACTCAATGGCTTAGGCTTTGAGGCTAAATGGTCGAGAAATAAACTCACTGTTGGAATTCCATCCTACCGCTCACATGATATTAAAATCCCGGAGGATATCGTTGAAGAAATCGCCAGAATTTATGGCTATCATAATTTACCTTCTGAAATAATGCAGGGAAACATACCAGAACCTATGAAAGATTCTCCATTTTCATTTGAAGATACTCTAAAAAATATACTTAAGGGATGGGGTGGAATTGAAGTCTATACATACTCTATGGTGCCGGAGGAATTTGTGGAAGATGGAGCTCTTAAATTAAAAAATCCTCTAGGTAAGGATTCTGCCTATATGCGAGATTCGCTTATGAATTCTCTAGTTGAGGTAGCAAATAAAAATTCGGGCGTTCGCGAACCGGTTCACTTTTTCGAAATGGCAAATGTTTATATTCCTCAAGCCGGAAACCTGCCGGAAGAAAAAATGACCCTAGCGGGAATTTTTATTAATTATAATTATCGGCCAGCGAAAGGTATTATTGAAGCTTTATTAGAAGAGCTAAATATTTCTGTAAAATATAATCAAGTAGATTCAAAATATTTCTTGCCAAGCCAGAGTATTCAAATTAGTACCAATGGCCGTACTCTAGGACAATTTGGGGTACTGGAAAAAAACGGTTATCTTTATTATGAATTCAGCGTAGAAAATTTGCGGGCGGCTAGTGCGTCTATCTCTTCCTATAAATCATTGCCAAAGTATCCCGCGCAAATTGAAGATATTACATTGGAAATACCTTCAAGAACAAAAGTCGGTAAAGTAGTTAATGAAATTATGGAATCCTCAAAGTTAATTAGTAATGTTGAATTAACCGACATCTATCAAGATTCTTATACCTTTCGAGTGTGGTATCAAGATTCCAAAAAAACTCTTACCGATTCGGAAGTAGACGTGATCAGGAAGAATTTATTAAAAAAGGTTGCAAAAAAATTCGGAGCAACGATAAAATCCTGAAATATCTTCTTAACCAGTTTTGTCTCTAATTATTGCAATAGCTTCGCTGAAAGCTTCGTCTTGCTCAAAAAGCTCTTCGTGCATCTGGAAAAAATCACGACCTGTCTCATATCTTCTATCGCTTCTTTCCTTTGGAGTTCTTATTTCGCCCTGAAGCCACAATTGCTCGATTTCTTTCCAGCTTTCATACAATCCCCTTAATGCTTTCTCACCCTCCTCGCTAGGCACCCCTTTTATCTGTTCTAAGAGTTGTGGATAAAATACATTCCAGCCATACCTATCTTCCTGCTCAACTTCATCAGATGGCGCTGAGGCTTTCTCTTGAATTACACCCTTTGTATCAGCGGTCTCTCTTCCCATCGGACCTATATATATTATACCAACCTACCAAAAGTTTTAGCGATGAATTATACCACACTGTCAAGGCGTGGTGGGGCTGGGCGAGGGAACGGGCGTGGGGCTGGGCGAGGGAACGGGCGTGGGTGCTAATGTTGGCGATGGTGTCCAATCCCACGGAAGATTGACGCCGACAGTTATCGTCCTATCAGACTCGTTACCTTTTGAATCTCTAGCTGTCGCCCGAAGTTGATGAACTCCCTTATCAAGAGTAACTGTTTGCTCGAATGGGGGACCGGTGAATGTTCTTTCTTTTACATTATCAATGTACAAGGTAATTTGTTCAATTGAACTAGTTGAATCGGCTGATACCTTTACGGTAAATGAGTTACCTAGATTGGAATCTTGGTCGCGGGGAGTCTCAAACTCAACGTTTAGTGGATTGGCTGTACCGCAATAGTCGTTTGGCGGGTGATAGCGTGAATCCGATTGTTGATCTGCCCAAGCACGATATCCTTCCTGCCATTTATTCGGGTCTCCGGGGCCAGCTGTAGGGTCATTTTCCTCAATAACGATATATTCCTTCTCCTCATAATTACCCGAGGCTATGTCTGATGGTGTGGCTAATTTTCCTTCCGACTTGCATACTTTTAGCTTAACATGAACCGGGTCAGTGCCAGGCTCGGTACCTTTAATGAAATATTCAATTCTTGAAGGAAACCCATCATGGGCAGCGTAACCCGAAATCGTATCTACAGCTGCAGTAACTATCCCTGAGGGAACCTCAAATCCTATGTTGGGCTTACTATCCAAGGCTTCAAGTATCGCTCTTCTCCAGATAGGGGATGCACCGGTTATTCCGGAGGCAACTTGAAGCATTGACGAGTTGTCGTTATTCCCCACCCAAACTCCAACTATCGCTTGACTATTGCCTCCTACTGTCCAATTATCCCTCTTATCATTAGTTGTTCCGGTTTTGACGGCAACGGTTCTCCCCGGAATATTCAAAAGCGAATTTGAGCCAAAAATTTGTGTTCTGGCATTATTGTCCGATAGAATATGGGCAATTAAAAATGCTTCCTCTTTAGACAAAACCCTCTTGCCTTTTTTAGGTTTTGTTTCTTCTAATACCTTTCCTTCATTATCTTCCACTTTTAATATCGCAACCGATTCTACTTTATAGCCTTCGTTAAGGAAGGCGCTATAGGCTGAGGTCAACTCTAAAAGTCTTACTTCTCCTCCTCCTAAGGTTAAAGATAAACCGACTCTATTTAACGTCTCTTTAGAAGGTTCAAGAGAAGTAATTCCCAAATCATAGGCTGTCTCCAAAGTATCCCTAATTCCTACCAAAGCAAGCATCTTCACCGCTGCCACATTGATAGAATTACCCAGAGCAAACCGAGCCTGAATCGGACCTCTGTATTCACCATCATAATTCACGGGCTTGTAAGAAGGTTGGCCGGCTCCTCCGGGAAATTCGGTAGGAACGTCAACCAGTAAAGTTGACGGTGTATAGCCTTTTTTTAGGGCGGTTGCGTAAGTCACCGGCTTAATGGCACTGCCCGGTTGTCTTAGCGCCAAGGTAACGTTAACTTGTCCATCGTAGTCCGGGTCGTCAAATCGCTTCGATCCTACCATCGATAAAATTTCACCTGTTTCGGGGTCTATAACAACGGCTGCACCATTTGATATATGCAAGCTCTCAACTTTTTCAATTTCTTCCGACACCACTTCTTGAATGCTTTCGTGCAACTCTAAATCTAGCGTTGTTGTAACTGTTAAGCCCCCTTGTTCTACTGCCCGTTCTCCATATCTTTCTTCCAAAATGCTTTGAACATATTGAACAAAATGGGGGGCTTTGAAGTTAGCTCCTCTCTCTTGAAATTCAAAGCCGGGAAGCACATCTACCGCTTCTTTTTCTTGTTCGCGGGTTATATATCCGTCTTCCCTCATTCTTCTTAGTACCGCTTCCGTTCTGACAATATATGCATCGGGGTAAGCCGAATATGGTGAATAAACTGAAGGCCGTTGGGGAAAACCGGCTAAAATTGCAGATTCGACCAAAGAAAGTTCTTCAACCTTTTTCCCAAAATATGTTTCTGTTGCTGCCTCTACTCCCCAAGCAGTCCCGCCGTAAGGTACTTCGTTTAAATACATCTGCAATATTTCGTCTTTCTCATATACTCTTTCGATTTGCACCGCCAGAATAAATTCTTTAATTTTTCTGAAAACCGACCGCTCCGGTGTGAGCAAAACATTTTTAACCAGTTGCTGTGTAAGGCTGGAGCCGCCTTGTGCTCTACCCGTCGTAAAAATCTTTGTTAATCCCCTTATCATTCCAAATGGGTCGAAGCCTTGATGTTTATAGAAATTTTTGTCCTCAATTGCAATCGTTGCTTGTTTTAAATATTCAGGAACTTTATCAAGCGTTGTTGGGGTTCTTTTTTGCTCCGCAAATATATCGTATAAAAGATCTCCATTTCTATCTAAAATCTTTGTTGAAAATCCCTCATGTCTTACTATTTTGTCCGGAGAAGGTAAATTAAAAGCAAGAATCGGAAAAATAAAAAATGATCCTATAAACGCCAGAATTACACCGATAAATGCCAGTCTAGCAATTTTTACTACCCTCTGGGACCTTTTTAGTCCTTTGGTTAACGGTCGGCGATAGAACCTTCTTTTCCTTCTTCGCTTCAAGGTTTTTTTCCATCTGGCCATACACCAATTATTGTAACAGATAGATAAGCTTTTGACCCTAAAGCTTCTAGCGTCTAAAATCAAAGATATATGGAGTTAATTAAAAAAGCCCTTACACGCGGGGTGGCAAAAATTCTGCCCTCAAAAGAGGGCTTGGAAAAGCTAATCTCTAAAAAAAAGATTAAACTATACCAGGGATTCGACCCTACCGGCAAATTGCATCTTGGCCATGCCGTAGGATTAAGAAAGCTGATGCAGTTTGCTGATTTAGGTCATGAAGTTATTTTCCTTTTCGGAACCGGTACTGTCCTAGTTGGCGATCCATCTCAAAGAGATTCAAAAAGAAAAAAAATCACCCAAGCAGAAATTGAAGAAAACATAAAAGACTGGAAAACCCAAGTTGCTCCTTTTGTTGATTTTTCTAAGGTGAAGATTCTCGAAAACGGAGATTGGCTTAATAAGTTAAACTTCCAAGAGATTATTAACATTGCCTCAAAAATATCTGCGATTCAGCTTTTTAAAAGAAAATCCTTCCAGCGAAGGCTGAAAAGGGGAGACACAGTTTGGTATCACGAAACTATGTATCCTGTTTTGCAAGGTTATGATTCGGTAGTAATGGATGTAGATTTGGAAATAGGAGGAACCGACCAAGAATTTAATATGCTTATAGGCCGTGAGCTTCAGAAAAAAATAAACAAAAAAGAAAAGTATGTTCTTACATTTCCGATGATACTAGGTACCGACGGCAAGCAGATGAGTAAGACATCGGGTAATTGCATTTGGCTCGATGATGTCCCCAATAATATGTACGGCAAATTAATGAGTATTTCTGATAGTCAACTTGACTTATATATCGAGGTACTAACCAGCCTTCCGCTGGACACTGTCAAGAAAGAAGGACCCTTAAACGCCAAGAAGAAACTTGCCTTTGAAGTTGTTGCCCAAGCTCATGGAAAGAGCACCGCAAAAAAAGCACAAAACTTATTCATAAAAACTTTCCAAGAAAAGAAACCAGAATACAAAACCAGGATAAAGCGTGAAAAAAATTTAGCCCGCACTATCACTCCGTTTACCTCATTGGCTAGTATCTCAGATGCTAAGCGCTATATTGCTCAAGGCGCAGTCGAGGTTAATAATAAAACAATAACTGACCCCACCTATAAACCCGAGGTCGGTGACCGAATTAATATTGGAACTATAGTTTTCGGAACAGTAGTTAGTTAATTAAATGATAGGAAAAAGAGGGCAAAAAATTTTTAAAGTATTAATAGTTATCGCCGGAATAGGTCTTTTATTGACTACTTTTCTACCTCTTTTTTATCAGTTTTTTTAGCATCTTAAGTACCCACAAGTGGTATTATGTAAAAGATTATGAATCTCAATTCTCCCGTCGGAACCGTTCCGCTTGTTGGACCGATGTATGTTACGAGGCTAAAAAAGCTTAATATTTTCACAATCAACGACCTTTTGCATCATGTTCCCCATAGATATTTAGATTACACTTTAATATCTGAAATAGCCAAGGTACAAGTAGGAAAAACAGTTACCATAATTGCCCAAGTTGATAGTATTAAAAATCAATACACAAAAGCTGGAAAAAAAATACAATTTGCTCAAATTAGTGATGCCACCGGCAAAATAGATGTCGTTTGGTTTAACCAACCGTATCTTATAAGAAATATAAAACCCGGAAGCAATATTTCCTTGTCCGGCAAAGCTGAATGGTTCGGGAGAAAGCGTACTTTAATTTCTCCGGAGTACGAGATTGTTCGCGAAGGAAAGACGACTCTTCACACCGGTAGATTAGTGCCAATATATCCGGAAACCGCAAGGGTTTCCTCCAAGTGGCTCAGAGGAAGAATCTCACATCTTCTACCCCTTGCTAAACAAGAACTTAATGAATTTTTGCCTGAATCTGTTTTAAAAAGACAAAAATTTCCAAATTATTTCGATGCCCTCGAAAAAATACACTTTCCTAATAATTTAGAAGAAGCAGATATCGCTCGCAAAAGGCTTTCTTTTAACGAGGTTCTTTTTCTGCAATTGAAAAATGCTTACCGCAAGATCGACTGGCGTCAAAATGAAGTTGTTTGCAAACTCAAAGTAGATAAAAATGACTTAGAACAATACGAAAGTATATTGCCGTTTGAATTAACCAAATCTCAAAAACGGTCTGTTGATGAAATTTTAACCGACCTAAAGAAAGATTTCCCGATGAACCGGCTTCTCGAGGGCGATGTCGGCTCGGGCAAAACTGCGGTTGCCGCAGCAGCAGCTTTTATTTCATTCGCCAACGGACATCAAAGCATTTTTATGGCACCGACCCAAATTCTTGCCCTACAACATTATCAGACTCTTAAGAGCGTATTTGACAAATATAATGTCCGAGTAAGCTTGGTGACATCGCAGGGTGTACGAGGAGGACCGGGGAAAACCGATATTTTTGTTGGTACGCATGCATTAATTCATAAAAAGGTAATATTTGATAACGTAGCTCTAGTAGTAATTGATGAACAGCACCGATTTGGAGTAGAACAGCGTGCTCATTTAATAACTTCCTCGGGGAAAAAGTTTAAAGCGCCTCACGTATTAACGATGACGGCAACGCCAATACCAAGAACGGTAGCCCTAACTTTATATGGTGATTTAGACCTGTCAATTTTGGATGAATTACCCAAAGGACGACAAAACATAACCACCTGGCTTGTGCCTCCCGGAAAAAGAAAGGGTGCTTACTCATGGATCTCCGACCAGATTCATAAAAAGAACATTCAAGTATTTATAATCTGCCCGCTGATTGAAGAAAGCGACAAGGAAACAATGATGCAGGTAAAAGCGGCAACACATGAATATCAATCTCTTAAAAAAGTATTTACTTTACTTAAGCTCGGTCTTTTACATGGCAGGCTAAAAGCCACGGAGAAAGAAAAAGTGATGAATAAGTTTAAAAATGGAAAAATAGATATATTAATATCTACTCCCGTAGTTGAAGTAGGCATAGATGTTCCTAATGCAACAATAATGCTAATCGAAACGGCAGAGCGGTTTGGACTGGCCCAGCTTCATCAGCTAAGGGGAAGGGTAGGGAGAGGAAAAGAAAAATCATACTGTCTTTTATTTACCGAGGTTAAATCCAGAAAAGCAATCAGTAGATTAAACGTCTTAAAAAAGTCATTATCCGGCTTTGAGCTTGCAGAACTTGATCTGAAATTAAGAGGCCCCGGTGAGATATTTGGTACCAGACAGCATGGCTTTTTGGACTTAAAAATCGCCAATTGGCAGAATACCGAAATGATAAAACAAGCCAAGGATACCGCAGATGATGCTATTAAAAATCAAAATAAATATTCTAAGCTTATTGCTAAAATTAAAACTTTCAATATTGCCCCGAACTAGAACATTGCAATAGCGTATTTAACTAAGATACAATAACCACTATGCCTCCGGTACCAAAGAAAAAGCACACTAGGTCAAGAAGCAACATTAGGCGAGGAACAAAAAAGCTTTCTCTTCCTACTCTTTCGCCGTGCTCTTCGTGCAAAAAACTAAGATCTTCTCATAAAGCGTGTCCCCACTGCGGCTTTTATAAGCAAACATAATCTACTAGAATGAGTAATATGATCGGCAAAGCCCAATTTTTCCTTTGTCAGACTTACTTTTTTAGAACAATGTTCGCGTCTTGCGCCGTAAAACAAAGTGAGAGAAGGATATGAAAACTGCTAAAGACCCAAGACATCAGGCTCGAAGAACTATTGTCAAACAGCTTTTTGCCAATAGTTTTACGGCACAACCAAAGCTTTCTAGAAAAACCAAAGAGGTGCTGTCAAAAAGCAGCGGCCTGGATAAAAAAATTAAAAAAGCTGCTCCTGTTTGGCCGATAGATAATCTTAATAAAATAGACCTGGCCATACTTAGGCTGGCAGTATATGAGCTTAACACTAAAAAAGTTCCTCCTAAGGTGGTAATTGACGAGGCTGTAGAGCTGGCAAAAGAGTTTGGCAGCGAAGCTTCACCTTCATTTGTGAATGGAGTATTAGGTACAATATACAAAGGCAAGACTATTAAAAATGGGGACCACAGAAATAAGGACGAAAATGAAAAAGAAAAAGACAATAACAAATAACAAAGCAGGGGCAACTGACAAAAAAGAAAATATTTTCGTTTCCGTTAAAGAAGCCCTCGCTGGCCAAATAGGTGTCGAGCCAACTGATATTCTAGACGAAGATTCGTTCTCTGAAGATTTGCATATGAGAGCAACCGACCTTGCCGACTTCATGAGCACATTGGGGAATATGGGATTTGACATTTCTAAAATAGATTTTGCCGAAATAGAAACCTTTAAAGAACTTGAAGAGCACTTAAGTTCTCAGGAGTTAATAGAATAACATGACAAAAAAGGACGAGTTATCAAAAATATTCTCTGATAAGGCTTTATTGACTTTAGCTTTAACCCATACCTCGTGGATTAACGAGAATCCCGGCCAGCACGAAAGCAATGAGAGACTCGAATTCTTAGGTGACGCGATACTGGAATTTATCATTTCAAACGAATTATACAAACAGTTTCCTGATAAAGAAGAGGGTTACTTAACACCACTCAGGGCAAATCTAGTTAATGCAATTAATCTAGCCAAAGTCGCTAAAAAAATATCCGCTGGTAGTTTAATTTATCTTTCTAAAGGAGAGGAAGAAGGTGGGGGAAGAAAAAACCCTTCCTTATTAGCAAATACGGTGGAAGCAATTATCGGCGCCCTCTACTTAGACGGCGGAATGAAACACGCGCAGATATTTGTTAATAAATATATACTCAGCGACCTGGAAGAAATTGTGACGCAGCCTCTTAAGGATGCCAAGAGTAGGCTCCAGGAATTTGTTCAGGCAAAAGGATTACCTGCACCTAAGTATGAAGTTGTGGATGAAATAGGTCCTGACCACGCTAAGAAATTTATTATTAATGTACTCGTTGATGGCAAGTCCTGGGGAAAGGGACTAGGAAAGAATAAAGGCGAAGCGGCACAGGTGGCCGCAAAAGAAGCTTTACAAAATCAAAATTGAATTCTTTGAAATATTGTCAAAAAAAGCGTAAAATTACATACTCAATATGATTAAAATCCGATTGGCAAGGGGAGGAGCAAAAAACTCTCCCTTTTATAGAATAGTAGCGATAGAACAGGGGAAAAAACGTGGTGGTAGGCCGTTAGATATTTTAGGATATTGGCACCCGAAAAAGAATGTAATAAAAATCAATAAAGAAAAAATATCGCTATGGACGAAAAAGGGAGCAAAAATCACAAGTGCTGTAGAAAAACTTTTAACGTCATAATTATATGGAAAAGCTATTGGAATATCTGATTGTCGGAATTACAAATTCAAAAGATTATAGCGTTATTAAAACAGAAGACGATAGCACCCCTAACAACCATATAAATTTTGAAATAAAAGCATCGCCCGAAATTATCGGTATTATTATCGGAAAAGAGGGAAAAACTGTAAGAGCAATTAGAAATCTACTAAGGGTTAAGGCAACTTTAGACAAAATTGCTGTTTCCCTCTCGGTCACCGAAAAAGAATGAATTATCTAAAAGGATTCTCTCTTGGTTGTGGAGCAGAAGCTTCAAGTTCTATAAAAGCAGGCTTTTCAAGCTTCCCAAGGTTGTTAACCATCATTTCTTCGTTTTGAGAAAGTGTTTTTATGGGTTCGGTAAGCGGCGGCAGGAGTGTTGGAAAGTCTCCCCAATATACCTCCATATCAACTTCCATGGAAAGAATTCCCCTTTCTTTATTAATCCTCACCACGTTAATAGTAGATAAAGGGGCAAGTTCTTTAATGTCTTTGGCCAAATTAATCATAGTTGGCAATTCTCCTTCCAGGGCAAATATCAACTTCATGGATGACATATCAGCGATAGGTTTAGGTAAACTACCAGTTTTTCTGTCAACAACAGTTAATCCCAAACTCTCGGCTTTTTGGTTTATTTGAGAAAGCATTAATACGCCAGGATTCTTTTCCGGTATTGCGAGAGCTGTTATGTCTGCTTGATTTAATACTGCCCCTTGTATTCTTCTTAGTACGTCTACCTTTTCCTGTAAAATGTTTTCGGTTTTTTTTGAATCCTGCAAATTATTCAGCTGGACTGAAATTCTTGTTATTCCATTTTTGAAAACTATTGCTGTCAAGGTTACTAATATTATCAGCAGCATTGAGGGTAGAACCAGTACTCTCAAATTGGGTTTTATTGTAGCTTTAATTGATATTCCAAATATTTCCATATTATCTTATCTATCCAGCCAGCTTAAGAACTACTTTGTAGCCAACAGTCTGATTAAATTCAAAATCCTCCATTGAAATATTAGAATAGATTCCTGAAGCAATTAATTCAGCAAAAAATGTAACCAATGCCGAAGAGCTTTCTGCAATTACCGTCACTTCAGAATCATTGATTGAGAGGACTGCATCTTCAATGATTACGCCGGCTGGAAAAGAATTAATAAAACTACCAAAATCTTCAATCTCACTTTCGGCAGAAGGTGTTTTCAATACTTGTTCTGCTTTTTTTATTCTATCTTTAATCAACACTAGCCTAATTTCGGTATTCTTAAGGGCAGATATTCCCTGCTTCAGTCTTCCTTGATTCTCTTTGGAGTCGTCAAGCTGGCGGGATACGAACAAAAATCCTCCCACAAAAGCAGCCGTGGCAACGATTAATGATACATAGCCGATAATGCCAATTCTTCGAAGCAGTCTCGAAGTTTTTAGTACTCCTTCTTTTGGCGTAAGATCCTTTGGCAGTAAATTTATAGCAGTCATTTTAATCTCCTCTCATAGCAAGACCTACTGCTACCGAATAAAGAGGTGCATATCCTGCCAACGATTTTGCAGCTTCAGGATCTACCCCTATTTTCGAGAAAGGATTTCCTATAACAACTTCAAGTCCTAAATGCTTTGTTAAAACAGATACTGTCTCCGGCATCCCCGCTGTTCCACCTGAAAGCACTAAAGATTTTGGCGCCTCACCTCTCTCTTCATTTTGATAAAATTGGATTGCCTTTCTCATTTCATCAACAACCATCGTGAATACTGGATCGAGGGCTCCCTTTACTTTACCTTCCAGTTTTTCTACCGATAAACCATAGGTTTTTTTATATTCCTCCGCTTGCTGTCTTTCTATCCCTAAGCTTTGCGCCACCGCTCGGGTAAATGCTTCGCCGGCTGTTGTTATTGACCTGGAAAAGCTTAGCTGTCCATTTTTTGCAATGCCAATATTGGTTGAGCGAGCACCAAAATCCGCAATCATTACAGTGGCGTCCGCCGGTGCAAGAGACCGGACCAGAGCCATTAATTCTGTTTCTGCAGAAACCAAGTTAAGTCCAGCCAACTGAGCTGTCTTTTGGTAATTTTCGACAAGTTTCCGGGGAGATGCTACCAGAAGGACAATTACTTCAGGAGGAGTAGTATCCTCTCTTTTTTCCAATATTTGGTGCTGAACTACTGCTTCCTCGAGCGGAATAGGGATATATTGTTCTGCTTCCCATTTGACCGCTGAAGCAACTTCGGAATCTGTAAGAAGCGGGAATTTGATTGTCCTCGTATAAACCTGTGCCTCCGGAAGGGAAATTGTCACTTCTTTTGTAGAAATTTTTGCCTCCTTGTGAAGCTTTTTGATTGCAAGGGCTAAGGGAGTCAACTCTTTGTCGTTTTTAATTCTTTCAGGCATAACTCCGTTATGGCCAACAATGCCTGAAGCCTTTAGCTTCCAACCCTCTCTTTCCTTTCCAAGCTCTACAATTTTAATTGTTTTTGAACCAATATCTAATCCTACACTCATGGTTTGATTATATCTGAAGCGCTATAAATGGCAGAATTAAAAATGAAGGGTGGTTCGGGATAGCTTTGGAAGACGTTGACCCTTCTTGACGTATCGCCGGCTACTCCCAATGAGTCAATAAGGGTTCCCTGGGCAGGTAAACCGGTTCCGCCCATAGGATTAATATCCAGACCTACTGGCTGGGCCGTGGTGTTATAAAACATCCTTACTTTAGCCATCAATAAACATCCTGTGTTGGTAGAGCAGGTTATTGGCGGGTCTAGATCAATGGTTCCTGTCGAAAATGCAAAACTCTCGCCGGCTATATCCGACGAACAATCACCTGAGACGTAGTCAAAAAAATTGTTTAAAGATCTAGCTAAGTAAGGGTCGTAAGTAACTCTAAATATCTTGACGTCAGAAAAATTATCATCGTTAACTGCCTGAAGGGGAGTTTCATCATAATAAAAAGAAACTTCTATTGCCGGTGCATTTCCGTCTCGCGGAGTACCTTCTTCTCCCCAACATATTTTATCTACTCTGTTTGCTTCGATACACTCGTAGCCGACACCGCACTCCAGGTCTCCGGCCGAATCATGAGAGACAAACCAAAAGGTTGCCGATTCGCCCGACAAGATATCACGGTAGACAGTTTCCCGACTATCCGGAGTCGGATTAGAGATGTCTACGCTGAAAGTGGCCTGTTCCAAAGTTGTATCAGGCGGATCGCCACCTATTAATAAAGCCCGCTCTATCCCTGCCTCAGCGGCATCAAAAGCACGTTGGGCGTCTTCTCCATAAGAAGTTAGCTCAATTTCGGTAACCGAGCGAGAGACAGTAGACAAAACGACGGTCAAAACAACCGCCATAGTTAAAAGAACTATCAGTAGAGCTTGACCTGAAGACTGTTTCTGTACCAAAAAGTTCATCAATTCAGTGTATCAATCTGGTTTAGGTAGGTCAATTGTGGCCGTTAGGGCTATCTAGTATGTCCTAAGTTGAATTCTTGTATTAGTAGAAACGCTTGCTCCTTCAACTGCTGTCTCGCCGGCTTTAGAGCCGGTTACCTTAATTTCAACCGAAGAGGGAATGTCGCCTCCTGGAATATTGCATACAAATATTGGGACATTGTTACAATTAATATCCACTTCATCGCTCGTTATTCTCAAAACAGCGGATCCTGAAGCTATATAGCCATTTATGCCCCCCAAGCACAAAAAACTGGCAGCTTTGCCCCACTGGTCGGTGTAATTAAGGGTCCTTTCGTCAGCGGAGCAAGTTATGTCTTCAGCACTTCTGATGTGTCTTTCCATGACACCAAATGCATAATCAATATTTTCCCGAACAGTAATTAACGATTCTCCTTTTCTTGAGCTTCTTAAGCTTAAGACTATTGCTTGAGTGGTTATTAAAATGATGACCGAAAATAACGAAACAGCCACCAAAAGTTCAACTAGCGAATAACCCATTGAAAATTTCTTCATGGTGTTTTCCATCTGGTATATTGAATCGTACTTCTTACCGTATGCAAACCTTGGGCATCGGTCCATTCCACGGTAATTAAAGCTTCGACCGTATCATCAGGATTAGCGGAAGACCGTAATGTTAGTACTGCTTCGCGGGCAAAAATTGTATCGGTGATATAGTCACCGATAGAGCATACCCCTGAAGCAGGAAAAGCAATTCCCAGACTTTGCAGGCAATAGGTTGTTCCACCGCCTGAAGCGTTTCCGGAAAAATCTGCCCAAATATTATTGTCCCTTTGTTCCCTTAGCCATTCCGAGGTTTCTTGTACATAGCGAGTTGCCAAAGCATTGTTTCTGGCAAAAGAACTGTTTCTTACCGAGGTGGCGGCGACAGATACTATTCCTGTTAAAACAAGGGCTGCTACAGCTAAAGCAAACACTACTTCAAAAAGAGATTGTCCTTTCATTTTATTTCACCAACTGTTGTTATTAGAACACTGGTTGATTCAATAGTGACGGTGTTTATTTCGAGCCTTAAATTGAGTGTCACATCAGAAGTTCTACTGATACCCCTCCCAAGAACATAAAAGGTGACGCTGTTTCCCGGAGCCGGGAAGGAATCGATTTCAATATTCGGCGGCAGGGTAACCAGTTTAATTTGGTTATTGCCTCCTCCTCCGATGCATCTGTCTTCTATTGCATAGCTCGCATCGCTTCTTCTCTCTATAGCATAACCATCCAGCGTTACGCATCCGGCTTCCTTTCTGCCTGAAAATGCCAGTTGTTGAGCCAATCTCAAATTAGTAATAAGCATATTTCTAGCTTGTATTAAAACTTGTCTTCTTTGAAATTCCCGATAACTTGCATAACTAAAGCCGAAAAGAAGCGCCATGATTGAAATTACCACCATCAGCTCAATTAAAGTGAAGCCTGTATATATTTGGTTGGGCAAGAAACTACTATTACTTGAAATAGAGTCACCATTTCGATTATTGGATTTGAATCTTGGGAATTTCATCCATTATGGGTTTGCTACCTTGTAATTACATGTAACCGTACAGCTTCCTCCACAAGAATCAGGCGAAGATGGGGGATCCTCAAGTGCAGCACACAGTTCATAGGTAGTGCCTGTTGATGAGTAGTAGTAGTCTCTGCTACCGGTTAAGGGGTCTTGCGGTACCTCATTCATATAGATGTTAGTCGAAGGACAATCGGTACTCCCGTCCCCTTGTAATTGTCCACCAAAAGTAACACTTGCTGGATATTCATCGCAATCAGCTTTATACAACTCTAAAGCTGAGCGTACAGCTTCAAGGTCAGCTTTGCGGCTTCCATCTCTAGCAGACTCTCTCGCCCCGCCCATAGCAAAAAGCGATATCCCTACGAGCAGACCAATTAATGTCATGACGACCAAAAGCTCAATAAGTGTGAATCCTTTTAAATATCCTTTATTCATCTTAATTAGATTAGAATGGGTCTGGACAAGTTGAGCTATCTGGTACTGATGTTCTCTCGCCAGATACACCGGTAGAGCAGGTTGCAAAATAAAGCGCTTGCCCGCTTGAGTTTGGCATTTCTAAACGATTCCATATGGTATATTCAGTGTTAACCGAATTAATCTGATAAAGATTAGTACCTTGCGGATCATCTACACAAGCTCCCCCACTTAAACCTAAAGCTACACAATAGTCTATGATATTGTTATCACCAGAGGTATCGAAGTAAAGACCATCATTTTTATTAGCATAGCTTTCAAGTGCAGTTTGATATTGCTTGATATCGCTTTTCCTTTGAGCATCGCGGGCTCTTTTTTGAGCGGCAGGGAAGGTAACGACAACAATTGAACTCAAAGCACCTATTACCGCAATAACAACCAATAGTTCAATTAAGGTAAATCCTCTCGCGAGTTGAGAGTTGAGAGTTGAGAGTTGAAAATTTCTTTTTTGCTTTCTCATAACTTTCCACTTTCAATTTTCCACTTTCAATTTTCTTTTCTCCTCTAGTTCATTTTCGTATTCTTCGATACTCTTTTCAAGTGGAGTTTTCCCAAAAGACTTTCCGAAGTTGCAAACTTGATAACCGCATTTAAGGTTTCTTTCTACAATATTCTGATTAAAGC
>SDBU01000160.1_pt1 | contig 94476 bp, 161 predicted proteins | sample 2277071 | NCBI WGS metagenome assembly SDBU01 (sample SAMN10397929, study PRJNA504765) | marine sediment metagenome | isolation source: marine sediment core GS08_GC12, 126 cmbsf | place: Arctic Ocean: Gakkel Ridge, Loki's castle | collected 2008
CTGATTCAAATGCATCAACAGACCAAGAGGTAACAGGGCTAATAGAATTTTATCGTGGAAATACAACTAATAGGGTTGGTTATGTGGCTATGACTAGCCTCGCTAATGATATTCTTGCTCTTGCGACAGATTATGCTAATGGAGAAATTAGGTTAAGAACAGGTAATGCTGTAGATAGGTTAATTATTGATAAAGATGGTAATGTCAGTATATTAACACTTACCGATAGTCGGGTAGTGCTGGCTGGGGCTAGTGGTATATTAGAAGATGACGCTGACTTAACTTTTGATGGTGCTACGTTAAGCACTAAAAATATAGATATTGTTCCAACAACAAGTTCAGTGCTTGGTGTTATTTTCCAAAATTCAAATAGATTTATTCATACATATAACGATCCAACGGCAATAGGAAAAAATTTATTCATTGGTTTAGATTCTGGTAATTTCACAATGTCTCCGAGCGGCGGTAGTGCTGATCGTTCTTCGTGGAATGTTGGAATTGGTGTATCCACCTTGGAAAATCTAACTACGGGTAGAGGGAATGTGGCGATCGGGGTGGATGCGGGAATACAATTAACAAGCGGTATTTTTAATTTTGCTATTGGGTTTCAGTCATTGTTTAATTGCCAGACAGGGCAATATAATACTGCCCTTGGTGCACAATCATTGTATAGTTTAGTAAATTCTTTCTGTACTGCTGTTGGTACATTTGCAGGTAACACCAATAAATATGGCAGTAGGAACATATTTATTGGTTATTCTGCTGGTTATTACGAGACATCTGCCGATAGATTGTTTATTGACAATGCACCCAGAGCAAACTTAGCTGATGGTCGTGTTAAGGCTTTAATTTATGGTGTGTTTGCAACGACGGCTCTGGCTCAAGACCTCACTTTTAATGCGCAAGTTGGGATATTCTCTGTGCCTACAGCCTGGCTTACCCTTCCTGCTGGAACTGCAACTGCTGGAACTGCACCACTAAAATTGACTACTGGGACAAGTCTTACTGCCGCCGAAGCTGGGGCTATCGAATTCACAACTGATGATTTGTTTTTTACTATAACTACTGGAGCCGCAAGGAAATATATAGCGCTTAGCGAAGGACTTACTTCGGGTCGTGTTACTTATGCTACTACTAATGGTCGCTTGATTGATGATGTCAACTTAACATACGATGGAACGGCTTTATCTGTTCGATCATTAAACTTAGTTCCTACGACTAGCTCTACTATAGGAGTTATATTTCAGAGTTCCACAAGGTTCCTTCATGCTTATATGGACCCCACTACTGCTGGCGAAAATGTATTCCTGGGACTTAATGCGGGTAATTTTACTTTAAGTGCTGGTGGTGGGGCAGCTACATTAGCTTCTCGCAATTTAGGGGTAGGGACAGCGGCATTAAGGAATCTTACAACGGGGTTTTCTAATGTAGCTATTGGTTCCTCGGCTCTGTTAAATCTCACAACGGGGTCGGAAAATGTTGCCATAGGTTCTTTTGCACAATACCTTAATGTTAATGGTGCAGGTAATGTTGCCTTTGGAAGTAATGCACTAATTCTAAATACGGCAGGAAGCTATAACGTAGGAATAGGGGTTAACGCTGGGTATTCAACTACCGGCAACGATAATATTGCAATTGGTACTAATGCGTTATATACTAATGCAGGAGGTTTTTCTAATGTCGCTATAGGGCGTGACGCACTATTTTATAATGGCGGTAGTAATAATACGGCAGTAGGCACTAACGCTGGATTTAATTCTACTGGAACCGGAAATACTTTAATTGGTTTCCGTTCTTATTATACTGGTACTGGCGCTGGAAATGTATGTATCGGATACTTCGCAGGGTATTACGAAACAGGCTCTAACAAGTTATTCATTGATAATACGCTCAGGGGTAATGAGGCAGATGGTCGTGTTAAGGCTTTAATATATGGCGTATTTGCAGCAACTACTGCTGCTCAATATCTTACTGTAAATGGGCACTTAATTGCCCTTGAAGATTTGACGACTGCTAAGGTGCTTACGCCTGAAATAAAAACAGATACGTCAGCGCCGACTGATTTAATAATTACAACTGGTGCTGCTAAAACTTTAATTTTAGCTACAAGTGTATATGAAGATGTGCAGTTTCCAGTTGCTACTGGTAAGGTAACACCAGCTTCAGGAGAACCATCATGGGAAACATTTACAGCAAATACTAAAGAGTATGCCTTTGATGTAAATGATTATATAGATTTACAAGCCAATGAAGTTTCCCATAGCTGGAAAGAAGGAACTGATGGTCATTTACATATTCACTATACTATAAAGACAGCCCAATCCACTGGTGCTGATAGATTTGTTAAATTCTCGGTATGGGTTGCTTATTCAGATAAAGATGAAGTCTGGGTTGAACAGGCAGTTTTATCATTTGAGGATACTGTACCGACTGGAAGTTCGGCGCTTCAGGCATTTTACTTAGATATGGGTAATGCTACTTTAACTAATTATCTTCGTGGCAGTCAAATTAAAGTAAGAGTTAAACGTATAGCCGCAACGGGTGGAACTGAGTATGCTGACGATGTGTATGTAACTCAGGTCGGAATGCACTTAGAGATGAATAAAATTGGAAGTATATCAGAACCAGATTAAAGGTATAATTCTATGGATAAATTTACGAAAAATGACGACGGTTCAATAAAGTGCAGCAGTACAGTGTATAGGATTTATCGCCTTGATGATCTACTACGGGAAAGAGAGATGTTAGTCTGCCGTCAAAATGCGCTTTATGCAGAAATAGAAGCGAACGACAAACTGTTGGCTGAGTGCGAAAAACTTGGGATTAAATAATGTCTGTCGGCGTTTATACGATTGGAAATTTTGTTAGATGGCATTGGACAGTTGACACAGAATTATAATGTTTATTATACAAGCACCCTATCCGCTGATTCAAACTACGTCGATTTTACCGGACCCTAAATTTAGTGACGCAGAATCATTACAGGTTGAAGTCAATCGAAAGCTGGCTGTCGATGGAACTCGACGGACTTATATTAAACGTAAAGATCGAAGAAAATTACTTTGGTCATTTAAACTGACTCGCAATAAGGCGCTTGAGCTTCGAGCATTTGTGTACGCTTATTTTGCAAGTATAATTAAGGTGACGGATCATAATGACCGCGTATGGATAATAAATCTGGTCGGTAATCCTTTCGAGTTTGATACAATTGAACGTGGTGGACCGGCCGTAAGTCCGATGCCCCGTGGTGAAGTTGTGTCGATTGATTTAGAGGCAGAAGGCATTGAACAATGAGAAAATTTTATGTTTATGCTTATTATGAGTTAGAACAATATAATAAAGGTGGACTTCCTTTTTATATGGGAAAAGGAAGTGGGCGGAGAATAAGTTATCATTTAAGAAATTGTCAAAATAAAGCACTTGATGTTTATAATACATTGTTTTATCGAAAACTTAGAAAAATGAGATTACAAGGGTATAAACCTAAAGTTGTAAAAATAATTGATAATTTATTAGAAAAAGAAGCATTGGCATTAGAAGTTATATTTATTCAACTAATTGGTCGTAGAAACTTGAAAACAGGCTCATTATGCAATCTTACTAATGGAGGAGATGGAGTATCTGGTCATATTGTTTCAGTGGCGGTTCGCAAACGAATGAGTGACGCACATAAAGGGAAGATTCTCACGGAAGAATGGCGGCGAAATATTGGTCTTGCGAATAAAGGTTTGCATCGTAGTGAAAAAACTAAGAGGCTTATTGGAAATTGTCGCAGAGGAAAGCACCATTCTGAAGAAACTAAACGACGCTTGAGTTTATATTTTAAAGGAAAGAAACATAGTAGTGAGACACGTAATAGAATGTCAAAAATCGCTCTCCGACGGCCTGTAAATGCTTTTGATTCAGACGGTAATTGCATTTATCAATTTGATTCAATTAAGAATGTGATTAATAAAGGATTTACTCGGTGTTGCGTTTCAAATTGTCTTGCTAATCGACAAACTACTCATAAAGGCTTGATATGGAGGTATGCCGATGCGTAATATTTCTGCAAATGGCTTAGCAAAATTAGCTCAACAGTATGGTACTGAACCAGTCAATATTTGTGAAATTGATTGGGTGTCAACAATGTCTATAAGTGGGGCACCAGTTATTAATGCTGTGGTTACAACTCAAACATTAATTAGTTGGCATGTGTCGGAGGGTACAACTACTACAGCATTGATTGTTGATGGAAAAACAATTACACCAATTTATGGGCCTGATAGTGATCCTCCCGGAGCAAATTATTCTGGTGTATTTGGCACCTTACCGGCCGGAACGTATGAGTATACTATTAAAGCAGAAGATGGTCAAGGTCGAACTTCTCAGTATAATGGCACATTTACAATTTCAGGTGATCCAGTTGATCCTGATGGACCAGAAATTACTGATGTAGTAATTACTGATACTGTAATTACGTGGCATGTTGAAGCTACTAATACATGGCTTCTTATTGATGGAAAAGGAATAACAGTTAATGGCCCCGATGAAAATGATAATTATTATGGTGAGTTAGGTGATCTTCTAGTTGGCACACATTATTTTGTTATAACTGCAAAAGATGGCGATGAGAAAACGTCCCACTATAATGGTATATTTACTATTCCTGGTCCTACAACTAGTGTCTATGCTGATAAGGAAATTGGTATAATTCCTGGAAAAATACTCGAAGTAAGTGATCTTGATAATATTATTAATGTTGGTGATAGTTCAAATTCACAAGAAATTACAATCACTTTAGATGATTCTGATGGCTCGATTAAATCTATTATGGATCAATATGATATACATAAGCGACCTGCGCGCGTGTATCAATATTTTACAGAACTTGCGTTGACTGATAAGTTTTTGATTTTCAGTGGGGAGATTAATACTCCGATTATTTGGAATGAACGTGATCGAACAGTTACAATCACTGTGGTATCCCAACTTGAAGATAAGGAAATTGGTTTTAGTGCAGAAGAAGGACAGTTTCCATATTTGCCAGCAGATTTAGTTGGTAGAGCTTGGCCGATGGTATTTGGCAAAGTTCTTAATTATCCTGTATTACAAATTAATCAAGCAGTGAAAGGTACAACTTTAACAGGGGTGGGTATTGTTAGTGGAGTAACACCTTGGCAGCAGGAAAGCTCAAAATCAGATGACTCTGCTTTCTGGGATCAAATGGCAGTATTAGGCGCTCAAGCATCGCATCTTTTAGATTGTTCAATGGCTTGGGATGATGTTGACAATGAAAAATCAGACGATTATCAAGATAAAGTTGACGATATCTATGAGAAACGCCGGGAAGCTACATCTGATTTTTTACGGCAAAAGGCTTGTGAGCGTGCAAATCAAGAACAAAATGTTTCGACAGCAGTTTCTAAGGGGTCTGGAGATAATCCTATTCGTATTTTAGGTGGTGAAGATTTTCCACAAAATACAACATTGGGTGTTAGTATTGGTGGTGGGACTTTTACTGGTCGCTTTAATGGCGAATATTTCACTGTTTCTGGGCGGAATCATGCCGAGAATGAAATTGAAGCGGCTGATGCTGTAAGTGCAAGAACGATTCCATGTACAGTTCCCCCAAAAATAGTGAAGCACGTATTTGAAGATGCAGTACCACCCGGATGTTTTCCTTGGGACATGGATGGGGATGGAATACTGAAAACTACAGTTTTTAGCGGGGGTGGGGGTATTGCTAATGTGAGCAACGATACAACTCCAGTAGCAAAGTCTATGTGGGCTGATTCAGGGGGGTCAGTATCATTGACAAGCTATGAAGCAATTACATATATCGCTTCGATTGTTCCTGGCACAGTATTGGCTGTAAAAGCATACAAGCAATTAACTGGCGAACGTAGATTAACTCATGTACCTTCAAATTTATATACTGTCAACACACAAAGATATGGGTCGATTATCGCGGTTCAAATTATTTTATCAAAACCTTTGAGTTCATTAGATGAAGGCTGGAGTGATGATATTTATGTGACTTTTGAATCGAGTGTTGGCCCTAATATTGTTGATATTTTTAAATATATTATACAGAATTATACAAGTCTCACTTGGGATTCTGTATCATTTAGTTATGTTAGAGCAAAGTTGCAGAAATTTCCGGCGAATTTTCCCATCTTGGATAGAAAAAATACTATTCAAGTTTTACAAGAAATTGCGTTTCAAGCAAGATGTGCAATTTGGATTAATAATGGCGTCTTTTATTTGAAGTATTTACCAGAGGAACCGACTCCTGTTGATACAATTACAGTAAGTGATATAGATGCAGAAGGTGTGCAAGTTGAATTGACTTCTACTGAAGAAATTGTAACAAAAATGAAAGTTACATGGCGAATGAGTTGGACGCCAGAGTCAGATAGGCCAAAAGATGACAATGAAAAAATGATTATTCTTCGACATAATATTACTAAATATGGCACACAAGAAGAAGAATATGATTTTTATATTTATAATCAACCTGATATTGTATATAAGTGTGCTACATTCTGGTTGATTCGTAAATCGAAAACTTGGAAAAAAATCCGGTTCAAGACTTTTTTGGACAAACTTAATTTGGAAACATTTGATGCAGTTACATTAGACTTGAATTATGTATCTACTGGGAGTATTTTATCTCTGGTTGAAAAGGCAAATTACAATTCAACTGAAAATTCCATAGATTTTGAGTGTTTGGTGCCTGTTATTGCGGGCGAAATGACGAAGTATAAATTCTTTTGGCCTGCGGCATTGTTACAAGCTGATATTTGGCCCACAATGGAGGAACGGGCAGATGGAAGTGCTGGTGGGGGAGGAATTGGGAGTGGTGCCTATGGTAATTTACCTATTGGTGATACCAGCACTATTGAAGATACAATTTTTATTGGCGGGCAAAACGTGGTTTTTGGTGCTCAAAGTGATTTTGGAGATTCATCTCCCACAGATGTTGGTTTTACCGCACAAACTGTAGTAACACCAGCATCCTATAGTGGATTAACATCTGGTCGTAGACCAGTGATGAATCTTCGCGTATTAGTTGCTGCGAAGGCACCCATACCAGATGTATTACCACCTAGTTCAGCGACAGTAATTGATATCCGTAAAACTAGGATTATTGATTCAGAGCATAAAGAAATTGGATCGGCTTATCTTTCTTCAATTATAGCAAAGATTTATGATGATGAAGATGAAGGTAATATCCTTGTATTGGATGCAGATAAAGCTAAATTATGCTCAACAGAACAAGCAGAACCAAAAGTATTCGACTTCAAGTATGATGAGGAAGGCGAGAAGTTTGGGGCGGGAACGGCATTTCTTCAGGAGGAGGAGGAGGAAGTTTAGATGCGTTTATCGCAATTTTTACAGTCTTCAATTGTAAGCTGTTTATCATTAAGAAGGCAGATTCCAGTAATCATTGGATATTTAATATTTATCATTCTACACTGACAGTCTGGCCATTCTAAATGGAATAGACGTGGATTGTCACTATCTTGTTTAAATCCATCAATACAAGGTAAATCTATTTCGATTGAACAATCGTCGTGGACGGTTGCGTTTGGCAGCGCTCTTTTTAGAAGCAGCACTAAAGTCTTTTTTGTAAAATAGGTAAGAATAATATTACCTTCAAGACTTTGTTCTTCTGGTTCTGGACAATTATTACAGTCTACCATAATTCTTTAGGGCAATGCTCTGTTGCCATCTTGATTTTATTTGTTATTGGATGGCCGTTTATAGCTATTCGACAACCGCAGAATAAGCATCTGTTCTTTTTGTGTGATTTACATTTACTGCAAAAAAATTCAAATATGCGCTCTACTTCTTCATCAGATCGGATTGGTTTACCCGCTTCTCTCCATTCTTTAAGAGCGGTTACATAAGAATGGATGCGAGTTGTTAATTTTGGCATTTGTTGATCGGTCATGGTAATTTTTAGGTTGGGATCGGCCAGTAATTTTTCAATATTTACATTTTGAAATCTTGAAGGAAGTCCAGCTTGTACATAAGCTGGTATCTCCTTTTTGGATAAACCTTTTGGGATTGTAATATGTGTCAGTTTAAACCCTTTAAACTCCGAGGATGGCATCAATATAATACTCCCAAGTATGAAAAAAATTAGTTCCCCATTCGATATTCCATTCCCAAGCCGCATTAAAAAAGGTTTCATCCCATGAATTAGGTTCTGCATCTCCTGCTTCGGTGCCGTCACAAAATCGACATCCTCTTGGCCCACCTAAAGGCTGACCAAGAGGATGAGTTCCACTATCTGACTCAGAAAGATGTTCTGTGTATCCATTACAACCGTGGGTAAAGTAGGAATTATAGCTGTATGTCCAATCATAATACCATGTGCCATCAACATAATAGGGTTCACCACAAGTATGTACACATGCACCCCAAGAGTGATCTTCGTATGCTTCTTCGTAAAATGTGCCTTTGATAGGGTGTTTATTAATTGATAATTGTTCAATATTGGGTTCAATGTCTTGTACAAATTGAATTAAATGCCAGAAATTTTCAGTCATATCAGAATCAGTTTGTGGCGTCCCAATCCAATCATCTTCGGTTCCTGTAGTACCACCAAATGGTTCTAAGATAGTTCCATCGACTCCAATTGGACCAATAGTGCTACCCGCCCAAATTCCTGAGTCAAAATAACGAGTCCAAAACCAAAAACGATGTGTTTGATCGGGATCGGCAAGTTTTTGTCCTGTAAGTGATTGCCAACCATTAGGAGCGCCTTCATTTAATTCTGATTCTTTTAACCATCTTAAACCTTTAGTGGCTCTCCCTAAACAATAATTAAATGCCCAAGGCGCTTTACTATAAACATCATCTTGATCTTCAGTTGTATTTGGATATGCTGAGGCGCGTCGTAAATCATTTACTTCATTTTCATGCCAGAAATTTGCATCTGCTTTTGCAATTGCCCATTCCATTTCATACTGATCGGTTTCAATAGCTGTCTTTAAATCAATAACATCAGATTTTTTCCAAACCTTCGGTGACTCTGGCTCTGGAATAGTGGTTTCCGGTACAATTGCTCGGTGTGTTGATACAATTTGTGTGTAGGCTTCAAGAGTGAAGGGGAGGTTTGCGTATTCGTCGGCGTCTGGCGCTCGGTCTACAGGATATTGAAATGCACTCCCATCACTCCAAAGAGGCGGGTCAAGATTGGGTTGTAACGGTTTCCAGAAAGTTATATCTGGTCGATTTGGATCATTTACGTCAGCCATTATTTGGCCCCTAAGAGAGTTCGATATAATTCAGCTTCAGCTAGAGCGTCTGCTAAAGCATCGTGAGCGTTGTCATTTTTAACGCCATAAATTTCACATAAATTGGTTAAGGACACACTTTCAAATGGAAGTTCTAACCCCATTAGACCTAATTTATCTTTGATAGCAAGAGCTAATTGCATAGCATCGCGCGCATGATAATGGAAATATCTATCAAAAGTTGGTTTACCTAGCCAAGCATTTAAAAATGAATGCTCAAAGACATAGTTATGTGCTATCGGAATTAAACGCCCGTCAACTGGTAATACTAAAGTTTCAAACCATTCTTCAAATAAATCAATTGCTCGGTCTTGATTAGGTGCATCCATTAAATCATCAAGATTTAAACCATTGATTGCAAGTGCATCTTTATCAAGACGTTCTGGATGATTTGGACAAATATTCATATAGAATGGCACCCAACCATCTAATGGTTTTAATTTTGAGTCCAGTGGCACGATAGCAATTTGGATAATCTCATGGATACCGGCTATAGTGCCAGTAGTTTCTATGTCGATTGATGCCATCATATTTTTATATAAATGTTTCATGTTGGTTGGATATTTAATGGATTATCTTGGATTGTTAATGGATTATTTGGTAGATCATTTAATTCGGGAGGTAAAAGCCCCTCTTCAATTAGGGCTTGTGTTTCTAAACAACATAAGAAATTCCAGCAAGCCATAGCAAGATGGGCCTCATCTCTATCACCGCGAAGATGTTTCATTGCATGACGTAACCCGCTATCAAAAAAACGGTGTAAAGGTATACCTTTTTCCCAGTTACGAGCATCATATTTTTTTGCACCACCTTCCATTATTTTTGCAACTTCAATGATAGCTCGCACAGGTAATAAATCCATCCGTCCTTTACCTTCTTGTGCGTCACGTACTGCGCCCGTTGAAAATTCTGTTCGGGTTCCAGAGTCTTTAATCATTCAATTTCTCCTATACCAAATTCCATCTTCAGCAATAAAAATACTTAATTCATTACTTAACCAGTATAACATTTCTTCTTCGCTGTATAAATTTGGGTTATAACCTAATTCGCTCAAACCTATAAATAAATCTTTATCAGTGCCTTCAAGATAATTGGCAATCATATAAAGATCAGTATTTGATATAGGTCTCATTGTATCCGCAATCTGCCATTGATTAAAATCCAAGGGCGGGTATTAGGTTTTGGTTCTTTTTCTTGATTGGTTAAATTACCGATAAAAGTTTGATTCCCAGTACATACACCAGTTGGACAATTAAGAGGTAACTGATGTTTTACTTTTTGTTTGCTCCAAGCACTCCGTTCATCAGGTGATAACCACTCTAAAAAACGATTGTAAAAATCTTTGAATACCACACGCTCACCAACAATTACATGGTACTGTTCGGCTATAAAATGTTCAACTAATGTGCGTTTAGATTCTTGCGCGCAGATTTTACTTAATGTGTCTACAACTGGTAAACGTAAGCGACCAAATACTGGAGGAAGCGTTGTATTAAAAATTGTACGCATAAACTGAGGGGCTTCTGCAATGAGATAATCTTCCATTTCTCGTCGCGGTACTTCAACACCGGGAAGTAAATCTGGAACTTGAATCATGGTGATTCGTGTATCTCCTGATAACACAGGGCAAAATGAAGGATCATTTGCGACTTGTATAAAGTGCAACATATTAACCATTGAATAAGCATCCATCCGCATTTGGCGAACGGTGAATACTGGACTAAGTACCCATTCTTTAAGTCTTGATAAAGCATGTGGGGATTTTGAAATATCGCCTTCTTCAATGTATGCTAAGATTTTGCCAGCTAATTCTCCGTTAAACCCACTTGTATTTTCTAGTGCGAGCTTTGCAGATGCTATTCCGTTTCTTGAGATTAGATATGAAAAAGATTCATGGAAAATTGATTTACCGCAATTTTCGGGTCCGAATAAAAAGATATATGGAAGTGGCTTTAATGGCTCTCGAAGTAAACAAGCTATCCATGCCAGACCATAATCTTCCCCTGTTTTTATATTCGCTTGTTGCGCCCAAGGTAATTCTTTTAGAGCATCAGTTAATTCTCCAAAACAATGATGAAGAATCATATCCCAGTGCGGATGAGAAGGATTATCTACTTCGGCGGGAGTATGAAGATACTGAACTGCACCTTTATTCCACTGACGCCCACCTGGATACTCTGGTTGAAAAGGTAGACTCACTAAACGCCACGGTTTAACACAAGCTGAGCCAACAATTAAATCAATTTCTGGTCTAAGTTTTCCGTAATACGCAAGTGCGCTTTTAATATCGTCTTTTGGTTGTTCAACCCAGTCACCCTCTATTGCCCTAGCTGACCACCCAGCACGTTTTCCTTCAGGTGAAACTAAGGCACGAATAAGTTTGTCGTATTCGGAATAGTTATCATCTGCTACTTGAGCTTTTATCTCGGCTTTAACATTTAATACTCTGGAAAGTTTTCCCCGTTCTCCGAGCCAGCCGGGTATTTCTTCATCTTTATTCTTTTTGATCGAAATAACAACGCGGCCATCTTTTTGTGTTTTAAGGCGAGTTTCACGTTTTTTTAATTCTTTGGGGATCGTTATTGTTTGACCAAGCATCTCTAAGACTTTAACAGCTTTATCCGCATTAGAGAAAACATAGCCACCGTTATTTGGTGCTTCAACTCCATTGTGTGCTTTAGAAGCTAAATTCAAATCTGGCGAACAGTTAAAATAGCAATTTGTCCACCCATCTCCATCTTGTTCCCATGTTTCATATTCAGTAATACCTGGAGAAAATCGGTAGACACGCCAGCCACCATCGTCTAATGGAAAACAAAAACAATTGCATGTAGCAGGGTCGTTACCTTCTGAAGTTGTTTTAAAGTAACCTTTGATTTCTAAATCACTGTCTAAGAGATTTTCTAGGGCTTTAGTATGGGTCTGAAGAAGATGATAATCTGAAACCCAAACTGTAGAAAATCCCGAGCGGCTTAATTCATCAATAATTTCTTTGTGTGTAGTGTCTAAAGAAATTAATCGTCGTCCGCTAGTCAAAGCATCAAAAGGGTCTTGATTTTTATCATCGACGTTTGGAATTTGTATTTTAGAACGCCGTCGAGTTACGACTTCAATATGATCTTTCCAATTACTAGGAAGATCATCTATAGTGAGTATTTTTTCACTCGGCTTAATAACTTGTAAGCCATTATTTTCTTTTGTTAATTTACGGTGCCAAATCCACATTACACCGCCACAGCAATCAATTTGATTAGAGAAATTAAAACCTGTCTCACTACTCATCATACCCAAAATGCAACGAGCTAAGGCAGCGTGTTCAGTATGATTTTTAGTGGGTATGTTATCTAAGTAAACGTATAAATGTAAACCACTACCACCTGTACTACGACGTACTTCAATATATGGTAAAGTTGTCGCCTTCGTTTTAACTTTTTCTAATTCCTCATCAGATATACCTACTCCTGCCGCATGAGATAATAATGAATCAATATCGAAACCGACCCATTTAGAAGTACGACTTTGCCAGTCCCATCCTGTAAGTCCTATTCCGTCAGCGTGAAGGTCTAATGGCCATTGTAAACTATAATCATGCCAATTAGGTTCATTGCCGGCATTTTTAGGGATTCTAATATCCCACCACTCATTAACTCCATCCGTGTAGGTACTTTTCTTTCCTTCTACAGGTTCTCCATCCCCTGCGGCAACATTGATTTGAGTTTCAAGCCCGATATACCAACGATCAATAAGGTCAGCATTGGCTGGTATTTTGCGCGCTTGTAGAAAATTGCTAATTGATTCAGAAACTTGCATTTGCTGCCAATCGTAAATATGTAGCGTGTTATACTATACTATACGAAAAAATCTCTTTTTAAATCTAAAAAAAATGAAAAAAAATTGGTCTAAAAGCCAATTTTTTCGTATAGTATAGTATGATGTGATACTTACTCACTTAATTTTGCAACGGAGAAACCTGTATGTCAGACGAACTAGCAACACTCGATTTGAACCAACTTCCATCCACACAGCTTGGTAACGATGAAGCCTTTGCCGAATTGTCAAAGGGCGGCGATTTTCTGAAGTACGTTAAATTGTACACGAAAGGGAAAGATGTCGATTCCGGCAAGATTCCACCCGGTCGATGGGGTATCCCGGAGCCAGGTGGAGAAGTAATTATTGACTTGGGCGATTCAATTGATGTTTTACCTTTGGCAAGAAGGCCCAAGGCAATTGATATGAAGGATAAATCTGCTATTGTTGTGTCTTATGACGAACAATCGACAGAGTTTAAACGTATCGTCGGTGAATCAACAAAGACATTATCAGGATGTCAATATGGCGTTAGTTTTTTGGTTTTTGAGAAGTCAACAAACCAATTTTTAGAGGTTTTCTTTGGGAATAAATCTAGTAGGCCGGAGGCTAAGAAATTATATCCCTATATTCCTTTATCGCCCGCCGATATCGAGCGACGAAAATTAGATGCTGAACCACATGGCCCACTGCCAGTTACGATTAAAATACGTTTAGCAGAAAATGCTAAAGGTACATGGCATGTGCCAATGGTCGTAAAGTCTTTAGCGCCTATTCGATTACCGGAGCAGGAAGCCGTAAACAAAGAAATGGTAAAATTTGTAACCGTTAAATCTGACGGTGTTGAAAAAGTGCAAGAATCTACTGCAACTCGTGCTAGGTAAATCCAATTGGCCTCTGTATAACAAGCTCTCTCGAATTGGATGTTTGTTTACTGGTAACAGTTAAACTAAGAGCATAGCTGGGTTCAAGTCCCAGCTATGCTCCTTATTTAGAAGGGAGAATTTATGAGCAAAGAATCTGCACAAGAAAGAGTGTTTAGGTTAGAACTTATTATTGAAATGGCTATCCGTGCATTAAAAAAATAAACAATATAAAGATTGTTTGAGATTACTGGAAAAAGCAAATAATGATTCCTAATGCAGCATTAATTACGAAACCAGCAATCAATTTTGAAACCTTTTTAGGGTTAAGCGAACAAGCTCTAGGCTACAGTCCTAGTAGAGTAGTAGATTCTAGCCCTATTGATTATTCAGATGTTGAAAAATATTTAAGTTGTCTAGCAACTTTATGTGGTGAAAATGAAATTTTACCTAATTTGTTAGCACATGTTTCATTCAGTGTCATTGTATGCGCTGATGAGAGAGATGTATTAGATATTCTTCGATTAGCTAATACGGCATTTGTAACTGTTGATACTCGTGTGCGAGGGATACAGTTAGTCGTGATGAGCGGGACACTACAACAATGGAAAGATGCAGTTAAATCAGGTTCGAGTCCGCGAGTAGAATTTAATGTACGGGCTTTTTTTAATCGAGTGATGGCTGCTTTTAAAGATGTTGGAGTCGATGTATGGAAAGATTTTAATTGTCGCCAACTTAATGATAACACACTTTTGCTGGAGGACAAACGGTGATAAAAGACGTTAAACGTCCACCTAATTTGAAAATACCCTCGCTTACACCAGTAGAAATAAGTAGATTTTGGTCAAAAATTAAGCAGAATACCGAGACAGAATGCTGGCTTTGGTTGTGTGGCGGTGGCCCGGATGGAAGAGGTCGTTTTTGGTTGCGAGGTAAAACTTATAAGGCACCTAGAATAGCATATTATATTACAACAGGGATTGACCCGCAAAAGTGTATGGTATGTCATAAATGTAATAATCCTATATGTTGCAATCCTAAACATTTATACTTAGGAAATGCAAAAACTAATTCGTTAGACTGTTTATTTTTTGGAGAACGAGTGTGTGGCGAGAGACAAGGATTGTCAAAATTAACCGAGGTAGACGTTAAATTAATCCGTAAATTATATATCCAAACACCCTTGTCTCAGCGCGCTTTGGCAAAACAATTTAATGTTGCTCAAAACACAATTAAACAGGTTATAAAGTATCAGACATGGAAACATATATGAATATCAAAGAAGTAAAACTTACTCATAGAACAGAGGGTGGGTCATTAGTAAGATCGCAAGCTACTTTGCAATTTGTAAATGGACGGATAGAATTTATAAAATCACCGTTTGCTTTAAAAGATGAAATAAAATCAATGAAGGGGTCTAAATGGCATGGATATTCTGACCCACCTAGAAAGATATGGTCAGTTGAAGATTGTCAGCGCAATAGATTTCAATTAGAATATTTAATGGGGAATAATCCCTATACTTGGTTTGACAGAGAAATAGTGGAGCATAAATATACTCGTTCATTGATGGACCATCAAGAAGAATTAGCCGACCATTTTCTTACTTATCATTACGGTATTATGGCGGCTGAAATGGGTTTAGGAAAAACCTTAGCTGTACAAGAAGTAATGGAACGGTCAGGTATTAAGGAGGTTTGGTGGATGGGGCCAAAAACATCGTTACCCAATATCCAACGTGAATTTAAAATATGGAATCTTGATCCATCAATTCATGTTGAAATGATGACTTATGAAGCTCTTAAACGAGTTATGAATGAGTGGGATGACGTTACGCCCGTGCCACAATTTGTTGTTTTTGATGAGTCGAGTCGATGTAAAGGCCCTACTTCACAACGCAGCGGTGCAGCACAACAACTTGCTGATTTAGTGCGTGATACTTATGGTTCTGATGGCTTTGTTATTGAAATGTCAGGTACACCATCGCCTAAGTCACCATTAGATTGGTGGAAGCAATGCGAAATTGCGTGGCCGGGATTCTTAAAGGAAGGCTCTCCTAAAGCAATGGAACAAAGGATGGCTTTCCTTGCAGATTGTCAATTTGACGCCGGTATTTTTAAGAAACGAATTGGCTGGAAAGATGATGAACGGAAATGTAAACATTGTGGTCAATATGAGCATGATTTTGACGATCACTATTATGAGCCGAGTATCAATGAAGTTGCTTATTTACATGAGCGATTAAAAGGTTTAGTTATTATTCGGCATAAAAAAGATTGTCTGGATTTGCCGGATAAACGATATCGAACAATTAATTGTAAACCTGATCCCAGCACTATTAGAGTTGCGCAAGCTATTGTACAATCTGCTCCTAATGCAATCACTGGTATGACTCTTTTAAGAGAATTGAGTGATGGATTTCAATACCGTGAAGAGGTAGTTGGCAAAACTACTTGCACACATTGCAAGGGAACAAAGCAGGTTGAAGAGTGGTATGATCCTGATGATGAAACTAGAATCTATCAAGCTGTGGATATGATGGATTCATTAACACTTGCTCGTTTATCAAAACGAGTTGTGGATTGTCCATGTTGTAATGGGAGTGGAGAAATACTAAAAAAAGTCCGCACTACCAAAGAAATTCCTTGTCCTAAAGACAAAGCATTGCGTGGATTATTAGAAGAGTGCGAAGAAACTGGAAGGATTTTAATTTTTGCAGGGTTTACTGGCAGCATAGATCGTGTTTGTAAACTCTGTCGAAAAGAAGGTTGGGATGTTGTTCGATGTGATGGTCGCGGTTGGCAAGTGACAAAGTCAAATGGAGAAGTTATTACTGATGGAGAAGCATTAGATTATTGGGCTAATTTAGAGCATCCCAGAGTTGCTTTTGTAGCACAACAAGAATCAGGTGGAATGAGTTTTACTCTTACTGAAAGCCGTATGGCAGTTTATTGGTCTAATAGTTTTAAGGGTGAGTACCGGGTTCAATCGGAGGACCGAATTCATAGAATTGGAATGGATATGAATAAAGGTTGTGTAATTGTAGACCTTATACATTTACCAACAGACCAACGAGTATTAGATGTTATACGCGAAAATCGTAAATTAGAATTAATGACATTAGGTGAAATTGTAGGGGATATAAATTGGGAGTAGAAATATCTGATTTTCATCGTGGCCTAACTGTTAATATATCTGCGGGTCAAATTTTAGTTGTGAAATTACGAGTTCCTAAAGGTGCTACGTATGGTTGGCAACCTGTGCGGGTTAGTCTCGGTAAAATTATGCAACTTGATGTGTCTTTTGAATTAAATGATGCAGTATCCGATTTTCAAGTATCTCGATTTAGAATGATTAGTGAAGGTCGAACTTCGCTTGAACTTAAATACGTTCGACCAATAAAGCGTGAGTATCAACCGCCATACAAATATTTTTATGTTACTTTGGATATTAATTAGGAGAACAACATGAGGAGTCCAGTATTGTACTGTGTTGTAGTTTTTACTTTAATTGTTGCTCTTGCATCTGTGACATTGAATTTATATGGACCAGATCATATTACTATTTCTGATTTTAGTCGAGCAATGCAGGATGTACGAAATAATATCCGCAAGAATAAGTGGGATATAGGAGATATTAATAATCCTATCCCCTACTACTGGTTACAAGATGTTTCTGTTAGAGTTGATGTTGGTAGCGGACGTGGTACAGGTGTACTTGTTACTAGGCAAGTTGGCGATGTTACACGCACATTTATATGGACTGCTGCGCATGTTGTACAGCGCTTAAAAAATAAGGGTGGCACTTTTAAAAATGCAACTATTTATCACGAGGAAAGAAAATCCGGCTTGTACGTAGGAGAATCAACAGTTGAAGCTAAGGTGATTGCCTACAGTGATAAATATGATGGCGAAGATTTAGCATTGCTAGAAGTATTACAAGATAATTATAAATCTTTGGCTGTTTCAGCTAGATTTGATTTAAATAAAGCGACCCCACATATTGGCACCGAATTAGTACATGTTGGCTGTGTGCTTGGTTTATATGATTCTGTAAGTCGGGGTATTATTTCACAAACTGATCGGGATATTTTGAAAACTGGTGCTATGTTCGATCAAACAACAGTTAGTGCTTGGCCTGGAAGCAGTGGTGGGGGAGTCTTTTTACTTGACGGCAAGTGTATTGGCCTTATGACTCGTGGCGCTGGCCCTGGCCTTAATTTTATTGTGCCTATACGTAGAATGATGGAATGGGCAGAAAAGGAAGGATTAGAATGGGCTTTAAACCCTGATATTCCGGTTCCCTTGTCTCGTGCGCCTACAGTTTTAGAGCAGACGCCTATCCTTGATGCCGACCTTGAAACTTCTCAATCAGAACCGTAATTCTCCTTGCCGAAAGATGGGCGGATTAAGATTTTGGGGTTCACCAGAACTTTAGTATAAGGTTACAAATGAAATTAAATAAAGAAAAAGTTGCAGAAATTAAGAAGTTATTGATGTTAGGGCAGTTGACACAATCTCAAATTGCTAAAGAATTTAATATAAGTCGATCTTTGATTTCTGACATTGCAACAAACCGTGTTTGGCGTGACGTTCCTTGGCCCGGCGTTGAAGAAGTTAAACAACCTGATCCAACTGATGAACGTGTTTTAGAGTTGGAAGCGGAGGTTGTACACTTAACGGATGAACGGAACCGTGAACGAGCTAAGGTAAAAGCAGGGGCTAAAGTCACTGGCTTATTTAATGCAATTGCAGAAGAAATGAACACAAGAGTTAAGCCATTTACATCTTTACCACAGTTGTATAAGCCACGGGCAAAGGTCAAAATTGTTGAAGATTGCGTTATGCACCTTAGCGATGGGCACCATGATGCTGTTGTTAAACCAGAAGCAGTTGGCAATCTTGAAGAGTATAATTTTCCAATTTCTTGTGCGAGGGCCGAACGCTATATTGATACTGTACTTGATTGGACACAGAAAACTTTAGCAGCTTCATTTTCGTTCCCGACTTTATGGGTATTAGCGTATGGCGATCATACGTCAGGAGAAATTCATAAAGCGTGTGAACGCAGTTACTATCGGAATCAATTTAGGAATTGTCTGGCAATCGGACAACTTCATGCGTTAATGTTTCGTGACTTAGCTCCACATTTTAAGCAAGTGAATGTTCTTTATTTGGCCGGTAATCATGGTCGTCGGAGTGTGAAAAAGGATTATAATGGCGCTTTGGAAAATTGGGATTATTTGGTTGCAGAAATAGCGCGTGCACATTGTAAGGATTTGACAAATGTAAGTGTAGTGATTCCCGATAGCTGGTCAGCAAATGTCAATATTAATGGGATTGGATTCTCTATTAGTCATGGGGACGATGTTAGGAGTAGCTTAGGGATTCCTTGGTATGGTGCTGCAAGGCGGCAAAAAGGACTAATTGCTTTAGGCGCAATGGCAGGGCATCGTCCTCGCTATTTTGTTATGGGTCATCACCATACGATGGCTTCTCTTTCGGATATTGATGGAGAAATGCTTGTTAATGGAGCTTGGATTGGTACAGATGCTTTTTCGTATAACGCCCTAGCTGGTTTTCGAGAACCTTGTCAACTTTTACATGGTGTTAGTGCAAAATATGGGGTCAGTTGGAGGTTGCCAGTTAAATTAAGATTTGACGGGGAGCAAAAAGGCCCGATTCGTTATTTGATTGACGGTGGTCGGGAGGTCGGCCCGCTTTAAAAGAGAGATTAGAAATGAAGAAATTAATTTGTTTTGTACTTAGTATTTCATACTTACTTACTGGTTGTTTTATTGCGGTTCCAGTTGCAGCGGCGGCGGCATTTGGTAATGCGACAATACCAGAGTTAGTTGTTATGATAGCTTTGACTATTTTCTTTTGGCCGGCTATTCTTTTGATAATTGCATATTACCCATTCTAAAAGAGAAATTATGAAAACACTTTTAGTTGTATTGGCGATTTTTACTATTTATCTGCCGATTAGAACAGTGGAGAATCTTCCTCCTATTATTACTGATATTGAATCACATCTACCTAAAGGACATCCGTATCAAGACAGTGATTATATTACTTATGTGCATGAAGGTACTCACGGTATTAATAGTAGACTGAGAGGACAATATAATAAGCCTGCGTTCTATATCTTAAATAATCGTGCAGTGATTATGGATGAACCAATGATTACTTTAGTATACTCCACTGTAGCTGCTCAAGTGCCTAAGTCATTGCGTGGTGACGTATATAATCTCTATTTGAGACAGATGAGGCGTTGGTGGAATAATCAACCTACGTATGTCTTTGATGAATGGGTAGCTTACACAAACGGGGCACAAGCTCGACAAGAATTAGGAATAACGTCACGAAAAGAAACAGTGCGATACATGTTGGAATTTGTAGTGTACTCAGCGTGTGTTCCTATGGCGGCTAATTCTGATGATCCTGTAATGCTGGAATTTTATAGGTGGCAAGTTAGCCGTTGCATGAAAATTTATCAACAATCCGGTCTTGAATCCCCTTATCTGAATAAACTGAGAACGGCAGCAGACGCAGAGAATCTACGTATTTTTATTCGTGATTATTGTGGGGAGAGATGGACTAAGAAAGTATTGGGGTTTTAAAATGTTTACACCAATTATTGTGCCCATAATGGTTGAAGATGATAAGTGCCCAGAGTGTGGTAGAGATGAAGAACGAGCGGAAGTGTGTAAACATTGTGGGTATAAATATGAGTCAACAGTATGTTCTCTTTGGGGGTGGGTATCGGCGATGTTGATTGTAATTTTTCTATTTTGGATACTTCTAACATTAGTTGTTTGGGCAGTCGAAGCATCTTTTGGCCCCGCATCACTTACCAATATACTATCTTCGCAATTTCAATGGTTTTGTAATTTGAGGGTGTAATTATGCCGATGAAAAGTCAAGCACAGCGTAAGTATCTTTGGGCGAATAATCCAACGGTTGCTAAGAAGTTAGAGAAGAAAACTCCGAAAGGAAAGCTGCCTAAGAGAGTGAAGAAGAAGAAATAATGGGAACAGAACAAAAATATACTACATACGAACACGGCTCAATTTGGCCGATTATACTAGGCGTATTATTTTTGGCGTTGCTGTTTGGTTTTGCCGGCTATGATGTTTTGTTCATCGACGAAATTACGTATTACAGATGCAGTTTATGTGACATGGAGTATGAGCAACATGGCGGATTCGTGAATATCTACGAAGGTAGTCGTTGTCGGAATTCAAACTGTAACGGTAAGCTGGTACGGACTGGCATTAGGAGAGTGAAAAAATGGTAGGATATGGCAAGGAATTGATACTCGATTTACATGGTTGCGATCCGGCACGATTTAATCGTAATAGCATCGCTAATTATTTTGCAAAATTGTGTGCTTTAATCGACATGGAAACATGTGATCTTCATTTTTGGGATGATGTGGGAGTGTCAGAGGATGAAAAGCAAACTAACCCGCGAACAAAAGGAACGAGTGCGGTTCAATTTATTATAACCAGTAACATTACGATCCACACGCTGGACCTATTGGGAACAGTTTACGTGAATCTGTTCTCGTGTAAGGACTTCAGTGCCGATGCAGCCGCAGAGTTTACTGCATCTTGGTTTGGTGGGCATATCGTTCAGCGTGTGGAGGTAGATAGATTATGAATATAGCGTTTATTATACCGACGGGTTTGGGGTGTGCCATAGGGGGAAACGCCGGTGATGCCACGCCAGCAGCGAAGCTGATAGCGCAGGTTTGCGACAAATTGATCTTGCATCCGAACGTGGTCAACGCTTCGGATATTAACGAGATGTCGTCCAATGCACTTTACGTGGAGGGTAGTATTTTGGATCGGTTTCTGGAGGGTTTGATCGAGTTGCAAGAGGTTCCAAGTAATAAGGTACTTGTTGCCGTCTCGCCTCCCGTTAAGCCGGAGACGATTAATGCAGTTAATGCGGCGTGGGCTACGATAGGTATGGATGTCGAGATCGTGGAACTAAAAACTCCGCTCGTTATGCGCGGCTGGATTGAGAATGGAGTAGCAACCGGCTTGGCTGAAGGTGTCGAGGAGTTAATCCTTCAAGTGTCTGATATGCGTTTCGATGCTCTAGCGGTAGCCTCTCCGATTCAAGTGCCGGATGGAGTAGCGCTAAAGTATTTTCGAGACTCTTGTTCGTGTGCTAATCCGTGGGGTGGCATTGAGGCTCGCGTCTCTAGGCAGATTGCCGATGCACTAAATAAGCCGGTGGCGCACGCGCCAATAGAGTGCGAGGACACTAAACACGAACTGGAACTGTTTGAAATTCTGTCTCGTGAAGTTGTCGACCCACGCAAGGCTGCCGAGGTTTGTTCTAGTTGTTATATTCATTGTATCCTAAAGGGTCTACATCAAGCACCTCGGATCGGACGTGGCATTAGCAGGTCGAGTGTATCTTGCTTGATTTCTCCTGTGGGGTGTGTTGGGCGACCCCATAAAGCATGTTTTGAGGCGGGGATACCTGTAATAGGAGTAGAGGAGAACACGACTTCAATGAACGACCGCGACGACCGAATTATTTACGTCTCTAATTACTTAGAGGCTGCCGGACTTGCGCTTTGCATTAGTGCAGGTATACGGCCTAATGCCTGTCGCCTAAGAAAGTGAAGAAATGAATCTAATTGATAAGTATATGTGGAGAGTTATTGGCGGGATTGCCTTGTTTGCGGCTGTGTTTGCGTTCGGTCACTACGTCGGATGGGAAACAGGCTGCAATAAACTCCGGCAAGAAGCTACTGAAGCTCGTGTTGCTACGTATGTCTGCAACCCGATTACAGGTGATATGACCTTTGAGTGGCGGCCGATGTTGTAGTGGGGAAACCCGAGGACCGACATGTCAACTGAAGAACAAAAAAGAAAAAATCGGGAGAAACAAGCGCGTTTTCAAGCGCGTCATCCTAGTTATCGTAGAGATAGAAACGCCAAGAAGGCAAAACTACACCCTAAGTTTGTTTTTACTGGGAGATATAGAACATTTGAATTGTGTGATCCTTTAGACCCAGAAAAATTACCTCGCGTAGTCGCGTATTGTAAAGCTGCTGTTAAACCTATTTGGGCAAATTTATGGGCAGTTCGTCATCATAGTCGTAGCTACTGGGCACAATGGTTTTGTAAGTTAGAAGAATTAGAACTTGAACCAGAGGAAAGAGAAACACCTTGGAATGTAGGGGTTACATTTCCAGTTCCTCGGTTGGTTGTAAGATTTGCAGTTCGTTCACGTATCAGACATATAAATACATTGATAACAGGTGGTGAAAGACATGCACCAAATTGGATGTTACGAAACTTTGAAGTTTTTGTTTCAGTAAAACAACCAGTTGGTTGTATAAAACCATCAGGTGAAGTTTTACATTTTAATTCGATTAGAGAAGCAGCAAGAATTATGAAGGTGAATTACGATTGGATTAGTTCTGCTGCATCTGAAATTCGTGTTAGTAATAAATGTTTGTGGTTTGATGATTAATTTAATTAAAATTACCGATCTTGCGCAAGCAAAACGATTGCAAGAAATATCAGAAGATGGTAATCTTACATCGCTTTTGCCGGATATTTGTATACTGAGGCTATTACAAGAAGAGGCTTTTAATGCAGGTAATCATCATGCTGTCCTGGAAATAACAAAAGTTATTGGATCATTATCACATAACACAGAAATTATTAAGATTAGACAGGGTGAATTACTTAGTAAACCAATTGTGTTAGCTTTGGCGGCTAAATTTGCTCAGATATTGACCGATAAGGTAGCTGGCCGCTTCGATGGGTGGGAAGAGGTTCTTAAGGAAGTTAAGGAAGAATCGACCGCATTGATTGTTGACGCCCGAAATTCCTCGGAATAAGTGACACTTTTGGCGTTTTCAATCGTCATACTCGTGGAGGAACAAATTATGACCGTGCCAACACTGGAAATCATACTCTATTTTGAAATTTTTGCTTTATGTATACTAGCCTGCATAGTAGGTAGATTGCATCGTAAAGCAGCTAATATAACTAAGGAGCTTTGGAAAACGTATGCGATTGCTCAAGAAGTAATCGCAGAATGTTTAGTAGAATACGGTAGCGACATTTTTAATGAAGGTTGTATGACCCGATCTAAACGACGGGCAAAATCATTAATAGAAATGCACAATGCTCAATCTGTCGCAGCCTGCGCTCGCGATAAACTTACTAAGTTGGGCGAATATTGATGAAACAAACTCTATTAATTTTAGGTGGAATGTATCTCGCTGCAGGTTTACCTGTTGCTGCGGTGGGTTTTACAGTTGTGGGAGCAGCACAATTTTCTTGGTGGCTTACAATTTTCGCGTGGGTAGCTTGGCCTTACGTTTTAATGCGCTTTATAATTACAGGGTGTTTTGTTGTAGGTAGCTAATGAATAATTACGCATGGTTAATAGCAGGCGGTGCGGCGGCTACGGGTGTACTTAGTATGTCCTGGGGCTACATCCGTAGTTTCTGGCAGCAATTAGCAAGCTACATAATTGTAACTTGTAAAATACAGGGTAGTTTGGAAGAAGCTATTACCATGTATTTTTGGAAGAACTTCCGAACATCGCCATACGGCCTTCGGACATACGTAGGGTGGACAATTTTTGTCCGCCCTTCTAAGCGTGTTCAGTTAGTGGCAATGGAAACAATTGGCACAGGTGGAAAATTATTTTGGTTAAAATGGCGTCCTATCTGGCTTAAACGAGCTAGTCGAGAGAGTAAAAATGAGACAACTATGGGCGGTCAATCATTTGAAGGGGGAACCTCTATTACATTTTTGCGTGGAACTTTTAACTTAGATGAATTAGTTTTAGATGCAACGAATAATTTTAATGCCTTACATGCAACGGTTGATGATGAATTAAGGCCACGATACCATGTAAAGCATGTTTTTGGGACTGATGGAAAACCTGCTCAATTATCACCGATGGGTGAGAGTGATGGTGATAGTGTTTGGGATGTTGAAAAAACATTTCAAAATAGACTTTTACAATGGAACTTCGATGAATTAGGTCCAGCTAAAATAGGCGGTAAAAATGCTCTAGGTCAACTAGCGCTTACTAGTGAAGCCAAGGAAATGGTGAAAGAAATTGAGCGGTGGAAAAGTAGTGAAGATTGGTACAAAGATAGAGGTATTCCTTGGCGTCGTGGATGGCTTTTATATGGCGCACCCGGCACAGGCAAGACATCTATTATCCGTGCAATAGCTGAAGATTTCGATTTACCTATTTATGTCTATCACTTATCTACCTTGTATGATGAAGAGTTGCAAGTTGCTTGGCAAAAAATGCAGAATCATGTCCCGTGTATTGCTTTAATTGAAGATATAGATACAATCTTTAAAGGAAGAGAAAATATTGCAAACAGTCATTTGACTTTTGATTGTTTACTAAATTGTTTGGATGGAGTGGAAAGAGCAGGAGGAGTATTTTTAGCGATTACAACAAATTGTTTGGATCATTTAGACTCCGCATTGGGGATACCTACCGAAAACTCTGCGTCTACTCGGCCCGGACGACTTGATTGTATGTTAGAACTGAAAGTTTTGGACAAAGTTGGACGACAACAATTGTGTGAACAAATTTTAACTAAATGGCCCGAAGTGTGGGATGAAATAATTGAAGCTGGTGAAAATGAAACTGGCGCTCAATTTCAAGGTCGTTGTGCACAAAAAGCTTTACAACTTTACTGGGGATAGTTGATATGTTACAACCTATTTTAATATCTGGACTCGGGATACTCGCTGCTTTAATTTGGGTTAGGTATGATACAGTATGGATACGTGTTTGTCATATAGTGAGATTGCCTAGTTCTTCATCTGTTAGTAAGGTACTAGATAAATTACAAAAGTTACAGCAAATCCAAGATGATTTAGAAACATCTTCAGTATCAGCAAAAGAGGTCCACCCATGACTGAAAAGAAAGCATTAAAACTGTTAAATAAATCGGGTTGGACTGTGCGGCATGGGGAATTGATTCCTCCGCAACCTCTTCAAGATATCGCTGCTGTAAACTACTTAATAGATGAATGGGACTATTTTTATAAGGGAAATGATATTAATAGAGTTAAAATTTTGATTGAAATGTTGAACTCTTATGAAGAGCTTTCAAAGAGTCATCAAGTTTTAGTTTGTGGTCTGATTCGTGTCTATTGTTCTGCTGGATCAAGTGTGGATCAACAAACTGAGGCTTGCAACCTGCTTATGGAGCTTTTGTGTGGATTTTAAATGTAAGAAAATAAAAGCTCAGAATCAAAAGACACAAAAAACTTGGCTGTCAGAAGATGAGTATAGAATTACATGGCGTAAAGAAGCCTTGGGCGTCCGTGTACCCGCTCGTTATATGGCCTGTGTCAGAGTCATTGTTCCTGGCAATTTTGAAAAAGGCTACACCGAAATGTGGGATTTTGTCAATCCCAAAAAGCATCTTTATCGTTCAATGAAGGTCGCGGTGGTTGATTGTCAAAAGCATCACAAACTATGGGAAAAAGCTACTACATGTTCTGGCGTCCGTGAATTTTATGCTCTGTTTGGTGGCCGAGAACCACATGAAATCCCTAAGTGGGCGTACAATTTATTGAATGATCGCATACGCCGTAGTTTGATGAAAATAATACCACGTAAAATAATGCTTCAAGATGAAGTATTAAGCAGTGAGCCAAAAATACCTCTTAAAGATTGTCTGATTAAAACCCGCAAGCCAAGAAGTGATAAAGGCAAACCCCGCAAACCTTACAAGGTGAGAAATGGCAAATAAACATTTACAAAAAGAACCACATCGTATTGATAATGATACATGGTGGTATGAAGAGATAGACGGGATATACATCATCCATTGGGAATACGATGACAATTTAAATCGAACATCTGTTCATATTAGAATTCCTTGGCTCTCTATTAGAAGCGCATTAAAACGCAAGGATAGAACTGTCGTCCCACAACCGAGGACGTTTTAATGGGTAAGGGCAGTAAACGACGACCAATGCAAATTAGTCAAGCAGAGTATGATAAACGCTGGGATATGGCATTTCAGAAAAAGCCTATTAAACGTAAACAGTCTAAATCTGTTATTTTAGCAAAAATATACGGTGGTAAATGGGAATATGATGGGGTTAATACGTGGTGGTGCGATGATAAGAAAAGATATGTATGTCGATGTGCCCCTCCTATTATTGATGATTTTGATGAGAAAATAGGGCCACCACAATATTGGTTGTATGGCGGTGGCTATCCAGAACGGGTATGGTTTTAATGACTGTCGAAACACTAATTAAGTATCTTCAATGTTTTGATAGTGAACTTGAAGTAAAAGTGTGTAAACGAACACGCACAAAACTCCCGTTAATTAATCCTTGGTGTACTGAAGAAGTTGATATGGACGTACCATTATTATGTGCCCCTACTGTTACAATTGAACTTGTTATTTGTGATAAATTAACACCCAACTCACCAGTATTGTTAGTGATATGAAACTTAAAGACTTACGAAAACTGATCCAAAAAGAACTTAATAATATAGATGAGAATTCTTGGGTTGCTATTGACTGTGTGTTTGAACAGATAGAAGATGAGTATGGTATTGAAGCAAAGAATAAAGCTGTAAGGGACTTTAAATTAGATGAATCCTAGAACCAGACCATTTCCACGATTATGTTATACGTGCGCAAAGCCCTGCGTTGACAGAGTTTCTATTCAGTATACCGCAAAAGCTCGTGTAGGCGATATTATTCACGAATTCCCAGTCCCCAATCTGCAAGTAGGAAAATGCAGTAATTGCGGTGAACTTTGGTTTGATTGTACATCCGACGAGCAAATTAATGCAGCACTGGCTAAATATTTAAATGAAATACATGGGAAGTAAGGCAAGATTTGCAAGCGAAATTTTGCCTATTATATTAAAAAATAGACAACCTAATCAATGGTATGTTGAGCCATTTTGCGGCGGTTGTAATATAATTGATAAAGTTAATGGAAACCGATTAGCAAATGATATTAATCCATATTTAATTGCTATGTGGAAGGCTCTTGTTTACCGTGACTGGAAGCCTGAAAAAATCACAAAAGAGGAATATAATAAAATACGAGATTTTAAAGAGTGTTTTGAACCTTATCTCGTTGGGTGGACAGGTTTTAATTGTAGTTACAGTGGAAAATATTTTGGCGGTTTTGCAGGAGAGATTAAAACTAAATTAAATACTACAAGAGACTATCAAACAGAAGCAATAAACAATGTATTGAAACAAATTAAAAATTTAAAAGATATAATATTCAGTAATCAAGCATACGATACTTTACTGTTACCATCAAGAAGTCTTGTTTATTGTGACCCTCCGTATGAAGGAACTACAAATTATAGTAGTAATTTTAATCACAATTTGTTCTGGGATTGGATTAGAAATATGAATAAACAAGGACACACAATATTTATAAGTGAATATAAAGCACCTATTGATTTTGAGTGTGTGTGGAGTAAAACAGCTAAAAGTTCACTGTCGGCAAATGGTAAAAGTGGTTCAAATAAAGTAAGTGTCGAAAAACTTTTTAGATTAAAATGAGTAAACTCTATTTCGATTCTGAGACATGTGGCCTTCATGGTATGCCGGTATTATTCCAGTATGCTATAGACGATGGCCCTATCATTTTGTATGATGTTTGGAAGCACCCTATCGGTGAGACGCTTGATCTTATCGAATGGTTTATGACACATACGATGGTGTTTTTTAATGCTTCATTTGACATGTTTCATCTCTGCAAATGCTATACAATCTTCAGTCTGTGTCCCCAACATTGGATACCAGAAGATCATATCAATGAAATTGCAGTCTGTGAGGAAATGGCTCAGAATGGTCCTTGTTTGAAACCTGCTGGCTGTCTCGATTTGATGCTTCACTCACGAAAGGGTCCATACCAATCCTTGATGTCGCGTGATGACATACGGATTAGGAAAGTTCCTAATGCTCTTGCTTATGTGCTTGCTGAAGAATTAGAGGATCAAATTGAGATTGATGGGATATTTTTTGCTAAACGAGCTAGTAAAGACGCACCTAGATGGAATGTATTTGACCGTAAAAATGGGGCTGAATTCGACCCCGACTTTAAGGATGTAGTTTTAAGGTTTAACCCTGCTGGCGGACTCAAATTTCTTGCCGAATACGCAATGAAACTGAAACCGCAATTTCAGTATAAAGATGTTGAACCAGATCGTGCGTTTCGCCCAAAAGAATTAGGCTATGCTCCAACTGCTTCAGCCATAAGTAAGGGACCAAATTGGGAAGTCTATAAAGATGACAAATTAGTCGGTCGAGCTTGGCCTGCCGTAATCGAGCATTTTATTGAGCACTGGGCAACAAATGAAAATGCTAGAAAATACGCGGAACTAGACATTGTGTACACCCGTAAATTAGATGAGCACTTTAACTTTCCAGAACCTAATGACGACGATTCTATTCTAGCCTGTATGGTCGCGGCAGTTCGTTGGCACGGTTTTAAAATTAATATCCCCGGTATTAAGAAACTTAACGCTGAAGCAAAAGAAATTGTTAGTGCTTCGCCAGTCAATATTAATAAACCAACTGCTGTTCGTGCATACATTGGCGAGTGTATGAATGAAATAGAGAAAATGGTTATTGAGGAAAGCACTAAAAAAGCTAATGTAGAGGCAGTTAGTAAGTGGCAAGTTACAGAAGAGGAAGAATGTTGTGTGTCGGGTAGGATTGTCAAAGACGGCAAAGAGATTAAATGTGAACGATGTAATGGAACAGGTGTTCTGCGACCTGGACCTCATCCAGCAGCTAGACGAGCTAGGGAAATTCTTACTGTAAAATTAGCTTCAAAAGAAGTTGAGCTTTATCGGAAATTATTAAAAGCCGGTAAGTTTCATGCTAGTTTCAAAGTTATCGGCGCTCTCTCGTCGCGTATGAGTGGGGCAGATGGCCTCAATGCACAAGGAATTAAGCATACTTTTGACGTGCGTAGTATGTTTCCCCTTGCGTGGGACGGTATGGCATTGTCTATTGGTGACTTTGATGCGTTTGAAGTAACTATTGCGGATGCGGTTTGTGACGATCCTGATCTTCGTCAAGACTTACTAAGCGGAAAGAAAATTCATGCTATTTTTGGCTCATTAATGTTTCCCGATATGACGTATGATGAAATTTTAGCTACTAAAGGCGCTGAAGATGACCGATATACTAAGGGTAAATCTGGTTTCTTTGCCACTATTCTTTATGGTGGTGTAGCCCACACTCTGTTATCTAAGTTTGGTGTACCAGAAAAAATTGGGCAAGCTGCAATCGACGCTCTATTGCGTAAGTATAAAAAAGTCGGAGAATGGAGAAACGAAGTATTTAAACGCTTTTGTTCTATGAGTCAGCCAAGGGGGATTGGTTCACAAGTTGTATGGCGTGAACCTGATGATTATTGTGAAACATTTCTTGGTTTTAAACGATATTTTACACTAGAAAATAAGATTTGTAAAACACTCTTTAATCTAGCCCGCAAACCACCTAAAGAATGGCGTAACTGTCCTGTAAAGGTTGTTAGGCGGGACAGAGTGCAAACGGCTGGTGGGGCTGTTTCAAGTGCCTTATACGCAGCAGCTTTCAACATACAAGCTGCTTCAATGCGGGCTGCTGCTAACCATGAAATTCAAAGCCCTGGAGCAGAAATAACTAAACGATTAGAACGTAAAATTTGGGATTTACAACCCGTAGGAATCAATGATTGGGTTGTTGCACCTATGAATATCCACGACGAAGTGGCAGTCGTGAGCCAACCTGATTCAGTTGATGATATCGCTAATGCTGTAAGCGAAACTGTTGAATCGTTTAGGGATCAAGTCCCACTAATTGAAATCAGTTGGAACAAAAATTCATCTAACTGGGCTGAGAAATGACCGTACGATCACACAGCAGAGGATGGCCAATTGAATGGCTCGAAAAACGTTGGGTTTACAGTGATTCAAGAAAGCCTATTGTCACAAGACCATGCCGACGTTGTGGTCAACCCCCGACGCCGGAAGGACACGACGCTTGCCTTGGACATTTGCCAAATGTGGTTAGTGCTTGTTGTGGACACGGTATTGAAGAACCATTTGTCATTTTGGCAAAAGAAGTTTTAAATGACCGTTAAAGAAGTATTAAAACAAGCAGCACTTTTAACCAAGAATCAATTAGGTGCTTGGTTAGAACGTAATGGTTTTATCTTACAACCTATTAGCTTTAAACGAGCTTATGTGGGTAAATTTGTTGTGAAGTTTGACGATGAATCCTGCGACGAAATCGGATTATCTTCACATACAAAATATGAATATATGAATCGTAAAAGAGTTAAACCATGGAAGCGTCGTTATCTTGCTAAAACACTGGGTTGGGCAAACGGTGTATTAATTCAAGAAAAAGTTAATGTTTGTCCAAATATATACCTGCATCCTGCTACTGCTGAATGCTGCAAAAAAGCCAAACAATTAGCGAAGAAACTTAGAATTTGTGATTGGGCTAATCACGGGTATAGAGCAAACGGTCAGTTAGTATTTTTTGATTTTGACTCGTATGGCTAATGAATAGAATTGATAAATATTTTCAGATGGCAAAAACGGTAGCTGTCAAAAGGTCCGATAAACGCAAATACAGACTTGCGGCATTAGGAATTCGGTCTGATGGTGCTATTGTTACAGCCACAAATTTAATGTGTCGCCAACCTGAAAAGAAGGCCCACGCAGAGGCTAGATTAGCTCGTAAATTAGATCAAGGCGCTGAAGTCTATATTGTTAGGGTGTTAAAATGTGGGGCGTTTGCAAACGCACGTCCATGTATGAATTGCCAAGCAATTTTATGGCGACACGGTGTTAAACGCATTTATTACTCTATTTCAAATATTGAATATGGAGTAATGAAAATATGAGAAAACGCCACGGCAAAGAATATTTTATCCAAAAAGACTTAATCGCTTATCTTAAAGCAAGAGGCTGGTTAGTAGAGCGAATAGTAGGTTTAGCGTGGCAATTTGGTTTACCTGATTTATATTGTTACCATAAAAAATGGGGTGAGCGTTGGCTCGACGTAAAAAATCCGACACAATATTCATTTACAAAAGCGCAAAAAATCAAATGGCCTTTATGGGAGCAGCATGGTTGCGGTATTTGGATATTGATAGCCGCTACGCAAGAAGAATATAACAAATTATTTGCGCCGCCTAATTGGCGTGACTATGTAAAAAAGCCGTGGAATATACCTAGTCAGATTGAGATAGATAAAATGTTAGAGGAAATATAGTGGGTACAGATAAACGTAAAGCACAATATAGAGCGCATTACCATAGAAATAAAGATGAAATATGTAAACAAGCACGGAAACGATATGCTTTACGCACGGAAGATGAACGTCAAAAACATAATGCTAAACAACGTGAATATTACCGTAAACATCGCAAACAATGTAGAATCACGCAAAACGCTTATCGTCAGTCACATAGAAAACAATATCAAGAATATGACAAGAAACGCTATTTAAAATTCCGTAAAGAGCTATTAGCAAAACGTAAAGAGTATCGCTATAAACACCCAAAGAAGGTCCGAAATACAAAATTAAAAACTAAATATGGTATTACACTAAAAGATTATTATAAACTAAAAAGAAATCAGTCTAATAAGTGTGTTATATGTAGACAAAGAAAAAAGAAATTAGTCGTAGATCATTGCCATAAAACCAATAAAGTAAGAGGATTACTTTGTGTTAAATGTAATACTTACTTAGGCTATATCCAAGAGGATATATCTACATTAAAATCTGCAATTAAATATTTACAGAAAGAATAAATTATGATTACTTATGTATTACTTTGGTATTTAATTGGTTACATTTCTTGCTCGTATATTATATGGACAGATATATGTCTTGGACAAGCAAAAGGTATGGTAGACCGACCATTAGAAGGGATTGCAATACAATCATTTATTGCACTACTTGGACCGCTTGTATTCTGTGCAGCGATTTATATTGCTTATGTAGAATCGGGGGATAATGCCTATAAAAATTTAAATCCAGACGATTTGTTTACTGACGAAGATTTACGTGAATGGGCAAAAGACCTCGATCCTACTGATCTATTTTCCGATAAAGTCTTAGAAGAATGGGCATATGACCAAGGATTTAAACTATGATTACTTGCGGGTTGCTTTGGTTTTTAATTGGGGTATTTTCAGGGGCATACATTATATTTGTAGATGTTAGTGAAGGTAATCCGCCTTTTGAGAGTGGTTTAGGTGGCCTTGGTCTATTAATACTCAGTGGTATTTTAATGCCGGCCTTTGTCTGTGGTGTTTGTTGGGTAGCATATAGTATAACTAGAAAAGATTACAATAATGATTTAAAAGGAAGATAAGCTATGCAATACTTATTCGTAGGTGGTTCACAACATGGTACAATGCGGACTGTTGGCCTGGAACAAGAGCAAAGAGACGTGCGTTTAATGAGAGCTACGTCTGAGCCAGTTCGTAGCCCAGATCGGATACCTAAGCCAATAGTTTCAACAATTGAGACCTATAAAAAAACTACGTTTGAAGGGTTGCCGATGTATGTCTGTGATAGTGATAGGCAGTCAGTATTAGATGCGGCTTTACGGGTTTGTTACAACCTACCAAGGATGTAAGCTATGATTTATTTATTACTTTGGTTTTTAATTGGATACATATCTGCTTCATACATTATGTTAGTATATGTACATGGTGGAGCAAGTTTTGCAACGCGCCCGTTAAAGGATTTAGGGGTATTAATACTTTTCGGTCTTTTTGGATTACTAACATTCGGTTTTGCTTTACATACTGCCCTTGACCCGCCACAATTAAAAGATAGACTTAAAGAAATCGAGGATAAATTAAATGCTGGTCCAGAAACAACCTAATCGTTGGTCATGTCTACCTACTTCTTTTGCTATTGTTCTTGAGATAGAGGCGAACGATTTTATTCGACATCTTGGGCACGATGGTTCAGAAATTTTATGGCCATCATTAAAAGAACCAGCCCGTCGGAGAGGATTTCATATACAAGAATGTATTGATGTAGTGGATCGTTGTGATTATTCTGCTACACCATTTGAAGCTATTCCACAGCATGTGCCCGCATTTACCGTTCCTGCGATCCCAATTCTATTCGGTGGCAGTGAAGAAGCGGCAATGGAGCATTTTAGAAAAATTATATATCAAACAAAAGGCGTAATCACTGGTACTAGTTTAACTGGACATGCAGTAGCTTACGATCAAGGTGTGATTTGTGATCCTAATGGACGTGTTTATCAATATTCACTTAAAGCATGTGAAAACCGAGGGTTTATTGGAACCTGTGCCTGGAGTATTAAAAAATGTACAACCACGAATTAGTGGATAGCTTACGTGCAACATGCAAAAAATCAACTAGAGAAGAAAATGATCGTCTATATAAATTAATGTTAGCGGGCGATCAACACGCAGCAGATGATCTTATTACTGGTAATTTGGCATTAGCTATTTTTAAAGTTGGAGTGTTTTTAAAACGATGCCCTCAATATTCTCATTTACAAGATGATTTAATATCGCAAGGATTTTTAGGTGTCGTAAAAGCGGTTAATGGTTTATTAAAAAATAAACCAAAACAAAAACAAAAACAAAAAATAAACCCAACAGGATATATTGCATGGAGTATACATAATCATATCATTAATTTTTTAAGGACTAATGGTTGTACAGTTTCAAGTCCGAGCGACGTGGAAATTTTAATAGAAGATGATTCATACGAAGATTTATATACTTTAATTTTCACTTATTGTAAGACACCATTAGAGCATCAAATTTTAGACTTACGCCTTCTTGGCTATAAATTAAATGATATTGCCAATATAACCAGCCAATCTCCTGCAACTACTAAACGTCGTTGGAAAAAACTTCGTACCCGAATTACAAGAAATTTAAAGAATTTTTGACACTTTTGACCTTTTCAATCGTCATACTTATATGCGAAGAGAATTCTTACAGCTTGCCCATAAATTAAACCCAGCTAGGCATCAAATAGGTGGGTACTATATCTCTGAAAAATTGGACGGCACCCGTTGTTTCTGGGATGGGGGTGTCAGTCGCGGTTTGCCAACAACTGATGTGCCGTGGGCAAATGTCTTAAACCCAAAAACGGGACAAAAGAAGAAAAAGATAAAGCCAATAGCAACAGGTTTGTGGTCACGATACGGTAATCCTATTATAGCACCTGATTGGTTTCTTAATACGTTGCCAGCTTGCTTCTTAGATGGTGAACTTTGGGCTGGTCGTGGAAACTTTCAGTTGTGTCGCAGTATTTGTGGTGGTGATAAGCCTGACCCACGTTTTGATAAGATTAAGTTTGTTGTATATTCAGCACCTAGTTATAATCAACTATTTCAAAGTGGTGAAATTAAAAACACAAATATGCTTTGCACTATTAATGAACAAGCGTGTGGAAATTTTATTGGGTACTATTTAGAAGAGTTTGAAGGTGATTTTCTTTTCAGTAATGCAAAAACATTCCAAGAGGAATTAGACTTTTTAGCTAGAGTTTTTGAAGCTCAACATAAATTTTGCTTCCCCCTTCACCAAGAGAAATTGCCGTCAGACCTTGGGGAAGCTCACGCACGAGTCGCTAAGCGTTTAGAGGCGGTCCTAGACCTTGGCGGCGAAGGTGTCGTTCTACGCGACCCTAGAGCCTCCTGGACCCCTAAACGGAACCACGGAATCCTAAAATATAAGCCATATAGTGACGCTGAAGGCATTATAGTGGGCTTTACTTCAGGAAGAGAAACAGATAAGGGCAGCCGTCTTTTAGGTAAGATTGGGTCTCTTATTTTAGATTATAAAGGCAAGCGGCTAGAACTTGCTGGCTTGACTGATAAAGAACGAGTATTTTCTAATCCTGACATGTGTTTTTTTGCTGCACAACATCCTTGCGCGGATATGCCTGTTTATTTTCAAGGGAAATGCTTTAAGGTAGGTCAAACTGTTACGTTCAAATATCGAGAATTAACTGATAATGGAGTGCCTAAAGAAGCTCGATACTTTAGAAAACGAGATATAGAATGAGATATTTACTGCTTACTATTGTTGGATTTGCTATAGGCTATTTTGGTGCTTGGGCAATTTGGGAACTTTGTCAATACATTTTTAGAGAGAATAAAATGAAACATATAATAGCTTTTATTGTTGGATTTGTTATGGGCTATTTTGGTACATGGATTCTATTAAGTCTATTGTAGAGCCGGTGAGGGTGTCGCCATGTGTTTCGGTGGTGTGGCGACCGGGAGGGAACGTTATAATGGGCGCTAGTAGCGGAGTATGAACCGACGCCGGCGAAACGCGCAGTAACCGGCCAATTTTATTTAAAGGATGTGATACACATGCTTAAAAATCTATTCACGAAATTCATGGGACTTCGTCTTATAGATTTATTCCCAAAGAAAATACAAAAGTATATTAAACAAATTGATGACTTTTTTGACCAGACTACAAATAAATGAGTACCATCGCAGCAACAGTTGAACAAATTGAATCAATCATTCCGCATCCTAATGCGGATCGGTTGGAAATCGCAAAGATTTTAGGTACGCAGACTATCGTGCCTAAAGGCGAATATCAAGTTAATGATCGTGTTGTATTCTTCCCACCTGATGCGCTTATTCCTTCTGATATTAGTTCAATGCTGGGCGTACAAAAATACTTGAAGCAATCTGAAATTGACGGAGTGAAATGCCAGTGTAGGGTTGCCGCTTGTAGATTGCGTGGTTATCCTAGCTATGGATTTATCATTCCTGCGCCAACAACTTTAGCTGCACATCCATTTGGTTGCGATGTTTCAACAATGTGGGCTGTAAAGAAATATGAACCACCGCATAACCAACGACTTCAAGGTGATATGGCCCCCGATCACCCTGCTTTTCATAAATACACGGATATTCAACACTATTGGAGATACCCAAAAATTATCAAACCTGGAACTTTAGTGCGAATTACAGAGAAGATTCATGGCACACAATGTCGAGTTGGCATGATTCATACTGAATCTGGTTTTCAAGTAATGGCTGGTTCTCATAAAACGAACCGTAAAAAGTTAGATAGCAAAGATAGATTATCCCTCTATTGGCAACCTTTAGAAAATAAACAAATACTGAATCTTCTTATATGTCTTTGCGACGATAAACACAATGTTATTCTTTTTGGCGAAATTTTCGGTAAGGGTATTCAAGACTTAGATTATGGCGTAGACTTAGGATTCCGAGTTTTTGATATCAGCGTTGATGGTCAGTATCTTGATTATAACGAGCTAATGCTTGCTACTCTACTTCATAAGGTAATGACTGTTCCCGTATTATATACAGGTGAATTTAATCATAAATTAATTGACCAGTTTACCTGTGGACCAACAACAGTCGGTAAACCCAAAGGTTTTAAAGGCCGTGAAGGATGTGTAGTAACGCCCACCATTGAAGAATGGAATCCTATTGGCCGAGTAATATTTAAAAGTGTCTCAGCAGATTACCTTGATAGGCGACATGCAACTGATAAGGGTGAGTTATGACAATCCTTAAAAGAACTATGTATTATAGTATTTTAGTATTAGTAGGATTTTGTATTGGATACCTAACTCCTACTGAGTCTAATACTCAAGTCGGACCATTTACATTAGGATTTGACCCTTCAATAGCACCAACAGTAAACGAACCTATTGAGATTACAATAACTTGGCCGAATAAAATTACACTTAATTGTCATAAAAATCGTGAACCTAAATGGGATTCCTTTATCTATATTAATGGTATGTCTCATCCAGGTCGAATACATAAAATTCACACTGATGGAACAAAAGAAGAAATTCTAGCTAAATCAAACCCTATCGAATGTATATGGAATAAACGATGACCAAACTATCACAACGATTAATAGACGATGTTTGTCAAGGTCGAATTACAGACCCAGATAGATGTCGCCGTATTTTGGCGGATGGGATGAGAGAACACATTGAAGAAATGAGATATTGTCGGGCTAAAATGACTGGCCTTTTAGAAAGAGCAGAATTAGACGTTGAACTTAAGCAAAATATCATAACAAGAGCACGACAACAAACCAAAGCCTTCTCTGTTTTAATTGAGGAAGCTACATTAAACTTAGAGGAGTTTGAAAACGACTAATGAGAATTATGACTACAATATTGTTTGTCTGTGCGACCCTCAGTTTGGGAAGCGGCTTGATAGCAATAAAAGCTGATATGTCTCCCGGTCTAATTTATATGGCAACGGGCTGGAGTGGACTTTGTCTGGCTCAAGGGCTTTGGTCTTTAGGGAAAGTAAACCATGATATTCCTTAGATTTACTCTTATTTGTATCTTTCTACTCATAATTTGTCCGCCATTTGTTGTCGGTGTTATAGACTCTTTTGTCATACCAAGTCCGATTGAACAACTATGGCTTACTAAGGCAATTATTTATTTAAGGGTTAAGCGATTAACTTGCACTGACCCTGAGATTCAAGAGGTACTAACTTACACAATCAAACGCTACAATAAAATCGGCCCGTGGGATGTAAACATGATTCGTTTTCGTCGGCCGTGGGAGTCTACTATTGGAATGAATCTCTTTTATTGTCCAGGATTATCATTGGACCCAAGTGTAATGAAATTACCAATTAACACGGGCGCATTCCTTTTAGTGCATGAAGCTGCGCACGATTATTGGCCATTTTTACATCCATTTATTGACCCTTTAACAGATAAGATTGACTCTAACTTTTAAGGAAGTAAAATGGTAACAATCGAGAACGAATCGTTTAATGTTTCTGTAGGCGACAAACAGCAGGTAGTTACTTATCAAGAACTTTTACTAAATGCTGTCCGCGCAGTTCCGCAAGGTGGATTTAGTCCAGAAGAAATGAGAGCTAGGATACGATTACTCGACGTAATCGACAAACCAAGCGAATCATTTGAATTCGAGGATGCTGATTTTGCAAAACTAAAACCTCTAGTCAATCAAGCGCGTTGGGTATTACTTGATAGACAAGTAATCACCTTTGTTGATTACATTGAATCCGGTGGAGAATATGGCAGCCCCATTAACAGTAACACGAAATAATTACCACGAGAATAAGAAGAAAAGCACCATCTATACTCCAGTTGGTGTTGCTCAATTCTTACTTGGTATATTGTATCCGAGAATAGTCCATATTGACCCTTATGAATATCTTATTTTTGATCCCGCAATTGGTACTGGTAGGCTCACTGATCCTTGGTATAATGCAGGTTGCAATGTTAGAGGATGTGATATAGTCGATCAAGGCGCACAATGTTACGAATTTGATGAATATTCATTTGAATCAAGACAATATAAATGGCGACCTGATCTTGTGCTTTGTAATCCACCATTTAACGGGGCATCAGGCAGAAAACTTTATCCAGAAGTATTTTTACGGCATATTTTCGACCTATTTGGTTCAACACAACCCGTTGTATTATTTGTACCAATGGGGTTCATGTTGAATCAACGAAAGAAAAGTAAACGCTGGCGATGGTTACGAGATTGTGGCGCAAGAATTACGAGCATCGTAAGTTTACCTTTAGATATTTTTGAAGGCGTGGAATTTCATGCCGAGATAGTAATTTTTAATGTTGATGGATTAGACCCTCACTATTTCTTACCGGAGAAATATCTATGACTAAAGAAACGCTGCAACAATGGATTGAATCTTACAAAGGTGATAATTTCGCCTATGATTTAACTAGTTTAATTGAAAAGGAAGAACGCCTTATTCGAGAACGTACTTTTATAAATTGTAAGAGGGAAACACTTAACAAAAAAATAGCAAAAGAGCAACAAGAAATACTTCAATTAGAACGTATTTCACAAAAATCATGCGATCATTTTGAAACTTCATTTTATCCTGATGCAAGCGGCAATAATGATTCCTATCGTCAATGTGATCTGTGCGGGAAAATTTTATGAAATGTATCATTTGTAAAAAAGAATTAAGAAGTTTACATGACGATGGTGATCCAATAACAAGTTGTTGGCACGATGGGCTGTTGATGAGTTTGTAGCTGGTTACGGTTCTAAACATGATACTACATGCTTTATCATTGGAATATGTGATGATTGTTTGGATGAATTAATTAAAGAAAAGATTATATGAGTAAAATTTCAATCACAACCGAAATTTCATGGTCAACTATGGTTGATGCTATAGGTGAATTAGCCAATAAAATTGAAACTGATAATCCCAAAGAATTTGCATTACTTGATGCTCAACGATTAGAAGTAATCGCTCGCAATATTAGATTTTCACTCCAAAGAGAATATAATAAGAAACATTTATTAGATACTTATGAATTAGATATTCCGAAATAAATAGGAGAAAATGTGAATTATACTAAAGACGAAATTGCTACTCATCTTGATCTAGCCGTTTTAAAGCCCACAGCTACACAAGATGATGTTAAAACTGCTTGCACTTTAGCACACAGACACAAAATTGCCAGTGTTTGTGTACCACTTGTTTATACACCCTTAGCTTGTTCCCTGTTCAATAATGTTAGTACAGTAATCGGATTCCCGCATGGAAACACAGCACCAAGCATTAAAATGTTAGAAGCAGAGATTGCTTTACGCTATGGAGTAAAGGAACTTGATGCTGTTGTTAATTATGGGCGGTTCCTTGACGGTGATGTAGCTATTGTAACAGAAGAAATCGCAAATTTGGTGGGACTAACCTATCAATACAATGCACTTCTCAAAATCATTTTTGAGACTTGTTACTATACTACATCTCAATTACAGCATCTATGTCGCATTTGTATCCAGCTAAATGTGCCTTTCATTAAAACCTCAACTGGTTATGCCGCGCAAGGTGCAACGCCTGAAACTGTAAAATTAATGTGTGAAATGACTGAAGCTACCGGCACACTCGTAAAAGCCAGTGGCGGCATTAAAACGTACCAAGATGCTTGCATGTATTTAGATTTGGGATGTAAACGTCTAGGCGCTGGAAACTTTTTTAGGCTCTTACCACAAAAAAGTAATCTTGGTCCATTTAGTTCTGTTGATGGGGTGCTATCGTAGGAGAAGCCATGAATGAAGCATTAAAAATTTTACATGATTTAAATGAAATCCATGATTTAGGTAATTTTATTTACACTGTCCGTGAGTGTGAAGGTAAAGGATGGGACGGGCCTAACGTAATAGCATGGAGTGAGGCCGTTGAAAATATGCACAAACTCTTAGAGAACGGAAGTCATCGTCACGCCTCATTAGCAAGTCACAATGGGACTGTAGTGAATAGATTACAACATACAAGATGCTACTTAGCTGGAGCTATGGAAAAAGATATCGACAATGGTATTGAATGGCGTCAACGAATTCAAAAAGATGTAGATGATTTAGGTATTATCTGGCTTGACCCTACAAATAAACCATGCGACATAGCTTATGAAACAAAAGATACTCAAGGTGAACTTTTACAAGCACGGGGAGTACGTGAGTATGATAAAGTACATGGAAAAATGAAACTTATCCGTTGTGTTGATCTTAGAATGACTGATATTAGTGACTTTATAATTGTAAATATACATCCTGATGTCCCTACGGCTGGAACACACGAAGAAATTGCAAATGCCAATCGTCAAAAGAAACCAATTATTGTTCGGGTCGCTGGTGGTAAAGAAAAAACACCTTTATGGTTGCTTGGTATGCTGCCACATCAATTAATTTTTTCAACTTGGGAAGAAGTTCACCAATATTTACATCATATTGCGCATGATCCAATAATTGACCGCTTGAATCGTTGGTACTTTTTTAATTTGGAGCAGTAATGCAGCATTTAATAAAAGCAGTCACATTTGAAACATTATCAAATACCCTTTGTTTAGGGATAGCTTATTCATACTTCGGTCATTTCGGCGCTTGTCTCATATTTACAGGAATTTGTTTCGTATTAAAACTGATTTTATATTATTACCATGAAAAAGTTTGGGAACATTATCGTCCTAGTAAACAAGACGAGCCACTGAATTTAGAGTATTGGGAGATTTGAATGAGAACACTAAAATATTTATCATACTCTAGTTTTTCACTTTGGGAAAAACGACCCGAAGAATTTTACTTGCGCTATCTGTGTGAACATCGTTCACCAAGGCAGCCACAAGAACGACCAGCCGGAGTTGGGTCAGCGTTTGATGCAATTACAAAAGCATCATTGTATAGCGCTTTATTTGGATCGGTTGACCCTAAGTATTCACTCGAAGCTCTATTTGACGCCCAGGTTGAACCACAAAATCGGGATTGGGCAAGAGACGAAGGACAATACGTTTTTGATTGTTACTGTCAAGCGGGATTTTATCAGTCACTCTTAACTGAACTTTTAGTTTCAAACGAGCCGCCAAGATTTGAATTTGAAGTATACGCCACTATTAATGGTGTACCTGTACTTTGTAAACCCGATGCTCGTTGGGTTACACCAAAATTGGTAACAGTTACTCACGATTGGAAGGTAAATGGCTTCTGCTCTAAATCAGCAACCAGCCCACATAAAAGCTATCAAGTTTGTCGGGATGGGTGGGTTGGAAAGCAATCAAGAAGCCACAACACAGAGCATAAGGCTTTCTTAGGCCGGCAGCATGAAGATATTATTGTTAATACTTCTTACTTGGAAGTCTCAAATCCATCTTGGGCCGATCAATTAAGTATGTATGGGTGGTCAATGGGGGAAGAAATTGGCAATGAAAATGTTGTACTTTCTGTCCATCAAGTAGTGGCTAAACCTATGAAGCCAAGGCCACAATTAAGAATTGCTCAATATCGTGCATGTGTTGCATCAACCTATCAATTAGAATTAGCAGATCGACTTAAACGATGTTGGGATGCTGTCACAAGTGGGTATATTTTTCCAGCATTAAGTAAAGAAGATTCTGAAGCAGTATGTGCAACATTAGATGATACTACTGTTGGACTTCAATCTGATGGATCAAGTCGGGAAGATTTTTTTAACGAAGCCACCAGACAAAGGTATTGTGGATAATGAAGTATTACGCAAAGCATATTGGAGCATTAAAAGATGAGTTACGTAATCGTTTTGATAAATTGTTACGTGTAATTCCATTCGGACATAATCTTGACCCTAAAGATTATGTTGCTATTGATGGTCTTACACTTCGACTCGCAGTTGAAGATTTTCAAGCTATCTTAAAAGAGGTTAAAAAGTTAAAATGAATAAAACAAAGTATCTTGGTGTATTTGCTTTTTTAATGATATTGGCAGTAACATGGTTTGCTTTCTTTTATAGGCCAGTTAATCCAACTATAACTGTAACACTTAAAAAAATTGATCTTAACGGCGCAGTCGTATTTTGGAAAGATGGTATTCTGATTAGACCTATTCTTCGGAAAACTGATTCTCATCTAACCCATGCCGCTATTATCCTTGATGGGTATGTTTATGAAGCCGTGCCGCCTTGTGTGCGTAAAGCACCACTGGCTGATTATATCCAAGAAATGAAAGCTAAAAGTCAAAAACGCTCTATGCAAAAAAGAGGTTTTACTTGGTTTATCATTCACCCAATAACACCTTATACACCAGATGAAGTTCAAGCAATGATTAAACATGCTGAATCTCAATTAGGACGCCCATACATGCTTCGCGGATGGAATAAGAAACTGGTAAGAGGTATTTTCTGTTCACAACTTGTCAGTGATATTCTTGGACAAGGTGGGCAGATTAAATCAGATAGTTTTAGAGAAAGCCCCGGTAGTTTACACAAGAAATTAGAGAAGATTTATGAGTAAAGTATATAAAAGTATACATCGTTGCCTTAATAGAAGTAATCTTCTTTGGACATCTACTAGATTTCCATTCGGGTATGGATCAACAATGTATCAAGATAAACTTTTCATCTATAGTGAAGATAAAGTTATTTTAATAACCGGTAAAAATTTACAGGTGAAAGAATTAAAATAATGAATCCATTCAAAGTCGTTTGGTGGGGTTTACTTGCCTTACTTGCTGGCGTAGCAGTAGGTGTAGGGATAAGTTATATTGCAATAGGCGAGACCCCAACAGTAACTCGTAGTCTTGAAATATTAGAGATTGTGGGAACACTTTTCTTATTTTATACTTTTGGTTTACTTATTATTCCGATGGACGAAGATGGTGACGATGATAATAAAGAATGACATTATCTGTATCAGTGACTTACATTTGTGTGATAGAGGTTATCGTGATAATTTCAATGCTCGCGGTGAAAAGCGACTGTTAAAATTCTTAGATTTTGTAGATGATAGCGGTTGTGAACTGTATATTCTCGGAGATTTATTCGAGTGGTGGCAGTGTAATTTAAGCAGTTCACTATTACAATACAAAGAATTAATCCGACGATTAGACTGTGTTGGTCCAATGGGAAAAGGTGCTTGTTGGATTGCGGGTAATCACGATAATTTACTTACAGGATTTTTACCTAATTATAACGGCTTTAAATTAGGGGGTATAGAACTACCGTATTTACGAGAAGAGTTTGTTGCGACTATCAATGGACGAAAGTTTCTTTTTTGCCACGGACATGAATCTGATGCAACCTGTCGCTCACTTAATCCAGGGGTAGGTTATATTACCGCAATTATTAGCGGTATGATGGAGGATCGTAATAAAGGCCCGAATGATGGAGTGGCAATTGAAGATTCATTTATTTCAACTTTAGAGAGAGCTTTAAATACGTGGCGCTGGCTAACACGTAAACACAATCGACGCAAGGAACTTATTGATGGTGTTGAAGCCTACCGGCAAAAAAAGAAAGCTGACGTAGTTATTTATGGGCATACCCATGATCCAGGGCAGTTGGGCACCCACCATTACAACTGCGGGTGTTGGTGCCGTGAACAAGATACATTTGTACGTATTCGTACTGATGGAACAACAAATATCTTTGTTTGGGACGGAGAAAAACCTGTATCTTTTGAAAAGGAACTACTATGAAAGCCTTGAAATTAAGTCTGTTTGGTTTAGCGTGTGTTTATATTGGCGGTTGTTTAGCTCTTAGCTGGGCGGTCGTATTTAACTGGTACGAACCTTTTTGTTGGCCGTATAAAGTTGTCGCTTTGTGGATTGATTTATTCAGTTCTCCAATGTGATTACATGCGGCGGTACTTTTTACTTGGAGATTAAAATGGGAAAAATTGTAGCTTACATTACTGGAACTTTAGCTTTATTGATCGTGATTGTGTCAATTGGAGCAGCCTTAGTATCGGCTGTGCTACATAGCACTGAAACACTTCAAAATTTAGCTACGTCAACTTTGCAAGGGGTTGGTGTAGCTATCGGTGGTGTGTTGGGTGGTGCTCTAATTCTGCGATTTCGATCTGCTAGAAAATTTTTAGCCGATGTGGTAAAAGACATTAAATGAACTTTTGCCCTAATTGTATCGAGATAAAATAATGCAAGATTTTACTATTAGAGTATATGTAAATGGTATTGCAATTTGTCCTCACTGTAGTTTACAGTGTAAAGTACAAATTCCCCACGGTGAATTTGTTAATTTGCGTTGTCTAAATTGTGAGACATCCATCAGTGAAATTCACGACCCACAAGTCACAGGGGTATCCGTATGAAGCCACGACGTAAGCCAGTAAGACGCACAATTTCACAACGATCGGAATTGATTACCGATCTACACATGTTTGGTATCAACCCAGACACGCGAGAAATTGTTCTTATGAGTAGCGCCGAAAATTTAGAAGATGGTCTTGATTGGACCAGTGCTAATACGTTTATCAAGAATCTTCTACTTCTTAATATGATGAATCATACACCCATTTTGATCCATCAATGTACCCCTGGAGGAGAGTGGGAATATGGGATGGCGATTTTTGATGCTATTGTGGCTAGTCCTTCACCAATTACTCTAATAGCTTATGCACACGCGCGAAGCATGTCAAGCATAATCCCACAAGCAGCTAGAAAAAGAATCATTACACCTAACGCTGATTTTTTAATTCATTTTGGCAGCGCTGGGTATGAAGGTGATGCTCGAAGTTTTGTCGCTGAAGGTAAATGGATGGATAAAATAGACGCGCGTATGCTTGATATTTATGTGTCAAAATGTGCTTCTGGACCCTTCTTCAAGCGCAATCGCTATAGCCGAGAAAAAATCCGAACCTATTTGCGCAATAAGATGAACGAACATAGGGAATATTATATGACTCCAACTGAAGCGGTCGATAAAGGATTTATGGACGGTATTCTTGGAACACCTGGATTTAAAATGAATGAATTAAGAAATGCTTGAAAAAGAAAAATCGCCTAAACGGAATGAAAAGTGCCCATGTGGCAGCGGTAAAAAGGCCAAACGCTGTTGTTTACCTCACATGAAAACAATGCTTTCTATCCCAAAACATTTAAGAGCAAGATTCGTAGCAGAGCAAATCATTAATACATAAATGAAACAAATCATAGCTGCAAATACTGGTACAACTGCATTAGTTGATGATTGCGATTTTGATTTAGTAAAATTGAATTGGTCAGAAAATAGACGTAAACACTTTGTTTGCAGAATAAAGAATCGAACAATTTTATTGCATCGACTTATTGCGGCACGAGCCAAGGTTGATTTAACTAATTATATTGACCACAGAAATAACAATCCACTTGATAATCGACGATCAAATTTAAGATCAGCGACTAATCAACAAAATCAATTTAATACCAATAAACAAATTAATAATACATCAGGATTTAAAGGCGTTACTTGGGATCGAACTTATCGCCGTTTCTTAGCACGAATAAGATATGGTAAAAGTCAAAGAAAACATCTTGGATCATTTAAAAGTGCCAAAGAAGCAGCTATGGCTTATAATAATGCAGCAATTAAATTACACGGACAATTTGCTAGGTTAAATAAAATCACATGACACATAATTTAATACATGCTAATTGTCTTGATTATCTTATCAAGAATAAAGAATTATACACAACTATTTTTGCAGACCCACCAGATGGAATTGGGTTAAAATATAACTCTTACTACGATGGAACTCCAAACAAAGTCTACATTAATATGTTAAAATCTTGGTTCAATCAATTTATCTTTAGAGCACACACGGTATGGTTTAGTTATAATTCAAGGTGGACATTTGAAGTAGGTAAAATTGTCGCCGATTTATTAAGCAATAATCCTGGTTTAGAAGCTAAGCCATGTGTACAAGTGTTCACATTCGGTCAGCACAATCAATATGACCTCGGTAATAATCATCGTCCTCTGTTGCGCCTACGCTGGTTTTCCGCCCCTTTGTATCCAGACGCTATCCGAGTGCCCTCCTGGCGGCAAACGCACGGGGATAAGCGGGCAGACCCCAGGGGGCGTGTGCCCGGCGATGTGTTTGATATGCCTCGCGTAACGGGCAACTCAAAAGAACGCCGCAAGTGGCACCCGACACAGCTTAAAGAGGCATTGGTAGAGCGTTGTCTAAAATTGACAACTGCCGAGGGTGGGACTGTCCTTGATCCCTTTGCTGGAACCGGGACGACCCTTAGAGTGTGTAAGCGATTAAATATGAATTGCACTTTAATTGAATGCGATTCATTCTATTGCGGTAAAATTGCTGAAGAACATAACATGGAAGTAACTAAATGAGATCAATTGATAAAGAACGAATAGGTCGGGATTTGTGGCCTAATCGACGTAAATATTTAGTTCGTAAAGCATTATGTGCTAAAGATGGTGTATATATTCATATTAGAATAGGTGAAGCTGAAACACTTGCACGACAAGAAACTGAACGTGAAATTAACAAACGCCTAAAGGAGACTAATCATGCCGGTAGACCATTTATTTCGTGGGATTAAAGTAGGTGATCGTGTAGCATATCCTATGCGACGGGGATCGCGTATGTGGCTCACTACTATGAAAGTAGAGAAGATTGAAGAACTAGGAGAAGGTTTTCTTCTTCTAGGGGTCGATGCCACAGGGCGACGGACCAGAACTAAAAATCTTCAGAATTGCGTGGTGATAGATGAACGATGAATTATTACAAGACGCAATAGCAGCTATTAACAAATTTTTCAGCGATTCGAGCGTTGATAAAACAGTTACGCTAATTGGTTTAGAAGAATTACAAGACGAATGTTCAATGTTACTGGAGACTCTTAATGAATACTAAAATTCGCCCCGCACACGATGAAAAGTGCCAATTTGATTTAGGCGAGAAACACTATTGTCCGTGTAAAGCAACAATGTCTCTTAATGGTAAGACAGTTTGCGATAGACATGCAGAGCTTGCAATGGTATCAATTTGTGGTCGGAATGTAAAAATTAACAGGGTAAAATGAAAAGAATTCCATTAACACAAGGTAAAGTTGCTTTAATCGATGATGTTGATTATGAGTTTCTTAATCAATGGAAGTGGCATTATAGTCAAAGGTATGCTGCCCGCAGTCAAAGAATTAAAAATATAAAGCACCTAATTTTAATGCACCGAGAAATTGCTAAACGTATGGGCCTAGGCATAAAAGGTAGAAACATTGACCATATTGACATGAACTCAGTTAATAATTGTCAAAGTAATTTACGAATTGCAACAAAATCACAAAATGCCGCGAATCGAAATAAACCTCGAAATAATAAGTCTGGTTATAAAGGCGTATTTTGGCGTCCAGATAAAAATAAATGGCGAGCGGACATTAGAATTAATTATCATAGAATCTTTCTAGGTTATTTCAACAATAAAATAGATGCTGCAAAAGCCTATAACAAAGCAGCAATCAAATACTTTGGACCTTTTGCAAGAGTAAATAAACTATGAGTACAAAATACTGCCCGACGTGCTGGTATCCTATCACAGTACAACAAGAATGTTACTGTGATTTATGTGGATGGTTTGGCGACGCGCGAGAAGTTTTGATTAAGCCAGGAGGGGGATTTAATTTAACGCACACTGTTATTAAAACCTTAGAACTTTATCGCGGGGCTTGCCGAGAAGAAATGGTCATGGAGCATTTATACGGTCTAGGTAATGCGACTGAAAAAGATATGCAACATGCAAGAGTATTAACACGTAATTTAGTTCATTCTCTTATCGAAATGTTTGTTACATTAAAAGTTAGGCCAAATATACCAAAAGAAGTCCTGTATAAATGGCCAAATGGATTTATACCTTGGCCTGACACTTGGGAAGATCGACACTATAATAGTAATAACCCTTGTGACATGTTAATTGGCCCATGTATTTGTGGTGCATTTCATAGAGACGATGAAGAATGGGTACAAACTAAACTTATTGAACATCAGGCGGTGATTGTATGAACTTTCCAAGAAAAGTAATTATTCGTGGTTATACGCATAGCATTAATTACGTAGCCACTAATCGAGAAGTTGCCACTGATTTAGACTCTAATGAGTTAATAGGTCAAGTGTCGTATGACGATAATGAACACCATATTCGTATAAATGCCAATCAAAAAGTCATCGGAATTTTTGATACTTTAATACATGAAATTTTCCATTCTTTAATGCAGCGAAATCCATTGTTAAGAGCATCTATTAAACCTGAAGTAGGTGAAGAAGCCTTTGTTGACACATTATCGTGTGAATTAGCCTACTTGTTAGTCTCAAATGGGTGGGTTGAATTGCCAGAGAATGTTCCCGTAACGGAGAAAAGAATCAATGAAGTTTAGAGTAGCTTCAAAAATTCGTAAGAATTGGCGGAAGGGCAAAGTGTATAGAATCTCTACCCAGATTAGAATGCACAAACGGTTTGTCCGCTACTTTATGACACAGGCAAGGGCGTGTACTGTAGAAGAACTCCCTAACTGTGCGATACCACAATCTATTGTGGATGAAATGTCAAAGAAAATGATGAGACACCTGGAACTGAAAATTATGGGGATTAATGATGGATGACCGTTATCAATATCAAAACCGATTAGTTAAAATCTATCGTTGGTTACGCTGGAAGCCCTACTATAAAGTACGAGCAATCTATGCTTTAATTTTATGGGTTATTGGAGGCAGTGAAATTCCAGTTGAAGATAAACCTTTCTTTGCAAATCGAAAACAATATATATTACATATCATTTTTTTGTTTAATAGTTTAGCGGAGTATAAAATGAAGCATCTTTACACCCTTGAAGAAGCTTTTACCACCAAAGATTGCAATAATACTTAGTAAATAGCTTAAATCCTTTTTGAAATTTTTCAATATCTGGAAATATATACCAGTCATCATCACATACGATTTCAAAGGATGCAATCATCTGATCCAGAATCATATTCCATGATTCTTCAGTCAAATCTGCTGGGTATCCATTGTTAATTTCTCTAAGCCGTTTTAAACGCGGTAGAATAAATTGAGCAATAGATACATCTAATGACCAAGTATCTCGGTCATCCCACCCGCGAATTCTTCGTTGCCACCAGAATTTAATTGCCCTTAACATTTGAATGTCCAAACATAGCTATATTTAAGAATTGCCACTATTCCTTGATAGGAAATTGACCAAATTGTTTTATTCTTATAGTAGTTTATGCCTAAGAATCTATTAGATGTACCTATACATACCCATGTGTGACCGTACCCATCAGGGTAATAAGTAGAAACTACAATAGCTCCACCGTTTGCTATTATTTTTTCAAATTCTGGGTGTGTTATTCTTCGACATCGTTTACCTAGTACAGCCGCTAGATTTCTTCTGCGTGTGCCACAACCTGAATTCCACTTACAAAGTTTTGCGTAATATTTAAAGTCTTTTCCTGTAGCTGATAAACCCTGCCATTTATGGAGATTTATTAGAGCTATAGGGGCACAACTATGCGGTCTTGTTTGTCTTAGGTATCTCATAATTTAAAAAAACCGCCTTGCCAGGGCGGTTGGGCCGAGTCTAACTGGCCGCTAAGTGGAGGCGCGGGGAATCGAACCCCGGTCCCGCGATACTATCCATGCAAAATTCTACGTGTGTAGTTAATCTATTTACGCTTTCATTTCTCAATTCCCCAATTAACAGGGTTAAAGAGTCACTAACCAATTAATTTAACTACAACTTATCGGTGTTTTGTTATAGCGATCCTGAATTATGGCCGGTAGTCAAATCTCTCAGGCAAAGACTCTCAACCGGGGCTACTTTACGCAGCCATTGCGTAATTGCGAGTGGCAATTAAAGATTTAGTCAGCTTTTTACGTGGCCTGCTGACCAACCACGACACGCCTCCTGCACTTCGTTTACCCGGTCGAATCCTATTCGCCCCCTTATCGTTCAACCGTTCGATAATTTTGAATATGCCCATTATCTTTTAAGAGATTATGCGTATGTTTTGGTAAATCAATCATAGCTTGATCTCTTGCTTTTTCAGTGCTGTACCATCGGGTATAAGTATGTTTCTTTCCAAACCAACCATACGACATTTGAAGGCCAAATCGTTTTTTAACTGGCTTCTTAAAGTGTTGTGGTATCTCTTCATCTCTCATAATAATTCTGGGTTAATGAAAAAGGCTTCCCAATCAACAATTTTGTCGAGTCGATAACCCAATGGATTTAACAAGGTGATTAATGCGCCTAAATCTTCTTGGTTAGTGCCAACTTCAATTGTCATACAGCGAAATTGCCGCACTGAATGATTAAAATAGCTTCTAAGAATTGCATATTCAGCGCCTTCTACATCAATACTTAGATAATCAACAATAGGTGGGATTTGATGTTTACAAAGAACCGAAGATAAAGTTACCGTCGGGACAGTTTTTAGTTCGTTTTTTAATTGGGAATGTCCTCTTAGAATATCTGTTCGTGCAAATCGTTTTAGTCCACTCCATGTTTGAGCAATGAAAAATTCTCCTCTGCCAATTCTATCAGAGACAGTACAATGTTCCACAAATGCTTGTCGATTTTGTGTGGCTTGTTTACTTGCTTCACGATCAGCTTCGATTAGAATACCCTTCCAACCTAATTGCTCTAAAGTTAATGTATTGCTATGATAGACTCCATCATAAGCACCTATTTCAATGAAGAAACCACGTTCCTTCTGATTTAATCTATCAAGCACCCATTGATCCTGGGCAAGTTGTGAATGAAATTGCATAATTACCTTTCAGTAGCCAGAGCCGGACTCGAACCGACACGACCTAACGGCCACAAGATTTTAAATCTTGAGTGTCTACCTATTCCACCATCTGGCCTCTAAGAACACTCTTTGCTCGCTTTAATGACGCCTTGACTGCATCAACTGAAATGGCACACTCTTCGGCGGCTTCTTCATAAGTAGAGTCATTGAAAATGATAGCTTCAACTGCTCGCCTATTTTTCTCGGGTAGAGTTGTTATCGTTTCTTTTATACCTGCAAGTGTTTCAGCATATATCATTCTTTCATCTGGCATTTCACTCCGATGAAGTGGAACTTCTTGCAACATGCGATTAAAATTATTCTGCATTTTCGTATTATCGAATATATTCATTATTACTCGATAGTATAAAAATGCTCTAATTTTAAGCACTTTCTCTTTGCATTGCATTAAATCAAGAAATGCTTTTTGCACAACATCTTCTGCTGTATTTGCTTCAACATACTTTTGAGCATAAGCAAATAATTCGGCAGCATAATCTCGATAAGCTTGTTCAATCATGTTGTCTCCTCAAAATATTTTGCTAAACCCATAGAACTAAAACGTGAAGCCCTTAAAAGTTTTGGCATTGATTTATACGCAAAGCGGAATCTCCTCATTACCCGCATTGTTGCACACGAATAAAACTCCAGTTTCCACCAAGTTACATCCAACCTGGATTTATATTCACACATCAAATCAATTAGTAGTTCTAAGTCGCCCATTATATACTGGCTTTCTTGGTATGTCCACAGTCGATTTCCCACTATGTTCAAGTAGTTTTTGTTTCCACAAGGGCCACTTTGAGACAATTCTAACTGCCCTCTCTATTTCTAATTTTAAATCTGTCATAGTTGGCTCGGTAAGAATCGAACTTACGACATAATGCTTATGAAGCAATTGCTCTCGCCACTGAGCTACGAGCCATTTGCAATCTAGTTGGCCTAATAAGAATCAAACTTATGACCTGCTGCTTATAAGGCAGCCGCTCTAACCACTGAGCTATAGGCCAAATAATTATCCTTCTATAATTTCCGCTATTTCAATCTCCCAATTTTCATACTCACAACAACGCCGACTTTCAAGAATCCCTTTGATTGCGCGTATGTTACCTTGACGTGCTTGTTTCAGATGAGTTTCATTTTCTTCTTCATAGCAACCCCATTCATCAAGCTGTGTAAATAACGCCACCATTGCTCCACGTAATCTTGCAGGTGTATCCACAAGCCAATACTGTGCGCCATGTTTTCCAGAGTGAACTAAAAGTTTAGTTTCCATTATTACTCCTCCATTTGACTGGTTATAAAATCATCACTTTTCATCCAACGTCGATGGTCTAATGAGTAAACCATTAAAAATTTACCAATTAAAATTGGATTATGGACTGCTGCAATAATTTGACAATTTTTATCTGCACAAGTCGTAAAGAGGTCTGCCAATTGACAAATTGATCGAATTGAAAGCGCCATGTCGGGTTCATCTAAATATAGTAACGCATCAGAAAACTGAGTTAATGTATTAAGTATAGCAAGATTCGATTGCCCATGACTCTTATATTTTAAAAGTATTTGTGCGCCACTAATAATATCTGATAGAGTTCGTGGATTGTCATGCTCAAAATCTAAACCACTACTTGTAACAGAGTCAACTGTAAATTCAACTTTCTTTTCAATCCCTATTTCATACCGATACCCACGGGCTTTACTTTGGGCCGCAATAAGTGAAAGAATACTACTTTTACCACTCCCTTGATCTCCTACCAATAAATTAACGCCCGGTCCAAAAGCAAAAGTATCACCCTTCTTAAAGCAACGCCAATCATCAATAAATTCTATTTGTTTTAACATGTTAGTTTAATTTCGGGTCTTTCACGGTCAATTCTCCGGTAGAACTAACGAATCGGCGAGTGGAAAATACGATTTCCAACTGGATTTAGCTAATTTGATAAGTAACTCTTTTGATAAAAATCTGATACTTTTATCCCCAATTTGATATAGCACTACAGGCCAGGGGCCTACATCTTTTAAACTACAGCCAAGATCATTGTCATTGAGTGAGTCTGCATCTTCTTCTGTTAATTTATAAGTTAATTGAACAGCGGGTTCTCTACCCCAATAAAGTTTTCCGTATAGATGCTGGGCTTGCGAAGTAATTTTTAGGTAGACGACATTTTTATGTGGCATTATTTTACCCGTACAACTTTAGGTTGATAAACTTTTCTATCAAATATGGAACCACCATTTGCCCATTTCTCAATTCGCAATTTTGTTATAGGTTCTTTAAGAGTCGCTATATCGCCAATATAATTTGGACTAAGACACACGCCAACTGCTTTAATAGCGTGCCACGGTATAATAAGCCCCTGACGTTTACGAGTTTGTGTCCACCCTGAAACCGACTCTCTAAATGGATCATGGTTAGAATGACAACTTATACCCCCTGTATAAGGATATTGCCAAATAAAAACGCCACCATATCTCCAGTCTACAAAATTAGCCCATGTCCCTTCGCCAAAATTAAGCACTTGATTGTTAAGATCAACTAAATCCGAATGGTGATCTATATTTATCAGCCGCTCACAACCACTAGCATTTATATGTGGCAATAAGTGATGGTGATACATTGCCACATAAATGGGCAGCTTTAATTGCCAAACTTTCTGAAAGAATCTTGTACAAGATTCCTTAGTGCTTCTATGAAAATAATCCAAATCAATTGAAAGATAGGTTTTCATGCTGGCTTACGTCCCGTAATCATAGCCTTAGCTTCGACAGGGGATATTTCTTTCTGAGGGGAGTTGGGTACTTCACATACCGAGGGCCTCCATTTACCATTGATACATTCCCATGTCCGCCAAATTTTGCCATTCCCGTACTGCCACAAATAACGACCGTCAGTAGTAAGCCAATACTGCTCTGCTGGCTTAGCTTCCAATCGTTGTTCAATTTCGTCCATAATCTTTTGAGTCTGATATGGAGCTGAACCCTGCTTTAGTCCTTTGTAGTGTATACTATCCGCTTCAACACACACTACAATCTCACAACTAAAAAGCGGTAAAGGATCAGTTCCTAATTCTCCTGCCCGCTCTACATGAGCTAACAAACGAATTATATTTGATCGACTTAATGTGAGTATCCCATTTTTAAATTTCATCGGGACATCTCCTCAATTTCTTGTTCGGGCCATTGAATTACTTTTACCAATTCCCCTTCAAGGTTATAAACCCGCAAACCCAAAAACAACATTGGCCCACTGCTCCAAGGTGATGCTTGCAAAAATTCTTCTACAAAGCCACCTATAAATTTATATCTATGTAAAGGATATTGGTTCATAAACATCCCTTCAAAATGCCCTATTTCTTCCGTTGTTATCGCTATCGCTTGTTTGCAACAATCACAAATTTGCCTGCGCAAATTCAAAAATTCATCCGCTGCTGGTGGTAAGCCTATAAATTGATCGCATCTCATATCATCACCTTGAAGTTATTCGGCCCTTAGGAACAAAAGTTAAAGCTGCTTCATAAGCTGCTTCATACGTTGAGTATTTATCTGGGACAATGATTCGATTTTTATTGCTACATAGATACCAATGCTTACGGTCGGGCCATTTTGATAGTGTGATAATTTCATCATCATAAATATCCGGCCAAATCATTCTATCAGATAAGTGTTCTGCAACAATAGTTATATCAGCTTTAGGGACCAGCCCACCAGCAGAGTTAATTAAAAGTGTCGTTCCAGCGGATAACAATTTCCTAATTTGCGTCACCCATAAATTCACTAAGTAAGCCGGTGTTGGCATGTCAAACTTATGTGAATTCAGACCATATTTCAGATGGTAAAATCTTGCAATACCAAGATGTAAGTGCGTAAATGTTGCGAAATCATTTGGCCGTAATTCAAGATACCAGCCAAACAAATCGGGACATTTTTTATGTGGTTGACAACGATAAAATCTATACATTAGCCTGCCTTACTCTGGGGTTTGGAATGATCCTGTCCAATGCTTAACACGTACACGAAAGCATAGCAAACAGTACCATGTTTCATGCGACCATTCGTTTTTTATACCATCATGTATATGGCAAGTAGATAGCCGCTGTGTTGTCGGCCACCAATGCCAACGTGGGATGTTAATAATTGGTTGTCTCATCATACACCTTGATACACCCTAGTCTGTTATTAGATCGTTTCATTGGCCTACAGCCTTTCTTAAACCTTGTTTAATAAAATCAGACCGACACCGGATATGTTGATAAATCTTACTTAACATTTTAAGGTCTTGATGCCCCATCAATACTGCAATAGTTTGTAAATCCACCCCACGAATAATAGCTTCTGTTGCAAATGTATGCCGCAAATAATATGGAGTAATACCAAACTTCTTAAATTGTAAATACAAAGTTTGTGCTGACCACAACTTATTACCATTCCGAAAAATCGGCCCGTCTGGATATTTAAGACTTAATCGTTGACAGATGTTAAAAACTCTATCACTTAAATGAACAACTCGAAGTATTTTGCCTTTGGATTTTGCCTTTGGAAAAGCCCAACACCGACCATTTCGATCAAAATATCTAGCTTCGACCCGCCTTGCTTCTTCTGGGCGACATCCTGTTTCATGTATCACAATCGCAATGGTATAAAGATCAGAGTTGTCAACAGACTGAATAAACTTTTCCCATTGTTCGGGCGTTAGATATGCTTCGTCCCCGCGCGATGTAGCTCTTGGCACTTTTAATGCTGTTAGTGGCGACCGATCAAGATACTCTTGCGCCTCGGCCCACTTAAAACACGTTTTGATAGCCCTCAAAGTATTACGATAACCCGTTATATGGTAAGGCTTTAGGTCACTTGTTAGTACCTTTCCAAACTGGTTTTTTAACTTGGCGAGTGGCCTTTCGTAAAACTTTTGTGTTGCTGGATGTCTGTTTACTGCTAGAAACTTGTCCACTATTTCGCCGACTGTGTATTGGTTAGTTTGCAATCGTTCGTATGCCTTCTTGGCTTCAACTTCATCCGTCCCTAGACGATGAGGTTTACCAGCAAGATTAACATACCAAGCTCGATGAGATTTTTTATAGTATGGTTTTGTCATAAGTTAGTACCATTTTAGAAACTCCCAAAGAGTGCAACTAATTATAAGAATAATTGCAAAACACCCCTCATGTCGATCATGTTCGGTAGATTTTGATTTTGATTTTGATTTTGATTTTGATTTTGATATTACCATAGAAGTTGGAATATCAAGACCAGACGCCAACCCAACTTCTAATGATTCATCGAATCTCTCAAGCGACGCATCAATTGTACAAAAAGCATCCCACCAATCTCTTGGAACATCCTCGGCCTTAACTTCTGCTAATCCCTGGAGTTGGTTGCCGGTTTTAATTGTCTCAGTTAATTGATCCGCCGGGCCTTCCCACACTACAAAACACACATTCTTAAATTTCCTTGGAGATTCGCCGGTTAGGAAAAGATAACTATCACCATCCCGATAAAATTTCGGTTCCATTATTCTTCCTTGACAAACATAACCTCTTCGCCACAATACTCTTTAATCCGATGAAAGCCTTTTTGACGAACAAATCCAATATCTCGTTCCTCTTGATACTCATTTAACGTCCCGTTAAATGGTTTTATTGTATTATCTCCCCCATAATTGGGGTCACTCCAAATAAAATTACCTTCACTTGTTTCCAAAAAGAAAATATGATCCCAACACCAGAGAAATTCGGCAACTGTTTCAAGAGTTATCATTGTTCCACTATCTAGCAGAGGTAATATAAACTTTCATAAACCCGCCGTCACTATAAAAAGAGTGATTTTCTTCTAACTCTTGTCGAATTTCACTCGCTGTTGCATCTTCAACCTGTGACATAATTAGTTCAATAGCAACAACGAGTGCGCCCATCCAAGTAGTACAGCTATAAACAGTGTCCAACTCTTCGTCTATGATACTAATAATAAGCCATTGCATATTATTTCTACCTTTCAGTGAGTTCTGTTTCCGCAAAGGTTATCGCAAGTCCCAGCGCCTGCCACTCGTCCGCCTTGATTCCGTAGAGCGGTTGGGGCGTTTTCCCGATGGCCTTGTCTTTCTCTGGTCCAAAGATGTCGATAAGCCGCTGGCGGACGTGTGAGTCTTTGGACGCTGCGCTCTGGCAGAGGTGCATCTTGACCTTCCGGCGCTCCAGCAGGTAAGCCGGGCTGCGCCGCCCGCGACGGTGGCTTTCCCACGCCTCAATAAATCGCCCACACCACAGCACAGTGTCAAACACCTCCTTGCCAACCGGCTTGCCATAGGAGGATATTTCTTCGATCACTAGATGTCTTGCTTCAGACTTATATCCCGCAAAGCAAAGAACATCGAGATTTTCAGCCTTCCCGTGTGCTTCGATGCGATTAGTTTCCGGGTCATACACGACGTATGCCGATTCCGTTGTGCCAGGGTCGATTGCAAATATCAGTGTTTTCATGTTTGTTACCCGGTAGGGAGCCAATTTATACAGGCATCTTCAACACAAAGAAAATCACCTTGAACAGTTAAATGAACGATAGGAATTTCGATTGTAGAATCTACTACTCCCCCTTGTCCACGGCGTATTACCTTGACTTGAATTTCTTGATCCAAATCATCGCTATTGTCAATTAGTTTTACTAATAAGTCTCTTTTCGTCATAACTACTCCATAAGTCCCATACCCATAGGCGCATCCCAATAATCATCAAGAGTATACATTTAATCATCCTGCAATAAAGTTATCGGGATATAAATAGACGCTCCATGACAACGAATTCTTACCCAATCGTACCCAGTTTCTAAAACCAGATAATCCACATTTTTCTTGACTTCACCATAATTTTCACGGAGTCGCATTTCTAACCTCCCAGTTATCAGTATTAAAATCCTCTTCATCGACTTGGAACGCGGAATTGCTCAAGCCGGTACACTCCACGTCACCTAATACCACCTGTTCGATAGCATCTTCCTCATTTTCCGCAATTACAATGTAATCGTGGTATCCTGCACGAGGCACTCTAACAACAAAATCTCTCATGTTACTCTCCTACAGTTGAATCAACTCATCCCATTCGGGAGTTAGACGCCATACGGACCCGTCCCTTAGCGCTTTACAACATCGTCGCAATGACTCTACAGCGGGTCCGGTCGAATTCGCAATGAACATATCTTCCATTGCAATGCTATAAACCGAACATATAGGTATATGCCCTAGTAAAGAATCCATACCTAGTGCGATAAATAGCGCATGTTCTGTTTGCGAAACTTTCATGTTAGTGCAATTCAGGGCTAAGGACTAGCATTTGAGTACCTAATTGCTTCCGTATCGCAGATACCTTCCCTTGTGGGATAAGGATAGGTGTAAAGCTACGTGGGTATACAATCACTCGCGTATGGAGGTCTGAGGCAACCTGCTCCGCTTCACGGGCTACGCTTTCCGCCTCTTGAAACATAGTTGTATCACAACTATCATCATACGTCATTAACACGCAATCCAAGTTTGTCGCGGGGGCAAGTGCAGTATACCCAAAACTAGCACCAATCCCACAAAGCACACAAAGCACACAACCAATCCACATAGGGTAGCGCATAACTCTCCTCCATCGTTAGTGTAAAAGTTAATGTAAAGCGGCGGCCGGGTTGACCTACACCAACAGCACGAGATACATCGTGGTATCCTGTGGGCGGAGAGTGTTGCGCTCCCATTATGCGACTATCGGCCTAATCAAGCCGCCGTGTAGCCAAAATCTTAGCCGTTAATCAGGGCGGTTAGCCCGGCAACGTCCACAACCTTTGTGGTGCGCTTGCGCTCATACTTAGGTAATGGCACCCCGGCCTTGCGTAGCTTGTTAGCGCGAGCTTGAGCGCTCAATTTTGCCAAACCTGTAGTTGACGCCAACTCGTCATACGACGCACTGGCAACAACCGCTTTTACGAACTCTACATCGGACACTCTCATTGGTATACTCCGGGTTAAAGTTAAAGAAAATCAAGGGAAGGAAGTTAGACTACCTCTGAATTGCCGCCCACTTCCCTCCGTTCATTCTCCTACCCTTCAATTTTTCTCATTGTGTCTACCACTTTTTCAAGCCGACCGATCAATTTCTCCAATTGCTTATCAGAAATGAAAAAGCCGGTTTTCACATGCGCTTCGCCGAAGCAACAAACATTGTGCAACGCACAAGCAATCTCGGCCGGAGTGGTTGCATCTTCACTTAACAGACCGTTAAATACAGCTTCTAGCAACTCAACAGAACTTGTCATTATATCTCCAAGGTTAAAGGACAACCAGAGGCGGCTAGTGGGTTACTAGGTGGGCACTTTCAGTCTATACACCTAGTTTGTTGCGCAAACGAGTGGAGTGTTCCCGAACCACCGCCCACTAGCCGCCTCTGGTTCTCCTATTCAAGTATACCACACAAATCCCAATTGTCAAATTTTCTTGATCTGAATTTCGGGTACAGAGAGAGTATTAAACGGATAATCTTCACTGATTATCGTAGCAAATTGCACAATATAGTATCTACCCAAAATAGGTAGTTCTGTGGTTGCACAACCGACAATTCGACCGTCACCCCAAGCAGTTGATACTCGTTGACCTTGTTGAAGTGTGTACATAAATGCTCCTATTCCTGATTTTCTACCATGTTATAGCAAATATCCCAAGTTAAAGCCGCTTCCCACGCCCGCAATGCTATTTCTCGAAACGCCCGTTCAAGAGTCTCATTTGCTGTGATATTTTGTGTTTCCCACCATGCGTCAAAACTTTCAAGTGGCGCGGTATGATCGTCAGTTGGCATGTTATCCTCCTATTAAAGTATACCACACAAATCCCAATTGTCAAGTGAATTCCGCTAAATCTCCAAAAATGTGTCAAAGATAGATACAACCGCCCCTAGCTCACTATCCCATACGCTTGCCGTCATGTCAAGTTGATCGTCCGTTAGCTCGTGAAGTGCTGTTAAAACTTCCCTCCATGTTATAGGCATTGAGTCCTTGATAACACGGGGTTGAACCATATCATAAGGCAAATACTCCTCCGCGATATAATCCATACCCAAAGTAGCTAAATCAACCACGCCCACACTTGTTAGATATTCACTACCATCAGTAGCATGGAACTTTTGAGAAACAAATTTTTGTTTATCCGTGTCAAAAGTTTGTTCAACCCAACCAGTAGTGCTTTTTCGGATTAGCATGATTTCCTCTGTTAGAGTGCCCGATTATCCCAAGTAAATGTCCACCATAACCAACAATAAATTGCTGGATTAGGTTTAACTGTTAGTCGTCGCGGTAGTTTATACATATACCACGAAACACCACAGGATATCACGGGCGAACCTAGTAGCTGATAAATTGTTTTCATTTTCCCTCTATTCAAGTATACCACACAATCGCCGTTTGTCAAATTCTTCCTGTACAAACGATCCCAATTTTTTCTGAATGTCCGTTGTCCGAGATAACGGAACGGGTCTATCATTGTACCCCATACCCAGCCTGTTATGCGGCCATTTTTATCGCCGCAAACAAGGCAATGCGTTTCATTGTAAGGATCATTTATACCACCCGTCCACGCGCTTTCACAATTGGGGCAACGGGCTATAATCCCCAGTCGTTTACATACTTGCCACAAAATCGTTTTCATGTTACCCTCTATTCAAGTATACCACACAATTTCCAATTGTCAAGTTTATTCCTTGCAAAATGACCTATATAGTATAACAGGATCAAAAAAATCGTTATAATATATGCCAGCCTCACTAAACCAACCACATACAACACCACGCGGCTTGCAAGCTAAAACCGTCATTAACGGTCCACCTGATTTTAACCGGACAGTTTCACCTTTCGTTAAGTCAGTTCCAATCATCCCCATTGCCTTTCTGCTGATAACATTGCCATCTTGATAAATTTTGCGCCCACTGGATTCGCGGAGTGAACCTCCCATGTTAGGAATGGTATATCCTGCGTATGGCGTTCAATCCAACAAGCAACCGTATAGCCGGTTTCACTTTCCCCTAGATCGTGGTCAAAAGATATGTGGGTCACTTGACCAGACTCTAAAAGCGCAATACATTCTCCCGCTGTTATAGCATGAATATCAAACCTATCGGGCATAGAGCGCAAATCGTCAAGCCATATTCTCATATTATGAATTCTCCACCCTCAAAAGTTAATGTTTCGTTCTAATATAGCAACTAGGATTTTCGCCGATTCTAAAGCTGATTCAGGGCCTATTATAGGCCCATATTCGGCATAAAAATTGCCTTTGCGCACAGTATACCACCATTCGTCCCCTAGCCGAATTTCAATTTCGATAGTCCAGTAGCGATAAAGAGTAACAAATCGTCGCATATTAGAATCAAACATTTTACCCCCTGTTAATGCTCAGTGCGCCTCTGATAGGCAATATCCAATAACTCTTGTACGCATTGCGCAAAGTATGCTAAATTATGTATCTTAGCATCGTCCACATAACCGTGGCAATTGATTATCGCGTCGTGTATCTCACTAGGCAATAATTCGCCACTATTGATAGCTTCAACAGAGGCCATAAAATTGGTAATCGTGGTCAAAATTTCTCCCTGTTAAACTTCATTCCATTGCATACCAATATGAAAAAACGGATCATCGTACTCACTCTCACAACCGACCGCTTCGGCAGCCCTCATATATTTGTTAGTATCCCCATAAGCGTCACGAATCCGATGGGCAATCCCCGGCGTTACATCCACACAAGCGCACAATGCAAATTGCATAATACAATCGTCGAGCGCCGCTTCTTCGGTATCGCCGATACCATAGACGCTATTGTCATAAGGTATATGCGGCATAAAACCTTGAAAGTAATCGGGAAATTCCACTCCAAGAAAATTAACCGTAAAATCCCCTAGTTGCATATCAAACCCTTTCACCGTTATAGGTAGAATCACAGGCAAAAATAGTCCCTGTTAAACAATTCGTACAATTCTTATAATCCTTACAGTCCTTTCAGTCCTTTCAGTCCTTACAGTCCTTTCAATCCTTACAGTCCTTCCAATCAGAATAATCCTTATCTTTAACGGTTGCCCGATTTTATCATCGGGCAATCGGTCAATACGGACCCTAAGCGCTAAGCGGACCCTAAGCGCTAAGCGGACCCTAAGCGCTAAGCGATAGGCGGACCCTGAGCGAACCCTGAGCGCCAAGCGCTAAGCGCTAAGCGGACCCTAAGCGCCAAGCGGACCCTGAGCGCCAAGCGCTAAGCGCTGAGCGCTAAGCGGACCCTGGGCGCCAAGCGCCAAGCGCTAAGCGAACCCTGAGCGAACCCGCCCGAGCGGACCCTGGGCGCCAAGCGCCAAGCGCTAAGCGGACCCTAAGCGCCAAGCGGACCCTGGGCGCCAAGCGCCAAGCGCCAAGCGCCAAGCGCTAAGCGAACCCTGAGCGAACCCGCCCGAGCGAACCCTGGGCGCCAAGCGCCAAGCGCTAAGTGAACCCTGAGCGAACCCTGAGCGAACCCTGAGCGCCAAGCGCTAAGCGCTAAGCGGACCCTAAGCGCCAAGCGGACCCTGGGCGCCAAGCGCCAAGCGCTAAGCGAACCCTAAGCGCCAAGCGGACCCTGGGCGCCAAGCGCCAAGCGCTAAGCGAACCCGCCCGAGCGGACCCTGGGCGCCAAGCGCCAAGCGCTAAGCGAACCCTGAGCGAACCCGCCCGAGCGAACCCTGGGCGCCAAGCGCCAAGCGCTAAGCGAACCCTGAGCGAACCCTGAGCGAACCCTGAGCGCCAAGCGCTAAGCGAACCCTGAGCGAACCCGCCCGAGCGAACCCTGGGCGCCAAGCGCCAAGCGCTAAGCGAACCCTGAGCGAACCCGCCCGAGCGGACCCTGAGCGGACCCTGAGCGGAACGCCGGCAGTCGCCGGCAGTCGCCGGCAGTCGCCGGCAGTCGCCGGCAGTCGCCGGCAGTCGCCAAGCGCTAGGCGGGTATTTCCTCTGTGGGAACTACCTCGAATCGACGATTCGGCATATCTTCCCGCAACTGCGCAGCTACTATTTCCGCACTTTCGCTAGTGGGGAATATCTCTTGTGTCGCCAGTTGGGGCGCGTTTGGAACCATCGGCCACCACTTTAGAATCTGAAACATACTAGCGTCCTATTTGGCATGTTTACTCCAAGGATTATAATCATAAGATGGTAAGTCACGATCGCAGTCGATCTGGTCGGCGCGGTCGCGGTCGGCGCAGGCGAGGCGGTCAAATTGATCGGCGCGGTCGGCGCGGTCGGCGCGGTCGCGGTCGCGGTTAGAATTGGGGTCAAAATCGGGGAATGGGTCATAAGCGCGGGAATTACAGAAGCCGTAAGGATTGACAAACGAATCGACGGGAGCCGGCACGAAGGGGAATCTAGTGTCCCGATGTTCCCAATAAAAAGAGGAAAATTTCTCTAACTGGACTTTTGTATCTTTCAAGTTGGCGTGACAGTATCGTGTATGTTGGTTGTAATACCCGATCCCGACGTTGGCACCACAGACCCCGATATTCAGAGCGCAAATATCAGAATATGACCCCTTGCCCCACTTCCACCCATCCCATGCCCATAACCAATCTTCGCAATTGTCATAATCGTAAAAGACAACATCCATCCCCGCCCTGTCGAATTCCACAACCCAATTATACTCCCCATAAAACGCATCGGCAGTAGACGCGCAACACTCTTCCCCTGTTGTCAACAGAATATCGAGGTCTATCCCCATCCGTGGGAGGGCGTTTAACAAACACCACACCCCCAGCCTATCATCGAGCATAGGCGAAAAGATATGGGAACCCTCTTTGTGCGGCTTGGCTTGTATGACAGTATCAAGGTGGGCGACGCCCAATACCTTCGACCCCTTATCATGGTGGTAATAGGGGCCGCGAGTGGTATCTACCTTGCCACCCCAATTGTGATTGTCGGGTAGTGTCAAGCATTGACGCAATGTATACATTTTTACCCCTTCACAAGTGATTCTTCGTCCACACAATCGTCACAAAACCATTTTTCCGCTTTTACCGTAAATTTAGTCCCCGCCTCGCCACACTCACAACAATGAGTATTGGCACAAGAGAGACAATAGTAAGAATCGCCAATGTCGATATAATCTTCAGCGTCGAAGTATTCGTGACAATCGTCGCAAAGTATATATCGCTCTAAGCAATCTTCACAAACCGGCTCACCGTTAATTTCGGTGCAATCGTCTTCCCACTCCTGGCAATGACAACAACAATCGAATTTCTCATCCCTACAATAATTACAGTAGTATTTCCCGTCAACTTCCGTGATATCAGCCCTATTTTCGATCCAGTCTCCGCACTGTTCACAACAGGTATAATATGCCTCCAAACAACGATCACAAATAGTAGTATCGTCAACACAAGTGACACAATCATTATCAGCCCATTCATCACAACGCTCACAACAAGAAAACAACTCACAGACGCAATCCTGGCAATAATTATACCCCTGAACACGAACCGCTTCCTCCATAAATTCCTCACAATGGGCGCACTGGCAAATTTCGGTCAGTCGAAAGTCGATAATGTCGTTGTATTGTACCGACCCCTCGGGCGCTATCATGTATCCCGCCGCCGAATTTATCCACAACAAACCACTGGATGAACCGTGGTTGCATAGTAAAACGTGTTTGTAAGATGTATCAAGATAGATTGCGACCACTTGCGCCGCATGTGAGGTATCGATACCATACCCATTAAAACAAGCCCAACCGTCACTATAGGGAAGCAACCAAGCCCGACCCCAACCGCTAATTTTTCGGTGATTCTCATAAAATCTAACCGCATAGGCCCCCGCCTCCATCAGCATATCTTTTGCCCCGGAATTTGACCCCCAGAAGCAACTACCACCGTCCCCGTAGTCCCCGTCGCCCCAGTCAAACTCTTGCGTAAAATCGACAAAATAGTTACAACTCTTTAAGGTGTACATTGCAACGAGTGAACCGATTTTGCCGAGAAAATTGGATGTAACCTTGTTATTGTGCTGGTGTTGATACTTAGCTAGGCGCTTGCAAAACGAGCCAATATATTCACCCCTTCCGCTGACCTTCGCTTGCCAAGCCCACTCTTCGGGGAGTATAGGGAAGCCGGCATCCATTAACTCGCCTTGGATAACCACGCGCCCGGAATCACTGATTTCCCCGCTGGGGACGATGATTTTATGGATTTTCGCGGTCTCAAATTTGCGCATTTTATCCCCTAGATAATCCGGTTAAGACAACCAGTTGCCCATAGCAATAAAAAGATTAGAAGCAGATAAACCACACCAACCCTCCCAACCCACTTAATGCAACCAGATAGTATAATCCTACCTGTTTGCACAAATAGCACAAACTGACGCCCACCCTTGCGCCAAATTCGCGGGCATATGCATCGGCCAATACTCGACTATTGACCGTGTACAAACATCGGCCATCTTTCAAGATTACATACCGCATTGTCCACCCCGTCAAAAAGGGCAGTGGGCGGTGTTGGCCGCCATGCGCGGTCGGAACCGCCCACTGAACCAAAGAAAATGCCGGGCGGTTAAGGGGCCACCCGGCAATGTCTATCCCAATTCTTGACGACACAACTCGCCCAACTCTTCGCGCTCTTCCGGGCTACATGCTACTCTGTCGATCAAAGCTAGAATGTATTGAGTGTCCATTTTAGCGCGCCATTCTCACGCCGCCCTGTTGTATGCTACGGAAAGCATTGCGGCGTGTTGCATACCGTTGGCTAGTGTAGACGCTATTTTCGACTACAAGCCGCCAGTAGTAATATCCGTCCCCGTCTAGTGAATACCATAGCTTGATCATTTTCTCATCCTTCGTGTAAACCGGACCGCTCGATAGTGGGCATACCATCTTTTCCGGGCTTTGCCCTTGGCTCCGTTCCGGCGTTTGCGTTTGCTTCCGTCTGGCATTGTTCCACCCTCTCTATTATCAAGTATACCCTAATAATCGAGGATGTCAAATTTGGATTTTGCCTAGCGAAACGGAGGCGCAAGGGTGAATTTCCTTTGTAAAAATTCTCACCTCTTCGCCGATCAATCGGCGAAGAGTGATAATCGTTGTCTCAATATCTTCCGATTGTACCACAACGAAAATCTCCGTGCCCTCATATAGTGATTCGCCCGGACGCAAGGGGTCAAGTTTGACAAGTTGAATTTCGTATGTTGGCATTGTTTACCTCATAATCTTGTGAATTTGCCGAGACAACCACCCCGATTCGGCGTAGTTTTCCGAATACGGCAATTCCAACTCCTCTTTCACTAGCGACACTAGCAAGCGCGCCAGTACCTCTATTTCGTTTTTCGACACAATCCCTCCCCTTTCAAGTGACCCTTTCAAGTGACCCTTTCAAGTGACCCTAGCGGGAATCGAACCCACATCCCCGACCTGAGAGGCCGATGTCCTATTGTCCATTAGACGATAGGGCCAAGTAGCAAGCGCAAGATTTTTCGGTATAGCTTCTCTGAAAATTGCCGTCCGCGAATCTGAAATTCGCAAGTTGCATAGTCTCGCCTATATGGTCAACAGCCCGAACAATGCGGGGCAAACCTTATTCCAAAGCACCCACACAAAAGCTACCCCACAAGTAAGGGCCGCAACATACGCAACAAGAGCTAGGCACACTATTCCTAGAAAACTTCTCATTAATTTATCTTTCGAGTATCTCGGCCAATAGTTTCTCCGCCAGGGTGATGGTATGTTCAATCCGTTTCTCTACCTCTATTGAGTGGGAATACACGACAAGCCCTACATTCCACGCGGCCCGTGCAACCCATTCTGTCGGGATAAATTGTACTGTTGTTGTCATAAGTGGCACCCGGCACTATAAATTTTGACTGCGAAAATACGTGATTCTAGCTTTCGCCCGCTTGGCGGTTTGACGCAAAAAATGTTCGGCCGCGACGCAAGCTACGGTTGCCGTCCACTGATAGTGTATCTGGTTCACCATTATCTCACCGTGAGAAAGTGGTTTACCGATGAGACACTCGACAATATCGCCACCAATTGACAGTTTATGATCGTCCCCTTCTGTCATTATCATCATCGGCACCCAACCGTGAGGGTGTCGGCGGAAGTGCGTTGCAACCGTTCGCAAACCACCCACGCCGTCAACCAGTTCCGAAACCAACAGACCGGGCCGCCATTGCTGATAACGCAAACTTGTAATTTTCTCATTGTCTCACCCGTTCCCTTTCTATCTAAACCATACACTATAAAAAGGGCTTGTCAAATTTGTTTTATCAAATTTAGTCCGCTTGCCTGATTGCCAACTGGTTTACAATGATCGTTTCTTCTGGACAAGATACATCCTCGATTGCTACCATATGCTCGCCCTGGAATTCGACTAGCCCCTCCGCATATATGGCGATAGTGGCAACCACACGTTCGCCAATTTTCCAGTCAAACATAACCCCGCCATTAAACTCCCGTCGTTGTACAAGACACGTCATTTTTACCCCTTATCGTAATCGCTATATTTCTCGAAAGTGGCGCATTCCTTCGGAATGACAAAAGCCGTAAAATGTTGCCCCGCGCCCGTTGTGGGCTGTTGTTGGATAGCTTTCAACAGTGTACTATTATCGAACCCTATGGGGACCGCCTTGCCCCAGTAGAACGCGCGGAGGTCGTCTAGGTACAGAATACCCGACGCGCCGCACGCGCACTCTCTGGGGCTGTAACTCCCCTTCACAACGTCGCTACATTCTGGACAGAATATGAGTTTCATTTCGGGGCCAAGTAAATGTCAATGAACAAGTCCAAAAAATCGCCGTCCGGCAATGCGTTCAACCATTCCTTATATGGCATTGCGGCCTTATCGTATTTTTCTCGGCGTCCGCGCGGTAGGTAAAGTGAACCTATGGCGACTAGACGGTCAAGCATTAGATGTTTCATTCTGTAGCCTCTAGTAATTCGGAAAATAAACGAGTTTCGTTCTGGACTCGATCATACGCCGCAAGCAAATCACTATTACACAGATTGCCCAACCAATAGGCATAAACGGGAAAATGCGCGGCGTTGCAATCTCCGCGAGTATAGGCATAATCCATTTTGCTATAATGTTTGATTCGGTCGATGATCAGTGAACGCATTTTATCTCCCTGATTGCTTGATATACCATTGCGACAAGCCAACCGACCATAAAACCGAATACGGCACTATTGCAAAGCACCCATGCCAGCCACAGACCAGATACAAGGATGAATAGTCGCATAGTCATACTGTTTCGTATTGATAGGATAGGATATGGCACCCATACTTACCTTCAAGGTACTCGATACAATCATCTATCGAATAGAACCGAGGGCGTATTTCGATATACGTTGGCAAACGGTTCTCATCCGGGCGTCTACCCCATATAATGTCGGATACGTAGAGAATCAGATTGTTCATGGTTTACCCGCAATTCCTACTTGGATAATGACAACATCACTTTGCGAAAAATGTTGACCAGCATAGGGGTAATGATAGGTGAAAGCCCGATCCGGGGACTCAATCAAGACAGTCTTGTCTTGTGGGTATCCCCTGAGTAGTTCGATAAGGTCCGCAACTGTCATTAGAGTCTCCCTTGTGTTGTCAAGTAGCAATGTGGACCTATCGCTCGGTACGCTTCGCCCTATGGATTATACTGGCGGCTTGCGACCGCCGCGCCGAGATTCCCCGTGTATTGACATTCCCTATAAAATCACCGGGAGGGTAGTCGATTGTGGTCCTACTTCCGCGAAGCCCTTGCGGTACTTCGCCTCCCGACAATGTAAGTCTACACCATAAAATCGGATTGTCAAGCCCAATTTATAACTTTCGTCTCGATACGGGATTGATATACTTCCTTCGACTTAGGAACAATAGCGGCCAACCAACGAAAATCGTAAAGGTAAACGCCGATACAATGAGAGGGGAAGACACTAACCATATTATTGATCGTTTCGCCCGAATCAATAAAATCATCAATAATGAGGTACTGACCTTCCACTACCCCCTCTATACTTTTGTCACTATGCGTCGAGTCCCGTTCTTTACGTACAAGGGCAAAGCATTTCCCTAGCGAGTGCGCTACCGTGGGACCGACTAGAGCGCCGGAGAATCCCCGGAATACTAGCGTATCAAATTCGATATGCTGCAGCGCTGCGACCGCATCGCGCACAACACGGTCAAATTGTTGGGGGTTGCCTAAGTTTAGATTGTACATATTATGCGTCGTAGCCAAACTGGACGATCAATTCTTCGGCCAACGCTTTGGAAATGGGAAAAGACTTAACATTCCCATCGCGCACAACGCAAAGCGTCGGCACTACACGCCATTCACCATCCTTTTTACGGCTAGGATGGTTGAGGTGAACCTGGATGGATTCCGGCTTGCCAAGGGATCGGTCGAACATGATATTCCTTGTGGTAAAATTGTAGAAAACTTTACTTTTCGCGGCTGTTCCACGCCTAGACGCATTGCGTCCATTTTGCGAATACCGGCGTACTTCTCCCACAATTCGACTAGCTTGGTGGTGAATTCGGGTCCGTGCCATCCACCCCGCGCACCCACTAGATGATGCGCAACTTCATGGCATACAACCAAGGGCGTCCACGCCCAAGGGGCAGGCAGCACAATAATCAAGTTTCGTGGACTATAATTCGCCGTCCCTCGGCTACCCCGTGCGTGAAAGCAAACCGACGGGCTTGACCGACCCTCTCTTAGACAGATGTCTCTCACCAAACGCGCGGCGCCTTCATCCCCCAAACAGGGTTGGGGAAAATTGCGGCGTACCTTTTCGCCCCAAGCGTAGACGGCGGATCGTTGCGAGTCTCTCATATTCCAAGCATACAAAGTTGGCTTGTCAAACGGCGTCTAGCGCATTATCCTCTTCCGCCCTGTCCTCTTCCGCCTTCTGCACCATGGCATACTTCGCCCAATTACGGGTCGAGTATGTCATTGGCACCCGTCGAAGGATGTCCGTCAGGAATTGCTCGGCTGTTTCCTCCGGCAACGAATCGTCGCAATAATAGTTCCAACACCCTCTAGCGGCGTTTGCCATTTCGCGGGCAATCTCTACGCGAGTTTTCGTGAACATTATCCATCCTTTTCGTAACTGTCAAACCATGAGCCGTTGCGCTCGGTAATCTGTATACTCTGTGGAGTGGTGCAAGTCGCACTAGATGTTTCGAGGTCATTACAATGGGCTTGCGCCTCCTCTAATGTCAAGCCGGACTTGATAGTCTGCCGCTCGGACGCAAAATAGTGCCTGACAATTTTATAGGTCATATTGCAAGTCTACCATACAAAATAGAATTGTCAAGTAGAAATTATCCGTTGGTTTATTCCCTTCCCGGCAGGCGGGGCAATCTCGCCAGCATGTAAACGACCATAACAACGACAATTCATGCTAGGTGGATGCGCGCAAGACTCATAACGGCCATCGACAACCCATGCTTGATTCTTGTAATCATAATACATAATGTACCTCCGTTGGTTTGTTTCTCTACTCTAATACTAACACATAAAAATAGATTGTCAATTGTGGATATCCACAATGTCACTATTTTCTAGCTCTATTAGATATAACGATTGTAATGATGATAAGGGGCTGCTTCTCTATTAGTAGTGCCTCATTATTAGGCACGCTGCCTAATAATGAGACAGTGTAGTCAAACTGATAGTGAATGTTTGTATAGTGTAGTCGAATTGACGACACTATTTGAATCTTCGTAACCTATTGGTATATAAGGGTTTACGACGATAAATTCTGGATGGTTCTGAAACTCTCGCGCGCGGTTAAAGATTGTGAACGACCGTTCACAATGCCTAATAATTAGGCAGGGGATTACATGCCACCCATTCAGGTGTATCAATATGGTACATGTGTATCGCTTTGACACACCCGAATGGCATTGTCCCTGGAAATAGGGACAATCAGCGCAATAGAGTAGCCCAACATCATACTATTAAACGGTTTACGTCATACAATTAGAAAAACTACTAATCTTTCTCGCGGGTGGGGTGGTGGGTCAAATATGACGATTGCAACGAACTTTTCTATTATGCGGATTTGGAGTGCTGTATCCTCAGTCACACTTAAATTTAGGTAATTTGGGTATAACACTTATGGGGGAGTGATACTTTATCCCACGCTACTATTTGACCACTCCCCATAAGGAGTAGATATCTACCTCTAATGGGTGGAATGTATGGTTTTGATACACCGAAAGGTAGCGTTTTGAAAAAACGCTACCTATTGGGAATTCTGACGTAACTCTATTTATAGTATAGACTTATCGCAAATATGCTTGACGCGTCGAGGTAGCGTTTTCTATTTTACTACCTCTTCATAAGTCGTTTCCCAGTAAGGGTTTACAAAAACCGAGGTAGCGAATTCGCAAATAGGTAGCGTTTTCTACTAATAGAGTTTGAAATTCATATTCTAAATAGAAATTTAAACAACAAAATATAGGCGCAGATAGGTAAAAACGCTACCTATTGGCCATTTCGCTACCTCTACTTTCCGTAAATCCTTATGTTATAAGGATTTAAGTACAAATGCTTGACGCGGCAAAACACTACCTTGCCGCGTCGCGACTTCTGCACTATTCTCGATATAACTCTATTGCGTGTAAGGGTTTACGAAGAGGTAGTGAAATAGGTAGTGTATTTTCAAAGCACTACCTGAAATTGCCAGGAAATCCTGTCAATAATGCAAATTCGGGACATTTTGGCTCTATTCGTAAACCCTTGGTATCAAAGGACTTATGACAAGCGTCGTCATAAGTCCTGGATATGAAAGGACTTACGCCGACGGCTAAATTATCTGGGACTAATCCCGACCGCCCGAGCGGAATTTCGGGGTTATTCCGATTATTTTGGTCTGAAAACCATTCTCTAATGTATAGTATAGTATGGAGCAAACTATAAAGATTGGCGATGTCCTCGCGTTCAGTGGGGATAACTTCATCAGTGATTGTGTCAATATCGCCACTTACGGGATACCTCGTTGGAGTCTAAGTCATATTGGCATTGTGGGTGAGCATCACGATCGACTCTTGCTTTTTGAGTCTACAACTCTTGATGAGTATCCTTGTGAGATTAAACACGTCAATTTTGCTGGTGTCCAAGCTCATACTGTTGAATTAGCTATAAGACGTTATAAAGGTAAAGTTTGGCATTACCCTCTGTACCGAGAACTCTACAACAGTGAAAAGCGTAGATTAAAAGAGTTCCTATTAAAGTACATTGATGTTCCTTATGATTCACTCGGAGCTTTTAGAACAGCGGGCGTAGCTCTATCTTGGATTGAATCTATATTTAGAGAACAAGATTTAAATAGTATTTTTTGTAGTGAGTACGTAGCAGCGGCCTACAGTGTAATGGGATTATGTCCGACAAGTAATGTAAGCCGCTGGAATCCAAACAAACTTGTGCGACGTTTAAAAAAACGAGAAATTCTACTTAGAGCACGTCGATTAAAATGAATAGAATAAAGAGATTATTAGAACGATTATTTCCCATACTAATTAAAGTTAAAAATGCTTTATTTTTACCTATACCTATACCCATACCTTTGCCTTTGCCTTTGCCTTTGCCTTTGCCTTTGCCTTTGCCTTTGCCTTTGCCAATCAAGATATAAAAATGAATTATATTTATGCTTTGCTCTTGTCACTTGGTTTATTAATTCCTCAATTAACACCAGTGCAAGAGCGCCCGGTAATTAATTTACCCCACGCTACTCGACAAGATAATTGGGGTGGCGGAAGTTGTGTGTTTGCAACCACTGTAACTCTCTTGAAGTGGCAAGGTCGGTATAATACTGCAAGATATATCAGACGAACTTGTAGAGGTGGTTCATCTCTTAAAAATATCGTTGCTAAATTAGAGAGATTAAATATTCGCTATGCGTATTGTACTGGTGCTGATGTCAAATTTTTGGAGTGGGCGTGTAGAACAAGACGTGGTGCTGGTGTTGTTGTAACAGGTGGAAAACACTTTGTAACTTTGGTACACCTAGATAATAATTGGGCATGTATTCTTGATAATAATAGCACTGGCAAGTTTCAATGGGTATCAAGAGAATCATTTCTAGCTGAATGGAGAGCCAGCGGCGGTTGGGCAATCGCCGTGGTTTATAGTCCTGCAGCGCCATTACCATGAGGTCAATATGAAAGTTTTACTTACAATTTTGTTACTACTATCGTGTAGTATTTCCTTTGCAACTCCAATGTATGGTGTTGATGTTGAAGAGAGAATTGTCAATCCTCCAAATGACCAAGATAAATGGTATGTTTCGGTGGTTGGCGAAGGTGAGCAGTATCAAAAGATTTTGGGTTGGTTTGATACTGGTAAGTTGAAGGACTTAAAAGATCAGGTTCATTTTTGTCAAGTTAAACCTACTGATCCTATCTATAAAACGCGATATGCTCCAAACATTAAAGGATTGCCCACAGTGAGATTGCAGGATAGCGCTGGCTATACAATTTATGAAGCTGTTGGGGATAACATTCCAATGACAGGTGAGGGTTTGTATAGTGCTATAGCTATTGCGGTGAGTGTTGAAAAGTTGTTACCGCAGAAGCGTAAAAATAGGTGCCGCCCCAATCCTGATCCTGATCCTGATCCTGCTCCTGGTCCGAATCCAGTCCCCCCTCTCGATCCTGCACCTGGACCTTTGGATGACGGTGGAGCGCCTAAGGTTGATCCAGTGTCGGCCGTGCCGTGGGCGATAGTTCTATTGGGCGCTTTAGCCTTGTTGGCAGGCTCAATATGGGGACAAGTTAGTACATCGAAAGAATATCATAAGGGAGATAAGTAAATGTTAATTCAAGCTGTTACAGCGGTGTTGGTTGTTGTGGGCTGTGTCGTAGTTGGCAAATATCTTGGCAGAAAATTGTTTAAGACCAAGAAGGAAATCAGCGGTGTTAAGCGCGCAGCTCAAAAATGGTCGGTCGCCCTGCGTGAAGGTGGTTTGAAGCGGATTCCTAATATGTTGGATGATTTTGTTGTCGGCGATGTTGATGACCTCTTCCAAGGTTTCAAGGATTTTGCAACTATGTTGAAAGACGGTAATGAAGTTGTTACTAAAGAGCTTGAAGGCGCTTTTGATCGTTCGTTCACGGCAAAGCTGCGGACACCTGAAGGCCGGGCTATGGTAAAGGTACGATTGGAAATGGCAGAGACAGTAGCCACTGAGGTTGCGAAAGCGTCGGCTCCTCTTGTTGTTGCGGCTGCATTGGCGGTTTTATAAACGAAGATATGAAAAATGCAGAAATTGATTTATCTGTTAATAGTGGCTGTGGGCATATTCGGTTGTCAACCGAAGTCGCCCCACCCAACGCTGATTACATTCACAGCAACGTGGTGCGAACCATGCAAGCAGGTGCGACCGATATTAGAGCAGTTGAAGGAAAAGATCAAAGTCATTGATTATGATTTTGATAGAAATAAAAAGGCAGTACGAAAGTATAAGATTCGAGCAGTCCCAACTTTCATACTCGGCGATTTGCGAACACACAATATTAGAGAGGTAATTACAGCCTTGGGAATGGAACAAGAATTTGCGAACGCATTCGCAGAGAAATTGACAGCTGGAACATTATCCACCTGTTCGAGATGGGCATCGGAACGGCGGGTAATGAGCGGGGATTTTGCAGGTAAGTATGGATGGAAATATCATCCGTGGGTAAAATCACTTCACGATACTCGGGCTACATTCAATTATGTGATGAAAGGCGCGCAACTTGGTATTACCGAAGTTGCAATTAATAGAGCACTTTACACTTTAGATAAACTGAAGCGAGACGTGCTTTATGTATTACCGACCGCAAAAGGCGCAAGCAAATTTAGCAAAGGTCGATTTACTGTAGCTTTATCATTGAGTCCGTACATCAGAAGCATGTTCACGGATTTAAACTCGATTGATTTAAAACAAGCTGGCAATTGTACACTCTACCTGAGTGGATCGCGCGGCAATAATAATTTGAAAAATATTCCGGTATCAGAATTGATTCTGGATGAGTTAGATGAGATGGATCAAGCGCAAATTTATCTTGCACTTGAACGTCTAAGTGGTCAGTTGCGGAAATGTGTTTGGGGTATTTCTACTCCAACTGTTCCTGCACACGGTATCCATAAAGTTTACCAAGGCTCGACTCAAGAACATTTTATGTTTCAGTGTCCTTATTGTGGACGCCATACTGAGTTGGTGTGGCCGGATTGCGTGGAAATGATTGGCGAATATGAGACTGATGTACGATGTAAAGAATCATTTTTGAAGTGTAAAGAGTGCCAACATAAACTTGAACAAAAAGATAAACCAATATTTTTAGCTGGCGGGAAGTGGGAACCAACTGCAAAAAATATTAATAAAGACGTTCGCGGTTTTTATATTAATCAATTATACTCATACACAGTAAATGCAGGTGAATTAGTATCAGCTTTTCTTCGTGGTTTTGGGGACGAATTAGCCGCTACTGAATTTTGGAATTCCAAACTTGGCTTACCTTTTGTTGCTGAAGGTGCTCAAATTTCGGAACAAATGTTAGATGCAACAATTGCTGAACATTCAATGAATGATGTTCGTCCTATGATAGGCGGGGAAAAATTAATTACACTGGGCGTCGATCAAGGCGACATGTTTAATGCGGTAGTTTGTGAATGGAATATTGATGGGGATGCAAGTAGAGATTTAAGCGCGGCGAGTTTATGTAAAGTATTGTGGGTTGGAAAACATACGTCGGAAGATTGGGGTTGGCTCGATCAATTAATGTCAGAATGGCAAGTGCTGTATGCCGTAATCGACGCTGATCCACACACCAATGAAGCGAGACGTTTTGCCCGCCGGTATCCCGGATTCGTAGGTTTAACTCGTTATCGACGAGTAAAAAATGCAAAAGAAATTACAACTACCGAAGAAGAAACTCGCGGCGTAAGTATGCACCAGTGTGATAGGTCAAGCTGGATTTCGGCAGTGATGAGCAGATTTAAAAGCAATCCATGTAGAATATTATTACCGCGAGATATTCCACACGAATTTAAGCAACACTTGATGAGCACTGTTCGGACATTCAAGCGAGATGACCACGGGAACCCTTCGAGCCACTATGTCGAGGTAGGTCCAGATCATTATTTGCATTGTCTGGTGTACAATGAAATTTCTCTCCATTTTTCACCTATGTTGACTGATACAAGAATAGGAAAAGTGCTGTGACAAAACAATGTAGCAAATGTAAAGTGGAGAAGTTGTTGAGTGAATTTTATAGAAAGAAATTGGGTGTAGCTAGTTGGTGTATAAAATGCGAAAAAGAAAGAAATCGAAAAGAAATCACCCCATTTCAGTAGAGAGAAAAACTTGTTGCAGGTGCCTAATAGAAAAATCCTCTAATGAATTTGGACGAGATAAATCTATCTTGGGTGGGTTGCGAACTTGTTGTAAAAATTGTGTTAAACTTGCCGGAGATAAATTAAATTATCAAGTTTCAGTCAAATGTAAAAAATGTTCAATGTGTGGTGTTGAAAAATCCTCTAATGAATTTATAAAAAATAAAAAGAGCCGTGATGGTTTAGCTTCATATTGTTGTCAGTGTGATGCTTTAAAATCTAAAAAATCTAAATATAAAATAAAATATGACATAACATTAGATGACTACAACCAAATGCTAAAAGAGCAAAAGGGCAGGTGTGCAATTTGTGGCACAAATGTTCCAGGTAATAAAAGATTAAAAGCATTTGCAGTCGATCATAGTCATCAAACTGGGCGGGTCAGAGCTTTACTTTGCGAGGGTTGTAATTGTGGATTAGGTTGTTTTCAAGACAATCCATACATTTTAGAAGCGGCTATTAATTATTTAAAACAACATAGGTTAAAATTAATCGCATGAGTGATAAAAGGCAAATAATTGATTCTCGTTTACCTAATTGGATGGCCACAGCCGAAGATTGGGAACGATGGCGGCTTACGTATAGTGGTGGGCAAGCATTTGTAGAAAAATATCTTGAAAAGTTTAGCACCAGAGAAGAAGATGCAGATTTTGTAATCCGTAAAAGAGTAACTCCCATTCCTGGATTTGCCAAAGCTGCAATCAATGATGTTCGCAATAGTATTTTTCAGAGAATGAAAGATATTATTCGGCACGGTGGAAGTGAAACGTATCAAAATGCAATGGCGGGATTGAATGGTGGTGTAGATCGTCGTGGGGCGACAATGAATTCCTTTTTGGGGATTAAAATTTTAACTGAGCTTCTTGTGATGGGAAAAGTTGGAATTTATGTTGACAGCCCTAAACTTTTGAATAAACCTACATTAAGTGACGCAAAAGGTATCCAACCTTATTTATATAGCTATCAGGTTGAAGATATTCTTTCATATTCGTATGTGAGTGAAGATTCTCCATCTGAATTTAAAGCATTATTACTTAGAGATTCTGTCATGGAGTACAATTACGCAACAATGCTCCCAACACAATTCGTTGAAAGATACAGACGACTTTGGTTGGAAGGAGGTTTTGTTTGGATTCAATATTATGACAAGGATAATCAAGAGACTGGTACGCCTGTAAAACTTGATTTGACAAGGATTCCTTTTGTGTTGTTGGACCTTGGTGATTCATTAATTAAGGATGTATGTCAACATCAAATTGCATTATTGAATTTAGCATCAAGTGATGTAGCATACGCTTTACTATCAAATTTCCCGTTTTATGTTAAACAAGTTGATCCAAGAACGCAAGGGCAACATTTAAAAACTAATGAGAATACTGGTACTGCAACTACTGGGGGACAAGGTGCAGCGGATAACGATATAAAAGTTGGAGTTACCCATGGACAATTATATGCTCCCGGTTTGAACCAACCTAATTTTATTAATCCTTCGTCAGAGCCATTAGAAGCCTCTATGAAGTTGCAAGAAAATTTGAAAAATGATATTCGTAGTTTGATAAATCTTGCGGTACAAACATTAGCGACACGCGGTTCGGCCGAATCAAAATCATTAGATAATCAAGGTTTAGAAGCAGGGCTGTCCTATATTGGTTTGATATTAGAAAATGCTGAAAGAAAAATTTCAGAATTTTGGGCAGCTTATGAAACAAAGATTAAATCAAAGCGCCAAATTCCTATAATTAAATATCCAGATCGTTACAGTTTAAAAACAGATGGTGATCGTATTGAGGAAGCGACGGAATTAGCCAGTCTGATGAATAAAGTTCCAGGCCCCACGGTGAAAAGAGAAATTGCGAAGTCTATGGTGGAAACATTATTAGGCGGTAAAATTTCAGTTGATATGGTTACTAAGATTAATAGCGAAATTGATGAAACTAAATATACTACATCTGATCCAGATACAATTTTACAGTCTGTAGAAGCGGGCTTGTGTAGTGAGAAAACAGGATCAATGGCGCTTGGCTTTGATGCAGATGAGTATAAAAAAGCTCGTAAAGATCATGCAAAGAGAATAGCTCGAATCCAGCAGGCGCAATCTGACGCTGGTGCAAGAGGTATAAATGATTTATCAGTTGATCCTGACGCTGCAAAAAATGAGAAAAATACTGATACTACTTTACAAGATACTACACATAAAAATCAACGTGGCAAGAGTAAATAATGGATATTAAGATAACGATACAGGGAGATATTAATGGACATTGATAGAGAAACGACCCCATCTGGTGAATTGAAAAATGGGCATACTGTTGTTGGTGCAACAACTTCCCCTCTTACCCCACTTAGTTTTAAAGGCTATCGTGGTGTTTTAGTTTATGCTCCCGGAAACGCTGATCCGACGCCTAATACGGCTCCTGTGTGGGTTGGTCGTGCGGCTGTTACGGCTGATTCGGAAGTAGGTACAGGTGGTATGCCCTTAGTGCCTGGCGCTAGTTTATTTATTCCAGTCGATGATCCTAGTAAATTATATGTTATTTCTACAGTAGCCGATCAAGACATTGCTTGGTTCTGTCTATAGGAGAATAGAATGAGACTTACACCCCCTGGTTATGGAGCAGTGATTGCTGAATACTTGCAGGCATCTAAGGCCAACAATCAAATTAATTTCAACACTGGTGATGATGTCATTTTCGATACGATTGACACATCTTTGGGTTCAAGCATTTCATTGAATACAGCAACGGGTGTGTTCACCTTAAAGGCAGGAAAAACTTATCGCTTGTCGGCTGGTATTCGCTTTGAATATAGCGCGGCTTCTCAGATTGGTTTTTCTTGGTACAGCATCACAGATAGTATTAACATATCTCAGTTGATTCGTATTGTAAATGCGTCCGAATCTGGGGAACATTCTTCACTCCCTGTTGTTCAAACTATTCTTACTACGATTGTAGATACTGAGGTATCAATACGTTGTACATGGGATGGTGACGGTGTTGAGGATGTCAATGCTGGTTACGTATGGGCGCTTATTGAAATAAAATAAAATGACTTATTATGGCACTTTACAAGATGCTGAAGCTTATTTTGAAGATCGTCTACATGCAGATGTTTGGGCTGATGCTGTAGTAACAGATCGACCTAAAGCATTAAAATGGGCAACAAGAATTATAGATGCTTTGAATTTTAAAGGTTATAAAGCAACAGTATATACATTATTACAAGCAACTCCTAATGCGACTACTGCTCAAGTTCGTGCGGCTGAAGCAAGTCAAGAATTGGAATTTCCTCGTGATGCTGATACTGAAGTCCCAGAAGCAATTAAACGCGCTTGCTATGAGATTGCTTACTCTTTATTAGATGATAGAGACCCTGAAATGGAACTTGAAACTCTTATGGTTACAAATTTAAAATACGGGTCTTTAGTTGGGACTACATTTGAAAGAAATATGAGTCCAGTTGAACACACAGTAAATGGTGTACCAAGTATGTCAGCTTGGACTGTATTGAAACCATTTTTGCGTGATAGTGATGAAATTAAGTTAAGTAGAGTATCTTAAAGACTGATTTTTATAGTCAACCCGGAACATGAAAATCAGGAAAAAATATCTGGGGACAAAGGTGCATGAAATGTTTAGAAAGTATTACTCGAACCCTGTGTTGGCTTGTTATGATGATCTTGATCCTGATCTTAACGCTAGTATTGCCGACTCTGATTCTAGTTCTGCCGGTGACGCCAATAGTGATCCTGGCGCTGGCTCTGGTGGCCCTAATAGTGATCCTGATCCTCAAAAGATGTTTGACCAAACGGCAGTAAATAGATATTTAGCTGACGATCGACGTAAGACAGAGGCAAAATATAAGAAACAACTTACTGCTGCGTTGAAAAAACAAGAGACTGAGTATAATAAATTGCTTGAGAATAAAAACCTGACTGAGCAAGATCGAGATTCTTTACGTGTATCGTTAGCCGAAGTTGAAGAACAATTGCATACAAAAGAAGAACGATTACTTAAAGAGAAAAAGGAGTTAGAAGCAAAACTTACTGGTCAAATAACTGAGACTGAAGAAAAGGCTAAAACGTGGGAAACGCGATATAAGGATTCGAGTATTAAACGAGAATTGCAGGAAGCGGCTGTGAAGCATGAGGCTTTTAATACTCATCAAATGGTGAGTGCTTTGAAACCATATACTAAATTGGTCGAAACTGATGATGAGTTTGAAGTAATGGTAGATTTGGACGATGTGATTGATGGTAAATCAGTTGTCACGACATTATCCCCAGATGATGCAATGAAACGTATGAAAGAACTTGATATGTATCAAAATCTTTTTAAGGCGAATGTTGTATCTGGTGTGGGAGGAAATTCAAATACCGATGGAGCATCGGGAGCGAAGTTGGACCCGCGTAATATGACGCAGGAACAATACCAAGAATATCGAAAAACTCTTGGGTTAGGTTTAGAAGTTTAACTTTTAGGAGTAGAAAAATGAGTAATTACAAATTGTATTTGTCTCAACCGAGACAAGCGTGTTATGTCAATAGTCTTGATGCGTATGTACCAGAAATTTGGGCACAAGAATCATTGGCTATTTTGAAGGAGCGGATGGTCGCGGCCCAATTGGTTCACCGTGATTTTAGTTCGGCGATTGCGAAGTTTGGAGATCGTGTCCATACTCGTAAGCCAGGTGAGTTTAAAATTTCACGTCGAACTGATGCGACTGTGGTTTCGTCACAGGATGCGTCAGCTACGGATGTTCCAGTTGATTTGAATCAGTGGTTCAATCAGACTTTTACTATCCGCCCAAGTGAGATGAGTCTGTCTTTCAAAGAGTTGGTGAAGATTTATCTTGAGCCTGCTATGCTAAGTGTGGCGCGTGGTATTGACCGTGCAGTTCTTGGCCGTGGGGCTGCTGCATTTTTGGCAGATTCCTCAAAACGGGCTGGTCGTTTACAGGAAATGACTTCCGCTAATATTTATGATTGGGTTGTTGATGTTGATAAGGTAATGAATGAAAGCAAGGTCGATGCTGAAGGCCGCTCATTAATTATCTCACCTTCATGTAAGGCTCAAATGTTAAAGAGTGATAAGTTTGTGAAAGCTAATGAGCGTGGTGATGGTGGTTCGTCTATGCGGACTGGTATCATTGGGCACATGCTTGGTTTTGATACTTATATGGCTCAAAACGTAAATAATGTGCAAGTTGGTGCTGATGTTGAGAATTTGGCAACGGCTGCGGCTTATGCTGCTGAGTACGCTGGGGCTATCAATATCACCATTACTGGTGTTGTTGGTGAGTATCTAGTTCTTGCCGGTAATGGACAACCAACCTATATGACTGATGCTTCGACTGGTGCTGTAGTTCTTAATGAAGCATTGAAGTATGCTGTTGAGAGTGGTGCTGTTGTGAAGCATTATGAAAAGTGCGCAGTTGCGACTACTCGCGCGGCTGGTTATAGTGAGGAAATTTCAGTAAAGACTCATGCGTCTGGCAAGGGTCCACAAGTGGGTCAGTTGCTTTCTTTCTGTGATGCTTCAACTGGTGCTAATCGCCATACCTATACTGTTATTGAAGCAACGGAAGGGACTACAACTAGTGAAGTTGTATTGGATCGTCCATTAGACACTACGATTACTGCTGATTCAACAGTTGTTTGTCCTGGTCCGTATGGTTCGATCAATCTTGGTCTGCACAGGAATGCTTTGGCTCTTGTAACTCGCCCATTGGCTCCGGTCAGTGGTGCTGGCATGATGACTGCGGTTGCTGAGGCTTATGGTCTTGGTATTCGTGTATCAATGCAAGATCAGATTAATGTTGGTCGAGTGGTCGCTGTTGATCTCTTGGCTGGTGTGGCTGTTCTTGACAGTGCATTATGTGTACCATTGCTTGGCTAAATTGTTTTAATTCCATCTATCCGGGTTTCCCGGATAGATGGGATATTTTTAAAATTACAATAAAGAAATCATAATGAGCATAGGTGATAGTTTACTTATTTTACGGGTGTGGGGACCAATTATTGGACCTGTTTTAGCAATTTTAATTTTTACATTTTGGAAAGACTGGAAGCGTGAGATGAAATTACAAGGTCGAATTGAAGCGCTAGAAAAAGATTACAAGGAAGTGCTTTTTCCGCTCGTACAACAATGTTCTGTAATTATCGCACAAAATACAGTCGTAATGCGACGATTAGAAAAAGTATTAGAAAAAGCAGGCTCGATTGAAGTTCAAGATGAAAAGGATTTAATTGCCAGACTTTTAAAGGATGCTGCGGCACACCGACAAGATGCTGAATAGAATGGCTCCACTTGCTGTCTATGTTTTAAAACGCCAGTACGGCGGACCTATTGATATTTATAAATTAGTATCGTCTGAGACAGACGTAAGAACTGGTGAAAAAGTTGTTTCTGTAACGGTTTATCATGTTAAACGAGCAATAATTTTACCGGCCGGATATTCACGAACTAAATTATCAACGGGTGTTATTGGAGGGTTTCCAGGTGGACTAAGAGATTCAAATGCTAGAGATTTTATTGTTGATCGAAAGGATGCAGCAATTGAATTTTTAACAGCAGATGATTGGATTGTGTATAAACAGCGTAAATATCAAATTGCAAAAGTTGGAGCTTGCGAATTTGATAGTTCATGGTTGATAGCATCAAAGGAATTGGTTGGTGAAGTGCCACAGCAAGAAATTAGTAAGAAAGTAGATAATATAGTTTTCTTGGAGGACAGCAATGATTAAAGCTGATTGGCCGAGATATGTTTTTGCTTCCTTAGCTGATTATTTTAAAGATATAGCTGAAAGTTATAGTTTACCAGTATTGGTTGAGCATTTAGGTGAACGTGATGACGCACTAATGCGAGCATCTGATCGAGCAGAGATACGGATTACAGGCCCGTATGAACGAGAATTAAGTAAAGATTTTTACCAACTTTTTGTTGATGTAAGTATTCTTTTAGTAAGCCGTTACGGCGGGAAATCAAAAAATCCTTATGATATTATGAGATATGCAGGGGGTTTTGCTGAAGCAATGTTTGCTGCTATCCCAGTTTGGAATTTTGGTAATCAGGCGGGTGATTATGCTGAAGGAGAACTAGATACACAAATACATTTAGGATGTTTATCATTACAACAAGGAAAATCAGTGCAAATACTTCATCATGGACAAGTTGATGCAGTTGAAAAAATTAAAATGTCCGAAGTAAATGCGAAATTTATAATGGAGTTGTACGATGTATAGTACCGTTAAACGGGAATTAACCGAGACAATCGGGTTGAAAAGAAACTTAACCTTTGACTGGAGATAAATGAGATGAATAGAATTCAAATTAGGGAGTGTACAGTTTTGCTGAAAGATGGTCTTTCTGGTAGCGCTGTTTCTGCAAAAAAGACAAATGAAATTCAGACAATTACTATAACGGCTGTGACTGGTGGAACTTTCACAGTGACTTACGATAGTGTGGAAACTGGAAATTTGCCATGGGATTTAACGCCCGCACAATTGCAATCAGCTTTGGAAGGTTTGACTTCAATTGGCGAAGGAAATATGAGTGTTACTGGTGTAGCAGGTACTTCTCATGTGTGTACATTTATTGGCACTCTAGGTGAAACCAGCTTAGCGTTGATGGTTATTGATGATACTCTCGTTACTGGTGGTGGCGGTGAAGAAGTCACGATTGCCGAGACACTAGATGGTGGCACTGGAACTGCGCCCGCAGAGACAGATACAACTTTGACAGTTGAAACAGTTGTATTAAATACTACCGATACTGATTTAGTTCCAGTTGGTGCGAGATTTACAATTGCTGGGGAAACAGTAGCGACAACGGTACATGTTGTTACGGCTCGTGATCCTAGTGATGTAGGCCCAACCACTGAAGTTACTTTTAGTCCTGCTTTAGGGGCTGGTTCATATGGAACTGGTGCAGCCCTTACATTTGCGCCGCAGCAAATTGAAATTACAATTGGTGATGGTGACGTAAAATATACTGAGGCTGATGAGTATTTATATGATTTAGATCGTGGGCTGTTGGATACAGTGCGTAAAGGTGATGACCAACCGATGGAAGTTTCTCTTGATGCTGTGTTCGATCAGATTAAGTCTGGTACAGGGGAAGTAGTTACTCCCGTTGAAGCATTGAAGGGGACAGGGAATGCGTCAGAATGGGTAAGTTCTTCAGGCGATGCCTGCGAACCGTATGCCGTTGATATGGTTTTACAGAATGTGCGGACTTGTTCAGATGGTTCAGCAACTTATGTGTTCCCGGATTTCCGCAGTGAAAAACGTGATTTTAGCGTCAAGGATGCGACAATTTCGATTTCTGGCAAGTGTAATGTTACTGAGCCAGAAATTACTCGTGATTAAGGTTCTGATAGCACCCGGTAATTGGGCCGGGTGCTATCGCATTTAGCAAGGGAGAATAACTATGCGTATTGGTGGAATTGATCCTAAGACATTGCCGTGTGAAGAAGTTTTAGTTTTACCGAGGGGCGATGAGCGAATCGTTTTTCGTGCAACTGGTATTCGTGATATGGAGGAATTTGATAAGCTCTGTTCAGAACCAAAACCCCCAAAGAAGTTGACTAAAGATGGTGAGGTAGCTGATACCGACGATAAAGGGTATAAAGCTACATTGGAAAGCTACTACCGGCGAAGAACGGCTTATGTTGTAGTGCAGTCTCTTCAGCCGAGTCAGATTGAGTGGGATACAGTAAAACTTGAGAATCCTGCAACATGGTTAAATTGGGAAACTGACTTAAAGGATGCGGGTTTGTCCACGATTGAATGTGGTCGTGTTATGCGATTGGTCGAAGAGGCTAATTGCTTGAACGAAGAGAAACTAAAAAAAGCTCGACAGCTTTTTTTACAAGGGACTCTAGCAAAGTCGGCAGAATAATTTTTCCAGACTTTCGCACGGGATTATATGCCGTTTGGCGCGCTTGCGAGAGGCTTGGGATTAGACCTCCTGGGGTTCCTGAGAAATGGGAAAGTTGTGGCGTGGTTAATCAAGCGATTATTTTAGCTTATGACCAAGTTGCCAGCCACGATGAAGATGAACGTGCGAAAGCACTGGCAGGAGTAAAATCATAGTGCATTTATCGGTAAATTTAAAAGCTCTGAAAGTAAATCTTGCTAAGTATAAAAGTGCTCTGCATGAAAGACTGTCTGAAGCATTAGCAGAGTCATGTAGGGTGTGGCTTACAACTGTTGTAAAGGAATCTACATCAGTAGGGTTGCCGATTTGGAGCGGGGCGTCAATTGCTACCTTTTCTCCATTGGCAAGTCATATAGCTTATGCTTTGGCTTTGTCTCCTGTTGCTGACGCACCAAATCGGATAGCGTTGGGAGTGGGGCACGGGACTGGGTTATTTGAACCAGGTACAAAGAAACGAGGATTATACACTTTTACTTATCAAACAACTTTACCACATTTATTAATTAACGAGTATAATGACGCAACTCAATGGGGTTTTAATTTAAAACATCCTGGTCCGTATGGCTTTCAAATAAAGGCTGAAGAAGCGTTTAAAAAATTTGCAAGAGATGTAACCCTGCCTGGATGGGGTTCAATTCTGGATATAACAACGATAGTAGTGAATTGATATGGCGGATGAAATTCAGCAACAATTAGGGTTTAATGCAGGTAATACATTTGCCACATTAGCCAATCTTGAAGCATCTTTCAATAGATTTGCCGCATCGTTGAATACTGTAGCTGCTGGTACAAAACGATTTAATGCTGCTGCTGGCACTACAGGCAAGGCCATGTCTCGACTTGGCAATCAATCTAAGTCCTTGCTTGTTAGTTGGGAAACTCTTTCTCGCGTTATTCAAACGCAAGTGCTAATTCGATCTTTGAACATGGTTAGAAATGCGTTTCAACAAGCATATAATTCGCAGCTAGAGTATACAAAATTAATTAGTGAAATTAAGGCAATTGAACCGGCGCGTAATTATGCTGAGATAGCAGCTAATGTTCGTGAATTGTCTGATGCTTTTAATCAACCCCTTGCTGTGGTGGCGGAAGCTCAGTATGAAACTCTTTCTGACCAGTTTACTTCTGCTGCCGAGCAAGCTGATATTCTTTCGGCTGCAAATACACTAGCTAAGACTACTGAAGATGATTTAGTTGGTTCGACTCAACTTTTAACTGGGGCATTAAATGCCTATGGCGAATCATCTGAAATGGCAGGTGTACGTTCTGCTCAGTTTTTTGAGTCTATCAATTTAGGACGTTTTCGAGCTACTGAATTGGGAACTGCTTTATCTCGTGTCCAATCTATCGGGGCTGAGCTTGGTATTAGCATGGAGGAATTACAAGCGGGTCTTATTGCAATTACCATTGGCGGTGTAAAAGCTCGTGAGGCCAGCACTCAACTAAGAGGTATTTTTAATGCGCTTCTTAAACCGTCTGAAGCAATGAAAAAAGCATTGAGAGAGATTGGTGTTGAGTCTGGGCCAGCCGCAGTTAGAACATTTGGCTTTCACGGCGCATTGAAAAAATTAAAAGGAACAACTGATGGTACATCTACTGCGATTGCTCAGTTGATTCCAAGAGTTCGTGCCGTGGCTGGTGCTTTCCGGCTATTGGGAGAAGGCGCAACTCCCTTTGCTGAAGCACAAGAGAAATTAGAACAATTAGATGTATTAGGTCATCAAGCTAAAGCACTTGAAGCTATGGGTACGGAAGCCGCGAAGTTGACTAAAGAGTTGAATAAACTCCGTAACTTTTTTACTGTTGAACTTGGTGCTGATGTTGTATCAAATTTAAATGCTCTTATTGATCTTTTAGGGGGTGGTAAAGGACTTGTTGGTATTTTAAGAATGGTCACTTCTGAAGGGCCGAAAGCTGTTATTGTTATCGGATTGATGACACTTGCAATGCAGAAATTTGGTGTTGCAATTGACTGGGCTGCATGGGGGGCTGGATTTAATCTTGGGATTAGAAAATTAAATACATTCCGGGCTGCATTTGCATTGTTTATGACTTGGGAAATTGGTCGCTTGCTCGGCGCTAAAATTGGTGATATGATTGACAAATCAATTACTGAACCATTTGAGAGAGAGCGTGAAGCACTAGAACAATCTGTTAAATTAAATGAAATGCATACCGCGACTGCTATACGAATAAAAGACCATGAGAACACAGAAATATCAAGGAAAATAAGGCAACATGTCATATCGGTAAGTGCAAGTTATCGTGAAGATTTAGCTAATTTTCAAAGTTCAATGAAATTTATGGAGTCTGCGGCGGGTAGAGCATTTGATAATATTCTTCAAAGATATAAACGTCTTTCTGATAGGCTTGGAACTCTCAGTAGTCAGATGGGGAAAAAATCACGAGAGAGTTTTAATACAGCGTTTGATATCAGACAAGGTATTAAATTTAACAAAATGCTTTTTGAGATTCAACAGTGGTCTCCTGAACGTCAATTTAGTGAGTTTGCATCTGCATTGAGCGAGGCTACAAGAAAGGCTGCTGCTTTACAAAGAATAGCACTAGATGAGACTCAACAAAAGTCGGCCGCTGCGGCTTGGAGTCGTGTTGATGCCCTCAAACAAATGGTTCAAACTAGCGCTAAGGGTCGTTGGGAAGAACGAGAAGCGATGTCAGACATCGCTCACTCAGATGAGAGACGTGCTGATAGCTATGAACATTTAGGAAAACTTCAACAACGAGCTAGTGTTGAACTTGAAAAGCGAAATAGAATATCAGAAGAACACTATAGTAAACTTGTTCGCGGCGCCGATATGTTAAAGAAAAAGCTTGAACATTTTACTGAAGATGAGGCTGGAATAACCGTTCTGAAAAAGCCCGAAGATGCTTTAAAGGATTTGGCTGAATTTAAAAATGGGTTTGAAAAGTGGAAAGCCTATCTTGAAAGAAATGCCGTTGGGGACTTTAAGGTAAAATTATTGGGCGATGCAAAAGCACTTGAGGATATGCGACAAGAGGCCGAACGGATGTTGGCTAGTATCTATCTTAAAGATTTGCAAATCCTTCCTGAAACAATCGCTGGGATGTGGGATGCTCTTCAAGCAAGTGCGGATCAAGTGAGGCTTAAAGTAAAAGTTATTGCTGAGATTGAAGCCCTTACTGGCAAAAATATTGTGTCAGACGGTCTTGATGATATGATGAAGGATTTTGATAAGCGTGTAAGTGAATCTATGGCTAAAGGGATGAATAGTGCTAAAGTTAATACAAATATTGAAAAATTCCAGAAAAGTTTAACTAATGCTTTTGAATCTGCCACTAAACGGGTTGCACCATTAAAAGCTCCGCCTACTTTGTTTGCCAATTTGGACAATGTAAATCAAGCAAGAGCAAATATAAGCGCCTTTATTGAACTTTTGAATCAAACAGCTAAAAGTTCCGAAATATCAAGCGCGGCCCTGCGCGAAGTAGGTCAAGCCGCTTTAGCACTTGATTTGGAAGGAGCTTTTCCATCTTTAATGGGTAAACTACCTCGTGGGATGATGACAGAAGAATTAATTCAAATGCTGAACGCCCTTAGAAATATTAAAGCAGAACAAGATAAATTAAGAGAAATTGGCCCTGTGGATCAACAATTACAACAAAAAATTCAAAGTATCCAACAGCAAAGCAATATGCAGGATCAATTAAATAGTAAAGTGATGCAAGAGAAAGCAGCTATAGATTCAGCAAAAGTTGGCATTGATAATCAGATTTCAGCGATTAATAGGGCAATTGCCGACGCAAATTCTTTAGCATCAAGCTGGCATGGTGTAGCTTCAGCAATTGCCTCTGCTGCCGCAGCAGCCGCTCAAGTACCTTCTGGTGGAGTTGTGACGGCCGCTTTTGGCGGCGTAACTCATTTTGATAGGGGTGGTTTTGCAAGAGGCATAGATACAGTTCCAGCTATGTTGAGTAAGGGTGAGTTTGTTATGAATTCTAAAGCAGCTCAACAATGGAATTCTCAGCTTGTAGCTATGAATTCTGGGGGTAAACCGAATTTTAAATCGGAAGGTGGTTCGACAACTAATGCTGGGATTATTGGAGATGTATCGGTTAATGTGTCGGGTGGCGCAAACAAACAAACCGGGCGAGATATTGTTACTGCTATAAATCGTGAGATACGTAGAGGCACAAGTCGATTACGATAGTAATTGAAGAAAGTTTAGTTAGGAGTTAAAAATGAGAAGTGAATGTAAATTACGTGGTAAGTTTCATGTTGAACACATTAGAAATGGAAAAATTATTGGTAAATATGATTTTCCCAACGCCATTGTTGATGAAGGATTAAATCATATATTAGATACTGAATTCCATGAAGGAACACCAGTTACTACATGGTATATTGGTTTAGTTGATGATTCCGGGTGGACGGCATTTCCTGATACCGATGTGATGAGTTCTCATGCTACGTGGGTAGAATCTCAAGCCTATGATGAAGCGACTCGCGGGGAATGGACTGAGGGGGTTGCTGCTGCTCGAAGCATTACTAATGCAGTTACAGTTGATTTTACAATTGATGCTACTGTGACAATTAAAGGTATTTTCATTACAAGTTCTTCAACTAAGGGTGGTACTTCGGGTGTCCTTTGGGCCACTGGTGCTTTTGGTTCGACTGTACCTCTTAATGATAATGATGTTTTGAAGGTCACATACACTGTATCTGGGTGATCTCCCTTGCCAACCGCTCTGGCAGTATGGATGCTGTCAGGGCGTTTATATAAAGGATGAAATTATGCTACTTTGGTTGGACTCTTTTGATAATTTTGGTACATCTACTGGTAGCGCACCTTCTCCGGCGGGCGTTATTGAGCGCAAATATTCAGGCATTGTCTATTTTGAAAGTATTATGGATATTGAAACTGGAAGGTTGGGTGGATATTGTTTAAATCTTCCTTGGAATTCTATTAATTATCCTCGTTGCCAGCCTTTAGCTTTAACCACAAATAGTACATTGATAATTGGGTTAGCTGTAAAAGTTTTAACTCCTGGTGTTGCCGATCGTTTTTTAAATTTTGCTCATAGTACGAATCGGGGTGTTAATTTACGATATATTACAGGTGAATTAGCAATTTACGATAGAAGTGGGGCACAACTTGAAATTACATCTGGTTTAGGTTGGACATCCGGCACATGGAAATATGTCGAGTGTAAGATTGTGTGTGATGTATCTGGTAGTTACACTGTTAAAGTTGACGGGGTTATAAAGTTAAGTGGTTCTGCTGTTGATACTAGACCCGCAGTTGGTCAAGATTATAACAGTTCATTTCAATTGCAGGCTTCACAAGCCTCTGCTGGTAATGTTCATATTGATGATTTATATTGTTGCGATGGTTCTGGAACTGCTAATAATGATTTTCTTGGTAATGTAAGAGTAGAAGCCATTAGGCCGGATGCTGCTGGTGATTCAACACAGTTGACTCCTAGTGCAGGTAATAACTATGAATGTGTAGATGAAGAAGTTTGTGATGATGATACGACGTATGTTGAATCAGTTACAATTGGGCAGAAAGATTTATATGGAACTGATGCTGCTATTAGTGAGACAATATTTGGTGTGCAGGCAAATACTGATTGTCGAGAGACTGATGCGTCTAGTTTTGATATAAAAACTTTATGTAAGTCTGGTGGAAATGAAAGTGCAGATGTGGGACAAGCGATTGGTGGTACTGACTACGTTACGAAAACTAGAATTTTGGAAACTGACCCAGCCGATAGTAATCCTTGGACTGCTAGTGGTATAAATGCGGCACAATTTGGCCTTGAGGTAGCTTAATGCTTCGAGCTTCAAGACAATATATTGATGTAGCAATTCGTATTCCCGCAATAATAGAGGAATCACATGAAAGTGTTCTTGTATTAACAAGTGAAAGTCAAACGGCTGTAGACCCGGCGGCTTTAAATGTTCTTAATTTATCTCAAGAAATTATACCTCAACTTGAAATTGGCGGTTCTGTTGAAAATCTTTTGAGTTTTCAACAGGTAATTAATATTCAAGTACATTTGTCACTTGAAGATACATTAACATTAAGCGGAGAAGTTGAAGGATATAGGACAAGAGTTTGTTCAAATGATCTTAGTTTAGCACAAGAAATATTATCTCAAGCTGAATTTACACGAGCAATTGAATCTACACTTGATTTGCAACAAACAATTGTTGATACGTGTGTTCGTGTAGCATCAGTTGAACATGATCTTGGACTTACAGGGTCAGCATCAGGTATATATCCATATAAAGAATCAGTTGAACATGATTTAGGGCTTACAGGATTATTAGAAGGTAGTTACCCGTATAACGTATGGGTTGAGCACGATCTTGGATTAGATAGTGATTTAAGTCGTACTCTGCTTGAATCAGCTAGTAATGTATTAGATTTAACTACTTCAGTTATTCGTGTAATTACTGTAGAAGTCAGCCATGATTTAGATTTATCGGACGAAGGATTAAAACGAGATATAAGTGAAAGTGAACTTGCTCTTACTCAAATTGTAGCGTGGGGTTATGGTGGTTCAGTTTCAGATGCAATTGAATTAGTTCAAACGATTGATGCAAAGCTGATACTGATAAGAGCGCAGAGTCATGTATTGGCTATACAACAATCAGTTGCGTATTATATTGCTAATCGTCGAGTAGATTGTCAATATAGCCCATTTATTGATGATGGTTCGCCAGTTTCACCCACACTGAATGAACCAATGGAAGGTATTGAAGCACCATTCCAATTAGTTTATCCGGCTGAAGGTGAAGTAACTGATTCAGTAACTTTGAGGGCACCTAATCTTGGGAATAAAGATAGGCTTGCTTTTAATCGAATATTAAGGGAAACTCGTGGTGGAACATTAATTGTTTTTGCTGATCCAATATGGCCTAAGATTCAAACTCACGTTTTGAGTTTTTCCGCTTTGCGAAGAACTGAGGCACAAGATTTATTAGACTTTGTAGAAGATTATCTCGGCCAAGAAATTGGTATGATTGATTGGGAGCAACGATATTGGCGCGGGATTATTAGTGTTCCAGATGAGCCGATTGTTGAAGATAGTTTTAATTCGTATACTGTTAGTTTTCAATTTGAGGGTGAGTTAGATGAAACATGGACGCCCCAGGTTATTCCGTGGTTGCCGAGTACACCATTACAACGAGTAAGACCTGATTATGATTATGTGAATCCTTTGGAACCAGAACCAGACCCAGACGTGGAAACAAGTTATGCGGCTGAAGCAGATGAATCAATTTTAGTTGGGCAACCAGTTTATATAAAAGCAACTGGACATGCAGCATTAGCTATAGCGGATACGGCGATACCAGCAGGAGCGATTGGATTTGCAATAACTGCTGCTGAACCAACTTTTACTGTTCGGTATATTACCGAAGGAAAGATTACATTAACGGATTGGACAACTATCATTGGGTCGTCAGCACTTACGCCAGGAAAAGTTTATTATTTAGATGCAACTACCGCAGGACGTATTACTGCTGTTGCACCTTTAGTATTGAGTCAATATGTTGTTCGTGTAGGTAGGGCTGCATCATTTCAAACATTCGATATTGAGGTTGATTCATCTATATATCTATAGAAAATTACAAAGTAAATTATGGCAGCTAAGAAACCACTTATAATTGATGCGGGAACTGTTCAGCAACTCCAAGTTGCTGATTGGATTGATTTGGCGGATACAAATCTTACTGTCACGTCCCCTATTATGCTAACAGGTAGCGATATAGGTTTAGACGAGACTGCTGTAGACCATGATAACTTACTTAATTTTGTTGCCACCAAACATTTTGATACGACTTCATTAAGCACAGGCTCGGTCGTAATTTCAAACGGAACAACATTCGTAGAAGATAATATTGGTTTATTTTTCAATACTGCAAGCAATAGATTGGGTATTGGATCATCATCACCACAAAAAAACCTACATATAGAATCATTAACTCCTACTATAAGAATATCTGATTCAAATGCATCAACAGACCAAGAGGTAACAGGGCTAATAGAATTTTATCGTGGAAATACAACTAATAGGGTTG
>SDBU01000161.1_pt1 | contig 94242 bp, 168 predicted proteins | sample 2277071 | NCBI WGS metagenome assembly SDBU01 (sample SAMN10397929, study PRJNA504765) | marine sediment metagenome | isolation source: marine sediment core GS08_GC12, 126 cmbsf | place: Arctic Ocean: Gakkel Ridge, Loki's castle | collected 2008
CAGGAGCCGCGTCTACTTCATCAAGATATAATCCATCTTTGATGACTGATAGACAGTAATCAGAATTTTTCAACTGAATTGCTGTTTCGCCCATAGCAAATGGACCTGCTCCAGAGCCAAAAAGCTCTACCATAACATCGCGAGTAAACCACCGTTTGGCAGAACCAGTGGCAGTATACTCTTCAGTTGAATCTCCATCAACAGTATAGTTAAAGGTGAAGCTCTGAATTCTGCATCTACGTAGATGCATAGCTTTCACATAGTCAGCTACAGTTTCGTTTTTAACATATCCAACGATATCAATTTCTGCTAAAGCATTATCACCAGTCGTAATATTTAACCCTGCTCCTGGAAAGGCATTTTCATCTTGTCCTGTAAGAACAGAGATAACTTTAATGCCAACATCCATAGCTTGGAAGGTAATAGATACGTTTGGACTATCCCTTGAAGTACCTGCGTGAGTGGGATTACCCAACTCATCAATAGTATTCGTGGGCATATCAGCGTTAGCTGTAAACCGTTGAATTCTAGAAGCGGCAAAGCTCGAAACTGGTCCGACAATCTTTATCTGGACATGTTTAGAGTGTACTGATAATCTCTTAGCCATCTAGTTTTTTCCTCCTAAGTTGATATAGGATTATATTTCGCTATGAACGAAATACGAGTCCTCCAATAAAGTTTTTCTACGAGTTGTGGAAATACATATATCTTTTTTGATTCAATATCAAGTACTTCCAACGTTCCAATTCGTGTCGGACTTATACTGGGTGGAAATCCCTCATCGTAATCATAAACGGGAATTCCATCTTCTAGTTCGTCTAATATTAAGTAAGTAAATTCCCCTTGTTGATCTTTGTTTTCCGCAAAAACATCAATAGCCCAAAGTCTATTTCTCAGACCAACTCGGTTGCCTAACTCATGCGGTATCACGCCAATATTTCTACTTTCTACAGCGATAGTTGGCAGTGACATATCTTCTAATGGATATGCATCAACTACATTAACAAAACTGTAGGGGTCGAAAATCCTTTCCGTAAAATAATATACGCTTAATTCTCGCTTTGTCATTAAGTGCATTATCTTTGAGTTATCCCTAATTCCTGTCTCACAGGAGTTACTGCAAGTCTAAATCCTTCTATCTTATCTATCTCTTGTCCAGGAACATAAGTACCTGGATTTCTAAAAAATTCCACAATTTCACTACTAACTGCATTTAGAATTTCTTCTGCTTGTTTTATTAATTCTTCTCGATAAATCACATTTCCCTCTGCTACGGTTTTAGCTACAAAACTAGTTCCTCCGTAATTTGGATAATGAGATGCATCTACTCCATTTTCTAACCATGTCCAGAAGGGTGCATTTTTTGTATGTTCTAATCTAGCTTGTACGGCTTTTTTATAAGCTTTATCACCATAAGCTCCGTAATCAAACCCCGTTGATGCAGGGAAATTTCTCGAAACACCGCCCCCCTCTCTAGCTGGTTTATAAACTCTTTCTGTCCAAAATTCTAAAGCCTTTTCTGGAGTAAGAGCGAACTCACTATATTCTGCTTTAGCGGCTATTAAGACCCTCTCCCAATCATACCTGTCTCCAGCTATAGATGGAGCATATATAACTACCCCTCTTCCTCTAAAGCCTATCATACCTTCTCTTGAGAATACTTCTAATAATCTTTGACTCAATTCTGGATATTGAAATTCTTCTGTTTGTTCTATAGCATTCTGCAAATTTTCTAGTAAAATATTATGTATTTCGGATTTAATTTCCTCTCCAGCTAATTCAAATATTTTGTCTACGTCAATTTCATTAACTTTTCTAGATATTTTTCTAAGACTAACCTCAAATTTTGAGAAGAAACTTGTGTCCATTAAGTTAAGCCTTCAATATTTCCAAAAATTTCTATCAAGATCGCTCTTGTAAAATCATTCATTCCGTCTAAGACTATTTTTCTTGCCTCTTGAAACTCTTTAGAATCGTGTGGAAGAATTTCTTCTAATCTAGCTAACATTGTAGCTATATATCTTCCATTCTTTTTACTGACGAATTTAATAACATCAAACATATTAATTCCATCAATGACTATTTTTCCTGACATGTCTCCTATACCCATCTTGACCTCCTTTACTCCTCTTGTTCCTCCAGAGTAATTAAAATTCTATCTATATCAGGAGTACCTCTAAGTATTACAGCCTCTCTTAATAATTCTTTTCCATCAACTATAAAATTAGTAGCATCATTCACTAAATCTAATATAACCGATGAATATTTAATCTGTATAAGGCAATCTCCCTCAACTATATTTCCTCCAGTTACCCAAACGGGAGTATCAGAAGGCTTCCACGTGACATGTGCGTTTACTGCCCAACCAGAAGTAGTATTTAGCCAATAATCTCCATGACAAGTGTCACAAAATTGATCTGTCGATAGATTTGTTACTGGATTTAAATCACATCCTGGTTCTGTACAGGCAGTTCCTGAAACAGTCACGTTGATAGTTATGTCTCTTCCAATAGCATCACGAATGGCATCTATTACTTCAGTTGTATTCGTGGGCCAAGTTATAATAACTGGCATTTATTCCTCTAGTACTTCAGTAAACAATTCATCCCACTGTTTTCCGACAGCTTTCCAAGTATATTTTTCCTGCTTAACAAATTTGTATGCTTTTTCTGACATCTCTTTTAGATACTTCGGGTCTTCATATAATTTTTCCAAAGCATCTGCTAAATCATCGGGCGAAACAAATTGTCCTTCAGTTAAAATCTTTTCATTTGTAAGAGAGAAGTGTATATCAAGCATTTCAGCATTTCCAGGCCATATTTCAGCACAGGCTGAATGATTGGGAACAACTTGAGCCGCTTTTGTGGCCGCGTGTTCAAAACTTGTTAATCCCCATCCCTCTCCAGTAGATGTATTGATTCCAACATCACAGGCGTTATATACATGATTCATTCTTTCGTCAGAAACACCTGGAATTACATTTACAGTACTAGTTAGAATTAATCTATCATCAACTCCATATCTTTTAGCTAGTTGAAGGATATTCCATCCTGCATCTTCAACTCCCATGTGAAGATAGAGTTTTACATTCTTAGGTTTGTTCTTAGCGAATTTGGCAAACCCTTTAATAGTTATATCAATTCGCTTCCTCGGCTGATTCCTATTAGAATTTAGAACAATAAATGAATCTTCCGTAAAGTCTTCTCTAGAAGGATAAAGTTCTCTTTTAGCCCTTTGTCTTCCCGTCTCTATAACTAACTTATTTGGTCCTTCAACACCTTTCCAAGGATAAAAAGTAGATGTATCTATCCCATGAGGAATTACACAAAGTGCCGGAATTTCTCTATCTAATAGAATTTGACCTTCATCATCTATCACCATAGCATTTAAAGCTTGTTTAACTGCTTTAGCTCCAAATTCTGTGTAAACTACTAATCTAGAAATTCCATCTAGCCCTTTGAGCCAATCATCTATAACTGGTTCAGCATCAATTGGCGTATAACAAATGATAGGGATTGAATCTTTTACTTTATCTAATTCATTGTGCATATAAAAATCATGAATCCACAAATCATTTAGAACAAAAATTAATTTTGGTTTTACCTTGTCTATAAGTTCAGGAATTCTTTTTATTCCATATACATCTCCACCTAATGCCGCTGGATATATAGACCAATTTTCTTTGTGCGGATCGCCTCGATAGTTAACTGCTAGATGATGTATATCATATTTATTACGAGGTAAATTCCGCATAATTCCATGTATTACTCTTGCAAATCCAGTAGTAGCTACTCCGTCACCAATGACTAGAATAGGAATCCTAGCCTTTTTCCTTCTCCTGCCCATCATAATCCTCCTTATATACTTTCCGTTTTTAATCGTGTTCATAGACGTTACCCAAATATCCTGGGAGATGACCCTTCTTCGGTTGGGCTAATCTCGCGGCTCTTGTAGGTAACATAGTTTCAAGTAATTCAATATCTCTACTCAATGATGCATCTTTAGCTCTAGATGATTCAAGATTAGAATATTGTATTTCAGAATCTCTCCAAGCTCCAAAATTCCAAGACGAACTTTCTAGTGACCCCTCTTTGATAACAATAGATGCTTGTATAACAATGGGCCAAACGTCACCTCTCTGGATAAGTGGGGGAGATGAAAAGAGATATGTATGATTCACATTTCGTGCTACTTGATTTGTCTCACTAACCGTATACCTGTAATTCCATCTAGGCATTAGAAGCTCTACAGCTACTAAAAGTGCTGTTTCTAACCACTCATTTAAATACCTATATGGAGCCGTGAAATCTCCTATATGTAAACGTAACCTTTCAATAAGATAGCTTACGTTTGTTCCTGTGATTGTCACTATTAATCTCCAGGTGTATCAGGAGTTACATCCCCAAACTCTAATTCTGCTGATCTACCTCTAATATAATTTAGAATCTTCTCAGACTTTTCTAGCTCTTCTGCTATAGCAAGTGTCCTATAAACAGGAGCGACTTCAGTGAATTTGTTCAGTAAAGCTTTCAGAGCCAAAAATGGCTTATTGAGAGCTTCACGAATCTTATCATCTGAAATCACGTTAGGAGATGGTTGCTCTAGTACAACTTCTACACTAAATTCTTCAACTGTTCCCGAATTGAAATGATTTTTGTTGAAACGTATGAAAAACTGGTCTTGCTGTACATCCCAGATATCAACAGTTAACGTATCCAAATCACTCGCTTTGTTCGGATTGCCTTCTAAAATAATCTCTTCTGGTTTTCCCGAAAAGGGATTAAGTACGACGACACAGACCTTTCCCAAAATAGTCTTTCTGTATCGTTTTAAAGGCTTCCCATCCTGCATAGCCGCAAATTGTTGCGGGCTAAATGGCGTTACTCTTCCACCACCAGACATAATATCCTCCTACCCTTTATTTTTTGTAGGGAGAGGTGGTATTTTAGCCACCCCTCCCCTCATTATTCTAGCTTTTAGCTAATTCCACCTATCACATGAATTCCACGAACATTGTCGATAATCATACCAAATTGCTGATAGATTTCGAGGAACCATTGTGGAGGAGTCGGATTCATATCTACCCACTGCTTCGACAAAACGTCGCCGTAGTTGATAAACTCACCAACTTTCTCACCAATGACAAGAACCTTGTCAACTGGTATCAATGCATTCCAATCTTCGATATTATCATAGATTTGCTCAAGAGCTAGTACGGGAACACCGTAATATTTCCCAAGCCATCCATTCTCAAAGATTCTCATGATTAGCTCTTCGGTATATCCAACGTTAGTTCCGTCGGTCCAAAAAGCACCAAATTTAGTAATAGGAGTTACAGCGGCACGTGCCCCAACAATTAACTTCGCTCCAGGAGTCGTTAAATTAATACCGTTGATTGCATCCTCCAATGCGGCCGCGGAGAGTGTTCCCCCCATAGCCGTATAGTTATCTGGAGTGTTGCCTGCGGTCCATATTGAGGACAAAGCCGTAAAGACTTTATTCACATAATAGTCTCGCAGTTTAGCCCGCATTTCTGCGGAGATTTCATCAACAGTACCAATCTCGCCTCGCTCTAATTCCCAAGCATTATAGGTAACTTTAACATCAGCACCGTCAAGTATGAAGTTAATACGATCTGTGATCGTAATTTCACTTGCCAAGTGTACGGAACCAGGAACTAAAGTTTTCACTTCGATTCCCTTACGTACTTTCTTTACAAGCAAGTCACCAGCTTTCAATGATCGAGTATCAAGCAAGAGGCTTAAAACTTCTTCTGAGACATGATTTGGCTGAATAAATTCAACCAAAATCTCAGCGAAAGCTTCCTTGTCAGAGCGCATAAGTTCCGCTAGAGCTTCCTTGTATTCAAATTTATCGCTCATTCTTCGTTTCCTCCTCTAGTTTTTAATATTGAAGAGTTCTGAACGTTAGTCTTACATTATCACCATCATAATGTTCTACGATAGCTACTGCACCCGTCACGGAAGCAGAATATTTCAGCTTACCTGCGTCGCTTGCTCCGTCATCAGCGGTATTGGCTACAACCAAGTACGCACCAACCACCTGAATGTTGGAACTACCAACAAAAGCTCCAGATGGAACTGTGAATACACCACGATCAAAAGCTATAGCGAGATATCCAGAAGGAATTGTTACTCCTTCCTTTTGTCCAGGCCACGTTAGATGGATAGTAGTACTGGTCAATGGGAGAGTATCCCAACCAGGATCACCAAATCCATGTCGCATAGCATAATCAGCAGTTGGTACAGGTATATACAGCGGCATATTTTGATAAGGTACGGGCCAAGTCACAACGTACTTAGCTCGAACAGCCTCATCGCTGTCGTCAGGCAATTTAACTCCAGGCAAATCTGAGCGGCTACCAAGGGACCAGTCAGGTGAACCAGGGGTATTAACAGTTATTAGGACCATACGGCCCTCTGCAATATCCTCAGTTACCACAACGCCCATGATATCAGTATATTTTCTGATTTCCATTTCTAAGTTTCCTCCTCAGTTTATTTTGCCCGTTCTTTCAAAGATTCTACAATCTTCTCATTCGAGGGTTTCTTAGTACCCTTACCTCGTAGGTTAGGAGCACTATTTTTAGAACCCAAACGAAGAGAAGCTTCTGACCCATTTGGTTCAGGGCCATCGGTAGAGGCAAAAATTCCAATTTCTTGGATCAAGAACTCAATTTGATTAAGGTCCATCTCTAACAATTGAGCCATCTTTTCTTCATCTTCAAAATACTCTTCAGGAAGTTCAACTCCAGCACTAAGAAATAGCTCTAATAGAGCTTCTAACTTACCTGCTTTAGCTTTCTCTTCCTCGACACCAATTTTATAATTGGCAAGTTCCTCATTTGATGTTTCAAGTTCTTTCACAGAAACCTCAAATTTTGAAACTTTATCATTGAGTTCTTGAATCAGAGTTTCAAAGGTAGCCTTCTCTAAAGATGCCTCCTTAAGCAATAATTCTAATTCTTTAACTCTCTCTTCCATTTTCTTTTTCTCCTCTTCTTCTTTAGAGGCTTCCGTAGAAGCCATCTTAGTTATAGAAGTTCTTCCCTCATAAGCTGGCATATTTACTACTGTAGCGGCTGACAAAGCAACTCCTAATAAATCTTCAACATCACTCTCATAATCATAAAACGAATTTTGATATAAAAGTTCCCAAGAAAGCTGAGGCTCAATATCAGCCTCAGTCATTTTTTGAAGAGTTTCTATTTCATGCGGAAATTCTCTAGACCATAAGGCGGCGATACCTTTAACTTTATCCCCTTGCTCAATAAGACCTGTTATTGCACCAATAGGCATAGCAAATTCATGCCCATCGCGAATAAATCCCTCTGCCATTTTAATGGGCATGTGAACACCAGTATTAATTAGATTGATGAATTCAGATTTTGGGATTCTCTGCTTATTTGCATTGGGCTTGTCATCAGTAAGATCAAATTTAATCCACTTTATCGTAGGATTTAACGATAAAGATGCAAAACTTTCGAGTAATTCTTCGTCATTCTCTACAACAAACTCAATATTGTTGACAATAAAAACCTGTTTTTTCATAATAACTCCTTATATTTAGGTTATTGTCATATACATTATATCATATTGACATAAATACTGCCCAAATAAGAAATAATGTTTTATTTATTTAAGCGCTTTTATTTTCCCCAGGCTTTGGACTAAACGGTACAGGGGCAAATTCATCTACACCTAATTCTTTTAGCTTTTCACTTTCTTTGGCTCTCTTTACAACTGTCTCATACCAGTCAAATCCAAAGATTGATGCGAATTCTTCTCTTGAAATATTTCCAGATGTGTAAAGTTCTTTAATGCCCTCAATAAAAGAAGAAACTGCCATCATGTTAATAGGCTTAAACATAACTTCTAAAGTTCCACCGAAGTCATTTACCATAGAAAGAGTATCTACTATTCTAGAAACAATTGGAAAAAGAGCATCACGAATTCTTTCCATCGTCTGTATAGGAGAAATAGTGGCTATTTCTGGATCAGATGCAAAGGACCTCTCAGTCTCTCCTGTAATAAGAATTCTAGGAAATCCAAGACCAACAGCAATATCTTGATTTACGTTTTTATATTTTACATCGTCAAGTAGAGCATCTACATCTGGAAACACCCAAGAAATGTCTAGAGTGTGGTTTCCGAATAATTGAAACACCCTTTCTACCTCTTTAGAGTTAGAAGCCTCTCTCCACAACATCTCTGTTCTCAATTCTTCTAGTTGTTCCTCATTATCCTCTGTCAATGGAAAATCTTTATCTCCAAGTCTAACTAACATAATTGCCGTTATCACCCTAGCGGCAATTGAATAGTCCATCCTACGAAGATTTCTTTTATGTTTTAAAGATTCTATTGTTGAAAATAGATATGGAATCGGGTAAGGATTTCCAGTTATGTATCTCTTTCTTATCGCTAATGGATTGTCAAGTAACAGCTTCTCTCCCTTCTCAGCGGCACGTACCATTTCAGGATAGCGTTCTACAAGTTCTCTATATAGCTTTTTATCCTCAGTCCCTGTCTGATAAACCCCCTTATTCTGAATAAAGTTTTTAAGCTCTTCTGGAATTTCCATAAAATAAGATACTCTTCCACCAAACATCGGATCACGTATTTCCATTAGAGTTGGATCACGTACCCACATATCTGTGGGAATAGTTAGTTTTCTAAATCTTTTTATACCAAGCTCTAATAGCCCCTCTTTACCCACTAGCTCAAACTCTATTTCTGGAATAACTAATCCAGAGATTAGATACTCTAGTGCGGCCTGTCTTAGAAAATCAAGGATTTTGCCCTTTAAGGCAAGAAAAACTTTCGGTACAGTTTCTCTAGCTGTACCTTGTCTAATTATAAGATCATTAATAGCTAAATCTACGATTTTATTCACGACGGTAGATACAAATGGATCGCGTCTATAGAAATATCTACACTCGTTCACTATCTTATGCCACGAAGTATCGTCAAATTCCAGTTTATCTACATCTTCTGGAATCCAAGGATACGAGCCTTTTTGCCAAGGAGTCATCAATGAATAGTTCTGTGCCTTAGCTTTGTGTAACATTTTTACTTCTTTTACTGCTGTAGCTTCTTTTGTTTCCATATTTTTTACCTTCTTAACCATCTAGCACCAAGTAACTTTTTGCGCTTTGGTCTGTGTAATTCTGCATCTTTTACTTGCCAATGTGAAATTGCGGCACATAACAATGCAGATGTATGGTGATCTGCTCCTCTCTGACCACCACCAGGAGTTAGTGTTTTGTAAATTATATCTCCTTTTGGATTTTTAGTATAAGTCGTTCTTTCTAGTTCCGTCACTAAATCCATATCAGTTGAAGAGTATACAATTTTATGTGAGTTTGAATACTCTTGTAGAACTGAAAAAGCAAAAGGTCTTAGCTTTGTTTTTATCTCATTACCATCAGAATCTTCGCCCAAATGAATATTAGCTCCAAATTCTATTGGTATCATTCTTTTCTTATAATCTTTATGGACATAGGCATCCCCCTCAAGAAAGTCCTGTACTACAGGCTTTCCAGGACCACCAGCGTCTATCCCTATTATATCAAATCTACCAAACTTTTCGTCCAAATAATCTATGATTTTCTTTTGGTCAGGATATTTCACCTTCGTTAGTTGAACTCTAGTATGATATTTTAAAATTCCATTTTTAGAGTAAAGCACATGAATTGCCGTAGGCTCAGTGTATCCTAAGTCAATTCCACACACCGTAAAATCATGTTGAAAATCCATTGGAGGAATCAGGGCTAATCTCGCCAGAATATCTTTAACATTTGTCATCTTTAGCCCATCAATTTTACTCTTATACACTGGATATTCTTTAAATTCCATTAATGTTCTATCAAATACAGCAAATGTTGGAGTTCCATGTCTACCCAAAACAAGGTGTATGTATTCTTCCGAATCTTTTCCACCAAATTGATGTAAATTTCTTTTTTCGTCGGCCTCTGAATATCTAGGATTTTTATGTGCTGTAGTTCTATGTACGGAAAACTTTGGATCAAGCTCGTCAGCATAATAACAGACATTCTTTTCTCTTAGTCCAGTAGGAACTCCAGATACAAACTGTCTAAATCCTTTTTGGAATGTGTTCAGCGTAGGTTGAAGTTCTATCCATGTTCCCCAAGGGTAAAATCCAGACTCATCTAGGATTTCGAATGGAGAGTGCATACCCACCACACTAGCACCACCACCACTTGTTCCAGCAATTCTACAATCTAACATTGTTAGATTTTTTAGTTTTATATTGTGGTCAGATGCATTTATTCCTCCCCGCTTGTCTACATAATTCATTAGAATAGAGTTACTTCTAAATTGTCTTGTAAGTCCCATAAATACAGGGTCTAGGTGAACTTTGTTTGGCACGGTGTAAACTAGATAGTCATTCGGAAAGATTTTATTTATAAGATACCAAACTAATAGATGTACAATAGCTACAGTTTTTCCTACAGATCGCCCACAAGCAATACTTACATATGAACTAAAGTCACAAATGTATTCTTTTTGGTAAGATGAAAATTCCCACTCATCTTCCCACTCTTGTCTATCTACATTTTCTAAGAATTCTGCACACAGAACTGGATGTCTAATTATTTCATAAACGATTAAATCATCTCGGTCTATTTTTTCTTCAATCACTATCTACCCACCCTTTTTCATCCAGTATTTAGCTATTTCCCTTTCATTTTCTCTGCTTTGTATGTTTATAGTAGGTTGAAGTTGGATATCTTTTGTTAGGGTATACACATTTCCGTTAAAAGGTATATCCCAGAGTTCTTTTCCAAAATCACCACCCCACTTTCGTATATAAAATTTCTTATTCTGACCAAAAAATGCATGTGTTGAACCTCCAGTACCCTGTTTCACTGTTCTGCTCCAGAAATGAAAATACCAGGAGTTACCTAAATTACATGATTTTGTTTTGGCATGAACAGCTCTCCTAACATAGTCGTTATCCGAGTAGTATGCCGGAAAATAATTTACATCAATATATCCTATCTTTTCAAATACAGACTTTTTAAATAAAGCCAAATTGTGTACATCGCTCAGTCCAGACTTTCCTATTTTTATCTCAGAACTCCATTTCTTAAATACTTCCCACGGCCTCTCTTTGAAATGATGAAAATTAAGATCATTTCCAAGAAAGAATTTCTTGGTGTCTGGAAAGCTTTTGATTAGAACTCTTACATCGAATTGAGATGAACAAATCCATTCATAATCAGTTGTATCAGCTACTTCAATTAAAGAATCTATAGCGTGTGGATACGCGATTACATCATTTCCTATAGCCACAAAATTATCAAAGTTATTTTCTTTCCAAGTAAAGTCATAGATATCATTTACTGCCGCAGGAAATCCTAAATTTATATCATGTATCTTGTGTGGAATTTCCTGCTCCTTTAACCACTTAATCGTGATGTTATCTCCAGGTTTTCCAACAATCACATATAGCTGGTATGGCTTTGTAACTGTTTCTCTAATAGATCGAATAGTCAACTGAGTGAAGGCCAAACCTCCAAACGTACAAACTCCGATTACTGTGCTCATCTTAAAATTGCCCTCCTTATAGCCTTAAAAACTCCTTGCGTGTCTGTAGCCCCACTCCAACTCCTTTTAGCCTTTGTTTTACCTTCCATTACTAAATGTCCTCCCTCTCTAGAGTATGAAAAAGATAAAAATAATTTTCCAGGAGTATCATAATTTTGAACGGTTTGACATAAAGAAAAAGGTCCAGAACTTCTTCCAACTATAGTATCAGTAAACCTACTCAGGTAAGAAATTTCATTTAGATCAAACCCATCATCGGACTGTATGATATCTCCAGTAAAAAATAAATTAGGAAATTGAAAAGAGACTTTTTTAGCTGTAATAAAAGCTATCTTTGGAAACTCTTCACATAACAGTCTTATTACTGGATCAAAGTCGAAGTTCTTCGCTTGATTTGATTGTACAGGTCCATTACATATAAGGACTCTTCTATATTCCCAAACACTATTTATAAACTGTTCTACCCTATAAGTATTGGTAAGATGTAATTTTTTATAATCTATTCTTGGTATATAATCAGTACTTGGACCATTAAATTCTATTTCTAAACCAATCATTTTCATCAGATCATTCCAAAGCCACTGCTGTCTGTCTATGGAACATGCAATTCCAGGTCCTACGTACTTCCCATTCAATCCTATCCATGTATTTATATAAAGATCATTTTCATTTCCAATTATAAAGTGTCTGTCTCCTTTCATGAATGGTTGAATCTTAGCATATTTTAAGTTAGGAATATCCTCGAACATTCTAGAATTTTTTGGGTGTGCGAAGAAAAAATATGTGTCTGGATAAAATCCCATCATCTCTTTGACAAACTCTCTAGTATTAAATAAATCTCCATTTCCAAAGTGATTGTAGAAGCAAATCTCTCTAAATACTAGCGACATATTCTTTCACCGTTTCTATGACATGAGTTTGATCTGTAGCTAAAAGTCCTGGATAAGATGGTAATATAATACACTCTTTACTAAGAGCTTCTGCTACTTCCATGTCTCCCTTTATATTTTTATAATGCTCATGTTCGTTTATTGGATAGAACATTGGACGTACTTCCACCCCTCGTCTATCAAAAAATTGCCCTGTAATTTTATAATTTTTTCCTGGAACTCTAATACCAACCATCCACAGAGAGTGTTTTGAATTTGACTCCCATTTTTGAAATTCTACCCAACCATCTAATTTCTCTTTATATACATGCCAAAGGTAGGCTTTTTTCCCTAGTATTATATCAATGTCCTGTAGTTGTCCATAGAGAATTGCCGCCTGAATATTCGTCATCCTGTAATTATATCCCAATTCGCTATGTATAAATTTCTTGTCCGATTGACCCTGACCCCAAACCCTTCTAGCTATAGAGAAAGCCTCGTCATCATTTGTCACGAAAGCTCCTCCCTCTCCAGCAGTTATATTTTTATTACCGTAGAAAGAAAAAGCTGATGCGAAAGATTTGGCTCCTGCAAAAGATTCTCCGTGCATACCTCCAATTGCTTCACAGGCATCCTCCACAATAATTGCTTCAGGATATTTAGCTTGTAGTGCTGGAACGTCTATAATATTTCCTAAATTGTGTACCACACAGATAAGGGTTGCCCAATGCTCTGCATTTTCTATATTATCTAAATCCATATTCCATGTGTCTTCATTGGCATCTATGACAGCTAAATTGAAATGATTTTCATATTCCCATGCGTTCCAAGCCGCTACATAATGGTTGTTACCTGTAATCACATTTCTTTTTTCTGGGAATAATCTATGGATAACTCTAGCTACTAAATGCATCGCCGATGTTCCACTATTAGTTAGCAAAACATGTTTTACTCCCAACATTTCCTTGAGGTACTCCTGTACCATATCTACATATTTTCCCTTAGACGATATCCAAGTTGAATCTAAAGCCTCATGAGCATGTTTAAGATTTTCTTCAGTCAAATATGGCCTATAAATAGATATCATTAGGGTATCGCTACTATAATGTCTTTTTTAGCATTAACAGAGTCTTCATATATAATATTATAATCAGGATTTATATCTAATAACCTTTCCAATAGTAAATCTACAGTTATTTTGGGCCAAGTTTTCTCTACGAAGCTTCGTTTATCATCAATCATGATAGTATGATCTGTGAAGCCACTTTTCTTTATAGCATTCAGTTCTTTTAGAATTGGAGTATATTCCATGCTATGAGCATCTAAAAATATAACTGCTTTTTCAACAATAGCTTTTAGAACTTTTCCTAACTCTTCGCCGGAATCTCCATGAAACAATGTTACATGTCCTCTTTTAATTGCTTTTTTAAAAAGACGACTACTTGCATTGTAGTATGTTTCATCAAGTTCTATGCTGATAATATGCTCAAAACCAGCATATGCGGCTACTTGAACCCCTCCACCAGTATAAGTACCTGTTTCTAAGAAATATTTATTATAAGCATATTTTTTTAATAATGGTACAGTTAAACTTCTAGACATGTTTTACTCCTTCAAGTGTTAAATGTATAGCTCTCTGACCATCATCATGTTGCCATAAAAGTTTCGTGATTCTTATATTAAAATATGGTGCAAAAAGATATTCTAATCCATCTTCAGTAAATCTCCAATAATCAGGTTTAGGATCATGGTGCATAAAATAAAATGGAACTGTTAGAAAAAGTTTTCCTTTATCTCTTAGAAGTTTATAAAATGTTTCAGGAAGTTTCCAAAATTCAGGTGTATGTTCCATAACATCACAACAGATTATTACATCAAAAGCCTGTCCAACTTTTTCTGGTAATTCATTTACATCAAATTGATAATCTGCTCTTATTCGAGGATTTAAGTCACATGTTTTATATGTATTATCTTGATTTAATAAAATTTTATCTGTATAGATATATGTATCTTGAAGTTTTTTTGGTAACGAATCATTCTGTCCTTTAGTTCTAGGCCCAATCTCTAGCACATCACAATTATGTATTGTTGGTAAAATTTCTTCCAAAAATTCTTTTATATTTCGGCGTAAAAGAATTAAATCATTATATCTTGGACCTAATACATTAACTTTAGATGTTATCTTTGTATTATCAGTATGTTTTATGCTTACGTTGAATAAATTTGCCATCATCTAAATCCTCTCCAGCTAAACCTTCCATTAAAATTCAGCCTCCAAATCTTTCATATCTTCATGATATGTTTTCGGTGTAACCGTTTCATCCTCAAATCCCAAAACAAAGTCTAGCTTACGCATAAGTAGATTCCTTTTTTTATTTAACTCTAGTACAATTTGACCATATTTTCCTTTTTCTTCTAGATTATCTGTTCCTAACTGTTTCTCTTGAAACATATAACATTTGATATCTGTAGTTATCAAGGCATCTATAAGCTCTCCTGGAGTTTTAGTAGCAGAGTCTATACAAAGTTCGGAGTAAACTTTTCTAATCCAACCTTTGAACTGACTATAAGACATACTTCTTTTAGCATAATTACAAACCTTACAACATGCTACACAATTTCCTTTCACATATCCTTTTTCATTATCCAGTCTATCTACTCCATTATAGAAATAAGAACCATTTGCTCCAACTCTCTTAAATTCTTGAGTAGGTTCTGCATCACAATAGAAACAATTTTCTGAGGTTAATCTTCTAAAATCCTCTTCAGGAATATTAAATTCAAATCCTCTATTTTTAGCTTGTTTTTTATAATCTCTATAAAGAGCATTAAATGCCGCCTTTCCTTTTTTATATTTGAATAAACATCCACAACTCTTTACACTCCCATTTTTTAAAACGCTCGTATTAGCAAATTTTTCATTTCCACAATCACATATACATTTCCAGACAACTCTTTTATCATATCGTTTATTTGTTTTTTTCAAAACAACTAATTTTCCAAACCTTTTTCCAGTTAAATCTTTAGAGCGTGACATTTACCCTCCTACCAATATGGAACTTTCTTTCTCGGAATTTTCCAGTCTTTATATAATTGTTCTAACCTTTGTTCAGGAAATTCTGGAACTTTTATTAGAAGGTCTTGCCATTCCCAGAATTTAGGTTTACCTATATGGGTTTTGTAGGGCCAAATACTTTTAAGAAACCCTGCCTCCATATTAGCGTATCTAGAGCTTCCATCGTCTTTCCAACCATAAAAATCTACCCAAGGCTCATTACGTAAATCACTGCTATAATATACACGCGGTCTACAATTAGCTCCTTTTAAAGTAAATTGACCACTTCCATCACAAGCCCAAAAAAGACTGTGCGTAAGTTCTTTATATGTTCTAGTAGAGTGTAAATAACTAATATCTCCATCATCATCCCATTTTAGAATATCTTCTTCTCGAATAATTCCTAATAAAGTTCCACAATCTATCCAATATTCTATTTCAAAATCGTTTAATATTGGAATTACAAATTTAAGTAGCTCTCGTATTTTTTCTTGATTAGTCATTTCCAAATTCTATCATAGAAATAGTACATCACAAGCTTAATTGCTGTGTATGTTAATGTTTGATATGTAACCTGTGTCCAACTGTTTGTAAAGAGATAAACAATCAAACCTCCTATACCCATTCCTAAGATAACTTCATATATAAATGCTTTAAGAACATTTCTTTTCTTTCCTAAATCTTTCTTAATTTTATACCAACCACGCTCATGCAAGTAGAAAATTACAAGAAATGTCGTGTGGTGAACAACTGTGATTAGAGATGTAGTAATCCAATCTCTAGTAAAAGCGAATGTAACTGCGGCTTTCACTACTATTCCCATCAATCTCCAAACGATACTCTTACCTGCTGACGACCTTTTACTTTTTACTTTCATACCCATCCTCCAATATCCTTTCTTTAATTTTTGTAGATGATTGTTCTGGATAATATGGCATTTTAAGAGTTATCCCAAATGGATTTTCACATGGGTCTGGGTGACTAGCACTCTCAAAAAGAATGTGTGGTTTAACACCATCAATATTATCCTTTGGTGAATATGTCTCTTGAGCTACTGCTACATCGACACATCTCAACGCAGATACAACATGCATCCTCTCATAAAACGGTATAATAGGTTTTGATTTCTTTTTCATAGTTGCTTTGTCAGTCAAAACTCCAACAAAGAGAATCTCGCACATTCTTTTACAATTCTGTAAGTGTAGTAGATGTCCAACATGAAAAAGATCAGCTACCACATAGGCATATCCTATAATCATTTACCCCACCTTTTTCTAAATTTATTTATCTCATCTTCAGTATAAAAATACTGTGCGTATTTAGAATTATATACCTCATCCAAATATTCATCTGAAAATTTAATCTCTTGTATAAATTTTGGATACATGTGTGCTGACTCTTTAGACCTATCTACTCCTAGATTTTTAGTTTTTATTTCTAAATCATTTATGTCAAGAAATTCTTCTAAAGCTTTCTTTGCTGAATGATCTATATCTTCTGTTCTTATTATTAAGAGATCAAATTTTTCATTACTATAGATAGTATATCCAGCTTCATAATCAAAAAGTTTTGAGTATATATCTATCCCTAAAAACTTCACTATTTCAAAATCAAACCAGTGAAAAACAGAATATTTTCTATGTTCTCTTTTAAAATAATCTATAAATAAAGCTGTATCGTGTGTCTTTTTCCAAATAGGAAAATTCGTTACTGTAAAATGAAAATAACTTGATATATTTCTCGCTATAGGTTCTCTAGCTAAACTTATTATCTTCCATCGTTTGTTACTTTTTTTAAGCTCTTGTTCCTGCACAATGCTATGAATGTTATGAAATCTAATTGGCTCTATTCCAAAATCTACCAAGCTTTTATTAATAGTAGTTGTTCCAGATTTTGTCATTGAATAAATTAGAACATCATAACTCATTAGTTCTCCAATATTTCTTTCTAAAAAATAGGAGCTTTCTTGGTGCTGGTTCTATTTCTTTTACTTCTATAAAATGAAAATATCTGTCCATCTTTGAAACTGTATCCTCTCATATAAAGCTCTGCCCCTAACTGTACGATCATTCTACAAGTGTCCTGAACCATAGCTCCACACCACTCATAGGGTAGAGATTTAAACTTTACATCATGATGCCTTATTACAAGTCCATAATCCTCGGCTTTGATACCAGTTATCTCTGTTTTTACTAATCCTTTTTCAAAGATTTCCTCTAGACCCATTTGAGTTAGAAATTTTATAACATGATCTGTATATTTCTGTATTATAGCTCTATAAATACCACCCTTGTAGTGAAAGACTTTACCTACAGGGTCTATTCTAGAACCACTCGCTACTGAAGCTTCTATTATCTTTCCATCTTCATGTATTTTAATATTCCCGAAGTCTCTCATTAATCTCATCCCAAGAAGTAAATTCTAGTGCTCGGTCATCAATCCAAACATCATAAATAGGCTTGCCCATTAAAAGAATATCAAATGGAATACCACAATTTGTGAGCCAAAAATGAGTCATTTCATACTCTGCCCATCCCCTAGCTGTGTATAGAATTACAAAATGCCCTTGTTTTTTTAATTTTCTTATAGAAGCAATCGCTCCCATTTTTGGTCTTGCTAAGGCTCTTTCAAAAGTGGGCATTTCTTCACAGATTGTTCCATCTATATCAACAACTATCCTCATACTGGCCTCTGAAAATAAAAATCCCTATATGCTCTCTGTAGTAGGAGATTATTTCTCCATGTATCAGGTTCGTATTCAAAATCTCTTCCAAGATAGTCCCTAGCTATCAGATTTATAACATCCATTCCAGCATGTATCGAAAGGGTGTACCCACCACCAAAACGTGCATTAATCTCAAAGAGATATATTTCTCCAGTGTTATATTCGAGAATATATTGCATATTAACCGGACCTATAAGACCTAATCTCTCTCCAACTTCTTTGGAAATAGCTTGTAACCACTTATTTCTTTCTGTTATACTCTTAACAACTTCTCCTGACGATCCAATTAAAATTCTACGTCTTGGAACGGAGTCTATATAGTTTCCATCTGGATCAAAGTAACAATCTACCGAATATTCTATACCTTTAATCTTTCTTTGTTTTATCCACTTTCCAGAACTAATAAGGAGTTTATATTTTTCAAGATCAAGCTCATTCTCTACATGAAATATTATTCTAGAACCTGCTCCATATCTAGGTTTTATTATCATAGGTCGAAGTATATTAGCACTTGGGTATATAGTTGGAAACTTATCTCCCATCCATTGTTCAAAGAAAAGTTTATCATAACAAATTTCAGCCACAGCTATTGGAGAACATACAATTTTAGGTTCTAATCCCCTATTTTTAAAATATCTATCCAGTTTACACGCCGCTATCACAGCCTCATCCTGAAATGGAATCACAAGCTGAATGTTATTAGCCTTATACACAGGAAGAATCTCATCCATAAAATGAGAATCAGACCAGGGTTTTGTCGCCTCAATTACAAATGCAACCTGACAAATAGGAGATGTTAAATCAGACTCATATGAAAATACCTCAAATCCTCTTTCCAAGAACATCTGAGTCATTTGCACCCTACGTCCAGCCGCCAAAAATAAAATCGGAATTTTTTCCATTAGGGCATTTCTACACTTTCCAGATTTTTGTTATCTGTTTCATAAAGCTTTGAAAGTTCAATATCAAACTTATATCCACATTTTTCATTTCCACATTTAAGACGTAAACTATTGGGTGAGTCTGGATACAAAAGCCAAACAGTGGCTAATAAAAAATTACATTTAGGACAAAAAATATGCAAAGACTTTTGTTTATAAAACTTTCTAGCCTTTGCTTTTAAATTTTCTAAATATGTGATAAAATCTTCTTCACGACTATCTTTTCTAATCCTTCTTGTAAGCTTAAGATCATTCTGCATATTAGATATATCAGAACGTAATCTTGTCATTACGTTTGAAACTCTATCAACAATAATAACATTATCCCTAGTGATGGCTTTTGATCTTATCCCCTCATAAACATCTTCAAAATCTTCCAGTGATATGATAGAGCGAATGAGATTTCTAAGCACAAGTCTGTCATTTATTTTCATATCTGATAGATCATAGTCGTCAGCGAACTCGCTCAATTTTTCGTCAATTAATTCTTCCATTTCTTCCGTAGTACGGGCATGGAGAATTTCTACTTCGGCGTCATCGCCAACTATGTCTTCAAATAAATCATCGAATTCCTCGTCGGACAAATCTTTATATTGCTTTAGATTCCTCATTCGCTTTTTATCACGACCTATCAACTTCTCTCCCATATTCCACTCCTATATACCTATTATACCATATTTCTATAGAAACTGGTCGTTTTTAGTCTTTTTTGGGGTAAATTCCACTTAAACACTCCCCCAAATGCACATAAATGTTTCTGTAGATGTCTGGAGGTCCATCGAAGGATATCATTTTTTTCTTCTCACCCTTCTCGAAACGCTTCCCACAGACGGAACACTTTAGCCAACTATAAATCGAAAGCTTTCTCACCTTAAACTTCTATTTCCTGGTAACATCTGCAAAATAAATCTAACTACTGGAATTGGTTTTCCATACACATCCATAATTAGTTTTGGATTCGGATGTAATATATAGTTAGCCAACTTATTCAAATCTTCTTTAGAAATTGGTAGATATTTAATGTCGTGTGTCTCTCTACACTCATCAGCTTTTTCTTCTTTCTCATGAATTCTTTCACAATACATACATCTAAATTGTCCATCTTTAGTTTTAATCGCCATATCGTATCTCCTCTCACATCAATTAATCTACGCTAAAAACCTTCGTTTCCAGAGTTACTATAGTATCATTATGCCATCCACCATGCGGTACAAGCAATATCTCGTCTATCTCAAAACCATATTTCTTTCCTATACCTCCACTATTCCATCCACAAGTCAGAGCTATTCCATTAGTCTTAATTATTCTGCTAATTTCTTTCTTTAGATTGCTCCAGAAACTTGCTTGTGTGGTTTGCATATTCACAGTCATGTCCAGCTTTCTATAACATTCAGATACCTGTCTCGGAGAATATGGTGGATCAAATAAAATAAGGTATACACTTTCATCATTAAACATTTTGAGAAATTCCAGAGCATCCATATGATAATTGGCATCAACATCAGGATCAACATCATTTGTTACTGTTGCTAAATGACTTCCTCCAGAGAAGGGGTCTACTGAGTATCCGAAATCTATAATACCTCTAACAAAATCGCGAATAGGTGGTATTGAAAATGTGTTTTTATTTGGCATCGCCCAACACCTAGTAAATTTTATGGTCATGATAATCTAACCATCTCGTATCTCCATCAACAATTTTCCTAGCATATTCTTTTTCTTTTTCCTGGCACACTTATCACAAATGCAAGCTCCCCAATAATTGTCGTGCCAAGTGTTATGTTCTATGATTTCTTCTTCTATAGCTCTTAGTTTTTTCATTAACCATTCATTAGCAAACTTACGTTGTAGAATCTTTCTCATATACATAACTTTTGTAGTTTCCCAATCGTAATATGTAGTTATGGTTCTACCAAATCTTTTAGCATTTCCTGGAGTATCTATGTTAGCTATGTTCTTACGAATTTGTTTATTTTGAGTTTTAGTAGCTACATATACATGTTCAGCAGTTGGATACTCAACACCCCAAGCTATAATCTTACATGGGTAGAAATTACTTAGAAACCCGTACTTTCCTCTGAATTTCATTAGTAATCCTCCACAGACATTTTCCAAACTGCGTTCACTTCTCCCTCCTTCGCTTGATCTCCTGCAAACAAAGATCACTAAGTTGCTTATGTGCCTTATACTGACGCTTCAGTTTATCATCGGAGAATTTCTTTACTTGGTTTTTATACTTCTCCACATACCTTTCTAACTTATTCATTAATAATCATCCATTAGCTCACCATACCAACACTTATCATGATCGAGTAGACAGCCTTGTTCAATATCATATCCATCAACTTCACTAAAACCCCAATGCCATCCACTGAAATGCCAAACTGGTTTACGGTGTCCGCTAGAAAAAACCTCATAGATAACGATACGATCATCTTCACAATCAGGGTCGATATTCTCTTCTATCCAAGTGAGAGCTACTTCTAAAGTACCAAAGTATTTAATTGCATCATACTCACCTATCTTATGAGCCGCTAAAACTTTCTTGTGTGTTCTAGGAAGATCACCTTGGAATACTACCTTGTACCTCAAAACTGGAGAATCTTCCCTCTTGACAAACTCTCTCAACTCTGTTATAATAGTATTTATTTCATCCTGGAGGTCATGAAACAACATGGAAGCTGAAACTTGTGTATCTGTATTTTCCAAAGTTTTTGAACGTAACTCATACAGAGCACGTCTTTGCTCCAGGATGTCAATGTATTTCTTTAGCCTTTTTTCCATAATAGAACTCCTTTATAATGATGTACTGGTCAACCATTATTCTTTAGATGCGTGGATTTCCCTGTGGCAATTCGCACACACAAGCATACATTTTTCTGCTTCTGCTAATTGCGTTTTATATGCTCGGCCTCTATACTCTCTTAGACTAAACTTTTTTTCTTCTGGATTCTTGTGGTGAAAATCTAAGGCGTCTAAACATTTGTCATAGCCACAGATAACACACTTTCCACCAAAGTGATTTTTAAGTCGCCTTATCTTATTACGTCTATACTTTGATTGATATGCGCTTCTATTTCTTTTCTTCATCACTAAGCCTTGTCCGTTGTGTACACCACTAGAGGTGAAACATGTCCATATTATACCATATTTTCATTTACTTGTCAAGTACCAAAAAAAAACGGAATCAAGGAGCTTACTTTACATAACTGAGTATATCAATTACAGTAGTGTTATAAGGGATTTTTTCATCTTGGTCTTATTTAAAAGAACTTAAGTACTTAAAGATATATAAGATAAATATATTAATCTTAAGTTCTTTAACTATAATTAATATTTAAAGATAATCTTAAATTCTTTTAAGTTCTTTTAATAGGTAACTCCGCGGAACATTTGTTCTAATAAACTACATAAATTAGCACATTTGTTCTAAATGAGAGGTACAAACAATTTTTAAAATTAGAACATTTGATCTATTGACAATGTTATCAAAGTATGATATAATGTGGACAAGTTTAACTCAAGGAGTTACAATGAAGGTTGTTTACATAGCTTCTAAAGAAGCATTTATGGAATCTATCGAGAATGTTATGAAAGCAGATACCATTAGTTTTGATATTGAAACTACTGGACTTAATCCTCGTATAGATGACGTTTTGTTGATTCAAATCAACGCTAAAAATGTCAACTATATTTACGATATACCCAAGTTATCCAAAGATAAAATAGAATATATTCTCAATATAATTAAAGATAAACTACTTATAGGTTTCAATATAAAATTTGATATCCAGTTTATTTTTGAAAAATATGGAATATTATATACTAAATTGTATGATATTATGATAGTTGAAAAGGTGATAACCGCTGGAATTGGAGAGAGATTTCCATCTTTATCAGACGTTATTTATAAGTATTTCGATGTTGAGATTAACAAGGAAACCAGAGAGTTGTTTCACGAACTTTCTGGAGATATTTCAACGGAGATGATTGAATATGCGGCAACAGATATTTATTATCTCCAAGCTATCAAGAGCTTACAAGAAGAATCTATCGAGTCACTCAAGTTAGGGAAAACTATTGCTTTGGAGATGAAACTTCTTCCAGCGGTAGCAGATATGGAATTGAATGGCATGTTATTAGATGTAGATGAATGGAATAAGTTGACAAGACATGCTATTAGATTTACTGAACGGCTTGGAGTGATAGTTGATAAAAAGTTTACAGAAGAATTGAAGAGGTTTTTGGATGAGCATCCAGAGGTAAATGCCCTTCAAACCTTGGAATTTTTTAAGATAACTAGAGATAGAGAAGTAGAGTTAAGATGGAAAGCTGACACAGGTTTCGAGAAAAGAGCTTATCGGAAAGCTTATGAAGCTATGTTAGAAGAGTTAATTGATCCAGGGAAGATCATAGATATTTTCTTTTTACACTTCAATCCTAATAGCAATACTCAAAAGAAGAAGATGTTGAATTGGATGGGCATTATCACAGACTCCATCAATCAGAAGGTCTTAAAAAGAGATTTTCCTACGAATAGATTTGTTCGTACGATGATTAGATATGGAGAAGAATTTAAGAAAGCCTACACCTATGGGGAGAATATGCTTCAACATATTGACCCTAAGACTGGTAGAATCCATGCAAATGCAGATCAAACTGGCACTACTACAGGAAGGTTTATGTATTCAAAACCTAATCTACAAAATCAAATTAGTGATACTAAGTACAGAAAATGCTACATATCAAGGGAAGGGCATAGCATCATAACGGCAGATTATTCTCAGATAGAGTTGAGGATTTTAGCCGAGATAACTGGCGAAAAAATGATGATTAATTCCTATCTAAATAATGAGGATATACATAGACAAACTGGAGCATTAATTTATGGAGTACCTTTAAAAGATGTAACTAAACCACAAAGAAGTCGTGCGAAGAACGTAAACTTTGGTATAGTTTATGGAGCCACAGAAAATGGTTTGGCTTATAATTTTGGTATGTCTGTACCAGAAGCTAGAGAAATTCTAAGAAGAATGAAATTAGCTTATCCTATATTAGCATCTTTTATGACCAGAGCACATATAGAAATTATGAATCGAGGGTACGCAGTCACACCTTTAGGAAGAAAAAGATTTTTTAGGATTACAGATTTTGTACGCTCTGCTATGGGTACTAAAGAGCGACTATCTATTCAAAGGCAGGGATTTAATCACATAGTGCAGGGATGTGCCGCAGATATAATGAAGATAGCTCTTGTAAATCTGTGGTATGAAAATCCATTTGGAGAAAAACTAAAGTTATTAATTACTGTTCACGATGAAGTAGTTATTGAAATTAGAAATGATATAGTAGACGATGCTGTTGATTTTGTAGATCGGATGATGGTATTGGCTGGCGAGACATTTATATCAAAAGTGCCAGTTGTAGTGGATAAGACGGTAGAACCGTACTGGATAAAATAGGAGGAGTGATGATATATATGGAACCAACAGGAAGTCATGAAACTGATCCATTTGTAAAGGAGGAGCACATGGTAACATTGAATAGAAGAGGAGAACCTTATATGTGTACTATAGTTATGTCAAGGTATTCGGGTGTATATTCTGGAGCAAAGTGGCTCGCTTTTCCATTGTGGAATATTGAACTACCGGATGGGTGGGATGAAGATGACATTACCTGTATGGAGTTTTGGCAGGAATATGAGGATATCGTAGGAAAAGGTATTACACCAGAAGATGCGTACGCAGATTTACTAAAAAAATTAGAGAAAACGGGAAACTAGGAGGAAAAATGTTTTCAGGACATGATGAGTACGAACAGAAATTTGAGGAGGCTCCCAGGAGAAAATTGTCAGAAATTATTAGGGCAATATCTGGTGAAGTAGAAAATATATATATGGTAAAGATGGAGATGAGACTGTAGATATTCGCAGAGGTACATTGATACTGTGGGCAGAAGAATTAGAGAGTTTGGGAAATTAGAGGAGAAGATATGAGCTTTATTAACAAACTAAAAAAAGAATTTGGTGATGAAGTTTTTACATCATCAACTAAAGTTAAGGCTGTGATCCCTACGGATTCTTTGGCTTTAGATATTTCCACTGGAGTTGGTGGAATTCCTACTGGAAGATTTATAACTATTTATGGACCGGAGGGTACAGGTAAGACAACTTTAGCCGTAGCCATAGCTAAGAATGTTATCAAAGGTGGAGGAAAGGTTCTTTATATTGATGTTGAACAAACGCTATATGATCCGCTCGTAGAAATTATGATTGGAAAAGATGCTTTGGGAAATACATTTATTCCAGCTAGACCAGCTACAGCAGAACAAGCATTTAAAATAGCCGAAGCTAGTATAGATTCTGGTGAGTTCGATCTTATAGTCTATGATAGTGTGGGGGCTATGTCTCCAGAGAAAGAGCTAGATGGGGATTTTGGAGATTCTCACTATGCTTTAGTAGCTAGACTTTGTTCTACATTCTTGAGGAGAAATGCTTATAAGGTTAGGGTGAAAGAGTGTACTTTTATTTTTATCAATCAGGTTCGTGATAAAATGGATGCAAGTCCATTTAAAACTTATAGTCAGCCTGGAGGTCATGCACTTAAGCATTATGCCTCTATGGTACTAAAACTATTTCGTGGTAAGAAAATTGATTCTAAGAAAAAGAAAGAGTACATTGGATTCAGAGTTAAATTTTTTGTAGAGAAGAACAAAGTCGGACCTCCATATAGGGAGTTTACTTTTCCTATTATATGGGGCGTAGGTATTGATACAACGTTTGATACTTTAGAGTTTGCTAGTATGTTAGGGATTGTTACTACTAGAGGTCCATACAAGGCATTTGAAGGGGAAACATTGGGATTGGGTATAGCTAACAGTGTGGAAGTACTAAACGCTGACAAAGAGAAGCTTGACAAAATCAAAGAGATGTGTTATAATACGGTTGGTGTTAAGTCACTTTCAATATTTGGTGACAATATAAAGGGAGGTGGTGATGAAGAGGTCGTTGAAGATTGATCGTCTATATTCTTTAGGCGATTGGAAAAATGTTAGGTTTGGTGATGAGTTTATTGATATTCCAGAAGAGTCTATATTTGATGCCGAATTTGTGGGAGATATTAGGATGTTACAATTATTGGGCGTGGAGATACTATACCGCGAGTATTTAAAGCTCCAACATGACGAACTTGTTGGAAAAGACCTTGAAGAAGCTTTAGAAAGACTCTATGAACTCCGTGATGAGATGTATGAGTCTATTATGTCTAAATTAGACAAAGATAAAGACAAAGAAAACACTAAAAAGGAGTAGTAAAATGTCTTATTCAAAATTTCCAACGTACGAGTACGAACAATCGGATTATCCGAAAGTTAAGTATCTTAGATTTCAAGAGGGTATTCCCTCAATAGTTAGGGTTATAAGTGCGGAGTCACTTTATGTAGCAAAGCACTATTTACCGAACATTAGAACTAGTATATTGTGTTTAGAAGATCAGTGTCCAATTTGTGATAAGAACAAGACGCTTCGAGAACAGCATGGAAGAAATGCATCGAAGCAACCAGATTATATCAATATTCAAAATAGGAATATAGTCAATGTATTAGATTTAACTTCTGTAATTGTTGACGATGAGACAGGGAATGAATATCCAGCTTTTAAGGGAACATTTCCTACAGTTACTCAAGATGGTCAACGAAGTCTTGCAGATGTTCTACCACGACCTTCAAATACTATTAAGGTATTGGAGCGTGGTAAGAGATTATTCGAGCAATTTGATGTCTTTCATAATGAGTATGCCCATCTAGGAGGTATTCGAGGTCTAAATCTAAAATTTGTGACTCTCGGTGCTGGTACAAAGATGACTATTTCGGTTGTTCCTTTACCCGAACAAAGTACACCTTTGGATGAATTACTTGATACGTTAGATGCTGATGCTAGAATTGAGCCAGAACTTGCTACTTTAGGTATTCAGTTAGTCCCTGATGAAGTTTTACAAGCTGTATCCGGCGTTAGTTTGCGAGATATTTTTGCCGCACGTAAGCTGGAAGATACTAATTCAGTTGATTCTACACTTCAAGGTGATTTAGCTGATGTTGAAGGTGCAGTTAGTGACCTATTTGAGGCATAAGCTATATTGGTAAAGCCAAATTTGGGGGCGTTATAATAGAGCTTATAATAATTGGTGAGTGCAGATTCAACCCTGCCTCACCAAGTGAAAATTAAATATAGGAGGTCGCTTAGTGGCTGAACGGGAATATTATGACCATATTATGGAACAAAAGATTTTATCAATTTTAATTAGAGAACCATCTAGAATTTACGCCGCTGTAGAAAGAATAGCAAAAGAAATGTTTTCATCTAAGCTTCATGAAAAAATATTTGAGGGTTTGATAACATTAACCATAGATAGAAATACAGAACCTCCTGTGGATTTGATTATAGCTCACTTGGAGGATGTACACAATGATTCAGAAGTTTTTGGTGGTAGAAATCATATCTATACACTAGCTGGTATGACAGTAGACGTAAACAATATAGACCTTTATATAAAAGAATTTACTGATATGTACAAGTCTAGGACTTTGCTAATAATGGGTAATACTATTCCAACAACTTTAGCGAATAATTCGGATGTTGGTGCTGTTGTATCAGATTTGAAAAAGCAACTTTCTTCATTGGAAACAACTGGAGTGGGAAAAGATGTAATCAGGGTGCGTGATATTCTAAAAGAAGTTTATGATGGTATTCTATTTAGGGCAGAGAATCCTGGATTGGCTGGAATAAGTACAGGATTAACTACTATAGACAATCATACAGGAGGTTTTGTCGGAGGTGATTTATGGATAATTGGTGCAAGACCTTCGATGGGAAAGACAACTTTTATAATTAGGACTTTGGTTGACTTAGCTAAGAGAAATGTTCCTACACTTATAATTAGTAGAGAGATGGGAACCGTTCTCTTAATGGAAAGAATTTTATCAGCAGAAACAGGAATACATTTTCAAGACATACGCTTTGGTAGAATTGACGACAATGGTAAAAAGAAATTAGAAAATAAAATTAAGACTATGAAGGATTGGCCTTTATATTTTGATGCTAATTTGTATGGAGATATAAATTATATAACTGGAATTGTGAGAAAGTATGTAAAAGTACACGGAGTAAAAGTAGTAGGACTAGACTATATTCAGCTTTTGGCTAACAGAGATCAAGATCAAACCGCTGAGTTGGGGAGGATTTCCAGAGCGTTGAAACTTTTGGCTGAGGATTTGAGGATAACAATATTAGTAGCATCACAATTGAATCGAGAGCTAGAGCGAAGGGAGAATAAAAAACCAATACTGTCTGATCTTAGACAGAGTGGAAATTTAGAAGAGGATGCGGATATCGTATTCGGTTTGTACAGACGATCTAAATATGAGACTAATCCTGTAGACAGAGAAAAGATAGAGTTTTTATGTTTGAAACAAAGGAATGGTCCTTTAGGAGAATTGAAATTAAGGTTTGACGAAAACACAGTTACTATTAATGATCCAAAGAATATTAGTGAGTTTCTTGGAGGAGATATAGATGGCAAACAAGCAGAAGAGGAAGGGGATGGCTTGGGAAATATTGGCGAGAGAATTACTGAATCGTCCATACCAGGGTAAACAACTCTGGCGTAGGGTTCCTGGTTCTGGTGCTCTTGGAACAATAATGCAATATGGACAACTAAAGGGCGACCTGATGGGCAAATATCCATTCCTACCATTCACTTTCAGGGCAGAGGCTAAGGTAGGATATGGTGGGGCTAAACAAATAGCCATGAAGAGGGAGTGGTTTGATAAAATTAGAGAAGAGGCGGCAGGTAATTTTAATGAATTACCGTGTGTGTTGATGAAGTATTCTGGTGTTCATGCACCAAACACACAGCATGTTATAGCTTTTGATTTTGAAACATATCAAAAAATAATAGATGTTATTGAATCTATGTACGATGAGATCGTAGAATTACATAAGTTATTAAGGGAGAAAAATGATGGGGAACAAACTTTACTTTGAAAATCTAAAGGATATAGTTGATAAGGTATATGCAAAAAATCCTGAAGCTACTATTTGGGATATCCTTGTAGAGTTATTCTCAGACGGTGAAAATAAGGGTAAATATAAAATACAGATTCTTTCAGAACTACCTGTAGTTGAGGCTGTAGCTCGTGGATATAATTCTAGATGGATTCAAGATGCATATGATATGGGCTATGTGACAGTAAAAAGAATTTGTAATCATTGGGGATTGAAACCTCTAAAAGAGATATCAGATTTTGATCCATTGAAAATTTATACTGATGGGATGGTAGCAGATCAACTTAAGACAGCAATTATCCCTGTTATCCACACATTACCTAGTGTGAAAGACTTAGAAACCTGTATTAATAATATAAAAATTTATAAAGATATAGTGGAATATTTGAACGATCTAGAGGAGGAAGAAAATGGAATATAAATTACCAGATTTTGACGAGATGTTAGAAGTAGCTGATACTGTAGGAAAATTAACTACTGATATTGGATTATTAAAAGCACAGCTAGATAATTTACTTGCTAGTGTTACTTTTACTATAATGAATGATGAGGAATATTGGAGAGGTAACACCAAACCTCCAGCTATGAATTATGTTATAGCAACCTTTCACAGAAGTGGGTTTGATGTAGAGTCTGGAGAGAAATTGAATTTGTTACGAACAGAAATTGCTAATAAAACTGGTGAGGTGGGTAAGTTAAAGATGGTTTTCAGTGTGTATCGTGACCTAGTAGATGTCTGGAAGGCTCACCAATATTCCTTGAGAGATTCACAATATTAATATGAACAGCGGAGTGTATATTATAGAAAATGAAGTGACTGGAGGTGCTTATATTGGTTCATCAGTTAATTTATATAACAGAATGTCACAACATATAGCAACTCTGTCTAATAATAAGCATTATAATAGATATTTACAAAAAATCTATAACAAATACGGTAAGAACATCCTTAGTTTTAGGATTTTGATTTATTGTGATCCAGAGAATTGTATTCTATATGAACAAAGATTTATAGATTTTTATAGGCCTAGATATAACATAAATCCGAGAGCAGAAAGTTGTGCTGGAAGAAAGCTTACTGAAGAGCATAAACGAAAGATAAGTAAAGCACATATTGGTAAAAAAGCATCGGATGAAACTAAGAAAAAATTGAGTATATCACACGTGGGTAAAATACCTTGGAATAAAGGAAAGAAAATGTCAATTGAATCTAAAGAGAAAATGAGAATTCATGCTATAAAGGATGGTCGTATACCCCCTAGTAGAAAAGGAATTGAACTAACAGAAGAACATAAAAAGAATATAAGTCTTGGACTTAAAAAGTTCAGGGAAAGGAGTTCTTAACCATGCTTTATTTATCAGCATCATCCGTTGGGGATTTTTATAAATGCCCCAAATCATATCATTATAGAGTGAATAATAAGGAATCGGCTATTCTTTCTGACCCTATGATCCTCGGATCGGTTATCCATGAGGCTATAGAACTACATGATGATCTTGAATCTATGACTACTTTCGCCGTAGCTGAGTGGGAAAAGAGAACAAGAGGTACTTATTCTAAGCCGAGAAAGCCGCCGAGGAGTATTAAAAATCTTCTTAAAGGATATATTAAGATCAGGGATGATATCATAGGTACGGCAGATCATGTCCTAATGGACAAGGAACATTTCTTCCGTTTTCAATACAGAGATGATATAATGTTAGTAGGGAAGATTGATTTGATAGCCGATGGCAAGATTTATGATTGGAAGACTGGTGCTGTACCGCCCACAAACTACGGACTTTATGACCCACAATTCACAACGTATTGGCTGGCGTATCGGCAGATATATAAGACTGATCCAGAAGGTATTTATTATGGTTGGCTGTATGGCAACCGCTTATATGATGTTCCTATGAAAGAAGCTCAATTGAAAAATCTAGATTTGCTACTTGACAGAATGGCAGAAATATGCTATAATATGGATAATGTACCAAGAGTCATGGGCTATCAGTGTAATAGATGCCTATACCGAGGTATTTGTTACCTAGAATTTGAGGAGTAAAATGAGCTTGTTAGTCGCTAGATACATTCGTGATATATTCTTGATCTTAGAGAAGGGAGATATTGAATCAGATGTTTATAATAACGCCCTGAGTGTATCTAATGTTATAAGTAGACTTCATAGTGAGGGTAATATTTCTGATTTTGATCTTAGAGTTTTAAATTATGTTGCCAGTGGTTATTCGTACTCGGAAACATCGAGGCTTTTATCTACAAGTAGACAGCGTGTGACAACCTCTTTCAAAGAGTCATGCTGTAAAATTTCATTTATCTTAGGAGGCGATTTTACTGACGCTGGATTTATGGACAAATTTGGAAAGGGATAAACGTAATAAAAATTAGTTAGAGGAGTAAATGATGACTGTTCGAGATTCTGTAGATAGTATTTTAAAAAGAAAAGGAAAAGCTATAAAGAAAGAGTTAGAGCCAACAGAGTTTAGGTGCATACACCGACACTCCAAAGAGACTCATCCAAATTGTTTTCGTCGTGGAGATATAAAAGACTTCCAGTGGTGGAAAGATGAAAGTCTTAACATGGGATTCTTTGATATTGAAACTACGTCCTTTGAGGCGAATTCAGGATTTTTGACTTGTTGGGCTTTGAAGCGAAGGGGCGAGAAGAGGGTTAGGGGATCGCGGATAACAAGAGATGAGATATTTGCTGGTCCTAAAGTACAAGATCGAAGGATCATGGAAGATTTGGTTGATGAACTAAAAACTATTGATATTCTCGTGACCTATTACGGCACAGGTTTTGATGTTAAATTTATACGTTCTAGAGCTTTATTTCATGGTTTGTATTTTCCTCCCTATGGTACAGTATATAATTTTGATGTTTATTACCGTGCGAGGTCATTACTTAAGTTACATAGAAGTTCTCTAGATGCTTCAACACGATTTTTAGGAATTCCAGGGAAGACTCACCCTAACATTGACGATTGGATGAGGGCTAGGTATGGAGAGAAGAAAGCATTAAAATTTGTTTGGGATCACTGTGTGGCTGATATTGAAATTCTAGAGGGTCTATTCTATAAGCTAGAAAACTACAGTAAATGGACTCGACGATCTCTTTAATAGGAGGATTTACAATGGACAAGGCGAAGCATATAAAAGAGCAGATGGATGCTCTTCGAGATATAGCAGATAAAAAAGATTATATATTTAGAGATTATAGTGTTAATGTTGTTTCTAAAAAAACAAATGATGAATGGACAGTAGAAGGAGAGCTTATACTAAGGGTTAGCGAGGAGCTTGACAATGAAGAGGCTATAAAAGAAGTTCCTTTTGGAGTTATGGTGACAGATAAAGATTTAGGAGAGGCTGTAGCCGCTACATTTTTCCACCTGAATTTTATTTCACAAAATTTTGGAGACGCTATTTACGAAGAAAATTTCTTTGAATTGTTAAATGAGGCTAATGACTTATCAGATGAAGAGTTAGAGCCTGAAAAGGGTGATAGTAGGGAAACGGTGTTGATGTAAATGGTTAGATTGGATGTAGATGACCTAAGAATAACATTACTTCCAGCCTTGGGTTCAGTAGTTATAAAGAAAAATCCAGGGTCTAAGTTATTTATATCTACAGAAGAGAGTATAGTAATAAACATAGAGGTTTTATATCATATAATAAGAGCCATGTTATTCAAAAACCTACTTGACCCTAAAGTTTTTGAAGGTATCTTAGAAGAGATTAATACCTCGTAGGAGGTTACAATGAAGTGTGGATCACATGAGAAGTATACAGGTTATAGGCGACCAAGTAATGGATGTCATAGTTGTTGGCGTGTATATTTAGACGAAAAAGACTTAGTTTTACCAGATTATATTAAAAGTATATCTTCTAAAAGTCCAGATGTAGCAAAGTATTTGATCGCTAATCAATCAAATATTATGATGGCTCCGGTTATACAGGAGGCAACAGTAAGGTCTACCGTTCAATTTGCTGATGTTGAGGAGCTTATCGAAGATGGATTTGGAGAAAATTTATTAGATTTGCCAGATGCAGAGGCAATTTTACCTATCGCTGAAGAGTTAGTTGATGAATTAGAAGATATTGTACTTGACAAAAAACCACAGAGAGGAAGGTTTGTTTAATGCTTATCATAATGATTTCAGGTCGTGCTGGAGCGGGTAAGTCAAGCTTCAGTCAATATTGTATGAAACATTTAGAATCTCTTGAACAAAAATCTATCCTTGTGCCTTTTGCTAGGGGTGTAAAGAGGGCGGCTAAAGATAGTTTTGAGTGGGATGGAAATAAGGATAGAGCCGGACGTAAATTATTGCAAGGTGTAGGTCTTATAGGTAGAGATTATAATGAGGACATTTGGGCTAATCAAGCCACTAAAACCATAGACCAAATTTGGGTTTTAGGAAATGAAATTGTATTTATAGATGATTGGAGATTTCCTAATGAAGGAAAAGTTATATCTGATAAATATGATTATGCAATCAAAATTAGAATTAATAGACCTGTAGAATTTTATACTTTATATGGAACATCTTTATATGATGATCCTTCTGAGACTAGTTTGCAAGATAGTGGTAGTTATGATGAAGTAATAAATAATGATGATGATTTGGAAAAGCTAGAAGAATTAGCGATAAAATTTATAGATAAAATTTTCAAGGAGGAAAAGGGTGGAAGGACAACTAATGCTTAGTGCTAGCTTATTGACAAATTTAACTTTGGAAACGATTAAATTCACAGTTAGAAAATGGATTGTTAAGGATTCTGAATATGATTTTCCAGAACGTTTTTATGTTTTAACACTACCATTTTTTACTGCTGTTTGGTCAATTGTTCTTGGTCTTATTAAGTGGGCAGATGAAGTTGTATATGAACCACAAGCACTTTTACAGTGGGCTTTGACAATTATAATTACTTTGGCTCTTTATCATACTGGTATTAAGCCTTATAAGGCTTATCGTAAGAAAGTTAACGGAGGATAAATTTGTACCACGTGTTATGAACGTGGGATGTCCAGCCTCACAATAGCCACCATCAATATGAGTGGAGGAAGGTTGCTAAGTTATTACCAGTATTGGCGATTGCGAATCGACCGCTCTATCCTTTGAGCTAAATGAGCAACTGACTGGCGGGGCTATGGCAGGGAACGCCGGATAGCCTGAGATGGAAATGGTATTATATCTGGACTTGTCTCATACGAACAGTGAGGTTAAGTTTGAGGCTTAAAATATAATGTCTAAATGTACAGTTTGTCGAGGATGTGTCAGGAGAGGCACACCCATTATGGATGATGATAAGAACACCATATTGGTGTTCTATTGTCATTTCTGTAAGGTGAACCGACATTATCATACGATACAGGGGAAATGGATAGACAAAGATGAGCTAAATAGGGTCTTGACAAAAGAGTAAAAGTATGATAGTATGATGGTGAAGGTTGACGGGGTATGGTTAGTTGCCAAGCTTCTGAGCGATACCCCTGATGCCTTCTAAAGGAGAAACGTTATGGACGGAGATCAAGCAAGGAATATGGTTGGGTCTGGAGAATATGAGAGATCGAAGGCTGACTTCTATCCCACATGTCCAGAAGCAGTATATGGGCTTTTGAGTAAGGAGTACTTTCCACATGTGATGGACAATAAAATTTGGTCGATTTGGGAACCTGCTTGTGGTGATGGAGCTATCTCTAAAATTCTAAAGGATAAGGCGGGTTGGGTTGTTTCTACTGATCTTTATGATTGGGGCTATGGAAAAAGTGGAATAGATTTTTTGACATGTGATTTTCCAGAGTTTGTTGGACATATAGTTACCAACCCTCCATTTAAGCTGAGTACAGAGTTTGCTTATCGGGGGGTTGAATTGATTCGTAAGACTGGCGGTAAGCTGTGTCTATTGAATAGATTACAGTGGCTTGAGGGACAGAAACGTGGAAGTACATTGTTTAAAGATATTCCACCGTCACGTATATGGGTGTTTTCTAAGAGGATACCGCGTATGCATAACCCTACATTTGAGGGAAAGAAAACGACATCAATGATGGCTTTCGCTTGGTTTGTGTGGGATGGTGAATATCTTGGGGAATATCCGCAATTAGGTTGGATAAGCTCAGAGGAGATGAAAGATGAATCTAGATAAAATTCGTATATATTTAGCTACTGCTAGAAAAGACATGGATGAGTTGTATGAGGAAATATGGGTTCCAACTCATGCCGAAGGGGTATTAGATGTAGGAGATATCCTTTTAGCTAATCTTGAAGAAATAGAAAAAGAAATGTTATTAGCTTTTAATGAAGTAAATTATGATAAATCGGCACATGCCTATGATACAATCTATCTAAAATTGATAGGAGATAAGGGTGAGGATTGAAGAGTTAATCTCTAAAGAACAGCAATTGATCTCTGTGGGAGAGGGTAGATATTTAAAGGGGTCAGTGAATGATTCCTTGGTCATTGATACTAAAAGACAATTGTTCTTTTGGAACTCTAAGGGAATTGCTGGAAATTCAGTAGATTGGCTTGTCAAGATTAAGGGTATGTCAACGGAAGATGCTTATGCATTTGTAGGGAGATATGCTGTACCCCCTTCACCCTTATCTTACTATAAAAAGATAGAAAAGAAATTTGTAGTTAGCCCTTCATTAGTAAGTTCTTTCTTTGAATTTGGTAGAGATTACAGAGATTATTGGCTGGATAGGGGATATAAACATTCAACTATTGATTACTTTAGATTAGGATATACTGGAGAGTGGTACACAATTCCTATCTGGTTGGATGGAGAGTTTAGAAACTTTCAGTGTAGGAAGCCAAAACCTAAAAGAATGAAACCTTGGTATAGAGGTACGGGGGCTTTGCCTTATAACTTTGATATCTTGAAGACATGTAAGGAATATTGTATCTTGACAGAAGGACCACCAGATGCTATAATGTTACATCAGAACGGTCTTCCAACAGTTAGCCAAACAGTGGGTGCGATGGGTTGGAGGGTGTATCGAAAATATTTTATGAGGCTTTATCCAATCGAAAAGATTTTTGTTTGTTATGATAACGATAAAGCTGGTGATATGGGTGCTGTAGAATTAGCTCTTCAATTATTTGGACCTAAAGTTAAAATCTATAATTTTTGGGATTTCGATGATGGATTTGATGTCTCAGACTATTTCAATGAAGGTGGAAATGCTAAAGAATTTATGTCTTTATTAGAAAGCGAATCAAAATACTGGTATGAGGTAAAATCACGTGAATGAAGAGATGAATGCTTTTAAACTTTTACCTACATTAGATGATAAGTCTGTTGATTTAATTTTAACTGATCCTCCATATGACTATAGTGATGCTGAGAAGAAATTTTTGCATACTCAGTTTAAAAGAATTAGTAGACATGGGATACTTGTGTTTTCTCCACCAGAAAATCAGTGGATACATCCAGCGGATAGATATCTATTCTGGATAAAGCCTATATCTACTAAAAACACATCGAGGAGATACAGTCGTTTTGTAGAGATGATATTTCTCTACGGAGATAGCAAGTGGATCACTGGTAGGCATTGGAGTCAATACACTAATGTCTTCACTGATTTAGTGGATGATGCAAAGAAACATCCATTTAGAAAACCTCCGAGTCTAATAGAGAGACTTATCTTAAATCATACAGAAGAGGGAGATTTAATTTTAGACCCGTTTGCAGGTAGCGGAGTAGTGGGCGAGGTTGGAGAAAGGCTCGGTAGGAGAGTGTGGATGTTTGATATGGCGTGGAACAACTAATGCACACATTGTGGAAATATAAAAAAGGTACAGACCTTTCTAGGTTAGATGAATTTCTTCTTGGATTCTTTTGTGATACTCCAGCGTGTCCATCATGTGGGGAGATGTTTGTAGATAATAAGATAAGCTATTTAGGAGTGTGGGGATCAGAAAATGATCCACAGGTAATCTATCGTTTGTGTATCGAGTGTGGAGAGACTATTAAAAGTGCTCCGTATTTTGATCTTATTAAGATGGAACGAATAATAGAAAATTACTTGAAGATAACACACCCATACATAATTAGGAGGTTTGAAGAGAATGCTAGAACGAAACCGTTTGTATCTTTTAGATTTTGAACAAGGATTTAGTGAGCTTGATGACGAAAGTATAGATTCTATAGTTACAAGTCCTCCATACTGGTTGGCTAGAAAGTATGGTTTGGAGGACGGATTTGGACAGGAAAAATCTCCAGATAAGTATCTAGAAAACTATGAAAGACTATTTACTCAAGCTATGAGGATATTGAAACCTCACGGTGGATTTTGGTTAGTTGTTGGAGATTGTCGATCACAAGGAAAGACACGACAATTAGGTAGAAGGGATACGGATGAGAGAGGTGGTGAGAATTTTCGTGGGTGGTCTGATTGGGATGGTGATACTACCATAGTAGATGTAGAGCACGATGTACCACCTAAATCCTTTATGCTTATTCCAGAACAAATAGCTTTGATAGCACTCAAACATGGGTTTATAATCAGAGATAAGATAATTTGGGCTAAGGGAGCTATGTATTGGGATGAAACTACTAGGGGAGGAACAACGCCATCTCCTATAAAGGATAGGTTCGCTACTATGTGGGAACATGTATTCTACTTTACTAAAGATAGACTTAACTATTTTAATAGACATATCATACAGGTTCCAAAGGTGGGTGGTGATGGACTAAAGATGCCTCCTAATGTTTGGGTAATCCCTCCGCAAGTAGGGAAGGAAAAGACTTATCCTAAAGGGTGGAAGAATTATGCTACATATCCTGTAACTTTATCAGATATATGTGTGAAAGCTGGAACACCGCCACTAATTTGTGGAGATTGTGGTAAGCCTTTAGTGATGCTTCCTAATTATTCTGCGTATAAGAATTGTACATGTCATATAGGGAAGGAAACTGTTAAAAGAATACCAACGATGGGAGGATTAGTGCTTGATCCATTTGTGGGGAGCGGAACAACAGCGATCTCCTGTATAAAAGGTGGGTATGATTTTATTGGATTTGATATATCAGAAGAACAATTAGAGTATGCACAGCTTAGAGTTGATAAGTTTATAAATCATAGAGAAAAACCAGGAAGGACGGTAAAACGGTATGGGCGAGATACGAGCAGTTGAAATAAATTGGGTAGATGCTATTCATTCTAATGAGGGGTGGCAAACTTTACAATATTATAGAAAAAGATTTGAAGCTATCCATGCTAGAGTACATAGAACCGTAGGATTTTTAGTCGATGAGACTGGTGATTATTATCTTATGGCATTGGATGTGACGAGTCCGAAAGACAATTCGCCAATGCTTATAAATCAAGTACAGCTTATACATAAAAATATGGTAACATCCGTTAAGGAGCTTGTGTATGAAAAATAAATTGTATGTAGCAGATAGCAGAGAGTTATTGTGGGATTTTCCAGAAGAATCCGTTGATTTATGTGTTACTAGTCCTCCCTATTATAAGGCTAGAAAATATGATAAATCTAAGATGTTCAAAGACCCCAATGAATGGCTAAATTTTTGTCTTGAAATACTAATTGGAATAGAAAAAGTTATTAAAAATGATGGAGTTATATGGTGGAATAGTGGACCAGGGTATGAAAATAACAGAAGATTATACACAGTTTATGAAATTATTCTTACTCTAAAAAGTTGGGGATTATATTTGATTGATGAATTTCCTTGGTGTAAGACTACCTATTTACCTAAAGTTTATCCTAATAGACCTTATCCAGCATGGGAACATAATCTAATATTTTCTAAAGACCCTGATCTAGTTATATATCATAAAGATAATGTTAGAGAGCCTTATGCAGAGTCAACGTTGAAAAGATTGAAGTATCCAGTTGGTGATATTCAGATGACTGATGATGGGAAAGCACCAAACAGAAAGAAGATAGAGCCACACCCTGATGGAAAAACTGTACCTAATTATTTTGTAATGTCTGGAGATAAGACACGTAGAGATCATCCAGCACCGATGAAACCCGATTTAGCTAATTGGGCTATCAGAGCATACTCTAAGCCTGATGATCTGGTACTTGACCCGCTATGTGGGATCGGTACGACATGTGTTGAAGCTAAAAAATTAGGAAGAAATTATGTAGGAATAGATATTAGTGAAGAATATGTTGAAATGGCTAGAAAGGTATTGGAGGAAGATGAAGAAAAATTATGATTTCAGAACTTACACATGTTTATTAGCGATTGCTGATGGAGGAGCACAGAAGGGCTTGACTTATGGATCATTTAAGGTGTATAATGTAGATGGGAAAGCGATAGCACATAGACAGTTTGCTCTAGGAAGTGGAACAAACAACTCAGCAGAGTATGAAGCTTTGATTAAGACGATGGAGTGGTGTGTGAATAATAGGGTAAAGGAAATAGTGATACTCACAGACTCTATGTTGGTGGTAAAGCAAATGGCAGGGCTAAATAGATGTTATCCACGACATTTGAGAAGACTATTGCGGAGAGCGAAGGAACTTGAGGCGAAGATTGGGGATGTCAGATTACGTTGGGTAGACAACATCTTCGTTAAGCAAAAACTGGGGCATTAGAATGAAAAAAACAAGAGATGTAAGATTGAGAGATAGGAAGGAGTATCATAAAAGATATTATCAAGAAAATAAAGAAAAGAAAAGAATATATAGCAAAAAATATTATCAAGAGCATAGGGAGGAGATGGATAGAAATAGTAAGAAACATCGTAATGAGAATATGGAGAAAACAAAGAGATATTTTAGTGAATATTATCGGAAAAATAGGGAAAAATATTTAGAATATGGTCGGGAGTGGGCTAAGAATAATCCTGAGAAACGGAAAGAACATCGCACTAAATCCTATAGAAAATTTAGGAATAAATTCTTTAGCATGTACGGAGGAAAGTGTGCATGTTGTGGTGAGGAAACCAGAGAATTTTTATGTTTAGATCACATAAAAGGACAAAAAGGAAAAAAGAATCAAAATTCATCGGCGGCTACTCGTGAAGCCATTAAAAAATATAATCCAAAAAAGTTTAGGATTCTATGCTATAATTGTAACATGTCTTTAGGTTTTCTTGGGTATTGTCCACATGGAGGCTTGGATAAGTAGCACAAAAGTTCTATTGACAAAGAGTGGAAAGTATGCTAATCTAAGGGTGTAAAGGAGGAATAAATATGTCAACAACTATTCGCAAAGATGATGGAGATGTTGTTCAACATGTGCCGGAAGAACGTTTAGTGGATGTTCCTATTGATCCACACAAAGAGGATACATATGCTAGTGATGGTGATCCACAAGAAATACACATTGAGACTTTTGAATTAGAGAGAACTTGGGGTGACGTTGAAAAAGAATATCAAGAGTATGATGAAATTTGCGAACGTCATGAGTTAGATGTTGAAGACATTGAGGCAGAAGTTGATGGAAGTGTTGATGCTTGGGTACGTCAAAGCGAAGCCGCAAAAGTGATCGTCAATCTTGAGAAGGCTTTGAAGTATTGTCAGGATGATAAAGAAGTTATGCAAAATCAAATAGATGTACTTGAAGCAAAGATTGAGCTGTTACAAGAGTCAGTTAGATTTTATAATTCTAGAAGTAGTCTGCTATGATGGAGATAGAAATGCCTGTTATAGTATTAATTTTTATATGTATTTTCTTTTATTCCATAGGATATATACAGAAAGGAATAAACGGATGACAAAGATTAGTATCATAACACCTATGTATAATACATCTAGAAAAGAGTATAATAAGACAATGGCTAGTATACATAAGCAGACTGTTACCGATTTCGAGTGGATAATTGTTGATGATGGTACAGAGTATAATTTTGATGATGATAGATTGTTTAATAATGTACATATTCTTAATAACTATGGTCCATCAGTAGCTAGGAATGTAGGCTTTCAGATTTCTCAGGGTGATTATATTATTTATGTAGACATGGGTGATGAGCTTGATCCCAAACGTGTCGAGAACATTATCAAATGTTTTGAAGAAAACCCTATGTATACTATTGTGTTTAGTCCTTATACATTGGTCGATGATAAAGAGCATTTTTATAATTTACCTGTAGCTTTTCATAATGATGCTGATCTAATCCGTGAATTTTTGCAGAAACAAAACGTCTGTATACCTTTGGGGTTTGCACATATGAGATGGATTTGGTATCTTGTTGGAGGATTTCAACCAGGAATTGTTTGTGGAGAGGATGGAATCTTTCTTAGGAGAGCTATTAATGAGGCGAGTGTAAATGGAATAGGATTTGATCCTAATACTGCTGGTACTTATTATATAGATAATGAAGGTCAGTCGCGGACACAGCGGAGGTTTGAGATGGGAGGCTTCGCTTTTGATGGTAGTCGTGCAAAAGAGCCTCATGGACAGTATCTAGATAGGGATTGGTTCAAGAATTACCACAGTAAAAATTGGTACGATAAGGATGAAGAAGATGCATAAATATTTTGTCTGTAATGAAACTAATTTAGCTAGACTTGAAACACTTGTCGAGGATAAATTAAGTGCAGGGTATCTATTAGCAGGTAGTTTAGTAATAGATCATGGTACTAGTGGACACTTTACTTGGTATTATCAACCTATGATAAAGTATACATATGAAGTACCAATGTATGAAGTATCTATATCAGAACCAGAAGACGTAGAAGGAGACACGCTATGAAAGTATTAATTAGAGTAGTAGATGATTGGGTAGAGATTTATATCAACGGTAAGTTTGTATATGATGGTGAATGGGCTATTAATTATGTTCTCATGGATTTCTTAAAATGCTTCGCTCAGACCTCGATAGATATTACAGATGTTGAACTTCGATTTTTTGAAGGTCATTCTACTGCCCAACTAACTAAAGATGGTAAGGTAGAGGCTGTTGATATTCCTCTTCATACTATGACAGATGAGAATTATTGGAGTGATTGGGATGAAGCAGAGATTATACCTAATATATATGCTGGAGAAGAAGATGAGTCTTGATATTATACACGTCACTGATGAAATTATGTCACATGTTCGAGATGAGATAGATAGTTGGCTTGCTGATAATGATCTTACATTAGAATTTGATACGTCGTCTTTAGAAGCATTAGTAGAGGAAACACTGATAGGATCGGTGGAGAAATAATGACTTGGCTTAATGATGTTTTTGAAGAAAGGCTGAGACAGGAAAGAAAGTGGGGAGAACAAGATCATCCTGATGAATGGTGGTTGCCTATTATGTTAGAAGAGCTAGGTGAAACATCTAAAGCTATGTTAGAGGTTAAGTTTGGTATGGGAGGACGTGGAGATGTACGCAAGGAATTAATTGAAGCAATAGCAGTAGGAGTTGCGTGGTTGGAATGTATGGAAAGGAGGAAAGAATGAAAAACATATCGAAAGCAATCAAGATATTCTTAGGTAAATATAAAGGACGTAATGTTGTTGGGATTATCAAAGGGGATGGAAAATTTCGTCGTTCCAATGAACCAGATGATGGGCGGGGCATTGAGATTAGGTGCGAGAGAGATGGTGATAGGGATATGGAGGTAGGCTAATGATTATAGGGTTTGATGTTGACGGGATTCTATACCCTTGGCATGAGGAAATATACGATTACTTTGTAAATGATCGTAATTATAAAGGTACATATCATAAATTTTGGACGGAGTATATTCCGACGATACATGGAACTATCCTAATGGATAATGTTGTTCTTGATCCGACTATGTATAGCCATAAATCAATAAAGTCTGAGTATTTAAAGGTTCTTAATGAGCTTGATAGTGATGGGTGGAAGATTTGGTATATTTCTAGCGTACCTAAATCTATCGCTCTTGATAGAGTTAAATGGTACAGGGATAATAAACTACCTCAGTATAAAAATTACTCATTCCCATATGGATTAAGTAAGCTAGACGCTGTAATGGATGCTAAATGTGACTACTTTGTTGAGGATCGTACTCAAACTATTCTAGAATTAATGGAACATACTTTTGTATTTGTAGTAAATAAACCTTGGAATGAAAAGTTAGGTGCTATAGGAGAATTCGAACGAATAAATAGTGTTGTTGAGCTTCCAGATTATTTATTAGGGGATGATAAGAGTGGTTATGGTGGAGACCTTTATGTCTGATTTAAAATCTCTAGAGAAATTTATATTAAGAATTTGGGAAGAAAGGGGGATTAAAGTTCCTGATACTAAAGATGCGGCTATATTTCTAATCACGGAGGCGGCAGAGGTATTGGATGCTGTCATGAGAATGGAACCAGGATGGGTTCGTACTAATAAGAAAGAGATAGATATAGGTGAGGAGTTAGCAGACGTAATCACAATGGCTATACTCACCGCCCATTCCGCAGGTGTGGAAAATTTGTATGAAGTAATTGTGAAAAAACTCACAAAGTATAGGGAGGAGGAATAAAATGCCTACAGATAAAAAAAGACTAGACTTTTTACAAGAGCTTACTGAGGGATATGGAAGAGGATGGGTATTACGTCACTCTATAACTGGTAGAGGATGGAGGTTACACGAGTCATCGGCTATAGCAGGTACTTCGAGTGTAAGAGATGCTATAGATAGACAGATAGAATTTTATAAACAAGAAAATGAGGAATAATATGAATAAAACAGAGTTTGAAAAATTGAAGCTTTTTGTGAAACTTTTAATTCCTAAAGCTAATGCCGCATTTGGTTTTGCAGATATTCATGGTATGGTATATTTTATGGAAGATGTACACAGAGCTTTTGATGATCTTAGTGATGAGACTAAGGCAGAAATTATAAAGGAGGAATAATGTCCGAAGAAGCGAATCTTGAATCATCTAATGTAGATCGTGCTTGGGTAGATAAGATATTAGAGATTCTTCTACTTAACACTAGTGTAGAGGATCATAAACCTACTAAGAAGAGATTTTTCGAGGTAGCTTTTCAAATGTTCTATGAGGGTTCCTTTTACTCAGAGAATGAAATTATGTGTAATATAAATCTAGCTAATTTTATAGGAGATGACAAGCATTTTGATTTTAGTTATCTTGAGTCTGTAATTAGAATGGCTGTTCGATTTGTGGATAACGAACATTTGAGAGGGAATAGAAAGAATGCTGAAAGTACAGTGACTATATACATACACGATCTTCAGGCTGTATTTGATTCAGAGGGAACAACTGAATATAAAGACGAAGTTACTACTCGTCAGAATTTAATCTTTTTTACAGTGAGGACAGCGATACAATCTAGCATGGAATTAGCAGAGGAGAGAGGAAGCTTTAAAGGTTGGGAAGAGCGTATTGAGCGTCTCGACCATAATTTTAAGGTGGGCGTGAAACCTTTTAGGAATTTAGTACAAGTACATACAGTTTTTGAACCAAATATTAATACTGGAAACTCTAACTTGACATAATTTGACATTTGAAAAAATCAATATTGAAAGTTTGGCTGTTACCCTTTCGGGGATTGGTGTAGGGGGAAAAACCAACGCATACAGATATACTTATAGTATTAAGTACCTTGGGAGATCATAATACTAAGTACTTCGTGTGGAGGAGATTGTGATGCCCCGTAGATTACCACTTGGCGAAGCCGCCTTTAATTGTTTGTATTATAATAATAAATCTAGTGCTAAACGAAGAGGGCATTTCTGGAATCTTAGAAAACAAGACTTTAAGTTTATCACTCAAATGAACTGTTTCTACTGTGATATAGAGCCTAGACAGATATTTCATGGTACGAATCTTTGTGGTGATTACACGTACAACGGCGTTGATAGAATAAACAATGAAAGGGGATATGCACTAGGAAACGTAGTACCCTGCTGTAAACAATGTAATATAATGAAATCTAGAATGTTAATAAATGAATTCTATGATTGGATTGAGCGAGTATACAATCACTCCTTTGTAGGATAGTTCTAATGGGAAGTGAAGTTCTATCAAAGATCATGTAGAACTGCGAACTACCTATAGTACAGGTTTTTTGGGAGTTTTAGTGAAATTGAGTATCTGTGACCTTATGGTACTAAGAAAACTCACTTTGAATTAATATCTTAGTTCGGTTACAATTAGGCTGTACCTAAACGTACTCTAGGTACTAATAATTAATTATTGCTAATCCGACAATAATTGTCGGATTATTTATTTAATTAGCTAATAAATAAAAGAAAGGAGAAATAAATTGCGACTATTAATAATTAGTGATACCCATAATTATGAAAAGAGGTTTGTAGAAATTTATGGATATTTGCCAGATGCGGACGTAATAATTCATGCTGGAGATTTAACAAATTGGGGCGGTAGAAAAGAGCTAAGAAAGTTCGCTGAGTGGTGGAATAATCTTCCTCATCCAAATAAAATTCTTATAGCTGGAAACCACGACCTTAATTTGTACAACTATCCAGAACTAAGTGATACTTTAGCAGGACATTATTTATTGGATAGTTGGGTAAGAATTAATGGTATAAAATTCTGGGGAAGTCCGTATACTCCCAAATATAAAAATTATGCTTTTTTACTAAATAGACATACTTTGAGGAAAGTGTGGGATAAAATTCCTCCCGATACAGATATATTAATTACGCATTGTCCTCCATATGGATATGGAGATTTAGCTGGAAATTCTACACATCGTGTGGAAAGAATTGGTTGTGAATATTTAGCACTAAAAATTCATGAATTACAACCAAGACTACATATTTGTGGACATGTTCACGAAGATTTTGGTATAAGAAGAATTGATGATACTATTACTATAAATGCTTCGAGTTATTTAGGCTTAACATATAAGCCGCAACCGAGTTGGATTATCTTTGACATTTAAGGAGGAAAATGAAAATGAAATTACCTAATATAGGTGATTGGGTTTATTGTTGGAATAATACTCTCAATACTAAATATGCACTTAAAAAACAGGTATTAAGAATAGTTGATGATGAAACATTTATTCTCGGTCCAGACCACCAAAAAAGAGTGACAGTTGGAGGTAGATATAGTTGGATATTCGCACCTAAAAGTGGAGGTTTTTGGATAGAAAGAAAAAATCTAAAAGGAGAATGGGATAAGTGAATAGAATCAAGATTTTACATGCAAGAGCGAAAAGAATTTTACCTACACTAAGACATTTATCTAAAGATTCTAGGTTTATTCACAATTCAAATGTATGTATATATCTTATAACAGCTAATAGAGATGCTATCAAAGATAATAGACCTCATGCTGATATAGATAGATACGAAAGAGTAATTATAAGAGCTGAAAACTATGCACTAAAAATAGGGAAAAAACTATGACAATTAATGTTTACAAATTTGATGCTATTCATGGCCCTGGACATCAGTCTAAAACTGATGAGATAAAATTATATGAATATGATATGGAAGATGAAGATGAACAATGTGAATTGGAATGGTGGGTAAATACTAATCATTTACGTAATGTTAAAGCCACAATGACAAAACTTGATCCAATACCTTTAGAAGTTTTAGATGAATTAATACGTAAATATAAAAATAGAGTAATTAATGCTAATAGAGTTGTAGAAAAATTATCAAAAATAAGGGAGAAAAAATGAGAAGTGGAAGATTACCAGATGGAACTGAAACTAATTCTATTGATGGATATGTTAATTCTTGGCAAAAATTAGCCACACCAATTGAAGTGATGACGGGATTAAAATGCGTATCTTTTGATCCTAATATTCAATTTTCATCGGAAGAAAAGTTAATTACATTACCTGTATGGTTTATAGAGTTAATAAATAATTATTATAAAGAGGTACATGATGATTATTATAGAATGATGAATGAGGGAAGCTAAAAATGAGTAAATGGATATTATCTGTTGGAGGAACTCATTTTACAAATAGAGATACTAATGAAACTATTAGTGCTAGTAAATTAATTGCTCAACTGGAAAACGAATATGAATTATTAGTTATTAAGCATGATAAAGCTTGTAATAATCTATCTATGATAAATGATTATGAAGCTCTTGAAATAGATGAATTAACAGGTCGTGCTAAAAGATATATTAATCAATTACTTGAAGAACTAAAAGAATTTCACGGAGGATAAAAAATGAAAAAAATAGATTATTATACCCTAGTAAAATGGAGAGCATTTTTTAAGGAGTGGGAATTCGTAAAAGATAAGTCTATAATCTTTATGATTGGTTTTAATTTTGCTAGATTAGGATTTACAATTCAAATAGATTATGGTAGACATTTTCGTAAGGGGAATTGGAGACTATTAGCCTTCACAATCTTAATTCTAAATGTTAGATTACAAGTAGGATATTCATTCAAGAGAAAAGAGGAGAAAAATGCTAATAATTGATTCAAGAAAGTTCATGCTAAATAGAGTAGCATCCGGTTGTTATTTTCTAAATTATGAAATCGGAGGCTTTGTTATACATTTAGCGAGTTTTAATTTAAAAGATTTGTTTGATAAATTAGTTGATCGAGTAATTGATTATTATTTATTAACAAATAAGGTGAAAAGAGATGAAATCTAGTATTTGGGTAAGATTTAATTATGAAAAATATGATATGACTGTAGAATATGATAATGTAAAAATCATTCTAAAGCGTGGAGAAACTCATACATATGAAATGATAAGTCGTTTGATACATCATCCATCTTACGAATTTAGAAAATTTAATCCTGACTGTGTAACATTCAATTCAACTTGGTTAATTCTAAGCTTGATAATTAAAGATTATCATCAAACTGGAGGAATTCATGAAAGTAATAATTCTACATGACAGAGAGTATGAGTCAACTTTAGTATTTTCTTCCGAAGAAAAATTCTTAGAATACCTTGAAGGGTTTTATCCAAAAGCCAAAAATCTAAGAATTTTAAGGAATTCTTGGGGAGGAAATCTAATAGCTTATAATCATAATACTCCGATATATGGGTGGGGATATGATTTAGACGAAATAGAAGTAGATGAAGAAATAAGAGAACAAAACGAAAGAGATGAGGGAAGAATATGACAACTAGTGTTGTAAATGGAATGGCAGAATTAAATAGATTAATAGCGCCTAAATTAGATAGGAAAGTAACTGTGGTGGTTAATTTTACTTTTTCTTTAAAGGATTTGGTTAATCATGTTGGTCTTGTTATTAATGAAGAATTATATGATGATGATTTGGTAGATTTTATTAAAGAGCGTAGTTTTAGTGGAAATATAAAATCCATAATTATAGAAGGTGAATAATGCTTTAGGTTTTTTAGTGGCTATTGCTAAATATAAAATAGGTGATTTAGTTAGGTATAGATATTATGATAAAGAACTCGAAGATTATGTGAGTTTAGAGACTGTTATAGTGATGGTGAGATATTGTAGTGATAAATTTTTAGGTCCATATGTAGATTATATTATACGTGATTGGGACTCAGAAGTATCTGAAAATGAATTGGAGGAAATATAAATGCCACCAGCTACAGCTTCTACATATAATAAATTAAAACAGATGTCTACTAAAATTTTAGGGTCGTTAGATGATGCTAATAATTTTATAAATTATTTATCTGCTAATCAGGTAGATATAAATCCACTACTTACTAGTGAGAGTAAATTAGTCAGAAAGATTTTAGAATATAGAGATAGTAGTAAAACTGAGGATTAATAATGTGGAGCGAGATTTCCTTAGATGAATTTCTTAAAGTATTACAATCTAATAAGTGTGAAGATATAAATGAGGAATTTGGATATTTTGATGATAGTGTGATACTAACTTTTAAAGATAAAGTTCGTGTAAAAATAATGAGCACTTCAATTAAAGGTTTTAGTGCTTTAGAGATTTCACAGGAAATATTAAATAGAGGAGATAGTATTAGATGAGGCCAATAAAAGTACCTTTTTCTAAAGTAGGAATAGAAATAGAATATACAGACTTTAATCCTACATATGATAGTAAGATTCTGGAGTTTTTAAATGGTAAAGGTTGGCTTATAACTCATGACGCTTCTGTAGAATCTCCTGCGAATACTTTTAAGGGTAGGCCAATAGATGGAGAATTATTAGATGGAACTATTAATCCTCATATTATGAAGAAGGATATAATCGGAGGAGAATTTGTTTCAAAAATTATAGAAACAAGTAATCCATTATGGATAAGAGATTTAGATTTGCTTTTTTCACACATGAAAAGATTAGGCGAAAGAGAGCAAACTAATAGAGGTAGTATTCATGTGCATATTAATTATCCTAAATTAGATGGTATAAATTATAATTTAGATCAAGTAATAAATCCTTGGATTTTAGCTGGACATTTGGAGGCCGCATTTTTTAGACTAGGTGGTTTTGGATATAAACCTCGCGGAGAACATATGGATTTTATTTATTACAGACCTATTACAAAATTTGGTCCTCAAATAATTCATGATGGTAATAATTATAGACCGTTATTGGATTATAATTCAGTTCTTAATAGTAAATCTATAAGAGAATTTTTTATTAAATGTGGTGATATACGGAACGCTGAAAGTAGGTATCATCCTAGTAGATATATGTGGATAAATTTTTATAACATGTATCATAAAAGTAAAGGTCATTTAGAATTTAGGTGTTTTAATAAAACATTAAATTGGATGTATTTATATGCTATGGTTGAACTTTGTAAACATTTTGTTGCTACTTGTTATAAATATAAAACTAAAGATTTGAAGAAATTAGTTAAGAAAATTAATCCTCTAGATGATCCACCGAAAAATCATGAAGACTATTTCAATAACACGCTTAAATTGTTAGACATTAAAAGTGATTTAGTTACTTCTATTTTATATGATATTTGGCAAAAATCAGAGTGGCCTGATTATTCAGATACAAGAGTATTCAGCCATTTGATTAATAGAGTTCGTGTACATTATGATGGACCAAATAGACCTAAAAAATTAACTGTGGAGGAACATGCGAAAGTGACAAAACCTTATTATATAGATGTTCACTACTTAAAAAAGCACCGTTTATCAGTTTTTCCAGAGAATAAATCATGTGCCAATTAACCTTTATGCGAGGCGATCCATTATTAGTTAGATCAACATTATTTAATATTTCAGCTATTAACGCCCGCTCAGGAAATAATGATGGGTTTGGATATTATAGTTTTATGTCTAAGAAAGTATTTAAAACAAAAAAATCAGCTAAAGAATTTGTTTATACTGATGAATTTTTAGATATATTAGATAGAGATTTTCCAATAACGGCGAATAAAAAGATGTCTGTTTTATCTCATGTAAGATCAGCTAGTAGATGGGGTGGAACAATGCAAACAATTAGCGATGAAAATGCTCACCCATTTATACTTAATAATCTTGTTTTAGCACATAATGGAACATTATTTCCAAAAGATGATAAAGATGAACTTAAGGATTCAATTGATAGCTATTGGTTTTTACATAAGTTAGATTCCATTGTTAATGGAGAAAAACTAAAACCTAAACATATTGTTGAGGCTATGAAATATTTTGAGGGTAAATTCGCTCTTTTAATTGTTGATATGTTACAACCCAATGATTTGTGGATAGCTAGAGGTAAAACTGCTGATTTACATGTAGCTAGATATGTCGATGAAAATAATAAAGAAGTATTATTTCTAATAAATACTAAAGATAGTGATATTGAAAATACTATTAGTCCACACTTTTATAGAATTCTTTTAGGTAAAAAAATTAAACTTAAAGAAGATATAAAACAGGTTAAAACTGAGACTATCGCTCGTTATAATATTGTTTCTGGAAAATTGGGTGGATTTAAAGGTAAGATTGAAGAGGAAATGCACGTAACAAAATCCACAACTGCGGCTTGGAATTCTAAGCGGACTAATTATGGAGTTACTCATTCGTATGCTATTACTTCGCATAAAGCTATAATGGAAGAAATTACGAATTTAGCTACACAGAATATGTTAACATATTCTGAGGTATGTATTTTATTCGGAATGTATACTACAGGTTCTTTTTTCACGCCTGAAAAGGATGATTTAATAGCTTTTATTGATGTATTAAGAGCATTAACTACAGAGTCAGAATATAAAGGTAGACTAAACTCTTGGATAAAAGTAACTGAATTATTAATTGAAGAGGGTTTTGATGTAGTAGATGTATATAATGCCTATCCAAATTTTACTTTCCCTTGGATGTTAAATTCTAAAAAGATTATTACTAAACTACATACTCATATAATTAAAAATATGGACTCGATAAGACACCAAATTAAAGAGTCAGATGACTGAGTATTTATTAGCATCTAAAGCTGGAGTTATTTCTGGAAGAAAATTAGCTAGATTATTGGGATTAAAATTCCATACTGATGTTAGTAAGATTAAATCAAACTCTAGCGTGATGATTCGTTATGGAAATTGGGAAACTTCTAGTAAAATTTCTTCTGATACTGATATTAATAGTATAAGTGCAATTCATAGAATGTCTAATAAACCTAATCTTTGGAAACTAACTGGTGAGGATGTAATAGTTCCCCCATATTTACCTACAAATTTTACTCCTTTTATTGACCACTTTAAAGATGGAGAAATGGCTTTATATTTTGGTAGAACAAAATATCATAGAATGGGTACAGATATTATTCCTTTTTATGCTGGAGAAGAAATTCCTGCGGGAATAGATTATGTAGTTCCTTATATGAGAGTTAGTAGAGAATATAGAGTGCATTATTTATTTGGAGATATTGTAAAGTGTTTTAGAAAAGTAAGCATTGTTCCTGATTCTGATCCATTAATTAGAACTTCAGCATTTGGGTGGAATTTTAGGCGTGCTAAATTTGAAAATATTAAGCGTAGAGATTTATTGTTAGATGTTATTACAAAATCCGCAGAAATTATTGGGTGTAATTTTGGAGGATTTGATGTTGGATGGAGTCCATCTTGGAATAAATGGATATTATTTGAAGTTAATTCTGCTCCAGCATTAAATAGTGAAACTCTGAAATTATATACCCAAAAATTTAAGGAGGTACTGAGTGGCGTTTATAAACCAATTGAGAATAATTCGAGAGGTGAATCCATTAATAGCTAGTTTTGTAAATGGTAGTAATGAAAATATTCTTTTACAAGGTCCAGCGGGTTGTGGTAAAACAATGTTGGCTAAAATGATTGCTAAGGGTGTTGGTGAATATAAAATACAAATTCCTATAAGAGGGGATATAAATTTAGATACTACAGCTAGAGTTCAAATAATAGATGAAATACATGAATTATCTCAATTTGAACCTTTATATCCTTTAATGGATAGTGAAAATTATATCTTTATATTTTGTACCACAGAATATGGTGGAGTTCCCGAGCCTTTTTCTTCGAGATGTATTAGACTTTCTTTTGAGCCGTATTCTATTGATGATCTTGGTAGAGTAGTTTTTGCATACGCTAAGTCTAGAAAACATTCAATAGACATTCATTTTGCTATAAAAATAGCAGAAGTTTCTAGGGGAAGTCCTAGAATTGCTAAACAAAGATTTAATAGGGTAAAAAGAATGTTAGCGTATTATAAATTAACATGGGATCATCGAAGTTTAGATAGGGTATTAAATATGATAGGTATTTATAATCTTGGCTATACAAGCGAAGATATTAGATACCTAGAAATCTTAAGAGAGAGAGGAACAGTAAGTTTGCGTAATATAACTAGAATTTTACAGATTGATATTAATACTATTCTTAGAGAAATTGAGCCGTTTTTAATCGAAAGAAATCACGTAGAAATTACAAGTAAAGGAAGGAGATTACTAAGTTGGCCGCAAATAGTGGGAACAATACAATAGAATTAGCAGAAGAAAATTTTATGAGTATTTCTGGTATTGGTTATGATACTATAACAACTGCCTCATTATTACCTTTTATCGCTACTAAACATGGAAGTATTGAGGGTATGCAATATTATAAACTACCAGAACTTCCTTATAAAATATCTCATCTATCAAATAGTGATGAATATAAATTAGAGAGACATAAAGATAAAAAAGTAATTAATCTAAAAAATATTCCAACACATAAAATAAAAGACCTTATTAGTGAATTCTTTATTAAAGAACTACATGATAAAACAACCAAACTTTTTCTAGACGCTAAATTTAATCCAATATTGGGTGGAACAGGTAGTGATATTTCTTTTTTGGGAGTAGCTAATTTGAATGATCTAAAAACTATAGATTTATTCCTTTTAAGGGATGTATTATTAGAAAAAGTAGCTATAAATGAATATGCGATACTGACAGAAGAATCTAAACTGTTTCATTTGGCTGAAGCTAGTGCTCGAATGAATCTTATACCTTATTTTTATGCTCATATAGAAAATCTTTATCCAGGTATTTTAGTAGACTATAAAAGTGAGGATGCTGTAAAATTTAACGATGAAGGTGTTAAGTTATTTTTAGAATTTTGGGCTAAAAATTTAGGATTAAATACTGCACATTTTAATCTTTCTATTCCAGAAGATGACTTATTAGCCTTTTCTTCTGATAAATTAGAGATGACTAGGTTATCTAAAGAAACTTCTAGTAAAATTAGTTCTAATAGTTTCTTAGATTTCGCTGAGAAAAAGAAACTTTTATACGTTCATGCAGAAAAATCTAATTCTGAAGAAGAGTATGATGAAGATGGAAGTGTCATAAATTTTAAGGGTTATCCTTCTGAAGTTTTTACATCTTTAAAATTAGCAAATAATATTTCTATGTGGATTAAAGCTAGTTGGACTTGTTTCATAAATAACTATGAACTTTTTGATACGGGATGTGATATAATTTTTGCTCCACAACAAGTGGTATTATTTCCTGATGGTAAATTAGCATTTAATGGTGATGAAATAATTAAGATGAAATATTTAGGAAAAAATCATAGGGTTGTGGCTTGTAGAAGTTCAATTAGAATAATAAACGCGTCAGATGTGGATAATTATTTTTATTCAAGAATTTCTAAATTCTTTGCTATTCATCCTGACATAGCATTAAATGTAAGAGATGAGGAGGAAAATGAATCATGAATTTATTGTGTAAAATAGGACATCCTCTAACTTATAAACACACTGTTAAATTAGAGATGGAGTCTGGTTTCGATTTTCGCGGAGAATATTTATTTGTAAATAAACATATAATTAAAAGAACTCGTGGTGCAAATCCAGCAATAAAGTTTGATCCTGAGAGGGATAGATTTAAATGTAGAACTTGTGCAGCTTCTTATTCTTTAAACTCTACATTCTCTAGGTGTCAAAATTGTGGTGTTATAAAGCCATATAAAGCGATAACTAATATAGGTAAAAGTTTATCGGTTTGTAATGCTTGTTATAAACAAATAATTTCATATAAGGCTTTTGATATATTCGCTATATTCTCGACAGCTTTATCAAAAGTTAAAGAAATTGATATTGATAATTTTCATGATTATAATTGGAATGAAATTCTAGCTTTATTTGGCGGAGAAAAATTAAGTGCTACTCCTCCAAATAGGGGAGAATCTTCTGGGGATATTCCTAGTAATTTAACTGTTAGGTCTACTCGTACTAATCGTGCTAATTCAATAATAGAGGGATTAAGTAGAGGTGTTGTGAGAGAATCTCCCTCTTTTGAAATACGAAGTTCTACAGAAGATTCTGAAGAAAGATCAATGAGGAGTAATAGGGATTAAATGTGTTAGATACAATAATGGGAACCGACCCAGAACTTTTTGTAGTTAATAAAAAGAATGAATGTATTCCTCCAGCCGCTCTGAGGGAAGATTATGGTCTTAATTATGATAGGGTTTTATATGAAGGAGATAATTTTACAATAATAGAAGATGGTGCGGCATCTGAAATTAATATTACTCCAACAGACGATATTGATACTTTTATTAGAAGAATAGATCGTGGATATACTTTATTCAAAGGTTTTATTATTAATAAATATAAAGAGCTAGATGTTGTAGCAATTCCTACCGTAAGTTTTGACTCAAATAAATATTGGGAAAATAGAGGGGAAGAATTTAGGGATTGTGTACGCTTTGGTTGTGATCCAGATTTAGATGTTAGAAGTGGTGAATGGTGTCAAGAAATTAATACCGAAACTTATAATAAAAGACATGGTGGAGGTCATATACATATTTCTGCACCTAAAGAAGATAATGACTTTTTTGAGGATAATTTTTATTTTACAACAATAATGTTAGATGCTCTAGTTGGAAATACTTGTGTAGCATTAAAAAGAGATAATTCTAAAATTATTGCTTTAGAAAAAGAACGTCTACTTTATTATGGTAGACCATCAAAAATTAGATTACCTTTATATCCTAATGGAGTTAAAGGAATTGAGTACCGATCTCCTAGTAATTTTTGGGTAACTAATTCTGACCACAATAAAATAGTTCTTCTGATGACTAACTGTGTATATAATCTAATGTTAAATTCTGGAGATGCATCTAGATTTATGAGCGATAAATATTTTACTGAGGACCCTCCAGAATATATGCTAAATTTTGATAAAAAATCTTCTACAGATATTTTAATGTCCGCTGTGGATATTCTTTTAGAGAAAAAATACTTAACTTATTCTCAGGCTGAATTAATAGCTAAAAATGTCTAAATATACATCAAATTTAGATAAGAACTTTTTTGGTGATGGAGATAGAATATTATCTGATTTTGGTTTTGAAAATTGGGCAGTAGAATTTTCTAGCTCAGATTCTTTAGAAGTAATACTTAGAACAAATCTAACAGCTATGTCTATAACTAAATTTTTATCGTCTATGTTTGGAAGAATATATATTATAGATATAGGTAAAATGAAAGTTGTTCCACTTGTGGTGGAAAAAACTAAAATAATATGCTGTTACAGACTTAATTTTCACTTTACAAAACCTCACTTTTGGAGTGATCTAGAAAAAGATTTTATAAATTTTTATTCGCTACACTTAATAGATTTATTAAGCTGGAAATTTACACCACCAAACTCCGATACAATGGAGGAATTTTGGATTAATGATACAACTGATTTTGAGGTATATTTCAGACAACTACTCAGACGTAGAGTTGATCTAGTAGTTAATAGTGATTTATTTTTTCATATGGGAATTTTAACATACTTAAAAGCCGCCGGAAATAGTGGACTAACTATTTCAGTCAGTTCTATAGTTGATGATTTTCATGGAATAAATAGAATACTAAGAACTCCGTATAAATTAAGAGAGGCAATTAGTGTGTGTGAAAGTTTCGATCAAACCCACATAAGCGACCAAATAATTAAGGAGTACAGAAAAATGAGGCGAAGCTGGTAATGAATTTTAGTGTATTTCATCTAAAAGCACTTAAAGATGACGTTAGCGTAGTAGAAATTCTTGAAAATATATTACATAATAATTCTATGGAACTGATTAATACGAGTGGTTTAGTGAGTAATTTATCACCGAAAGATATGCGAATCCACCTTCCTTATTTTTATGATAGAAATATTTTATGTCGCACTTTTGATGGAAATTGTAGAGAGACACTAATAAGTAGTTTAAGAGATTCTCATAAGTATTCTACATTTACAGGTTCTAATAGTGAGGGACGTTATCCACAGCCATCATACGAAAGAAATATTACAATTTTAAGAATAAATACTGTTTATCCAGATACAATCTCAAAGAAAAATTTAGAGGAAAGTCTTCCTCAATTTTTTAAATTAATGCATTATTTTGTGGACAAAAGTGAGGCCGATCAGGGTAAAAATTATATAAACTCTGATGGGTGGAAAAATGAACTTCAGTTTAATATAGCTGGACAGAGTATAAATATAGTATATCCAATAGAATATCTTGTTGGATTTAATCAGGCATATATCTTTCACTCTTTATTTTTACTACTCTTGAAAAGTTTTTTGTGGATGACTCCTACTGGACTGATGGAAAAACCCAGTGTAATATTTACTCAATGGAGGAATGCAGTTGAAAATGGAAAATTTTCTAAAAAAACTTTTCCAAAATTACGGTCATCCGAACAGCTATTAAAACCAGGTAATTTTATCATGTTTACTTACTTATTCTTTAACCAGAGTAGGCAACATCTTATTAACTTTATAAAGCCACAAACTTATATAAGTGGTCCAATAGCATTTTTTCAGAAATATTTTGATGGCTTATTAAAAACATTTGATAGCCATATACTTTGGCACTATTTAGATCGAGCCATTGATTTAAATAATCTGACCGTATTAAGAAGCTTGCCGACATCCTTTATTAGTGGTTTATGTTTGTATCGAAGGCTAACAATAAAAAAGAATCAACCTCTTAGACTGGAGACGCATGATGGAATTTTGGATTAATACTATTCACAGAAGATTAGAAACTAATTATTCTAAAGCATGTTCTTTAATGAAAAAATTAGCTAAAGGCGAGAGTTTTAGAGCTAATAGTTTTGGAAAACCCGTCGATATTAAGATAGGAAATTCTGCTTTTTATGCGTACCAAGATTTTTATGGGGAATCTTCTTTTAATAATACTTGTAGAGAAACATTTACTACAGTTCTAGCCGATCAAATTTATAGAAGAATAGGGAATCAAGATAGCGTATCTTTTGTATTTGTTTTATTTTCTAGCAGGGATGCTGTAACAAAATATAGTTGTGCGAAAATAAAAGCAGTTACTAGGCAGTTTTTATTAACTAGTCAATCGTATGATCCTAGACATAAAGATAAATATTTAGGTTCTGGATTAGCTTGTTATAATTATAAATTACGAGGAACTTATAATAGAAAAATACTTATGTTTCCTATATCACTAAATGACAGAGGAAAAGCATTTACCACAGCCTCAGCATTAATTGGTCTATTAAGATTTCCAGAATATTTATTTACAGTAAGAGGTAATCCTAGAACGTTTAATTCTATGGTAAATATGTTAAAAAAACACTATATGAAGTATGGCTTAGCTAAATATTTCGCATCTGATGAAAAAGAACGTTATTATGGATGGCCGCACTATAATGCTGATTATATATTGTGGATTAAATTAGCAGAATTAGGAGTTTTTACTAACTATGATTCATCAAAAAGAATTCATGGACCTATGAGTTATATACAAAATCTTGACAGTAGAGCATTAGTAACAACTAAATTAAGACAAAACTATAATAATTGTACTTCCAAAGTTTTAGCTTTAGGAGATGATTTTCTTAATGAAGTTAGTCCAAAATTTATGGAATTTTTATCCGAAAGAAAGGAGACACTTAAATTATGACTAAAGAAATATCCGTAGGAATATGGGAAAAAGCTCCATTTCGTGGTGTTATAAATCGTGGAATAATTGCACTTAATCTTTTATTAGAATCAAAAGAAGCACTTGTGACTTATAAATTAGTTCCTATCAGTCCGAAAAAATTAGCCCCAATTGATATTTTATTTTTTGATGGAGGAGCAGATATTAATCCTCAAAGATATAGTGATCGTAATAGAAGTAGTTATTTTAATAATGCTAGAGACGACGTAGAGTTTGAATTATTTAATTTCTATGAAAATAAAACTAGAATGTCTGGTGCTTGTAGAGGACATCAACTAATAAATGTAGCTTTAGGTGGAACTTTATATCAAGATATTTATAATGATGCGGTCGCGGTTTCTGGGCATCCTTCCCCTCATCCAGTTAAAGTAATAACTAATCCAGATGATTATAATAGAAAAACTAATGGATTTTTACCTCCATTTTTAGATAGTTCTATAATTAATGTTTCAAGCTTACATCACCAATGTTTAGCTAGATTTGGTGAGGATTTATTCCCCACTCTAGTTTGGAAGGATTCTTCTGGACATGGAATTAATGAGGGAATAGAGTCATCTAATGGAATATATAGAGGTTTACAATCCCACCCAGAATTTGGTATGTGTAAACATGATGGATATTTATTTAGTTATTTATTACACGTAGATGCTTTTGCTAAAGATTTCTTTAAAGATAATACAGAGAAAAAGATGGAAAGAAATGAGGGAAGGGTATGAATAGGTGGAAATTTTTACTGATATTTCCTTATGCTTTTTTATCAGCTATGCCCTTTATAGTTAATTTTGGAATTTCTATTGATGCGGATATAAATATTACATACGTCACTGTATTAGCTATTATAAATATAATTTTCTCGATGTTTTTATTCCTTAGATGGGTGGAGAATTAAAATGAGTGCTGAAAGTTATACGATGAAAAACTTAATTCCTGAACAAAATATCTTAATTGTCGGTATTGAATATATGAGAGGTAATCATGCTCTAAGGTTAAGTCGTAGTTACGATTTAACCAGGATGCTTTATAAGATATCTGGTGAAGTAGAAGATTGGGTAAATTATGTTGTATTAAACAATTTTACAACATTCACACAATTAATTAGTTTCTTTACGGACCACTATATAATCAAATTAGAGAGTTATAACCTAGATGGCTTTTCTATGTTAATAACAATATCAAGTCTAAATAAGTTATGAATCAATATCTAAATATTCGCTGTTACCCATTTCAAGTTAACAATTAATTCTTAAGGAGCTAAGTAAAAATATGCTCGAAATAAAAAAAGAAACTTGGTTTATTAGTGATCCACATTTATTTCATGACAAGATAATAAAATATTGTGACAGACCTAACAATTATCATGAACTAATAATAAATAGTTGGAATCAATTAGTTTTACCTAAAGATGATATTGTCTGTCTTGGAGATATATTCTTAGCGAAATCAAATAAATACTTAACAGCCAAAGAACAATTTTTAGACATACTACCATTATTGAGAGGCAACAAATACTTAATCCTTGGCAACCATAATAAGAAAAAGTTCTTAGAAAGTTGTGGCTTTACGATACTTATTGATCGCCCAAAGAAATATTATGTATGGTCTAATTCTAAATATTCGTTGAATAATCTCACGATTTTCTTTAGTCATAGACCACTATATTTAAAAGAAATTTATCTTAATCACAAGCAGGGAATATTTAACGTTCATGGACATAGACATGAAAAAGAAGATATTTCTCCGGCTCATATTAATATTAGTGTTGAACAGACTATGTATAGACCAATTAGATTTGGAGAAATATTAGAAGAAATAAAAAGGAGAATGAATAAATGATAATACCAGGAAGCGATAAAACTTTACTCCAAGAATTAACGTCAAATGAAGATTTTGATGAAAATATTACCCCATTTTCTAAATATTTTGGGAATGATGAAACTTTGTGGAGGTGTTCTAATCTTGAATGTCATAAACGCGATAATATTACTGGTAGAGAACTATATTTGTTAGATAAAGATAATATGGTTCCTTGGCAAAAATTTGGACCATTAACTGTTGTAGTATTTCCTTTGTGTCATCATTGTGGTAGTAGTTTATCACAAACATATGAAGTTATAATAGAGGATAGTTTAATTGTAGATGATTCTACTGGTGCGGGTAATGGTTTTGGACCTTATCAAAGAGTTCATTGAGTCATCAATTGAGGCTTATTTTTTAGCGTTGACACGGTTTGATTGTGTTTATCAATATTTAAGGGGTGAGTCAAGGTTTTTACTGATAATTATTCCCCGATATCGGTGTCGGTAATTATATAAATACAGGAGAAATAGATGATCCCTCAAGATGTAACAGAAATAGTTAACTTAATTTTAGATTGGTTAAATACTACTGGAACAGAAATTGCTAAGGCTGGTTTTGATATTGTTGTTAAAAGAGTGATGTTTTTAGGTATTAAGGAAGCAATTACATCTGGATTTGGTTTATTGGGTATTATTGTATTCTCAATTGCTACTAATAAATCTTGGAAATGGGCTAAAGAATATGAACATAAATCCCACGATAATGAGGGTCTGGAATATATGTTACCAATTGTATTTGCAATTTTTATAGGTGTTTCCTTTTTATTCTTCGCACCTAATTTAGTAGATGCAATTGACTACTTCTTAAATCCAGAGTGGCACGCTATTAGCCTAATTTTAGGACTAATACAATAATGAGTCATACTTGGGTTGTTGAATATAGGAAAAAGGATTCTAATAATGATTGGGAAATATTTAATTATCTCTTTTTCACAAGAAAAACTGCTAGAGCTTATGCGAGAGCTAAAAATATTATTAATCAATTACCTAATGAATATAGAGTTAAGAAATACGTGAGGGTAGATTAATGAAAAATCTTTGGACATTAGAGAGTAAGTGGTCTTTTTCTAAAAGTAAATATTCTTTAGCTACTTTTGGAGGTGCTATGTTCGCTTTTCTAACTAGAGAAGATGCTAGAGAAAAAATTAGAGAATTAAAAGACCTAGATGAGAAATTAGGTGTAGATGATGTGCGTTATCGTGCTATTAAATATATGAGGGACAAATGAGTAAATCAATAGTTCTACATAAAATGTTAGATGAACATATTATTATTTCTATGGGTAATTGTAGTATGTTTACCGCTGTTAATTCTGAAGATCAAGATTATACATTTATGGACAAAATATTAGAGGGTAATGGTTTTATGAAAGTTTCTACAAGACATAAATCTTACAATCCTCTACTAAGAATTTTTTATGACCAGTAATACTGTGCTAATGATTAATTCTATGCACCTAAGCAAGATATCTAATGGCTCAATAGTTATGCACACAAAGGGAGTTAATGGAACAGCAAAAGTCGCTCCCCACTCTGAATATTTTGATGATCTAACTCAAATTATGAAGGGAGCAAATAATTATAAAGTAATTCATCCAGAGAGTTCTGATTATAAATATGTACAGGGAATTTTTTGTAAAGTAAAGTGGGATATGTCTATGGGATACTGGAGAAATAGTAAAACAAATACTACTACAAAAATGCATGTAATAACTTTAAGTAAACCTTTATGTGGGTCTGTTCTTGTTGGCAATCTTTATTTATCTAGTAATAGAGTGATTATAGACTATATTACCTGCTCTAAATGTTTAGAGCAATATTGTAGAGTAGTAAATAAAAACTATAATAAAAGTAAGGCGGCAAAAATTCTAGGTGAGCGTCCAAAATTAAGGCTAGGAATATAATGAACAAAATTGTATTTGGTTACTGGAATTATTCTGGACAAAAATATGTGACCGGAGATATTCCTATAGCTCATGTTAAATATAGGAATAGACCATTATGTAATCCTTCATTCAATAATAAAAAACTAAAATTTGTAGTCGAGGATGTTTGTATGGAAGCCTGTAAAGATTGTTTGAGAATATATTTGGAAGGGGATATCCCAGATATAATTTCAACAGAAAAGTTTCCAAAATTAAGGTTAGGAATATGAGACCTCGAATTTATCATATGCCCGAAGAAGGATATAGATTTGGTTATTGGAATATTTCTGGTGAACCTACCGAAGTAATAACACCCATTACTCATATAACTTATAAAGAAAAGCCTATGTGTAGTCGTAAATATATGACGAGAGGTTTAACTTTTGTTCCTACTAGAATTACTGTACCAGAAATGGATGACCGAGGTACTACTTGTGTAAGATGTTTGAAAATGTATCTTAAAAAATTTAGTGGTAAAAGTTTAGATAATTTTCCAAAATTAAGGTTGGGGATATGATAGGAAAACATCCCTTAAATATAGGCTATATATTTGGTTATTGGAGTCTCTTTGGAAAGCATAGATTTTGTAAAAATATTCATATTAGATACAAGTCAAAATCCTTATGTAATTTTTACGTTGTGGGTAAAATATTTACTCCTACAGGAAATAAACTTATGGCTGACAATGATGATAGAAAAATTTGTACAAAATGTTTGGAAATTTATTATTCAAAAATAAAGTATCCAAAACTAAGGTTAGGAATATGACTAGAAATTGGAATAAACCTAAATTTAAATGGAGGTGTCCTCAATGTGGGAGCGAAAGAAAAACTTATGATGATGTTCCTCCCTTATGTAAAGGAAATAAACATCCTGATGATCCTTATTTTCATATATTCACTTATATTATGGAAGAAGTTAAAGGAGAAAGTAAATGAAGGCGACTGTTAATGAAAAACGTATTCTTACTTTAGATAGTGATAGTTTTAAAGCAGTTATTGTGATTAAAAATGATACCTTATCAATTGTGAATATAAAGCGTAAATTTATTCCAAGACTGTATTTTACTAAAGTTAGTGCTATAAGTGAATTAAAAGAACTCTTGGATAATGTATATGATGTATTAGCAGATAATAATTTAGCTGGTGAGATAATTGAGACAGTAAGATGAGAATACATTACGGATATTTTGTAGGAACTGAAAAACATAATCAGAATAAAGTCTCTATGCTTCATGCTTTTGATAATGCAACTAGGGGTTTTCCTCTTTGTGGTTCTAATATTCTTCTTGAATTAAAAGTTAAAGTTAAATTAGAAGAGATTAGTGGTGGTAAATTATGTGGTAATTGTGCTCGGATGCTGAAATGACAATTACTTATGCATATTTTAGAGGAAATAGATCATATAATAAAGGTAGACTTTCTAAAGTTCATGCTTCTAGCGGTGGCCCATATTTTTATCCTATATGTTCCACAATTATAAATAAACTTGGTAGTGATAAAATTTATATTACTCAAGATGATATTCAAATAGATAATCTGTGTAAAAAGTGCCAAGACGATTTAATTAAAAGAGGGATTAGATGGTTCATTAAACCTTCTGATGATTTTATACATACAGATATTAAAGGTACAAATTCTACCGATAATAGTCGTGGTGATAGTTTGGAAATTAATATTAGTAGAGAAAGAACCGAAAAAATAACTTACAATCTTGGTGATTATACACTAACCATTACTATGTTTGGTGGAGAATTTAGTTCTGCTGTTCTTAGAGAAAATAAAATTCAAAGAACTATTTCTATACTTAGTGATGTAAATTTAGTGAAATTATTTATGCTACTTTATAGAGCGGTATATGGTTTAGGCGTATTATCTGACGAAATTTCTGAAAGTATAGAACAATTTATATTTGATAATAAAAATAAATGACATTTTTACCCACAGATGTAGACACAGGTTATTGGTGTGCAGTTAATGATCGTTATTTTGGAGATCATACACAACATATTAGATATAAATTAAAACCTTTATGTAATTCTACTTTTAATTCTAAAGGTTTAGCTTATATTATGACTAATATAGGAGTAAATGAAAAACAAGAAGTTTGTAATACTTGTCTGGCAATTTATAATGTTAATATTAAAGATAGTTCTGGTAAGGTAGACTTACCAAAATTAAGGTTAGGAATATGAAAGGAGAGAAATTATGAGTCGTAAAATCATAGTATTATGTGGGGTGTATGTAACTTGTCTAACTGTTCTTTTCTTATTAGTGTTAAACCTAGTAAGTAAGCTACTAGGAATTTAAAGGAGAAAAGTAAAATGATCTATGGATACTTTGTAAAAAACAAGCTACTCAATCTTAAGAAAACTAAGACTCATATATATTTTTCAGATATAAATGACGGCCCTATTTGTGGGGCAGTTATTATTCAAGATACTATTAGACAATTTAAGAAGCTAGGTAGAGTAAATAAAAAACTTAATATTGTTGGTACTTGTGATAACTGTAATAGACTTATTACATAATGAGATACGGCTATCATACCGAGGGTAATTATTATGGTCAATATTATCAACCTACAAAAATTCATGCTTTTGAAAAACGTTCAGATTACCTTCCTATTTGTGGAACTATAATATCATATGTACAGGGAAGAAGTTTTGTAGCGACACATAAACTTTCTTTTGCGCCTAATCCTGATAGAAATTCTTGTCAAAACTGCCTACGAATTTTAGTGAGCAGATATGTGAAGACATAATAGAAAAATCAATATTGAAAAATTTTCTGTTACCCTTTTCAACTTAATAATTAATTATTACGAAGTGGACTATTATAGTAGATTAAGAATTAACGTTAACTAAAGTTAATTCTTAATCTATTTTTTTATTTAATCAGCTGTACTAAGGATTTGAGAACTAAGTACCGCAAACCTATAGAATATACTCAGAAAATGAAGATGTACTCTCAAGAACTATAGTACCAGTATTTTCAAAACATGTACTCCTCGCGGACGCGTTAATTAAAAGGAGGAGTATATGTACTAAGGAAAACAACTCGGTACTAAAGATGTGGTACTAAAAAAACTCACTTTGAATTAACATCTTAGTTCGGCTATAATGAAGGTTGAGCCAATGCGTGGAGGCCCTTTAGTACAACTAAGGAGCCAGTACAATGACTAAGAAAGAAGTAAAGAAAGAAGAAGAAGTACAGAAAAAAGCAGGTAGTACAGATCGCAATCTCACTGAAGCCCTCGTTGAGGACAAATCACGTGAAATTGCGAACTTTGTTTCTGATATACCCCACACTATCGTTACATTCTTCAATCCTGAGTGGGAAAAGGGAACCGAGGAGGACTGCTGGTACGCTATACTTCCTCTAGAGGATTTACCTGTTGTGGTAAGAACTCCATACACAGGATATACGCCAATGGGCAAGCTGAAAGATTTAGCGATGTCAATGTTGGCTAAACCTAGTGGAGTGGAGAAGAACGCAATTACTGAGTACCCATCACTTGCTGATCCTTCGATAGTGAAGATAATTGCGATTCCAGTACCAATTTATCGAATGTCATAGGTTGTCCCGTTAGTCCTCCACGATGCTCAGATGAACTCCCCTCACTAACAGTGAGCGTAATAGTAGTCGTGTACTTAAAAAAGGCTTGACCCGCCTAGCTTCAGTACATGCACATTAGACTAATCCGAACTAGTCGCCTACTACATATTATGTTCACTATTAGTGGGGGGAGTTTTATTTTAATTCTGCCAAATATATCTTAGGAGAAAGTACATGACAGGCAGAAAGCTACACATACATGCTGGACGTATTAGACTTTGTATGCGTAATGGTAGAGTTGTAGAGTTTTTCAGGCGTAATAAAGGTTTTAAAGTTGGTACTAGAAATGCTGGTAAAGCTAGATATTATAAGAACTTCCCGTCAAATTATACTAGGTCACACACTAAACTAAAAAATGAGGAGAACTTCGATGGCTAAGAAAGCCATAGCAAAAAATATGATTACTATTACACCGTTACCTCCAGTTCGCGTATTTGGTGATCCAAATAGTACAATTCATCCTTCGGTAGAGAAGGGTCAGATTGTTAGTATTACTGCTATGAAAGGTACTAAAAAGCAGATTATGTTTAAGGATAACGGGTATGCTAAGAGAGTACACCCTAATCAAGCTCAATACTTGTTTTATCTTATAATTGGTGCTTTAGGTACTGGCCGCGGTGATAGGCAATTAGGATTTTGTGCTTGGGCTGTTGAGAACTCCACGCTAGATGAACTCAAATCCCTGATGGACTGGGATGTTGTAGTAGAGTACAGTAAGCGTGGTGGTAAAATGTGGTATAAGATTGCTGAGTTGTTAGAACTCTGTAAAATTAAAACTGCTGGTGCGACTAGAAGTTGGGAAAAATTCCCACGTCCAGTTAAAGAACTTACTGAACGCCAAACTTCCGAGAAGGAAGTACAGGTGGATTTTTACCTATAAAGGAATGGTGCAGTACGCAACACGATTAAAATCCACATTCCTTAGTTCTAGGGAGAGGGTTTATGTCAAGTACCCTCTCCCAATTATTTTTTTGCTTACTATCAGGTACTGAGAAGTCAAGTAGAACTATTAAGTGCTATAGTACCAAATGCACAAAAGTTCTAGTCTGTACTACGGGTGCGGTACTAAAAAAACTCACTTTGAATTAACTTCTTAGTTCGGTTATAATTAGGATGTCAGAATCCATAAATTGTTTATGTGTACTAAAAAAGGAGTTCTACTCATGACAAAGCGTAAAAAAAGGAATCGCGTAGTGTTTGAAATGGATGGCAAACGCTATACCACGAGTACATCTAGCGTTCCGAGATTTGACTGGACCCAACTACGCAAAGCTCTAATGAGTCTAAAAGAGTTAGTGAATGAGGAGACTAAGTACACCATAGATTACGTATTATCTTCAGGAAGAGATATTACGCATCTAATATTGTGGGATTTATTCTGCGTATTGGAGGAGCAGATCACTACTAAAATCCCGCGTTTAGTATTTCTCTGGGTAGTAGCTTGTTATGGATATATACACGGTCTAAGTACAGACAAGAAAGAGTACAAAGCGTGGCCGCATCCTACGTATCCATTCAAGAAGTCGAAAAAGAAGTTCTATGATTTTCGAGATGAACTAAAGTGTCCTGTGTGTTTCAAACCATATACATCTCCAAAACGGTATGTAAACAAAAAGGCAATACTACGCCACTTCAGGACATGGATAGGGAAACACTTAGAAACCGAAGCTTGTTTATACTAAAAGGAGAGTACAATGTTAGAAACTGTAAAGTTTGAAGTGAGTAATACTACGGATAAAAAGTCTATGCAAATTTCTTGCATTGATTCAGAAGCTTCGTACTCAATCACTGTTGAGAAATATGAATCGCGTGATCCTCACAAGGTTGAGTACCTAATGGAGCTTCGTAGTAATAAACTTGGAGTTCTTAGAACTAACGATCTAGTGAACAGTATGCGTTCTACTAACGATTTGGGAGTGTTTCTTTTTGAATGCGGTGTACGCATCGCGTTTAGTCTAAATAGAAACGCCGCAGAACTCGCATGGGACTTTCTACTACAATCACTATAAACTGAATAACCAGTAAAACTGGCGAATGCGGGGTACTCATTAATAGTTGGGTACTCCGTATTTTTTAGTTTTAAAATAATTTCTGTTACCCATACGAAAGGAGTACATCTTGTCAGGAGTAGTATTAGAATTATTAGATAGAGTCGAATTTGAATTAGATGGCGTTTTTTGTGTCCTCGAATCCGTTGAGGACTTAATTTGTCCACTATGTCGAGAACCAGCACTTAGTACATATACATATCCAGAATATACTGAATTTGTACATGTAGTGCAGGACAGTAGTGGAGATTATATAGATATTACGCACGTGCTCGGTAGAGAAGTAGATATATATAGAATACCAGACGCGTATCTACATTCTACTGACGATGTAATAGAACCACCTAGTGTAGTGAGGAGGCATTGGTGAAATATATTTGTAGTAATACTAATTGCTTGCGTATAAATACAGCGAGCGGTAATTGTATTCACTGTGATAGTGAACTAATAAGTTATAAAACACTGACTCTGTCTAGAAGAGTTAAGTACACACTATCAGATTATATTAAAGTAGATGTTTTAGGACTAGGTGTTATTAGTCCTAAATTAGTGGCGGAGAACTAATGGATAAACTTAGTAGTGTTAAAGATTTTTTAGAGGAACTAAAGGTTAAGCCATTAGTGAAGCATGTTTGTACAACTTGTAAACTTGTTTGTACTCCTAATGAAAATGGGAATTGTCCACAGTGTAATAAGTCTTTGATAAATTGTAAATCTAAATCTCAGTACAGAAGATTAGCTGCGGTATTAGAAATCGACGTTGATCTATTTGAAGAGGAGAACTAGTGTTAAAAGTACAAATATTCTTTGATGATGATACAAACAATCATATGTATACTTATTGTGTCGATACTACTAATCGTCTAGAAGCACTAAGATTAGCCCTAGATGCTTTCAGTGATGATAAAAATAAAGATGATGTTATTGCTAAGGTATATATTTTTAATACAAGTGATAAACATCTAAGTTTAAAGGAGAACTAATGACTAAGAAGGGTAGGATATATTTACTACTTATTTTGACAGCCTATGTACTTGTATTAGTAGGCTTTGGTCTACTAAGTTATAAAGGGTACGTTTAGTGGAACTAGCACTTGGCGTAGTAATTGGTTTTGTTTGGGGTTGTATTATGACAGTTATAATCACTGACAGAACTCTTACTAGCAAAGATGTAGAACTTGATGAGAGATACTTAAATTTTGAGGCGATTAATGTTTATCTAAACTCTAATAGTCGTGCTAAAGTACAGAGGGTGGTAGCACTACTACCTGAAAAAGCACAAAGTCTAGTTGAAAAAGAACTAGCTATGGAGTGGAACTAATGCTTAAAGTTACTACTGAAAGTGGAGCTATTTACTACTTAACTGGTAAGAGTGTGCGTGGAGGTTCTTTAAACATTCAACGTGGTACTCTTCTTTTACCTCTTGATGGTCCTCTAGTAGGACATAGTATGATAATTGATACTCCAGAACGAGGAGATTTGAATCCTGAGTACAGACAGCCCTCCGTTACTACAACCGTTGTAGTACACATTGATGAAATACCTGAATAGGTAAGTTATATCATCGCGATGGTAGAACTAAAATTATGGGGGATACCGCAGGGACATATTATGAAACATTATAAGTTCTAGGTCCAAGCTTAGAACTCTAGGAGGTGCGTTATGAAGTAAAAATTAGTACAGGTCGTATAAATTAAGGAGCATAAAAGCGTGTTGTACTTGAGGGAGGGGTAGGAGTATCTCTCCCTCAAACTTTAAACATCTAGGAGAACTAACAATGATTAGAACTCGTAATCTTTGGGATAAATCGAAATTCTGGGTAATAGTGATTATTATAACTCTATTACTATTTGGTAGTGTAACTGTATTTGCAAGTGATGGAGGTCTTGTACTCCCCGATGGAGTTGTACGTTGGGAAGATGATTGTCTCATCTGTTACTATGATGAGATAAATGGTACTCAATGTTACCAATGTCCAGAGGCTGAGTGTACTCAAATAGAGAACAATCCAACCCTAACCCCTATAGTTGAGGAGACTGTAGTACCTACTGTACCTGTAGATTCTACTGAGACTCCACATCCAATAGATACTCCAGTATCCACTAACACGCCGTTACCAAATGAGACTTCAGTACCAAATGAAAAACCGAAATGTAATCAAGGGCGTGGTAATGCTGGAGAAAACTGTGACCCTGGAAATAGTAATCGCAATCACGAATCTAATGACGAGCGAGGACAACGCCCAGGCGATCATGGTGGAAGGGATTAGTACATGCCTGACCACACAAAAATGCCTCCTAGTCAATTAGATATGTCTAGGAGTATATCGGGAGATCATGTAATGAATGAAGGTCCAACGTACTTGTGGACTGTAAAATTTGCTATTGAGGATCGCGTCGAACATAATTACATAGTATTAGCAGATACATCTGAGGAAGCTATTGAAAATGCTTTTAAGTACGTCCACAGTGAATATTCTAATTCTGTTGTTATACGCATATCCGCATATAGAGAAAAGAGACTAGTTTTACCTGCTAATTGATAATACTCGTTATCTGTAGTACAGAATTCAGCTAGGGGAGGGTATAACTCAATGCCCTCCCTATTAGAACTAAAGGAGGGCTAGAATGTTATTCAAAATAGAAGCAAGCTATAATTACGAGAATCGTATAATACAACGTAGAGGCTTAGTAGTAGCTATAGATGCTATAGATGCTGTCAGTAAGTTCACAAATTGTCTAAGTCTATCGAAAGATTCTATGTGTACCCGAATAAAAGTTGATCCGTTACCTAGTAATGTGTACTTCTTATAGACATTAGAACTAAAGGAGAATAGAACTAATGGAACCAGTATTACATAGCTGGATGATTATAGTTAATAAGTATGGACAACTTGGATATAGACGTTATATCGTAAAGGAGTTGAACTTAGAGAGTGCTATTACTACAATTCTTAATTTTCATAGTATTAGCTCCAATACTAAGAATACAGATATAATGAATCTTGCAATTACTAGGTTAAGAAGGGGTATGTACGTACTAAGATTCTAGAACTAAAGGAGAAGTACAGTGACAGATTTAGCGATTGGTTATGAAGAAGTAGATAATACTACACATGTTACGATTGAAAATATTAATATGCCATTTGTTGCTCTAGTGGGATTTTTAATTAAAGTATCCCTTGCTACAATACTAGTAGGTGTCTTTACAGCTTTTATTTTATATCTATTTATAATCCCCGTTATGAGTGGGCTACTTAGTAGTTTACTTTAAAGTAGAACTAAAGGAGAGAAAAAATGGTATTGTGGAACGTAGTAATTACGCAGATGTCTACTGATTCTCCTAATTTAATGTTGAAACAGGATAAACTTAGAGCTATGAAGTACATTGTTATGGCTGGATGTACTTGGGATGCTGTTGAACTAGCTGTTGTAGAACATAAGCATACTTTTCATGGCGATATAGTAGATGTACATGTTATGCGTAGTAAAAAAGATGTAATATTCTTTAAGGAGTTTTAGAACTAAAAATGGCTAATTATTTTCTGTGGACAGTGTTAATTACTAGCGTATCTAAGGATAATATTAATACTACATTTACTGTAAAGTACATTGTTTCGGCTGTTACAGCAGACCTAGCAGTTTCTTATGCTTGTAGATTACATAACACTACTTGGCGAACTAAAGTTGTTAAAGTACAAACCTATCTTAATGAGACTAATGTAATAAGTCTAGGGAAAATATAATAGAACTAAAGGAGAAAATAAAATGAGCAATAAAATGTGGAAAGTGAATATCACAACATTACATAAAACTATGTATTATGTTGTTATGGCGAATACACCTCAAAAAGCTATAGGACTTGCAGTAGCGAATTGTGAGAGTGTATTCGGTGATGGCGAGATATTAAATATTCATCTCTCGATTAATAAGACTAGTGTTGTTCTACTTAGAAAGTCTTAGAACTAAATGAAGGCTAAATACGCCAAAAAGGGATTAGGACTATTTATGATCTTTACTTGTGCTTCACTTGTTTTTTCGTTGTTTAGTCCAACAGTTATGGAAGCTATAATAGGAGTTACAGTGGTATTCTCATGGTTAGCACTACTAGTGACAGGTGTAATACTGTTTACAGAATAGAACTAAAGGAGAGCAAAATGGAATTGAGGCGAATGTACTTGTACCATGTAAGAATTAGCTATTTATCTACACTAATGAATGAAGTACATTATCCAGGCTTAGTAATAGCTGAAAATGCTGATGATGCGAAGCTAAAGTTCAGGAAAGCTTTGAGTTTTAGTAGCGATGACTATATATGTTCTGAAGTTAGGATTGTTAGAGTAAATAATGAAGTATTCCTACTAGAGAACTAAAGGAGAGTAAAGTGGAATTGAAGCTAATGTACTTATACAATGTTAGTGCTAGTTATATATTTAGTGGAGCTGAAATATCCTATGTAGGTTTAGTATTAGCTGAAAATGCTGATATAGCAAAGCTAAAGTTCGAGAGGACTTTACGTATTACTGATAATGAATGTAATGAACTTGCGATATCTAAGATAAAGGGTGAAGTATACATATTGCGGAGATAGAACTAAGGAAGGGAGTAGAATCCCTTCCTATTTTTTTAACTACTTATAAGATGTACTAGTATCAAAGTACAAACCGTTACCCTTCCCCTGTAGTACATGTGTTAACGCAGGTCTAACACTATAATTTTACATAATTTGTCTGATTCATATCCAAAAAAGGGCCAGAGATTCTCAATATTGAACTAAATCCTGTTACCATTCATAGTAAGTACACGTATATACAGTATTACATAATCTAATTAAGCTTAAACACTTAACTATTGAACTAATATTCAATTACAACGCATTAATGAAGTATATAAGCTTAATTGAGTACAACATTAGTAGATTCACTACACAACACATACTTTTAATTCCTGTATAGTACATACTACATTCGCGTACCACGCTAAACGTCGTAGATATGGGGTCAAAAGTGTACTTTTCAGCGAGTTGTACGCAAAACCCTTAGTTCTTACTCATTATTTGAGAACTAAGTACTCAGAAGTGCGTACAGAAGCTCTAAACTCTGGTACTACAGCTTTTAAACGTAGAACTAGACATTACTAGTATACAGATTTGGGCTGTTACCCTTTGAGCTTAGTACAACTCGATGTTGCGTATAGCTACCTTCACTAGATTCGACATTATTCCCTGTACTAAGTACTAAATTTTACCTTATATATCCACTTTATCTAAATAACCAGAACAGATGTTCTTTTTTTTTGACAAATGTCATATTGTCTTTATTACATTTTTTTGCTAGAGTAGATATACACAAAAAATTACATAGGAAAAGCTAAAATGAAATGCCCATACTGCGACCGCCCCTATCTGATCATCAACGGAACTCGAGTTCGGATTGCTCACAAAGTCGAGTGCCCTATAACTGATTTTGAGGATAAAAAATTGAAAAGAAAAGCACGCACCTAATCCCCGCGTACAATCCGGCAATCGAAATTCAATCCATAGGAGAAGTAAAAATGTTAGCAACTCTCGAATTGACAAATGAGGGGGGATACAAGGTAAGAGTAAACTTCATACTCAATGAGAATCTGCTCATTGATCCGCAGATAAATAAGATCAGTGAGAATTTTACTCAGGTAAAATCAGCTACACTCACACTTAAAGGAAACGACAATCAAACGTTCATTCGTGAGTATGAACAGAATGAGTTGATCGAAACACGACTAACACGGAGGTGGGTATAGATACCGACCAGTAGGGTTAACTAGGTAAGTTATTAGTGAATGGAGTTTATAAGATGGGTGCTACATACAATAACAAAGACCGAATAATCAAGGACCCAAACGTTGTCGAAATAACCGAGCTATCTGTACCTAAGATCAAGATACCGGACACAATGAAGGTCAAGATAATCAAGGCTTTCCAATTGTCCGGTGAGTATGTACGCGGTGGTGAGGTATCTAAGACGGTTAAGAATTCAACCGCTCAATACGCACACAATTCGCGTGTCACTGGTAGGGTTGAGTTGAAGCTGAAGGGAAGAGTCAAACCTGTAACGGTTGACCTATTTGGATACTGGCCGTCATGGGCGAATCTACAAGACGACAAGGGTAAGACGGTTCGACACTACTCAAAAGAACATGGATCAAAAGTAATCAAGCTTATGTGTAGTGGCTCATTCGCTGATCCAACGCAACAGTTATTAGAACATGTTGCGTACAACGCTTTGAGCGTAATCAAGAGTAGGCAAAACACACCTCGCGAAGGGTTAATCAAGGCTCAAGTTTTAGAATACCTGGAGTCAAGCGGAATCGAAGTAGTCAAAGCATGGTATCGCGGTAAGGAATTTGATCGCAAGTTCTTGACCTCCAAGATTGCTACCATGAAGGTTATATTCGATGCCATGCAATCAGTAGGTCAATTCGCGGAGATTGAGAAGAGGAGGGATAGCGGAGTTTTTACAATTCAAGGTCAGTAGGTACTAAACTACGCGTAGACTCAACGTTACGCGTAGTTTTTTTTAACTCTATTTAGGACTAAGTGGACTAATATTGTCCCATTAACCACCCCCATCTTCTGACAAAAATTCGGACACGTTATGTCCGATATAGGGGTGCGTGGTACATCACAGATATAAGAATCTCAGTTCATTTCGATAACGATTTAAAAAAAATTTATGTTTTAGGTTTGATATCGGTAAGAGCTAAGTTTCCGGTATATGGTCGGCTAACGAGAGATAGAATTGGGTGTAGTCCTCACCAGTCTGTATGTCCTAACCATATTTCGTGACTACCATATTCCTACACTCAGCATTTCTGCAACTTAGCTCTTACTTCCCTACCCCTCCCTAACTATTGGCTTCCTTTTATAGTCCTCTACACACTTTGGACATAAATATAACACTTCTGAAAAATCATTACACGCAAAACCTCCACAACAAGAACAACCTTCGATTATTACTTCAGTAAGCGGTCTAGTAGTATCATGTGGTAGTTTCTTCCACCCATTACATTTATTCAAGTTTCACCTCTCTTAGTAAGTCCATGTCCACTAGCCTACGTAATTGTTTTCTAACCTTTCTCCTAGAGGCTTTAGTCATTTGAGCTACTTGAGAAACATCTAATCCTGTATGTGGTCTTAGAGTCTGTAAAGCTATTTTTTGAATACCAGTTAGATTATCCCAATCTATAATAAGATTTAAAAAAAATATTGATTTACTCATGCTCTATTTCCTTTCCACAATAACAACAATAAATCATTTCATTATCGGATGGAGTACCATTTTCTAGAAAGAAAGCATTATTACAAGTTGTTTCCCAATAATCATAATTATTATCATACTTCCAATAGCATTTATCCATCTTGCCTCTTTTGAACGAGTCCGCCTTCTGATGAAGGCTTCATGTCTAAAGGTATCGTATCTCTCTTAGTCTTAATTCTCCAAGCTATATCTATTGCTTTCTGTAAATTAATTACGGTATCTAATAAAGCAATCTCAAATTTCTCTATAGGCATATTAGGAACATCATCAATTAATTTCTTTGCGTGTTTTAGCTTAGTATAAATTTTATCCCAATTCATTTTCTATACTCTCCGTAAGCTTAATATCATCTTCATCTACGATATTAATCTCATCATAATCTCTCCAGTATTTTTGAGATATAGCATAATGAAAACCATCATCTATATAAATATCGCCTTCTTCGTCTTTAGTCTTTGCGGCACATAAAGCCACCATCACTCCGTTAACTGTTCTTAGTCGCATCGCCATTAGAAATCCCTGTAGGGATTATCGTTTACCCTTTTTGTATATATATAGAATCACTAGCTACTGGTTTCATTACTGCATATCTCCAATCAGTAGTATCTTTCTTTTCTCTACCACAGTCTAAACATTTAATCATACCAGTATTTAGCATTTTTGCTATGTCTTGGCTATTACATTCCTTACACTGTATTGGTTTATACATCTCTGGGTCAATTATATACATATTATTTCTCCTTTTTTAGAGAGGTCTGTCTGCCTCTTCCAATTCTATTACCACATCGTTAAAAGTATACTATAACAAACATTAAAATAACTCCTGCTATAAATGCTGTAAATCCTATAAGAAAGTGTATCCATTCAGTTTTACTCATTTCACTCATTTTAATAATCCCTCAATTTTTTCTCTCAAAGCTTTGCGTGATCTCTCCAGACGAGTAATTATCTTGGCTTGTCTCTCGATCTTAGCATCTTTTTCTTGAATACGAATATTAGCATTATATAAATCCATTTCTAATGCTTTCATATAGGGAATATATTTACACATCTATTACCACACTTAGAGAAAATAGAGTCCATAGAAAATTTTTGATTTTATTCATTTGTATCCTCTTGTTGCGTTAACCCTTCGGGGTCTTCTTCGTCTATTACAGGCTCACCAAAAATTTTAGGTCTACTTACACCTTCTGGTTTGCTATTTTCATCCCATCTTTTAACGATTATATTTGGATTTTCAAAAAGTTTCTCATCTAAGGATACATTATGAAACGAAATATTCCTAATTGCCATCGTTTCTTTATCTATATATACATCCATAATTGGAAATAGTTTAAAACCTAGATCAGCCATTATTTCCATAATAGCTTTTTCAGCCTCATTATATAATACAGGAATCATTGTTACTGGCCTCTCAGTAGGAGGGCTTGTAGTAGGGTCTGGTCTTTCAATCACGAGACTTCTCCCGTCATTATTCGTATTCATTTTAATTCCTCCAACTTCCTTTTAAGTATCTTTATCTCTATCTCAAGGGCATGTATATCAAATTCTATTTTTTGTTTCCCTGTTAGACGACACAGATGATCCCAACTGAACATTCCTGGACCTATCTCTACGAAATTTTGTGTTTTACCACAAGTCTTGCATTTCTTTGATTTAACTATCCTCGGATAAGCGATCATTTTCCCTCCGTTTTCTTGCCTTTTCCTTCATTTTCTTCTTATCGCGTTTCCTCATCTCATCTCGCATCGTAAATACTGATTTTCCATCAACTTTCATACCCCATCTTCCTTTTCTACGTTTTCGCTCTCTACGTTGCCATTTATGCTCTTTCATTTATAATATTCCTCTAAATACTTTACAATGGTGTCTCCATGACATCGTTTCGGTTTACAGAAACATCCAAGTGTTTTACCATCCAATTCTAAAACTAATCTCTTGAAATGAGAATTGTTCTTTATACGATTATGAAAATGTATTTCATAATGGTCACAGTTTTCATCTCGACTTCCACTCTTATAAGGATTTCCAAATGGACTTCCTCTACCTATGTACACATCATAGGATTCATGCTTCTTTATATTAACTACCCCTGTATTATTTTTCCAAGGCATAGCGGGATGTTGACCAAAGAAAAGTCTATCTACACTCATATTTCTTTCCTTTCTGAAAGTAAATCGCTATTCTTGGTACATGGTACGTTCTATTTCCTATAAACACTCTCTTGACCACTGAGTAACTTTCAGGATTTGGATTTGGCATTACATATTTATGATATACAATAAGAAGTCCTTTGTCTTTCAAGACCTTATCACATTCTGCTGTCCACACCTTATACTTTAGTGGGGGAGTGCCATATAACTCATCAGCCTCTTCCTTAGAATATGGAGGATCAGCAATTATAACATCAAATGTAGGTTTACTACTAAAGTGGTCAGCAAAATCGTGAGCATCAGCAATTAAATGAGGATTTACCTCGTCGTTTATGTCTATTCTAAATCCGAACTTGTTCATTCCACAGAATAGATTCAAAATATCTGGAGTATCAATTCCCAAGATATCACCAGCTAATTCTACCAACCATTCCTCACAATATAGGGGCATACCTCCCTTATAATGGTCAGGCTTAGGTCTTGGTAGAAACCAAGCTATATTCTTTTCCTGCGTCTCACTTTTATATCCCTTCATTAGAAATGACTCCAGCAAGCTTCTTCTATATAAATATGACGTTTATAAAACTCTTTAGGTTTAGGTTCATCTTTAAAGTAAACACGCTCTTTATCGACGTTTTCACGACCACAAAGAACGCATATATAGTATGTAGCCCTGTACCAGTAAGTTCCCTTTGTATTTCCCATTTCCCATCCTTTCCTTTAATGGAGCCTCCTGCCCCACATCGTTTCTAAAACTCTAATTCGCCTTTATTATTACGAATACAGAGTTGAACCGTCCCGTCGTCTTTGATGAAAAGAATCCATTCAGGAATTTTCTCTCCATCTTCGCGTTCGGGATTTATCCAGCCAGCATATCCACCAACATTCTCAGGGTTTTTATACCGACCTACCTCAATGCGTTGCATTTGACTCCTCCTTTCTTACAATTTATGCTGGCACTCTCTTTTTGTACTAACTCATCTCTGGTGATCCAGTGAGAGCGAATGAGGAGAATTTCTCTTTCCTGACGTAAAGTCGGCTTTTCCAGTCAGGACGTAATCACCTATGCTTCAGCTTTTACCGACCGCCACCAGCTTTTTTTTATAAACACAGTCCCTATTTTATTAGAGGAGACTTTACCACATAGACGTACGCTACGTCATTTCTGTAGTCTCTGCTGACTTTGCTGTGTTTATGTCTTATTATACCATATCTTGATCTAAATGTCAAGTAGCAAAACTCTTATTTTTTGGCTACTTCTATAGATTCATCTTCTCCAGTCAGAACAGCCTCACTCGGCAATTCTAACACACCTTGTCGAATTAATATAGGTCTATATTTAGATAACAATACCATAAATACTTCTGCATCATCATTATCAAGTTTTAATTGCTTTCCATTACTTAAAGTAATAATCACGTAAAGCTCGTCTTCTTTCTCTACGTGAATCCTAACAAAATCAGTGATTTGATCTACATTAATAGAAAATCCTGGTTTTACCTCTATAAATAGACTTGTAGCTGTAAATGGATCAAGAGGTATCTCCCCAGACATTCCTACAACAGGTGGCTCAGGAGCTTCTACATCAGGAACCTTAGTTGGTTTCTCTGGCTCAAACGCACCCTTCCTAGCATCATCTGTTAAATCTCCCATCATCTTCCTCCTTTATTGTCTACATTATAACATACTTTCACTTGTTTGTCAAGTGCTAATTTAAGAAATTAAGTAATATTTGAATAATAGATGCTAAGAAAGTTCCGATGATGATATAGCTAACCCATTTGAGTTCGCCACGAATTTCAGCCACTTTTTCAACTAGATCACCAAATTCGTCATTCATTTTTTCAACATGCTTTTGAATTTTTTCAACGCGTGCTTCGATGTCCATGTCCATTCCCTTATTGTCGAAAACTACTCGCCCACTCCAACAGCTTTTGAATGTTGGTCGTGTTAACGTTTATAGCTTCCCAAATTTTAGTGTGGTTGTCTGTTGGAGGAGGAGGTGGGGGTGGAGGAGGTATGCTGTCCTCTATCCAAGTAAAAAATTCATCCTTAGTTCCCCTGTAAAAATTACAATCAATATTGAAATCTAGCGGGGGAAGTATGGGTGAACTTGTAAATTGTTCTAAATCTATATCTTCTATAGATAAACCTTCTGGTATTAATGGAGGTCGATCTACCGGAATTAGTCTATAGAACTCATCCCAAGAATATCTTCGTTTCATCCATGTAGTACCTGCAATATTAGTACGATAGCTTGCGTTTACTACGCCTAGTCCTAGTTCTTTAATAACTTCGGATAAGTTTGGAAATCTAGCATCTACCCATCTTGCTGTGTATATTTTATGTCTATGCTTTGGTATTCCACTTTTGGGTAGTACCCTAGTAACTATGGCACGTAGACTATCCAATACCTGATTTTGAGTGAGCCGTGGTACTTGACTTATTGGTATTTCTCTACGTAAGAATTTACCATACTTAACCCAATCTGACCACCACTGTTCTACATCATACATGACCATATTAGGTTTATGCTGATCTATCTTATACAAGAAAAAATCAGATTGTCTGTTCCAATCCTGAATAGGATCACACCAATGATAGCCTCCAGTTTTTACACCAGAGCTTTTGAAATTAGCTATATGAGCATCAGCACGTTTATCATAACCTCCACCCATGCTGAATTTCGCGATCATTAGTTCAAATCCACCTGCTTTTAGTCCAACGCAATCTAATTTTGCAGGGTCTTGATAATAAGATACATCTCCAGCTAGTACTGGATTCGCCATATTATGTCTCCTATCTATTTATTATTATTGTTGTCTAGGTACAAGTTGAATATTTGGGACATTCCTACCATCTTCGAAAGATGTCATTGATACAGCTATCCTTAAATTTCGTCTATCCAAGATTTCTTGTATTTCTGCCTGTCCGTCTTGCATATTTCTCTCTGCTTCATCTTGTAGAATGTTTTGAGCATCTTCTACAGAAAAACGTATTTGTTCCTTTTCTTCTTCTGTTCCCATATTTTCCTTATTTTCTGTCATTTCCATAACCTCCTATTTAAGTAATCCCATCATTTCATTAGTTAGTGCATATTCACCAAATAGTTCATTTGCAGCTTTATCATAAGCTCTTGCCGCTTCTTCGGGAGTATTGAATAAACCAATGTGTTGTTTTCTGTTATTAAATCTTATTCTCGCCATCCAGTTTTCATCTTGCTTAAAATAACTTACTCCTTTGTATCCAGAAGTATTGCGAGATGAAAGCTTACTATTATATTGATTTTGACTGCGTGTACAAAATCTTAAATTAGACTTTCGATTATCAAGAGTATTATGATTCATATGGTCAATACCTTGATTATCAGAAGCATTTAAAATAAAACGATACATTAGCCCTACTATACCATTAAGTGCATAAAAAGCTTTATATTTAAGATTCCAAGGCGCACACCAAGTAAATTCTAATAATCTTTCTAAACCTTCAACATCAACTATGGCGATCTGACCTTGAGTTAGTTCAATCCATGCTGTATCAGAATTGAAGAATCCATAATGTTTTGTTTTCCTCTCAGTTCTGTATTCCATAAGCATCTATCCTTATTATACCACATACGGACACAATTATGTCCATATTATAACATATTTTCTTAACTTTGTTAAGTACTAATTTTAGGCACCACCAATTTGAACTAACCTAATCATTAAATGGTCAATAAGTAAGTCGGGAGTACCTGCATCCGTAGTTCTAATTGAAATATTTACAGTATCATTAGCTGATAGTTCTAATATAGCATTACCAGCACAGCTCTCCTCTCTGTTTGTTCCTGCTGTTGCAAAATGGTTCATTCCGGCATCTACCTCTGTTCCATTAACACTGAAGGCGATTAGAATATGTACATGAACCGCATCTGCCTCAAATGCTCCTGCCCAATCAGCCATATACATTCCATCAGTAGAAATTGTTAATTGACCATTTCCATCATGTGTAATACCATTAAGTTTCCCATCTACCATATCAGCATCAGAAACATCATACCATTGATTCTGTACCGCATTGGCTTGTATCCACTCTATTTCCATTCCACAACACGAACCATATTGTAATCCTGAACCTGCTCCTACAAATGTCAAATCGGTAGTGACTATAACATCGTCAGCAGGACTAAGTGTTAAGTCGCCAGCAGTCGTGCTAATAGTAGATGCTTGATTAAATTGAAGGCTACCCGCATTTGTAAGCCGCAACTTTTCATCAGCTAATGCTACTGTATTATCATCTGTCTCTGCATCCAACAACCAGATGAAATCGCCTCTTCCGTAATTGGCTGTTTGCTCAACACCAAACCACGATTTGCCCACCTGTCCTGCTGACGTTCTTGTAGCAAACACTGTACCTGCATAAGTATTGTCGAGAGTATCAGCTTGGTTACTAAGAGATAAATGTTGGGTAGCATCAAAACCAGCAGAATTAACAAATACATCTACTTTGGCTTTCGGGTCTTGCCTTCCAACTCCAACAAAGGTAGTGATATAAACCTGATTCGCTGGACTCAGTGTTAAATCCCCCGCTGTAGTACTAATGGTTGAAGCTTGCTGAAAAGCGAGGTTGCCAACACTCGTTAATTTTAGCCGCAAATTAGTCGGGAGTTGTGCTATAGTTCCCATAGCGGCTCCGGTGAAGAATTGAATATTGGTTGTACTCGCTATAAGAAGAGCATTAGCAACAGGTGTTTCTACTGAGATGGTAGCTTGAGTGCCACCTCCAGGTTCAAGAAGTGCTATATGAGATGTTATACCTCCAACAGGGCTTCCAATTTCTAACGATCTAGCTGGTGTGGCTTCGCCAATACCTAATTTTTTATCAATCATAACATTGCCAGAAAACGGATCGAGAATTAAACTCCCCGCGGTTGTGCTGATGGTGGAGGCTTGTTGGAAGGCGACATTTCCTGAGTTATCCATTATCCAACGTACTGAGCCATCTGTCGCCAGAATTATTTTGCTGTTAGTGCTTGCCGCACTCGCTAACCCGATCCCACCAGTTTGATTGGAATAAATTATTCCAGCGTCTGCGGCTGTAATCCCGCCAATTGTGCCTGTCTTCGCTGTTCCGTATGCGAAAATCTGAAACCCTAAATCTGCGTTATTTGTAATCTTTAGGAGTGAGCCACGAACATTGCTGTCACCTTCAATCTCAATAGTTGGATATAGTGCACCCGATTCAAACACATGCACATTAGCAAACGTAGGACTCGCCGCTATCTGAACATCTTGGTCGATCCAACTATGATCTGCACCTGTGTCAAGTCCGGCCAGTTCACCATGATCTATAGATGATCCAGCATGAGAATGTAATGCAGTTTCTCCTCCATCTGTAAGAGCTAGAATACCAGATGATGTAATAACTACTCCGCTCTCAAAAACCAAAGAATCATCACCGATATTGATGATGTCATTTCCACGCATATCAACAGTATCACCAAAACTTACTAATCCAAGATTAGTATAAACAGCATAGTTGGAATCTATACCCTGATCTTGATCTGCTACATATAACCCGTAAGTTATATGGAAATGTCCATATTTAGCTTTATATTCTTGAGAAGTTTCAGCTAAGAAAGCTATACCTGACGCCGGATTAGAGTATGTTTTTCCTATATCTGCTCTACCATAAACTCCAACTAAGGTATCTTTTCCGGTAACTGATGGAATTATACTAGGAGTAGAAATTATACCAAAAAGACGATCTATTGAAACATGAGAAGGAGTTAAATCCCCATCTATATCTATAAATCTATCTCGCCAGTAAGTACTAGAATCTGAACCTACAGCTAATACTCCTGGATGTCCAAAATCATCTCCTTTAAGATTTATCTGGAACATATAAACACCAGCTAGACCTTCCTGATATCCTATATTTACTCCTTCAGAATTAGGAGCTTCTGCACTTCTCCAGTGATCTATTGCCTCATTTTCACGAAAAACATCTCTATCTTCATGAGTTCTTTGAAGAGTACCGTATCCAATCCCTGCTACTCCTACACCTTCATCTGTAATATCAAATTCAGCATCAAAATCTAATACGGTGGCTTCTGTAATAATTGGTGTACCTGCTTCTCGAACTTCGCTAAGACCTCCGCTAAGAGTAGCAATATCATATCTAATGTGGGCTAAGTTATCTAGTATGGATGCTCCAGAAGGAACTGGTAATCCTGAATACATTAATTCTGTGGTATCATAGGCTATTTTACTTTGTATTAACTGTCCAAAGATACCTCCGAGAGGAACACCAGAGCCTCCACTAGAACCCGAAGAACCTCCCAAATTTAAAGGCGCTGACCACCACTTGAAAGAGCTAGAATACTCCCTCATTGTGTCAAGAAGTTGTGTGTGATAATCTCTAAGTATTGTTGGTGGCATTTAATAAGTCCTTAATGTATCTAAATCAGTAACAAAAACACCAGGAGCTAATGAGAGGGCTGACAAATCTGACTGTGGGTACGGAGAAGTGAATGTTGTTTCTGTATCGAGAATTAATAGTCCACTTATCGTTGTAGAGACTAACATTCTTCCACCATCGAAACTTTCTACATATTCCATATCCACAGCACCTTGAATATCTCCTATTTCAAACCAACTTTCTTCACCTGTAGCTGGATAATCAGCAAAAGCTACATAAGGAGCATTGGGATATCCCATCTTATCAAATCTGACACATGTTGACCCAAACCAAAATCCATCATCTGCTACAAAGTGTCGCACCATTCCAGAAAAAAGAACAAATGGATGTTCCGCAGACGGGTGATTATCCCAAGTTTCTCCAACAACTGCACCACTAAAAGTAGCTCTGCTCCATTTAGATATAATTGTTTTTGGACCCCAAGGCCCCCAAGGTTCGGTGTGCCTCACTCCATCTTGTAAAGAATTTATTTTATGTTCACCGATAATATATACATCTTGTATATCAGCATAAAGTGTTTGAAATGTTGAGTAATCTAAAGAGCCAAACTGATTAGAATATATTCCAGAAACAGTTATTACTATGTTCCAATTATCATTGAAGTCTTCTTCTAAAATAGATACAGGTCCTGGTCGAGACCATATCCCCGAATGAGTTAGCTCAGAATCATAGGTTCCTATACCAAAGGTAGATAAATAATTATAGTACATAATAATTAATCTTCCGGCGGCGCTGTGTCGCCCCATATAGCACATAAAATGACATACGGAACTCCATCAGGTGAACATACTATATCCCACGGAATTGTAAAAGGAGCCACACCATAATTATATGGTGGTGTAGGAGTCCACCTTGGAAAATCACCGCGGTCGCTAAAATCCACTCTATATCCATTTAAAAGTTTAGATGTCCAAGTTGTACCAAAATCTATAGTTTTATAGACGATTGTTCTAGCTAGAAGATTTCTATTTCCCCAAACTCCTAAAATATAAAATGTTCCCCAAAATGGTTTACTAGCTACCATCTTCACAATTTTTACTTCTTCACCAGGAACTGGATATCCATCGAAATTATCAAAACTATCAGGAACGGTATCCATAATTTTTAGCCAAGTACCTTGATTTGTATATCTACGATAAAATCCACTGACTGTCCAGAGCATTTGGTAATCATAGCTATTTACAGCAATTCCAGAACACACTAAAGCTTCGCCAGGAAGTCCATAATTGGATGGGAGGAATGTATCTCCTGAATCCCAAGAAATACCTACTCCAGCACCGTTTGTACATATATATATTGGAGGAGTAGCGAATTGTATTGAAACTCTATCACATTTCTGTCCTAGTGTAATAGTAGTATATACTCCCTCTTGATCTACTCTTGACGAGACAGTTGTAATTCTTTTTGAACCGTAAAAATTGAAATTTTTTGTATCTACATTAACAAAAGCATTTTGTCCATATTCTATATCTGGATAAAGTCCTTGTAAAGTATAATTTTGAATATCATCTACTGTGTTCATTATATTCATAACTTTAGTAGCTACAATCACAGCATCGCCCTGCCTTCTAATTATTGGATTTGCTACTACAGCGATTTTATCTACTAATAGTTCTGGAATATTTGTCCTTGTTTCTGCAAAGATAGTTTCTTCTTCTCCTGTAAATGGGTCGAACTTAACTCTACCATAAACCTTCACGACATTTCTTGTTTTCGTTGTTCCAACTGTCCTCTCCATCGCATTAACTAAATTAGATGTGTCTGTGATTGTTATTGTTGGTTGTGAGCTTCCTAGTCTAAATGTTTCAAGCCTGTCATTTTGTGAATCGTATTTTACAAAATATCCGGCCTGTCTTTCTAACATTCCTATTACATCTGATGCATTTTGTAGTCCCATAGGAGTTCCTGGTGCTACAATAGCTGTTGAAGTAGCTCCAAAATGAAGGTTAAGTCCTACTTGTGATGCTACCCAACTCATCCAATAATCTACGGATTCACCGTTAGCTTCCACTTGTCTTGATATAAAGTGGTCCGCCAAAAGAATACTTTTATCTTGACCATCAATTAGAATTCGACCAGTTTCAGTTTGTTGTGTTTCTATTACGTATCCTCTAAGTACATTACCTAAATCTCCATCCCACCATTCTTGTATAAGAACATTAGCATAGGGGTCAGGAACTTCAGGTATATCAGAGTGTACATCTATAGAAAAACTATCCCCCATTTCGCACAGACTTGATGTACGTTCATATTCTAGAACATAATCAGACCTGTCTACACCATTAATGAAAACCCGTACAAATCTTCCTTCAAATAATGTCATTATCTCATTAGGGTTACATTTTGAGTGTATCCCTGTCCCTCTCCAAATTGGTGTTCCACTTGATAAATAAACCACAAACCAGATGTGTCAGTTAGATTATCTGTCACAGTAGCAAATAATCTGGGTTTTACATTCCAATCACCAACTATTTGTAATACTAAAGTTTCAGTTAATCTATTATAAAGAGCTAGGTTAAAATTAGCGGCGGCAGATGTAAGACCTGAAGTATCTAACATTGGAGTAGCTATTACTGCTGTTTTATAAAAATTTGCTGGTAAATAAGGACTCGCTAATGAAACTGTAGTACTTATATTATTTTTTCCATAAACGACCACCCTATTCCTTAATTTCCTGGTGGAAATCCCATGACTAATTGTTACAATGTCTACGAAATCTACAGCAGTATTCCAAGTAAATGTAGCAGAATCGCTTCCCATGTCATATGGTTTTCTATCTGTGTAGTGTACTGTTCCGTTCCTATCGGCATAGATATGCCACGCTAACATTCCAACAAAATCGCTAAGTAGTTGCCAAGTATTTACTAAGTTTATTTCTACAGGTCCATTTGTACCCCAAATAAATTCTAATGGAACATCCTCTGTATATGCTACAATAGAAGCTAAATTTAGTATAGCCTCTACAAAATCCTCTGATTTTATATTTGAATATCTATGAGGATTTGATGGATCATTTACAGCAATAAAATAATCAACTGCTTTTGCTAACTCATCCTCACATAAGACTGTACACTGAGCATCGGGAAGTGACCTGTTTATTTCTCTAACATATCCAGTAAAAACTTTTCCCGAATCACCTACATATCCAAGTTCAAAATTGATTGCATCTCCTATACCTAAAGTCGTATCATAACAAGTTAACACTGCCTGACTCACAGCCGCATTGTAAGCTTCAGTTAATCTTACTTGTGTCAATTGTGTAACATTTGGAACAGTATGATAGAGTGTTTGTAATTGATCTCTTGGCATTTATCGTCTCAGCAATACTGTGACTTTATAAATAGGAGCATCTCCAGCCTGAGTGAGGTCTACTGTTTGACCACATTGGTCTAATCTATTATAGTCAAATTTTAAGAACATAACAGTTATTCCTCCAAATGCGATACCTCCAGCATCAGTATATAAAGATACGTCGTTACCAACTCCACTTCTCATTAAATTCATATGTGCCTTACCTATGACATGTCCACCTAGAGTTATTTCATCGTCTGGTACATATACTTTATGGTAATATGAATTTGTAGAGTTGATTGGATTGTGCTCTACAACGTGAGGAGATATCCCCTCTTTATCTTGGTCTACGTAAAAATCTGCTCCATTGAGCTTCCAAATTGAAGCCATTGTTTACCTCTTATCTATAGCCTACATGAGTACCAGTATTTCCGTGTCTAGATACGGTTCGTGCTAAATCTCTTTCCAAAAATTGTCTAACAATTCTTTCTACATGTTCCCCTCTAATGGATATAGGAATTTCTATTTCAATATTACTTGTAGTATCTACAGTAATTGATGTTGGAAGAAGATTAGACGTTGGAATACCTCCACCACCAATTCCCAAAGGTTGCGGGCCACCACCTCCAAATTCAGGTATTGCTCGTCTTATAGCATCAAATATTGTATCCATTGGTGGAAACCCTACTTGCTCTTCATCTCGTAAATTTCTAAGTTCATTTCTCAATTCATTAATCTCTGCAATACCTTCTGGAACTGCTATTTTACCCTCCCTAATTGCCTGTGCTACATCTTTGATTTCTTGAACAATCCTTTCAGCACTTCTATCCTCAGCCGCCTCTAGTTGGGAGAAATCATAATCTATCCCTCCCCTAGCGCCTGGAAGATTCATAGCCGCTGTGAATGGAATAAATGCAGACATTCCTTCTGGAATATTGAAAATACCTTCGAGTTGATCTTCGTTAACTTTAATTAAATCTCGAAGTGCTAATTGAATTGCTAGATTATCTCCATGAAGAGTATCAGTCACAAAATCGCTGAATACAACACCTAGAGTTTCTGGGTCTAATTCATATCCAGGAATTGTAGACAATATCTGTTCAAACATTTTAATTCTTTGTCTAATTTCTGGAGCACGTTCTGAAGGTATATCTGGTGTTATCACCTGCATAGGTTTATCACGTTCAGCTAAAAGACCTTTTTCTCGAAGTATATCTTGAATAATATCCAATGGAACAGCTTGATCTAGCTTTTGGAATTCTCCGTCTATTCCTAGAACAGCTTCTCTGTAGGTTTGTATAATTTTATCTCTTTGGGTTTCGTCTAATCCTAAAGCCTCCATAAAAGCTTCTGATCTTGCGAATGCTTCAGCGATTATTGCATCCATTTGTGATAAAGCTTCTTCGGATATCTCTATTATTGGGGGTATTTCAAACTCTCTAAATACAAGTCCTTTTTGACTAGTGATAAGTAAACTTTTTAGTACACCATCTAATTCTCTAAGTTGTAAAATTATAGGTGTAGCTTCTGCGGCCTCAGTCAAACCTTCTAATTCGCTTTTTAACATTAAAATATTATTCGCAATATCTAATATTGGATCAGAAGATTCATCCCCAAATTTTAATAAAGCTAGAGTTAATTCATCAACGGACTCTATTGTTCCATCGGTGAGATTAGCTAAATTTGACTCCTCTGCTCCTAAAGCTTGAAATACAACTCCTACTTGATTAGCTAATAAAGGAAGTTCTTCTCGTAACGCTCTAATTGCGGATACTGAACCACCTCCTCCTCTGATTGATTCAATCCTAAGTTGCTCTACACGCCCTGCTCCAACAGCAGTTACATCAGGTTTAATAGCTCGTTGTGTTTCAGCTAATTGTTCTCCTATTCTACTTCCAAATAGTGCCACATCTATATCCACATCAGCTAATTCTTTTGTTATAGCATCCTCTAGTTCCTGCATAAATTCCCCAATTTGTTTTTTATTCGAATCAGCGACACCCTCTAGCCCTTGCCCCATTTCTTGCCCCCAAGCACCAAGCATTTCGCTAATGCCTTTTTCTATATCTATTCTTTCTGCAAAATCTTCTCCAAAAATTTTTGATATATCTTCGGGATCAAGTGCTCCACTCAAAGCTTGTGCGAATAAAAGTTTAAATTGTCTTTCAAATTCTACCTCAGATAATTCTCCTTTTCCAATAAATGCCTCAACTCCTTCTTTAGTTCTAGGAATAGAAACTTGTTCCGCGATGATTTTTGGCCCCATTGTTTGAGTAACAACCCTATCTATAATTGCTATAATATCGGCTTCAATATCAGAAACTCCTCTTCTACCATCGTCTTTTGGCTCTTCAGGTACTAAACCATACTCTTCTGATAATTGAGCACGCAAAGCTCCTACTATTGTTCCAGCTTCAGTTTCTACAGTATCAACAAAAGCCATTCCTAAGAGTGACCCTAATACTGCTCCAACTGGTCCTGCGATTAAACCACCAGCAATTCCTCCTGCTATGGATGCGACGATATCTTCAGCTTCTCCACCCGAAGCAATTGCTCCTATTGCCCCAATTCCAAAACCAGTCATACCTCTACTAAACATTTGATTTTGAAGGAGTGACTGTGCACCACCAATAGCTCCCTGTGTTTGAGGAAAACGTGCCCCTGTTCTATCCAAAAGGCTAGAACCAAATCCAGGTAATTGACCCTGTGCTATACCACCACCAAGACCAATTTTTTGACCTAATGCGGCAATCGGTCCTCTTAGTGGTCCTCTACCTGAAAGTAATAACCAAGCCGCCCCAAAAGCCGCTAATGATTTAGTAGCTGGACCTAGAATCTCTATTAAAGATTTTAGATTATCCACTACTCCTGTAAGAAATTCAATCCCGCTTTCCATAGCATCTAAGAAACCACCCTTTTCCCCCAAAGTGTGGGATAGTTCTGTAAAGGCGTTTGCTAAATTTGTTATTGCAGTTTCAACCGTATCTAATTTTACTGCTAAAGCTTCTTGAGCATCTCCACTGGCATTTGCACTTATAACAGAAAGCTCTAAAACTCGTGAATAATTTTCTATGAAAGCATTGACTTGAGCACCTCGTCTAGCACCTCCACCAATTGATTCAGATATTCGTGCTACATCTCTATCAGTAATAATCCCCAATTCTTGTCTTTCAACGATAGTTTCGATAACATCTATAAAGGAAAGTAGTTCTCCTTTAGCATCTCGAATAGCTATACCATATCTACCTAAAGCTTTTTCTGCTTCCGCTGTTTGGAAACCAGAAACGAAAGCTCTTACAGCGTTACCTGCTTCGGTTGCAGAAAGAGTTGTTACTTCAGCAACGGCGGCGATAATACCGTTAAGTTTATCAATATCAATTCCTACGTTTTCTGCCGCAGTTGATGTGATAGCAAAAGATTCAGCGAGAGTTCCCAGACTTACATTAGCCTCTTTAGAAACAGCTACCCATTTATCTAATAACTCAACGCCTTGATCTAATTCTCTACCGGTTTGAGATAGAGCACCTACAAGTGTATCTAATGCTAAGGATTGTTCTACTCCAGAAAGCTTGGCTAGAATCATTGAATCTCTTAACAATTGTGTAGCTTTTTGTACTCTTTCTGTTTCATCTGCATATCTACCAGCGGCACGTAAAGATATAACATATGCTTCTATTACTTCAGTCAATGCTGTTCCCATTTCACGAGCAACAACAGCCGCATTTTCAAAGATAGTATTTAAACTCTCAGCAGAAGTTCCGAGAGCTACTTGAACATCTGCTAATTTAGCTTGAGTTTGTATTGCTTGTGTAAGTAGCTCCTGAAACTTCTGCATAGTTCCATATACTAAACCAATAGCTACAGTCCACTTAATTACTTCTATAACATTTCTTTGAATGGCACTAGCGAAATTTCTGAAGTTTTTCTGAGTACTTCGTAATACATTACCATATTTACCAGTCACTAAGGAAACGGTTGTTGTTTTTCCGCCTAAATCTGTCATAGCTCCACTGTATCGGGTAATCTGGCGAGTTCCGTCTACACTAACTTGAGATATGTCATCTAATGAAAACCCTAGTTTTTCGAGTTCTTTTCTTACATTTTCAATTGCCCTCTGTCCACCAGGAATTCCCTGTGTCCAAAGTGGATTATCTGCTAATTCACCTAGTGGTGCTGTTAAACCTCTAGTACTTTGTTGTGCTTCACGTGGAAGATGTGCTTTAGATATCGCTTTTTGTCTACTAACAAATAATTGTTCATAAGAACTTGCTGTTTGATTAATAGTTTGAATTTGTGCATTTAGGACTTGAATTTGTTGCTCTATCGTACCAGTATATTCCTGTGCGCCCTCATTAAGTATCCTTTCAGCTTCAGTCAGCTCAAGGTTGTCTACAGTAACTCTATCAAGAACGTTTGATAACTCTTGAAGAGATGCTAGTCTTTTTTCAACTTCTTTATCTTGTACAAATTCACCTATGGGTGCTCCAGCACGACCTCCGACAGGTGTTAGATTTCTACCGACTCCACGTTCTGGAGCTTGAAATCTGTCAAAAACTCTTCGTGATGCAAAAGCTTCGTCAATAACTGCATTAAGTCTAATGACTTCTTCAGCCGCAAGATCGGCATTTTTTACAATATCTTTAAGGCCCGCGACAATAACATTTGGACCTCCCGATACAAATCTACCTCCCGCCAATGATCTAAGTACAGTTCTCAGCTTTTCAATTTCTGTAGTTGTGTGCTGAGTAGACGTGACTAAATCATCAAGAAAAGCCTTAATTACTTGTAAGTCTCGTTTTACTTCTTCTGCCGCCATTATTCTATCTCACTCTCATTTACGAAAAGTACTTCACTTCCTACTTCCTTTTTTCTATCAAATACCCTGTCAAACCATCTATCCAATTCTTCAGAAGTTCCCCACCAAATCATAGAAGTTGGTGGTCTTTTTTCCCTCGGAAGTTCGTTAAATGAATCTATTTGGTTTCTTTTTCTAATAATATAACCCATTGTCCAGGGTAGATTAGTTAATTTATCAATTCCTGGAAACATTCCTCTCCAATCTCGATTAGCAACGCTCCAAGCTGATCCGATAGCGTTGCTTCTAGCTATTTTTTTAATTTTTCTACGGGCATATCTAAACCTTCATATGCAAATACTAGTTGATCTTTTATCTCTATAGCTAAATTATCATAATCTTCAAAAGAAGAAAACTCTCTTTGTTCCATCTCTTTATCAGAGAACGTTCCTAGAAAAATACACATACTTTGAAATCTATTTGTCATCCTAGTTGAACAAAGATTTGCAATCATAGCCTCTTCATAGGCTTTTGTCAATTCATCTTCGGATAAGGCTAATAGATCGCTTTCCATTTTTTGAGATATTTTAGCCATTTTCTCTTCTATAAGTTTAGCATATTCTAAAGGAAAATTATCTACTTTATCTTGATATTTTTCTTGTTCTTCTAGAGATGCATCACTATCTGGCTCTCTTGGAAGGTCAATGAGAATTTCTTTTCTAGCATCATTAGCTATTGTACTGATTGATAAAATTGTAACTGCTTTTGCTATAAATTCTGAACCTCTAATATCCAATTCGGAGATAAAAGCCTCTCTATCTTCGCTACCATCAGTCTTTAATGCTCTTCTTAAATTAGCACTCTCTCTTAAAGCGAATACCCTAGCCTTATTAATTTCAGCATCCCCAACCAATCTCATATAGACAGACTTGACCACATCCCTATGCTCGTCTAAAATTTCAACTTCCGTATTCCATCTGAATAGCTTAGTTAGGTCCACATCGTTACGGTCTATATCCACTATCTCCTCTCCTTCCACCATTTAGTGATGGCTTTACTTATTTTTTCTCTTTCCTTTGGATCAGACAATCTCTTTTTGTGTGATTCACTCATTTTTCTTTTTGTTTCATCCGAGTGTTTTTTACCTAATTGACGTTTTCTACAATTCTCTCTATGTTCGTCAGAAAATTTTATTCCTTTTCTTCCTTCACTCACTCTCTTTCTAAATCTATCAGACCTTTTGCATCCAGCCAAACTTTTTGTAGCATTTTTGGATAAATTATAGTCTGGATTTTGTTGATCTAAGAATTGTTGTTCGTATCGGATACACTCTGATGGAAGACATGTCATAAGAATTTCAAATACAAATTGATCTTCACCATATTTATTGTAAGCTCTTTGAAGATATTCATTGTGATGTTGATTTTTATGTAAATCATAGAAATGAACATACTTTCTTCTTTTTAAATCAATGGTACTGCCTATATAAATATGTTCGTTTATCATATTCCGTATTTGATAAATCCCTGCACCCATCTTATCCTCTCCTTAAAAAAAGTAAGGAGGCCATAACATACTCGAAAGTATAGATATGACCTCCCTTTTTATTAATCCCTTACGGTCTATTTATTTTACGGTTTTGCACCACTGTAAACATATACAGAACCACTATCAGATCGGTAATCAAATGTTTGTGTGGCATTATCATTAACGTTTGATGTGTATCCCTCACTTGTAATAGTAACTGAGTCTAAATAGACAGTTTTTAATACATCGTAAGGAGTTTCACAGTCGGCTGGATCACGCAATATGATCGCTAGAGATGAACCAGAAATGGTACAATCCCCAACCACAAATTCCGTGTCTCCTCCCTCAAACTCACCAACGGAGAAGATTTCAATTAACTCAGTATCCGTGTCCAGAACAGTGATAGTTCCAGTTACTTCTGGAATTTGTTCTCTATATCCAACAACATCTCTTCGCCCCATCTCTCTAATAGCTATAGGGTTAAAGTTAGCTGTTACGGACACAGATTGAACACGTACCTGATTTGATCCTCCAATTTCAACTGCTACATCTTTACCGCGAATAGCGGCAGGTATAGCATCAAGTTCATTAATATCTGACCAAGCGGTTCCAGCAGGATTCGCTTGATATACAGCAAGCATTTGACTCGCTACGGGGTCTCCAGCATTTAGGGTAATACCATTACCTACAACTCGGTATTCTCCAGAATCAGGAGCCGCGTCTACTTCATCAAGATATAATCCATCTTTGATGACTGATAGACAGTAATCAGAATTTTTCAACTGAATTGCTGTTTCGCCCATAGCAA
>SDBU01000162.1_pt1 | contig 94161 bp, 42 predicted proteins | sample 2277071 | NCBI WGS metagenome assembly SDBU01 (sample SAMN10397929, study PRJNA504765) | marine sediment metagenome | isolation source: marine sediment core GS08_GC12, 126 cmbsf | place: Arctic Ocean: Gakkel Ridge, Loki's castle | collected 2008
CGCCTCACAACGGGATAATATTTTAGTCGGTAATACATTAAAAGGGATGCAGACTGAGGGAGAAAATATCGGCATCCTGGTTACCGGTGGATTCCATACCGATGGCATAATTGAGTATCTAAAAGATAAAAGAATGAGTTGTGTAGTTATTGTCCCTAAAGTCGATAATCTCAATAAAGATGATACCCGCTACATCAATGCCTTACAGGGGAAAAAGACACCATTTGAAGAACAGCTGGCGAAAGATGAGAAACTTATCAGCAAAAAATAAAGACTAGAATTTGATAAGGTAATATTGATAATGAAAATGCAAAAAAATAAAGATGTTAGAAGAACACTCAAGACAATAGCAATTGTGCTTATTCAGGCATTTATTTTGTTGAATGTGCAGTTTTCTTATGCCGGTGGATTGAACGATATGCCATCTGATAAATCAACACTTGCTCCCGGATTGCAGATAACGATAGATGCAATGCGCGCGGCTTTTGAACAGCTATCCCAGAAAGGCCTTGAAATCCAGTTGGCGCAGTTAAACATTTCCTGCGGATTGCTCTCGCACAAAGTAACGGATATTGAAAGTGCGCAGCAGAAAATCACTTTAACTAATGCAAGCGGCGGAGAATTAATAATCGAAGTAGTTCCTTACGGTGATTTTAATTATTTAAAAATTGGTGATAGTTATTATGTAGTCAGGGATGCAGACCAGGCAGTAGATATCTCAACGATTAACCCTCTTGGCAATAAAGCTTATCTTGACTTTTTCGGTTTGGATATCAATAGTATTTCTACGGAAAATTTTAGTTTTGCCTTGCCGGTTGATGCAGCGCAACGGCAACGTCAGGTTGATATGTTCCCGGCAAGAGGAACAGCAGATAGTGCTGTTTTAGAACAAGCCCGGAGTTATGTCCAAGGGGTACTAACCTCCCAGACCGGTCATGGTGTTGTTATCGGTATTTTATTGAATAATATTATGATTATCGGATCGCGCGGCACTTGGCAGGATTATTATCTGGCTAAAGATGTATTGGAAAAATATATAGATATGGACGGTTTTACGCAGTATAAGGATATAATGATCAATTTGATGAATAATTTATATTTTGCCTATGTTAACTGCGATTGGAGAAAGGCGAAGGAATATAGTAAGGCAATAAAGACTCAGGTCGCTCAACAATCAGCAGAAAAATCTGCAAAGCCAGCGCGCACTAAAACAATGTTTGAATTGCCAATAGAAAAGGCTCGACTTCCGGTTGATAATCCTGAGGAGTATGAAATTGAAAAAATTATTATTTTAGGAGAAGAAGAATTAGATCATATGGCTACGGATGATTCCCGGGAAGAATTTCGGCTGGGAAAGCAAGCCGTTGAAAAGGGCAGTATTGTTTCGGCATCTTTTAAAGGCGGTTCTGCAACCACAGTGAAAAATCTAATCGGAGAACACAAACTTGTGCACAAGGCAATCAAGGTACGGGTTAGAAAAGCGGACGGTAGCGAAGAGCTGCGTTGGATTAGTGTTGCTGATGCCAGAATCGGCATGCTCCGCGCTCAGAATCCTAACGCTCAGATAGCCATAGTTACCAGTGTATCAGAGCCCGGAGGAGTTGACAGTGATAAGAGTATCCGGACATCATTAATGGAGCGTTTTCCTGATGCATTATCTGACGGCCGAATCAGTCTTTCCATGCAACGTGCTCAGGCAGTATTTGATGTAGCCAGCGGTAATCCGCTGCGGTATGACAGTGGATATGTTGCTGCTTGTGCGGAAAATCATATGTGGGCATTACTAGCTATATTGATGAACAGGGACTTGATGATTCATTATCTAAAGAATAGTGATGGTATTTTTTCCGTTGGTAATGGTGATAATATTTTAAATATTGTTAAAGAAGGAATGGTCGGCGCTATCCTGAAAGCGCGAAAACAAGGACGGTCATTAGCCACGGTACCCCTCGCAGCATTGTCTGCGGGCGATAAAAAAGGTGGCATGATGGTTGAGGTTACATATGTAAATAAAAAGAATGAAGAACGTATTACCCAAAAAGAGATTAGAGAAATCAGTGAATTCCCGACCCGCGGTAATGATGGATTTAAGGCGGTTGAAATTTCTCACGAAAAAGAGCCGGGAACCTATAAGTTTTTTGAAGACAAAGGCTGGTTCCTAGAAGATTTATTTGGCAGACAAGCGCGGGCGTTTAATGTGGCATTTTATGCAGTCGATGCGCGATTGATAATCGCGCGGGTATTTGGTTTTGATGAAAAGAATGCGAACCTTATTGAAAAATTAGAGAAAATAGATGCAAACACGTGGAATGATCGTATTCTTGAACTGGCCTACCAGGTCAATACCACGGTAAAGCCGGACAAGTCAGTGCCTAATGAAGACGGCACCTCCAAGGTTGAGGGTCGGATTATAGAAAATGCTGTACAGGATTTTATTGTCAATGGCTTGGCTCTGTTGGCCAGAGCGGGATTACCTAATCTGGAAGCAGAGATGCTGATTGCTGACAGACGCGATATATTTTTACCGTATAAAGGCACCGCTCAACAACGCTTGGATAGACATGGTGATGTAATTGAGGGCGATTCGGTGTATGACTTAATTGCTAATCAGGAAAGAGTAGCTGGTGTAGTTGAACAGATGGCAGCCGAAGGGCGGTTCATCGATTTAGGCAACGGCGAGCAAGTTGTTGAAGTTATGCCTGTCGATACGCTTGATGAAGTTATTTTAGCGAATGATGAGGGCATTGATACCACGCAGATAGATGAGAATATGATAATTAGCCATTCAATTCAGCGGCTGGCAAAGAAGGTACATTCAAAGGTTACTGCTGCTGAGGAAGCTTTTGCAAGGTTGCGTGATAATCCGGACATGTCGGTTAAAGAGAAAAGAGATGCCTTAGGCAGTATTGTTGATGCTGTTGAAAAGATTGAAGCGGAAATGAAAACTATGGCCTATCATCGGGTCGTTTATGATACCGTTACCCGTTTACCGGGGTATAAGATGATAGATTCATTGCAGTGGACGATGAAAAATGTTCAACAGTTTTTGCGAGATATTGAGAACCACGATTTCGATTATAACGCAGCCATAGCCCAACTTAATGCATCGCTGAGAGAGTTACACGAAATTATTTCGGATATTGAGAAGGTAGATACGCAGCCAGAAGCATTATTATTTACCACAGTTCTACCAAATAGGACAGTAATTAATATTCCGGCGATGTTAGTACATGGCGCCCAAAAATCTTTACCGGCGAAAGCACAATCTAAAGAAGCTATCGAACAGGCTGAGATTGGTGAGCTTGTTGGGCGAGCGATATAAAATTTAGTTTGCCCTTTAAGTTATGGGCAAAGTTTTAAGTTCAGAGCAAAAAGCTTTTGAGCTAAGGGTACTCGTATGCAGACTTTATATAGGGCTAAGGAGCGGTATAAGCACTTAAGGAGAAGACAGGGATAATGTCAAATCGAAACTCAAAAAACAGGATGTGTTTTAAGATAATTTCATTCATCCTGATTCAGGCGTTTGTATTATTACATACTGCCGGGATGGGGGATATGGCGAGCTATGCCGCGGAGATAGATACTGGTTATTTGGCTCCGTCGATTATGCTCGATGATATATCGCTACAAAAAATCTTTGTGCAGTTTGCCGAACCAGGCCTTGAAGCTGATGATTTGTTTGCTCCGGCGGATGACGAACACATTGAAAATAGAATAGATGAGGAAGTTGATGAAACTAAAGCTGATGCTGATGTGAGCGAATCTAATTCAGTTCCCTCAAAAGGACAAGATTCCTCATCAGATAATGCTGGTCTTTCTGATACTGTAAATCCAGGGACTGAGGGGCCGGAATGGGGACCGCCATGGCCGCCACCCCAACCAGGCGATTCACAATTAGGAAACAATACGCTAAGCTTTGCGCTATTATGGAACAAAGATGAAATGGTAAAGATTTTAGAAGACACATACGGACTGCTTCTTGATATCAACGAATTTAGCCGGCTTGATTTGTGGCGTTTGCTAAAGGCAATGGATGCGTTACGTGATAAAGACGGAAAATTCCGGGGGCGCCTGGCATTACTTGCTCCCTTAAAGGTAAAAAGGGCAAGTTTTTATATGCATGAGGGCAGAAAAGATAAATACCAACTGGCAAAAATAATGCGGATAGATAATGAAGTTGTTTTAATGTTCTATCAGCCGTTTTTCTCGCGCAGTTTTGGACGGCCCCAGGCCCTTGATATGCGAAAAGAGGCATTAAGGCAGATAATCGGAGATTATGCCTTAGCAACCCTTATTATTTATCCTCAGGAAGGTAAGGGGGATGAACATCCTGTTTTGTCGTTTTACCCAATTTTGGAAGGTGCTGCAGATGAACCAAGCCAGGCGGAGTTGGATAGGCTGGGGATTACGCTGGCGATGTATAAGATAATGCTTTATCTTGCTGGTAAGATAAAAAAATATAAAGACCCTGATCCGGAACACCAGTGGGAAAAAGGTTTTGCCGATGTAGAAATTAAAGTGGCAAGCCTGTTTGCTTCTAATGTATTTAGTAATTCTTTACGTGTTGCTGGAATCGACCCGGACAAGATGGATGACAAAAAACGCGCAGGAATATTCTATGATCTTAATCATTGGGCAAGGGAAAAAAGGCTTACTGAGGTTGATTATGTATTAATAAGTGATGCCTTTGCCAAGCATGATGTGTATATTAGTGATGAGCAGAAAAAGAAACTCGTCGTTGCTATAAACCGTTCTATTGAGGCCTTGCAGGATGAAAGACGTTTCTGGCTGGTTTTGGAAAAAGAAAGAGAGGATGGAAAAGGGACAGATACAGTTTTAAGTGTTTTTAATAAAATACTGCCCTTTCTTTACAACCTTGCCGAGGATTGCCGCAAGTATCCCAATGCACGGATATGGCAAAACCCGGAAGGGAAGATGGTTACATTATTGGATCTTCTGTTTGAAGCAAATGTTCTGCCGCATGAAGGCGGCAGGCATGGCCATGCCATGCGCATTCCGGTTCGCAAAAAAGATAATGGTGCCTTAAGTATCCCCTGGCAGGAGTTTGAAAAAATAACCGATAAAGAAGCCAGAGAAAAGGCGTTTATTGAATTCTTTGTAAAACTCTCAAGAAGAGAATGGCCGCAGGCGATAATTGATGTCTTGACAAAAGGACCTTATTACTGGGTTTCAGCCGCTACAGCGATAAACAAGGCTTTGACTAAAAAAGGCTATAATAGTTATGAGCCCGGCCCTTATACACAGGGAATTGTAAAGGAAGTTCATGCTAATGCCGGGGTTATGCAGGTTGCCAGCTTGATGGGTATCGCGCTTGGCCGTTGGTTCATGGATGTATATTGTGCTTCTGAAGAAGAATTGGGTTCGGTAGATCCAGATGTTACCGGGTATCTTCAAAGGCGCTGCACATTTTTAACTGCTGTTCAGCGCAATGAGGTCAAGCGGTTAATCCAGAAGATAGATACAAAACATCGCGAGAATTCAGGACAGCGCCCGCGCAAGCTTGATTTCTGGTTTGAAGGCGAAGGCATATTCGGAGAAGAAGTAAAAATGGATGATAGCAGTGGTTTACGGGGAAAGGTAGTTGGCGGCCGCTGGGGAAGCCTTGGGATTTTTGCATTTTTACCGCATTTTACTCATAAAATTGCTGATGCTGGCACTGTTCCTGTTGCCGAGCAGCTTCCGGCAGATATTGCTGGAGCGGTTAATCCTTTTACTGAGCAGTTAGCAATGCTTGGTAGTGCTCTGCCTAATAATATTTGGTTTTATATCGGAGTGGCATTGGTTGCGGCGATACCAATTGGGGTAGGGATTGTTAGATATATCCGTCATCGGAATTCACCGGAAGGGAAAACAATTAGACTGGCAAGACAGGCCGTTAGGAAAAGAGACATATCCGGGCTATTGAACTTCTATTATGAGTCTAAACAGGAGACAAAAAATATTATTCTCAATACTGTGGTTCGTTTAGCAAGGGAAAAAAAGATAGACCAGAAAGTTTTTACGGCATTTTTTATTCGGGCATTTGATGAAAACGCAGACCTTGTGCTTGAAAGGATGCATGAGCGTATTGTTGCTCTTTGGCTTGACCAGCTGGCGAACTGTCGGGATATTGAAGCCGCGGTTAAAGCAGCGTTACGGGATATGAACAGTACACTTTTAGCCCTTAATTTTGATCGGGATCCGCGGCGCATTGCGCAGCACATAGCCCGTCTATTAGAGAAAGGTAAATTGACACAGGATACTTTTAGAATGGCAGTTAGTAGGGATTCAGAATTGGAAGTTTTAATGCGTTCAATGCAGCGGGAAAAAAGACGGAGCATGATTAATAAGTTGTATATCCATATAACCACAAACATGTTTAGCCTTCAGGCCACTAATGGGCGTTTAGCGGAAGCGGTTCGGGGCGCCTTGGATGATTATAGCCGAGCTAAGAGCATTGCTAATCTTAACACCGAAGAATTTGCTTTGGAATTATCAATGTATGTTACGAGAATGGCTTTGAATAATAATCTCCATGAACGCGAAGATTTTGTTGACGGTTTTAATGGACTTGTCGAAAGAAGCAATAACCCGGAGCTGAAGGGATTCTACAGGCAGCGGGGCGCAGAAATTTATGCTGCAATAATAAATAAGCTCTTAACTGATACTTATGAAAAAGATGTAGACCCACTAAAACAACCGGTAACAGAATTACTCAGAGTGGCATGTGCAGAACTTGCTCCCGATATTGATAAAGAAGATGTAGCCGCTAAATTATTTACTACTTGCGTTACCTTAGCCGAACAACAGAACTTTCATGATCGGACAAAGTTTGTCGGTCATGGGACTATTTTGTTGGGATCGCTCGTGCAGCAGCATATTATTGAGAGTGAAGAAGCATTGTCAAGGATATTAGGAGATATCCATGCCGCATTAATCAATAATATTGTTATTCGCCAGGCTTTTTCCGCAGTTTTTGAGACCACAAAAGAGGAGCTCGAAAGTTTGCATTTAAATCCCACTCCGGAGGTTGGTAAAACCGCTGCTGAGCTGGCGCTGAACATTATTGACCTGGCCGTGAGCGGAGAAATCCAAACAAGGAGGAACTTTCTTGGGCTGGTAAATAAAAATCCGAGATTAAGGAGGGATATCATTGTCCCTTATAATATATTAGCCCGCGAATCTCGCATCGCTCTCTCAGCTGTGCTTAAGAATTATTCAGAAGAAGCTCAGCCCGGGATAAGCCGCAGACTTATAGAAGCAGTTCGAAGATATTTAACCCGGGATGATTTGGATCCACTGGTTAGGGAGCAATTAACTGCTGCTTTATCTAATCTGGATGTTCAAGGCAGGTTGGTTGAAAGCAAAGCCCTTCCAAACAGCAGAATAACGGGGCTTACTTCCGGTGCAGTAATGCCTTCTGATGATACGGCACTAGGTGCGACTGCTGTGCTGCGAACGCGGCAATTGAATGCGGCGCCGGATGTAATAAGTACCGCAGAGATAGATGGAGCGGATGTATTATTAGTTGAATCTTCAATTTAGTTGTTGTGGAAAATAGAGTAATAACCTGGTTGTACAAACTTAAGGGAAATCACAAAGATGATTTCAAAAACGAAAATGGAAAAAAAGCAAGAACGAAGAAAATATAAAAGAGTAAAGATTGCAAAAGTCGATGCGGGGTATCGCCTGGTCGACCCGAAATTTTGGGCTGAATTCAGGTCGAAGGGCAACAACTTATTGCGAGATATAAGCTTAAGCGGGGTTTCCTTTAAAAGCGGCGATAGTCTGCCCAAGAACTCGGTATTATGCCTTGAGCTTAAACTTGGCAATATGATTAAAATTGGCGATATCTGCGGTCGGATTGTTCGCGTCAGAAAGCTTGAAAATGAAGAATATGAAATTGGGGTCAATTTCTCCTGGTGGGCAAAAGAGGAAGACAAGGTAAGAGTTATCAGGTATCTAGACGCAGTATAATGAGTTATTCCGCTTATTAACTTCAGCCAAGTACGATAGTTATCACTTCTGAAATTTTTCCGCAGAATTCTCTCCTTGAAAATTCTTGAATTTTTCTTCTATTTAGCGTATAATAAACTCAATAAATTTCCGATTTTTTTACCTCAACTACTTAATAAAATGTCTGTTATCGCCGTAATAATTGGAGCCTGTTTTGTTGTTTTTTTGAGCCTGGGGATTATTATCGGTTATCTCTTTTCCTCCCGAACTAAAAATTTAATGTCAAAGATTGAAGCGGTAACCGAAAATGTTGCTAATATCCCGATTCAGGCTTTTGATAAAAATGGCAAGATATTTCTTTGGAACAAGGCCTCAGAATACAGTTATGGGCATCTGCATAAAGATGCGATTGGCAAAAATATTGCCGAACTCGTCCTGCCGGAAGCAGAAAGAAAAGCCTTTCAGCAATCCCTAGATCAAATCATTGCCGCAGGCAAGTCAACCGCGCCCCATCAGTGGACGATTATGACCAGAAGCGGAGAAAAGCGAACAATGTATTCTACGATGTTTCCGTATATAAGTAGTGGAAAATGTGAGGCAATCTTTTGTTTTGATGTAGATATTACGGATATTAAAAAATATGAAGAAGAGCTGGATGCGTCCCGCCAGAGTTACCAAGCTATATTTGACGGGGTAAATGAAGCTATTTTTGTTCATGATCCGCATACCGGACAAATACTGGATATAAACAATAAGATGTGTGAGATGTTTGAATACACAAGAGAGCAAGCTCTAAAACTTTCTGTGCCGGACATAAGTTATGGGGATAAGGAAAAATTAGGGGAGCAAGCAAAGACATTAATTGCTAAAGCATTTTGTGAAGGGCCGCAGCTTTTTGAGTGGACGGCGATGAGCAAGTCCGGAAGAATATTTACCGTGGAAGTAAACTTAAAGAAAGGGGTCGTCGGCAGGAAAGAATGTATTTTGGCGATTGTCCGTGACATAAGTAAACGCAAAAAAGCAGAAGATGCTCGGGGTGAGTATGAGAAACATTACCAGAATTTAATGCAGAATTCCCATGATATTATTTTTACCTTAGGCCGGGATGGTCTAATAACTACGGTGAATCAGGCGGTTAAAAAAATATTAGGTTTTGAAAAGGAAGACGTATTAGGTAAAAATTTTATGGTTTTTTTAGACGAAGAAGATAAACAAAAAGCAAGGGTGCTTTTTGCTAAAATTTTGCAGGGGGAGCAAAAAAAGAGGGAAGAATTCAAATGCCTGACTAAAGGCAAAAAAGAGATAGTTTTGTTATTAAATGCTTGGCCATTACTTGATGAAAAGGGTAAAATTAGCGGGGTGCAATGTATTGCCGGTGATATTACAGATCGAAAGTTGGTTTTAGAACGGATGCGGGAAATGGTCGTTCAGACAGTTTCGATGCTTTCGGAAACAATATCCGTAGCCGATAGATATACGGAAAAACATTGTGAGCGGTTACAGGAGCTTTCAATTAAAACAGGTAAGAAATTAAAGCTTAAGAGAAAGCAGCTTGAAAATTTAAAATATGCAGCACTTTTACATGATGTCGGGAAAGTGGGTATTCCGATTCATATTCTGGTCAAGAAAGGTAAACTCACCGAAGAGGAATGGCAGAAGATAAAGCAACATCCGACTAAAGGAGCGGATATCGTCCGGACATTAAATGGATTTGAAGAAATAGCGGATATTGTCGAGCAGCATCAGGAACGGGTAGATGGGAAAGGATATCCGCGCGGTTTAGTCAGAGACGAAATAAGAAAAGAAGCGGCAATTATCGGTGTGGTTGATGCTTTTGACGCGATGACATCGGATCGTCCTTACCGCAAGGCGCTTAGCTTAGAAGAAGCGATTGAGGAACTGAAAAATCATGCCGGTACCCAATTTGACCCGGAAGTCGTAGAGGCCTTTATAAATATTATCCACTCTGAACCGGGAAATCACGCCTAATAGATATTTTGGAATTCTGCCTTAATTTTTCACTTTTTTTTCATATCGTCCACCAGTCGAATTTCGTAACGCATTTAATATCAAGCAGTTGCAGATATATGTGCGCCTATAAAAAAATCATCCTTACCTTGAAAAAGTTAATAAAGTATGGTATACTTTAAAACCTTTTGATTTATTATTCTAAAGATGTTTAACCACTTATAATAAAAAGAGTTACATGAAAAATTTAAAATCATATTCAACTTGTATAAAGTTGCTTATTGGGGTTCTTATTTGTTCATTTTCCCTATCGAACATAACCTGGGCCGGGGAGCTCAATAAGCCAGCTACGTCCTATTTGAGCCCTTCTATCCATATCGGAGTCTCCAGCTTTACTCAGCTTATCCAAAAAGCATATTCTGAACTTTCGTTAGCAACAATGGCCGCATCTTCAAGGCCCGAATCAGATATGGGAGAAGATGGATTTGTCTTTGGGAATTGGCTGGAAAAACCAATAGAACTGGCACAGGGAAAATATGCAAAAGTAGAAGCCCTGGATCAGAAAACAGCAGAAAGTATCTTTGAGGGGTCTTTAGATGAAAAGATAGTCGAGATCAACGAAAAATTAGAAGCAATAAAGAGAAGACTTCTTGCTGAAGGATTTTTTAGTGAAGAAGATTTTAAGGCTGTAGAGGTTATTATCCAATCCGGCGCCTGGAAATCAGCATTTTTTAAAAGCCTCCGGCAGGATCAAAATAGCATATATATTAATTTACTAAGTTTTAAAAATCTGGATTTTCTTTATATTGTAATTAAACATGAATTAACTGATCTTAAATTAAAAAGACTGTTCCCGGACATCGACCCGGCTTTAAGAGAAGCCTTCACCTTGATCAACGTAAATATTGCTGGTTTTATGAATTTGAGAAATCAGCATCCCATAAGGGCCAGAAGATTGCTTGATGATTACCGCGATGTTGCCCATTCCAATATAGGTTTATTTATCCGATATCAGAGAATATTAAATAATAAATCGCTTAATGATCCGTTTGCTCTTTTTGAGGATATCTGCCGGATGGTTGCTGAGGAAAAAGTATATTTTCCGAATATGCGCCAGCGGATGCAGGCACTTGTATATAAAGATGGCAAGGTTAATCCGATAGCGTTATCGATAACCAGATTAAGAGTACGCGATTATTTAAAAGCTTTGCTCGAATCTAAATATTTAATCGGCGATGAAGAACTGGAAGAACTTTCTGATTATCAAGGGCAGAAAATACCGGCGGCGCTTACTTATTTTAAGCCCTATGCTAAAAATGTTCGTTTTCGGATTGACCAGACTACGAATACGGTATTTATAAAGGTCCGCTTTGTAGATAAGGATGGAAAAACAAAATATGCCCATTTTTATTTTGGCCTTAAGGATAAAGTCGATGCGACCTTGGGCAAAGGCGGCCATCTTTTTGGATTAACTTTTGAGCAATGGAAAAGTGGCAATCCGCATATATTTGATTATCAACATACGGGAGTTAGAAAAATGAGGGGTCAACAGTGGACAAATTTAATCAGACTGCCATTGACAAAAATGATAAAAAAAATAACTCCGGATGCAGCTCGCCAGCAGACTCTCAAGACTTTAATGCTGCAATTGCTTGAAGCGTTGAATATTGATAAATCGCAGTTGAGCAGAAAAACCTGGTTGCACCTACAAAATATGGTCGGGAGAGGTCAGGGGCCGCGGCTATATTATGTAGTCAGGAATAAGTATATCAATTATTATTTGGACTCGATATTCCCGCAGATGTTCTTAGGATTGGTAAATGTCAGAAACGTTGCGATTCAAGATTTGCAGATATGGCCGGCAACAGAGAATCCTGATTTAAAATCAGCACTTATTACTTGGATGTTGCAAAGTAAGTCAGACGTCCCGCCGCGTTTTTACATTGATGCGGGGAAAGTATCTTTAACTGAAGTTCTAAGCTTATTATCCTTAGAATCACAACTTGATAAGATCCCGCCTGAACAAACAGAATCCAGCCCTGAATCTTTAACTGATAAAAGCAGCCGGCCAGAAAAACAGCCTTTAGTTCAGATGACTCTGTTTGATCTTGATGCTCGCCCGGACACGGCCGAGCTTGTCGAGCAAGCGATTTAATTAAAGACAATAGACAACAGACTAAAGACAAAAGACAGAAAACTAAACACAAAAAAGATGAAGATACATAAACAAAAAAATTACATATTCAAAATCATTGCGATGGTGCTTATCCATACATTTTTGCTGCTGGATTTTGCCTGGTGCGGAAGTAGTGAACTCCTTAGTAATCATCAAAAGGATGAGCTTAACACTTTATCCCCGAGAGTTAATATTTCTACGCTGGCGCTGCAAAAGATGTATCTGGAGTTCTATCAATATCCGTTTCAACCAGAATCAACGCTCCTCTCCATAAGTTCAACCCCGGAAAATCTAGAAGATGACCGAGATTCTCAGCCGCAGAACAGACCAAGTAGCAAGGGGCCTAAATTGACTGACGTGCTTGTTCGGCTTGCCCCAGCGGTGTTATTATTTTTAAGTGGATGTAAGGAGAAAGCTGAACCGTTGAGCTTTACTCGGCAAGAGGTGGTTTTAGGGGTAATAGCATTTATTGTCGTTGTGTCTTTGATTGGCCTTGCCGGCAAGAACTCAGATAAGAGTAAGGGTAAGGAGCCCTGGAAAGGCCCCTGGGAAATAATGATCGCGACTAATCTTGGCGCTTTAGCATATGCGGTCTCTGGCAATGGGCAGGCTGATGTTCAATCAGCTTCTATTGTTCCGTTAGCAGCAGGACATACAAGTGTGTATCTAATTGTAGCTGGAGCAGTAATTATCGGAGGGTGGGGAGTATGGCGAAAAATTTGCGAGGATAGAGCAAAAGAGGAGTTAAATCCTTATAGAGAAAAATTAATGTCTTCAACTCGTTCCAGCACAGAAAGTTATTTGTATCTTTTAATGTTGATGGAAAATATAAAAGAGAGAATAGCCGAGGACATTATCGTTGATTTTCTTAATAGTTTGGGACAGGAGTCAAATAAAGATTATGTTTTTGCGGCAATCATCCTGGCTTTAAGAAGCATAGCATCTAAAGATAAAGCCAACGCCGTGACAGAGGCAGAAAATAAATATAAAAGGATATATGGGGCAACGACAAGTCACTATGCCAGGGAGAGATTGAGTGATTTTCATTCGAGTATAGAGATGAAACAACCTCGCGACAAACATGGTAATTTTGGCAAAAAGCCCGGCCGCAGCGCTGATGATGCCTTGACGGTTATTGCGCTATCGCCTTACTTACAAGCAAAGATAGAAGAAGATGGCTATTTTACCCTACCAGATTACCACCAAGGATATAATGAAGTTAGACTACTTTATCCTCAATTAGGATTTACAGAACTTCCCCTAAAAAGTCCTGATGCGCAGTCCAGGAGAGATCTAAAGAGACTAGTTACCACAGAATATCTCTCAGCGATTAAGCCCAGCCGGGGCAAAAGGGGACTACCTCGTCAGTATTATTTAACCGGAAAAGGTCTTGATGAAGTTGCCGTGCGCCAGCGCGAAATGCAAGATGTTCAGCCGAACCAGGGACAAGATCATAATGGTTTTAATCTAACCAACTTGATTATTTGGCTTGCTCCGGTGGGATTATTATTTTTGACCGGGTGTGAGAGAGTATTAATATCTCAAGCCCCGGGTGGACTTGATGGCTGGAGGGCAAAGGTTTTTATTGCTTTGAGCGTAGCCGTTGTTATTTACGCCGGAGTTGCCAAACAGATACAAGATAAGGAAAAGCTCAAAAAGCAAGCTCTTGATGCGAAAAGCGCCTTAAACAAAAATGGAGCTAAAAGCCGGGAAGAAGTGTTTAGAGAAGAAACGAGGAAACTGGCGATGTGGTTATTGACAGTTTTAGGCGTCTCGAGTCTTTTAGGACTTATTTACTTTAACAAAATCAGATTATTAAAATTATCTAAATACAAGCAGAATCCGCTTCTATTTATTAGAGATTTTATTGCAAGTTTATTCGGGGCAAAAAATGACGAGGTTGTTCTCGGGCTGACTGAAGGGCAGTTATACGGATTATTCCTAATTGGTGTATTAGTCGGATTTACCGGGCTGCTCTATATCGTCTGGAGGGGAACAGAAAAGGGCAAACAGGATAAGAATATTTCCTGGGGGATAATGATCGCCAGTGGCCTTGGCAGCTTAGCATACAGTCTTTCTGGCGATGCGCAAACTGGTGTTGCCTTAGCTTCTGTATTTCCGTTTATGGGAGCAGGTAGACCTGAACTTGGTAGACGCCCTCGTCTAAAGCCAAGCTTTCCTGAAGAGTTTAATGAAGGAGTCACAGAGATGTTGGCTCTGGAAGTAAATGCGTTTAGGGTTTTTATGCAGTTAGAGCATTATCCGGAAGCAGCGCGTTCAGCTTTAATTCTGCACGATCTTGATGCTGTTCGGCAAGAGGATAGTTATCAGAATGACCTTGATTTTGGTACAGCATTTTTTGAGACCCGTCAGTATGAATTAGCTATACCTCACTTTGAGCAAGCACTGAAAATAATAGCCGCTGATGAAGATAATTTTGATTTGACCGCTGAGGTTCGTTCGGACCGTCAGGATATTCATTTTAAATTAGGCACTGCAAATCTTATGCTCTCCCGCATGCAAACTGATGCCGGCTGCAAGGCAGAGCTGCTGCGAGAAGCCGTATCTAATTTGGAAAATGCCGACCAGTACGATTATATGGTTAAAGTTAATCTAATTACAGCGCGCGGAGAACTGGTAGAGGCTGAAAGTGCGGCCGAAGAGATTTTAGAAGATACTTTAGTTGTTCCTCCGGATCGGGATCTTACTGACGAGGAACAATTGAGTTTGCGCAGAGGTTATATAACCAGAGTTAATAATAGAGGCCGGCGATTAAATAATGCGGGTAAATTTGAAGAAGCAATAAGCTGTTTTCAGGAAGCTTTAAGAGTAGCTAAAGGGGCAAAGGAAACTAAGAAGATGTTGCCGAATATTTATCTGGCAATCGGTGAGGCTTATTTAGCACAAGAAAAATACCAGCAAGCACGGGATACATTAGAATACACTTCCCGTCTTCCTTACTTAAGTCTGGAAGAGAAAATATATGTTCTTGCCGGACTGAGTGAAAGTTATTTCTTTATCATGGACGATGAAAAGGTAGAATCTCTGGCCGAAGAAGTATCGGGTTTATGCGTAAAACATGGCAAAAGATTTATGAATAGCGCTAATCAGAAGTTATACACCGCTCTGGCAAGAGTCCGCTATTACTTTGCCCAGAGCCTGTTAAACAGCAGTGATGCTGAAAAAGTCAGGCAATCCCAAAAAGTATTTATGGAGGCAGTGGTATTGTTTGCAAAGGCGCAGGATTATACCGCAATGGCTCAGGCAAAAGAAAAGGCTAATGGTATCGACAGATTATTTTCCCAACAGCGACTAGCCGCACAAAAACAGAACATGACTTACGCCGAACAAGATGAAAATTCCTTAATTCAAATCCCCTATCTTTTGGCAACTCAATTATCTCCAGAACCATTGATCTCTACCCATGCCGTTTTGCTCATCGAACAGGCGATTTAGAGCCAATTTCTACAGGTATCAATATCTTACCGAAAATGCCATAAAAAAGCCAGATTTTGACAAATCCGTAATAAGCCGCTTTTTTTTGAAAGCTCAATTGCACATCTCCTTTATTTTCAATGAGTTACGTTTACAAAAATATTATATTTTTTCTTGACTTTATTGAGTTTTTATGTTATACTTTAAATACATTAAAAAAGTATTTAAAAAACTTAACTCCTTGGAAACATTGCTCTTTACGAAAAAAAATCGAATAAGATTAAAAAGAAATTTAAGGTTGGGAGGGTGGAGTAAAAGTAGTATATACTTTTACCCAGCCCTCTTTTTAATTTTAACAGCAATATGTTTAACAACTTAAAAACGCAAATGAAATTAAAACACAACGTTACGCTGGAAAAAATGGGATTACTTATTTTAAGCATTTTAAAACAGGTGAATTAATGTTACATTCAGGCAAAAAATATAATCTATGGTTTAGAATAATAGCCTTCTTAGTGGTCAAGGCTTTTCTGATCACAGATATTGCCTGGGCAGCTGGTGGTGATTTACGTTGGTTAAAAGATTCAGAAAGCACACACCTTGCTCCTACCGTAAAAATAAATCAGCAAGCCATCCAGTCAACTTTACATTTAGTAATTGATTTAGTTAATGCCATGGAGCATCGCGATAATCCTGAGTTACTTGCCAAGCGAGGGATTAAAGTTGTTGGCGATGATGTTTTGTCGATAACCGGGGATAAAGAAAGCTTATATATATATGAGACTAAAAATTCTCTTAGCGTTTATAAGCAATATCCAAAACTTGAGTTTGCTCAGAAAGTAAGATTTAACGGCTTTGTAATTTCTGTTGTTCCGATAAAAAAGGCCGAGGTCAGTCAGAGTGCTGCTCTTAATCTCAGCGAAGAGGAATTTAAATCGCGGGATATGTTGACTCGCCTGTTGATCAATATCGACAGATTTAAAGCTCGCAGAGGCCAGGTAAGCAAGGACGCACAAAATGAGTTAGCAACTACATTTTTTGAAGAGGCAATAAATAATCCGGAGTTAACAAACTCACTGCTTAATCTTCCGGCTGAGCTGTTCGCTTTAGACCGGGTAAAGCAGCTTTTTAAAATTCTTTCCGAAAGAAAATACCAACCCGCTAAGGATAAAGAGTTTTCGGTTGAAGAGAAGCTTTTTATTATCCGCGCCCTGCGCGATTTTGAACTCATAAATGAAGAGACAATCCCTGAGCTTAAATGGCGTGCTCAAATTGAAGGGTGTAATGTCAAGTTATTAGAAGAGCTTAATATCTTCACGCTTATAGAAAGAGTTAATGCCCAGGAAGATTCAGTCCGCGGATGGAGCGATGCTGAGCTTAAAGCTAAGACCAAAGAATTAGAAGAGAGATTTGCTGCCGGAATTCCTTCCGAAGCTGATTTACGTAGAGATATTGAAAAAAGCTATAGTAATTTGTTGGAGAGAGTCAAAGGCATTAGGTTAATCGGAAGAGCATTAGAAAAATTGCTGCGCTGGCGGATGAACAGGCAAATTAGAAATGCTATAAAAAGAGCTGAAGAGTCAAAAGATAAAATAGGAAGAGAAAATTTTGAAAATATCCTGCCGGAAGCAGCTGCGGTTTTTCGCGAATCTTTGCGCCGCAATCACCCCGATCATCCACGGCTCTATGATGTCCAGTTAATGGCTGGCATTTTGGCAGCTTTCGGGCAAAAAGTTCTTGAGCAGCCGACTGGTGAAGGAAAAACTTTTTCTACGGCTCTGGCTGCGTATTTGCTTTCGCTTAAGGATGAACAAAATCAAGGCGTGCATTGCGGTACCGTAAATCCGTATTTAGCCCAGCGTGATGCCCAGGAAATAGGGCCGGCGTTTGAGGCTTTAGATCGGACAGTCGGGGTTTTGGGTGAGCAGAATAAAGCGTTTGCTGTTGACAATGGTAAATTGCAAGAATTAGAGAATCGGGCCGATGCCTATCGGCAAAGAATTGTTTACGGCACGGCGTTTGGATTTGGCTTCGATCATTTAAACGATCACCTGGTAGATACTTCTGGGCAAAGAGTTCAGCATGGGCACTTTGCTTTTGTCGGTGATGAAATTGACCACACGGCGATTGATGAAGCCGGAACACCTTTAGTTATTTCTTCAGCCGCAGCGATTGCCGAAGCAGCAAGGCAGGCTTATTATATTGTAGATAAGATTGTCAGAACCATGGAAAAGGATGTTCATTACACCGTAAAGCAGGAAGGTGATCAGCGTTTTGCTACTTTTACTGATCTTGGTCATCGCTATCTTGTGGCAATGCTTTTTGGTGAGCAGGCAGAAAAAGAGGGAAAGAATCTGGTTGATGAGCATCTTGGGCTTTTGAATATTTGTGATCAGGCGCTAAAAGCGCATCAGCTTTTCTTTAAAGACAGTCCGGGACGAAAAGTTGATGTTCCGGTAGGATGTCAGGAATATTGTGTTAATAACGGGGAAGTGGTTATACTTGCTGATGGCCGGATGCAGCCGGGTAAACGTTTTAGCGACGGCTTGCATGAAGCCCTGGAAGCGAAAGAGCATAACAACGAAGAACAGGGCGTGGAAGTTAAAAATCCATCGCTTACGGTCGCCAGTATTACGATGCAGAGTTATCTTAATAAATATGAGATTCTTTCCGGGTTTACTGGTACGGCAGCTGATGTTGCTGCAGAGCTTAAAGCAATCTATAAATTAGAAACCCTAAAAATTCCTACCCATAAGCCGAGTATCCGCGAAGATATTGTAGATATGATATACGGCTCAAAAGCAGAGCAGTTTAAGTCTGTATCTGAAATTGTTGTTTCGAAGAATAGCCAAGGCACACCGTTATTAATTGGAAGCGCGGACATAGATGAATCAGCAGAACTCGCCTCATTAATTGAGAAAGCACTTTTGCAGGCAAAGCAGTCGACGATAATTGTCGATTCCCGGGATAAACTGCTTAAGTTTGCCGAAGCGGTATTACAACGTAAAGTAACTAACAATAATCTCAGCCAGGCGTTAGAAGAAATTAAAAATCTGGGAAATTTTAACGATATTGTCCCGGTATTCGTCTTAAACGCTTCGACCAAAGACATAGAAAAAGAAATCGTCATGCTTGCCGGTATAAACGGAGCGGTTACCGTGGCCACAGACATGGCTGGTCGTGGTACGGATATTAAACTTGCTGAGCTGGCGAAAATAATCGATGGTCTTTTCGTTATCGGTACTGAGTATCCGGATAATCGGCGGGTGGAAAGACAGCTGCGTGGTCGAAGTGCAAGACAAGGACAACCGGGGACTACTATTTATATCGTGAGGGTGAAAGGATCTAAAACGACTAGCGGCATTGGTGAAAAGTTGGAAGCAAAACTCCTAACACTAGTTGGCGATGGAGCCAAGGTTGAAGGAAAGATAAAGAATATTATTGATGGGTTGCGCAATACACGTACGGCGAACGCGGTTAAACAAAGAAAAGACCTTTTTGAATATGACCAGGTCATCAGCACTTTTAGGGAACGCTTCTATAGTAGCATTGATGATCTTTTAGATGGAGAAGGATTATTTATTGCTCTTTCAGATTTACTTGGTGAAGAAATAGAATCTTTGCGGCTGCGCGAATTATTGGGAGATATTTTCAGAAAAGTTCCTGATGCAAAGTTAAGGCAGAAAATAATTGCGCATATGAACAACGCCTGGACAGATTATTTAAACAGTGCCGAAGAATTGCGGTTAAACATGTCCCTGCGGGCAATGGGGCTGCAGATAGATGAAAAGAGTAAGCTGAGCATCTTTACCGGTGAAGCCGCAAAGATGTTTAAACAACTTCTGGCTGATCTAAATAAACGGATTATCGGAGAACTATATCTGGCCGCGGCAACGGATAAAGAAAGAGCTGAACTTGCTAGCCAGGCAGGTAAATTATTAGCTCAGGAAAAGCAAGCGGACGACGAGGGAGAATTAGACTTAGACGCTATTACCCAGCGGATGCGCAATGGAGTTACGGTAGAGCCGGAAGCAGAAGAGCCGGTTGGTTGGAAAACCCGGGTTGCCGGATGGATCAGCCGACGCCTTTGGGGCGAGGCCGAAGGCACTCCGCAAAAGCTGCGCGTAGTTTTGGGCCGGGGATTATATGCGGTAGTGACTTTGGCTGGTACTTTGACCGGGTGTGTAAGCACAGGTTTTACACAACCGGAAACGAGAAAAGTTGATTTTTCTTCAATACCCGTGCAGTTGCAGGAAGCGAGGCCGGATTTTTCCTGGGAAGAGGGAACTCAGCAGCAGGTTACAGCTGAGCAAGCATATCAGAAATTAGAAGAACTGGCTAAGAAAAAATTAGCATCAACTGAATTTCAGAAACGTAATGCCGGGCGATCCCCGCAGGAACTTAAGGCTATAGCTTTTCAGGAAGTGCTGCAGGAAGAAGTTAATGCCCGCCTATCACCGGCAGCTGCTGTCGGAGGACAAACAGTTGATGGTGTGCGTTATACCCCAAAACTTCCTGTTTCCCCGCGTAATTATGAACAAGGACTGGCGAATGCTATTGTCAAGCATTTGGTCAATGCTGCCGGCGGCCATGTGGCGATAGCGACAAATCCCATCACTGAAGATGATTTAGAGATGCTGGGGAATATTTATTTTTATTATAAGGGAGAAGAAATCTCAGCGCGAGAGCCAAGTTCGAAATTATACCAACTCATAAAGTCAGATATTAATAAAGGCACTTTAGATAATATCAGAAATATTGAAATCTGGATCGGTAAAAAAGGCACAAACGGGGCTAAACCATATATTGCTACTGACGGCTTGGGAAAACAGCTGGTTATGGATTCTCTGGCGCAATTAAATTCTATCCGCGATAAAATCCACCTTTATAGATTTTCTCAAGCTGGCCAGCCGAAAGACCGCTATGGCCGGGGCGAGGAAATTACTTCTCCGGATACCATTCGTGAGTTGCAGGAACGCGGGATAAGCTTTGATATTTGGGTAGAGGGTGAAGATGCGCAGGGAGAATATGCCTACCGCTTGCATTTCGGCCAGCAAACTGCACTCAAGACAATCGCTGAAATAAGAAGCTATGCTCAAAGCCGGGCTTTAGAGGAGATAACTATCGGTGAGATATTAAGCACGATGAGCATCGGGATGCAGCAGGGATTAATCGAAAAATATAATGCTGAAGGTATTCAGCCGATGGGCATTGCCGGGAATAGGGTTAAAGATATATTCGGCGCAGTACCGCCCGATCCGATGCAAAAGCGCAGCCCTTATGTCGGAGCAATTGTTGCTAAGAAAAACAGCAGCCCGGCGGAGGTGAGAACTTATCTGCAGAGCGATAATCTTAACCAGAATTATGCTGATGAACTGGACTTGCCTCGGGTAGACGGTCGCACTGGTTTTGATATCGTCTATTACTTTTTTAAGGATGCGCAAGGGAAATTAGATTATCAGCGCATGCACTTTCTCTCTTATAACCGTTTGGGCCAGCTGGTAGAAGTAAATGCCAGAGATAAGCACGATGTTATTGCGCTTTCACCGCATCGCGATTCAAAAGATAAAAATGACGAGGAGATAAGTCAAGCCCAGGCGCGCGGGGACTGGACAAAGAGCGATGTTATCTGGTTTGGAAAGAACGCGTTAAACGAAGAAATAATAAATACTAAAATCGGCGAGCTCATGCACCGGATCACGATTGACAACGCCCTTAAATCCCAGAAACAGCTTAAAGCGCGCATAGTATTAGAAGCAATTCTTTTGCCGATAAACCTGATGGGCGGTTATGGTTCGAGTCATTTTTTAACTGAGATTTCCAGACCGGGATGGCAGGCTTTGATTCGTCTGGTTTTTGATATCGGGATTACCAGCCAGAACCTTCCTACCGGCGCTAAAATGAGCGGGCCGCCGAGCAAGGAAAATGTTGAGACCTTCCTGATGAGTTATCTTTATTACCGGGAGGGACCGGGGAAGGGGCAGCTACAGAAGCCGGTAGAAGAATTACTAAAAGACGAAGCGTTTTTAAAATATTACAAGGAAGAAAAAGGTAAAAAAGATTCGCATTTAAATCAATGGTTAACCATGGCCCAGGATAGTGCGGCCAACAGGAGTTTTGTCGATTATGTCGAAGGCCAGAAGGATTATGGTGTGGCCAGGTACTTTTTAGGTATCCTCGATAATCTGGCCCGGCTTAATTATAAAGATTTTAATCAACAGTCAAACGTATTCCGGAATATACTAGCCAGCAAATATTTCAGCTTGACCGGTGAAATTAATGTTATGGGTGTGATCGGCGCAATTATTGATAAGGATGTGCTGGGCAGTGGGTTTAATATGCAGGCGATACGCGAAGGCTGGGGTGATTCCTGGGAGAATTATTTGAATATAGTTGGTGTGACGGTTGATGCCCAGGAAATTATAAATACCCTTTTTACCGTTTCCGGAAATAAAATGCCTTTTGCCTACGATGAGAAATATCCTTTCCAGAACCGCAAGGCATTCAACGTTTATCTGTTAGGCTTTCCGGTATTCACCTTTTTTGAATTAAAGAGTTCCGAGGCCTTCACCGCCCATGCCGATGAGTTTGCTTTTGGCGTAAAGACAAGCAATAAGCCTTGGCATTCAACTTACTGGGTGCACCGCGTAACCGGTTACAATGAAGGAGAATTTTTATCCTTGAATCTTGTGCCGTTAGGAGATGTTACCTATGTCGGTGAAGATAAGGTTCCGGTGCGCAGAGTATATTATTATAATCCCGATACTAAAGAAATTGTGTTTCTAGGCAATAAGGGTTATGAGAGCAAGATAAAAAGATTAGAAGAAGATGTCGCCCGCTTTGATGAGTACCTTAGCCTTATCGGCCCGCGCGGGGGAAGGATTGAAAAAAGAGATCATGATGCCGGAGTTATATTAGATTCGTTTGAGAAAAAATACGGGCAGAGAGTTTCCCCGGAGGAATTTAACCGCGGGTTATTATCGTTTATGATGAATACCCGTCATCCGGTAACCGGTCTTACACCGAGCCATGTTTATACAACAGACAATCCGACGAACAAGGTCAACTGGGCGTTTTTGTATGATATTGCGCTTGAGTCTTTAGGCCTTTCGGCCGGTGGTGTTTCCCGGCAGTCAGATACAATGCTTAATTATCTTATCAAGAATCGTTGGCTGTATAAGCAGGACGATGCCCAGAAGAGAAATAACGGCGTATATAACGCTGTTGATATCTCCCGCCTCCCTGACCTAAAACAAAAACCTATCTCTGAATACCTGGCTCATGCCGGTCCGAATAGCTGGCTGATCGCAACATTGCTTGAAGGAACAATGCGTCACAGTAATCCTGATCAATGGCAGGCTGTCCGTAATGAGCAAGACAAACATAAAGAAAATTTCAAAAAATTCATAAAAACTGGAAATATAGATTATCTATTTAGAGCTATCGGGGAGAGAGAGTCAAGATTTTTCAACTTCCTCGGTGCACGGACAAAACTACAGAAATTCTTAAGGTCAACCAATGCCCAGGGCCGGACCTATTTTGAACAGGCAAGGAAAACAGCTGATTTTCTGATTAGCTTGCAGGATAAAGACGGTGGAATACGTCACGGTCCTATGCATTTACATCAGAAATCAACGGAAGAGAATGTTGTTTCTTTTGGTGCTTTCATGATGATGTATGAGATTACCGGAGAAAGTAAATACAAGAAAGCAGCGATCGGTGTTCTTGACTGGCTGGCGACAAGCGGGGTATATGATCAGAACAGAGGATTATTTTATCGCGGTATGACTTTGAAAGAATATAAAGATAAAAAAGGTGTATGGGTGGTTGATACTATCTATGCTACTGATGCTAATGCCCTGGCTTTGATTGTAATCGGCCCGGAGATACTTAATAATCTAAAACACCGCCAGGAATACCGGTTCGGTGATGATGCCGCGCAAAGGATAATGGAGAATCTATCCAGCCGTCAGGTAAAGGTTGACCATTATGTTGAGCAGTATATTGGAGGAAAGAAGGTTGGTTCTGAAAAAGTAGCTTCTGAGGTGTTGGGTCATGACTTTACCGACCGAACTGGTCGGGGAAAAAGAGAAGCCGTGGTTTCTCCGGAAATGACATCTCATGTTATAAAGGCGCACAAGACCATGGCGGCATATTACAAGAGCATTGGCAGAACCGATCTTGCCGAGCAGGAAGAAAAAATTGCGGCTGAGCTTTTGCGTAATTTAGAAAAGCTTAGCGTAAGCACGCCGCTGGGGATTTCATTGCCTGACTGCACTCTCCCTGAATCAGCACCGGTGGAAGGTTTAAGGCGCTACAAAGATAGTGATTTTATTATCGGTTCCCAGGCAAGCATGAACGCGTTGTGGATGATCTTAGCCAGGGAAGATGTAAATCCGTTTGATATAGACAATACTTTGCTCCGAGTTCAGGCGCAGCAGCAGCCGACAACATTAGATAAATATACAGGCAATAACTACGATATTTTAAAATTAAAAGGACAGATCGATGCTTTAAAAAGACAAAAACAAGCTGCGCCGAAATCGTGGTCCAGATTACAGGAAAAGCGACTGGTTGACTTAAGGAAAAAACTTAGTGAGCTCGTCGATACCCGGGCCAAAGAATATACCAAACCGAAGATTGTTGCCGGGGATAATACGAGTGATGCAGTGCTTGATGAGATACTCGGCCTTTTAGATATAAGCAAAGAACGGGAATTAACTCCGGATGAGCAAAAGAAGCTGGCTGAATTAAAAACCAAGCATCCTTATTATGAGGGCTGGGTAAAACTGGCTGAGCTTGCCGGAAAGCAGTCTTTAGAAAGAAAGATTAAAAGCCTTGAAGCTGCGCAGCCTCTTACTCCGGATGAGAAGACCGAAAAAATTGCGCAGTTGAAAGCGCAGCTTGATGTTCTGCTTCGCAACCAACGCAGTCCAGAGGTAAATAAATTTATCAGGGTTTTAGAAGACCGGATTAAGCAAACAGAAGCAGCACCCACGGCAAAAGAGAAACAAGACCAGCTTAGCAAATTAAAAGCTCAGCTTGCTACTTATGGCCCGGACCGGCTTATTCATTTGGATATGCTCAAGGGTATCTATAAATATTTTGATGCCGACAAAAATTCTACGGTTACGGTTACACTTTTAGCCCCGGCAAAGGTGATTCAGCGTGAATTTGAAAGAAGAGAGCAGGAAAGAGAAAATGCACGGCGGATGTTTGAACTCCTGGATAAAGGCGGAGTGATTATAACTGATCCGCAGAGCGGCCGGCTGATTAAAGACGGTATTCAACCAGGTAGAAGTCATCTTGAGGAGTTCTTAAAAGATATCGAATCCAGGGAAATTCCCGAACAGCAGAAGATTATGCGTGAGCACTGGGTTTTTAATACTGAATACAATGGCAAAAAAGTAACAGTAACATTAGTATTTCCTTACCACGAAGATTTTGTCCGCAAATGGGTTAATCCCGTAAGTAACCGTCTGGAGATAAGAGTATTTAAACACGGCTTGTTGCATAAGATCATTACCACGGAGACGATAAGCGTAATCGAATATAATAAGTTTGATATTGAAGCCGGAACCCGCACTTTTGATAATAAGACCGGCCGCTTAGCTGCTAACGCCGAGTTGGGCGAGCCGCTCGAGGTTGCCGTGACCGTAGCTTACGATACTACGGATAAAGACCATCCAATATTAACCAAACGGATTGTGGATTTGGTAAAGAATATTACCCGCTATGAAGTGTATAAGGATTATCCATTACCGGTTAAAATTTTTAATGAAAAACATATTACCGAAGTAGAATATGACCAGCTGAAGGGCCGCTTTAAGAGCGCAGTTACCTGGTTTAATAAGGGAACTTTAGATAATCCGGTAAAAGGAGATAAGGTTTTTGTTGATGCCTTAGCCGGCTTTGATGAGGCAACAGGCATTACGACAATTACAAGAGGGGATTTGCGTTTTGAGATTGAAAAGACGATCACCCGCGATTGGCGCGGTAGACAGGGAACTGAGAAATATGTGGATCCGTTTGACGGCACAAGAGAGCTCAAAAAACGGGTTGAAACTGAATATGATAAAGCATTTTTCTTTGGCCTTATCCCGAGCCGAATTCTTGTCTACAGTGATGATACTAATACCTTATTGCAGGAAATCCGGATGATCGATTATACCAAAGAGAATCGCAGCCTGGTTGGTATTGAAACAGACAAGATTACCGGAGCGGAAAAAGTTACTATCTGGCAGAACCTGCAGGAAAACCCAGCGCTTAAAATCAGCACACATCAGATGACCTTTACAGAAACTAATCAGGCGGAAACCGAAAATCTTTCGGTTTCCTTTGGTTTTGTCCAGCCGGGCAAGGGCGGTTTTGATATTGGTGCGTTTAATGCTCTTGATACGCAAGACAGAAGAAAGATGGTCAATGATTGGCTCACATATGGCCGCTCAATAATGGACGCCTGCAAGACGCGGACTACTCCGGTTATGCGGGGTAAGGACGAAGTTGTCAGCACATCGCAGGCAAAATACGATGCTGCGATAAGACGTTTTAGAGATACGAGAAAAGTATGGCACAACTTTAGGGATAATATTTTAAGCCATACTGAAATCGATACCCGGAGCGTGTTCGGCAAGTTGATTAATACCCGGATTACCAGTGAAAATGTAACGGAGATTGATGAGCTGCTGCGCATCCCGGTTTATGATGATCGCGGTTCAGAAGTAGCCAGCCAGACGTTCCGCTGGAACGAAGATTCCGAAAAATTCGATATTTTCTACCGGTACGATGATCAGTATGAATGGGATAAAGGCGAGCGTACAGCCTTTGCCCGAGTTTATTTAGGAAAAGACACAAAGACCGGGGATAGCGGGTATCGAAGTTTTAAGGCTGCAGAGGATGATGGACATAAGCACTTATTCGATTCCTTTTATGAGCAGCAGGATGATGAGGGCCGCGTTGCTGCTGAAATACGTGATGACTGGATGCTGAAAATAAATCACGACGGTGCCACTAACCGCCGCCGTGAAGCAGTGCTCAGCCACAAGGGAGTTAATATCGGCCGCTCTGATTATCATCAGACAGTAAAACTCAAAGAAATTGCTGCTGCTTTAAATATTTCCGGTAGCGAGCTGGCTAAATTAGGCTTAAATGGTGAGACATTTCTCGTACCAGTTACTTTTAGGTCGGTATGGGGAGAGGAGTATACAGATTATCTTAAGGCCTCAGATTATCTTGGCCGGGCAATGGTTACTGTGCTTCGTGACGGAGACAAGAAGACACGTGATGAATGGATTCCCGGGACAAATTTTGCTACGCTCAGCCGCCTGCTGAATAAAGAAAATATCACTCTGCGTATTTATAAATCCGCGCCAAGGTATATTTCCGAACTATTTGCCAAAGATCAGGAGAGTGCTAATGGCAAGGCTATCCTTCAATTATTAAATTTATCCGCTGCCGCTGAAATTTCTGAATTTGTGCCTAAAGAATTAATCGAGGGAGCGACCGACGACAAGTTTGAAAAATCACATATTGGAATATTCAAACTTGTGCCTTTGGCTGCCGTTAATGCCGGAACTATTGATATTAACCGTTTTGACGTGACAACGTCTTATGTAAAAGACGGTCAGGACACCTATGAAGTTATTGATAACCAGATAAAGAAGAAGATACTTATAACCTTCCGCGATCAGGATTTTAATACGACTGAAATCAGAAGGTGGCTTGAGGATAATGGATTTACTGATTCAGCCAGGGATTTGAGAAACAGCGAGACTTTTGATGTCTATGTTTTAGGTTCTGATGAAACTACCCGGATAAAGCACTGGAAAATAACTTATAAGAAAAACCGGGATAAGGAATTGATAAAGATAGAGGATTCGTTTGATATTAATCGCTTAGGTGTTGTCCTCTACAGCCCGGAAGACAGGTTGCAGGTTGCCGGGTTGGATCTTGACTATACCGGTGGTAGAATCGGCGAGATTCTGGGTATTGCTGTAGTTACGGACAAGTTTGAAGAAATGGGTGGTAAACACTATAAAAAAATATTTACACTTAATGCCAAGACCAAGCACGGTTACTTTGAACACCGAAATAAGCAGGACGGTGCCTTGGAATTTGAGGATAGCGGCCGCTATACCAAAGAACGCCGAAACGCCTTTGTAAGAAAATTACAGGCTCTTATAGAAGCGGGTGATTATAGAACCGCCAGAGAGCTCATTGTCGAAGACTATGGTATGATATCCAGGTCAGAAAATATTTATATGGACTTTGGTGATTATTCATCTGTGTTTTTGCGTCGACTGGGGATACCGGGATCTGTACAGACAAAACTCTGGAACGAGGCAACAGGTACTTTTGATGATGAGACCACGAGCAGTTCTGTTTTAGGTAATCTTATTATCACTGATCAAGGTATCCGGATTGAGGTTATGCGTGATGATGCAATTAGAAAACACATAGATCCAAAGGCAAATATAGATGTAGTTCATAAGTACACGATTGAAGTCCGTGACGGTGCTGGCCGCAAAATAGAGCTCTGGTTTTCGTCAGCCGAACCAGCGGGCAGGGATCTGACTGAGAAGTTTAGTAATTTTATCCCCGAAATGAAATACTACGAATTCTACATGTTTGAAGGCCCACGTGCTTATGGCTTCCCGGTTCATGGAAAGTATAAGATTCCGGATAAAAGTATGGTTACCATTGTGCTCGATGAAGATGATGCCCCGAGCAGCCGGCCACAGATTTTCCAAAGAGACCAAAAAGAAGGCCGGGAATTTGTTCACGCCTTATCAAATGCTACGAGTCTTTACGAAAACGGCGACATAAGCTATGCCACTCAAAAAGGAATTAGAACCGAGCCTTTGGATATAACTGCTGCTAGTAGTATGCAGGCATATGAAAAATTAAGAGCGCAGTGTATTGCTGGTCAGATTAAGCTCGATAAATATGGCATTGATGAGTCCTATAGAGAAGAAAAAGATAATCTGGGTCATTTTGTCCGCCGGCTTGACGGTTATACACAATATGATTCGGCCACAGGTTTTGTAATGAAGGATGCCCATCCAAAATGGGTAACCTTTATGATTGAACATCACGAGGTGATGATGTTTCATATTGGTGTGCCAAAAGTTGGTTATACCTACGCCTATGACATCAACAGGAATACTTCCGAAGGTTATCCGGATGAAGATCAATACGCTATTCCTAGCCGTCTTGCCTGGGAGAGATTAAAGGCCTCGCCGAAGTATGCATTAAAGACAGAAAGAGAAATAGAAAGTGATCGCTGGGAAAACAGTAACTGGGTAGCTAAGACTCCGCATAAATCTTTTACGCGAAGGCATATTGTGGTTGATGTAGACGATAAACGTAAAGACCGGGTCGGGTTTGAAGAGTTAAGAAGCACGCTTGACGGGAGATTAGACCAGATCAAAGCAAAATGGGACCGGCTTCAGGTAATGAAAGGCATTCTCGGCATGGCTGTTAATGGCTCTAAGATTACCTATTATAGTCCGTTTGAGCGTGCGGTTAAATCAGTTAATGATGCTGACCGGGATTTTGTGATTACCGAATTCGTTGAGATTACATCCGGGATTGAAAATGGAGTAGGCATCAGGAGCAAGCAGAAGACAAATGAGCGCGAAGGATTAGCTCCGGATAAGGTGTTTGAGCAGACCTATGCATATCTTAACGGTGAAGTAGTCGATAAAGAGAGAACTGATCTCTGGGGAGAATGGAAGCGGGATTTAAAACAAAACTGGCTGGTGTTCACGATCAGTGCCTTTGGATTACTGGTTTTTGTTCGGGCTTTAGGCATACTTTTATCAAAGAACAAAAAATCTTCCCGCTGGACAAGGCGCATGCTTAATAAGTGGTCAAAGCGGTTTGTAAAAGGTGTTCTCCGGCGTAAACCTGAAAAAGACTTAGCTACCAGAGACGAAGTTATTGAAATTTTTGGAAAAGGTAATGAAGAAAAATGGCGGCAGTTTTTCTACTTCCCGGAAGAAGACGAGCTTATTTTTAAAGATAAGTTTGAACAGCTGATAAATCAGGCCCAACTCCCAGAGGATAAAAAGGATACATTACGTGCTCTTGAAGCGCAATTTAGGGATAATCAAAAGGGTTTTAATCCGATTTATAAAGGATATACAGTTTGGCTTGATCTGATGGGGAAGAAAGACAACGAGAGCTCAGCAGATAATATAGAAGAGAGGTTCTGGGAAGTCTATCAAAAGGTTGATAAATTAAGAGACTCTCCTGATTTTGTATATTATTTTGTCTGGCGCACAAGAAGTGGCGCATTAATTAAAGAGGGTTCCCAGATTGATAATGAAATTAAATTCTGGTTTCACTTTTATATAGCCAATCAGAGACTCGGACAAAATTTTAAGATTGGTACAGAGTACCGGATGATATATGAGGACTTTAACAATCTCTTCCGGACAAAAGAATTTTTAGAGAGGTATGAGTCTGAGGAGCTGCCGCGGACAAGTGATAAAGGTCCCAACTTGGGAGGTTATCAAAAATATACAGATATAATTCTAAAAGATTTTATTGCCTTGGCTACGGTTGAAAAAGTATTAAACAGACTTAAAAATGAAGGCATGCAAATCAATATAGACGGAGCTGCTGAAAGATTAACCGATATTTTAAAATTCTTGTCAGAACATGGTATTCTCAGCGCTGGCGAATTTGCAGAGGAATTAGCCAAGGTCTCAACTGACGCCATTAGAAACGTACTGAATGAACTTAAAGTTGGCGGCTTGGATTTCAATATCGATGATTTAGAAAAAATTGCGTTTGAGATGGCTAAAGCTTGCGCTGAAATTGCTGGCAAGCCCGGCCCGCTTGATGAGCGGCAGTTTAGAGAAGCACTAAGAAAAAGTGACTTATTAAATACCGCTATCCCGGAAGCTAATATCACCGAGGTGTTTAATGCTGTAAATCACCGGTTATTAGATACCCCGCTCAGTATTGTTAATATTCCTCAAGCAAAAAGAGGGCAAATATTCGAAGCATTGCATAAAGAGCTTAAGAGTCAACTTATTGGTTTGCTTGAGTTATTGTATTATAACCCAGACCAAAATATAGAAAAACTTAAAAAGAGAGAATTTGAAATTGGCGAGAAAAGTCTAATCTGGAAGACTTATCGTTTGGTTGAAGGTGGAATGCTTGGTCTCCGCGGCTGGTTTGGCGTTGCCAGAGGTAATTTCAAGGTTTTCTCATTAGCCGTGATCGGGTTGTTTGCCGCTACCTGGCCGGTGGCTTTTGCTTTCGGAGGTATTGTTTTACTTTACTATGCAATCGGCGGTTTAGTGGTGATTGGCATTGGGCTTAGACTATTTCATAATTATTTGCGCCGGCTCACTGAAGGCAAAGATAAGAAATTCGTTCCACCTCGCTTGGATGAGGGCTATGCACCGTTAAGAGACTGGCAGTGGTGGAAAGAAACAATGTTTGCCGGCACAATCATGGTTATCTCCTTGGGCTTGAAAATTATCTGGAATTACTTCTTCTTTAAGTGGGCATCGGTCTCTACGGTAATTCTTTTAGGCAGTAGCTGGAGCATGACCCCGCTTTTTCTTACCATTGGCGTTTCTTTAGTCTTTATTTACCTATTGATAAAAATTGCTCGCAATAAAGAGATGACGCTTAAAAAGGCGCTTATCAGCCTGGCAATACCAACTCTGGGAGCAATAGTTTTATTTTCCGCAGCCAATCTGTTGCTGGTTTTAGGATTATGGATTGTATTTACGGCTTTTTACCTTTTGGATATCTTTGTTATTTTTTACGGGCTCGAGGCTATTACCGGATATCTTTATGGAGAGATGCTCGGTATCGGTAAATTTAAGACATGGGGAAGGCTGCGCAAAACACAAGCAAGTGATGCTGATACATTCGGCGAGAAGTTTAAAGAAAAATTCATTCCGGCTGCGCTTGGCTTTAATAAACAAGAAAAAGAAGAGATCTGGCAGATTTACTGGAATGAAATTATTGCGACGATGTATGAAGAGGACCGCTTATCCGAGGAAGAAAAAGAGCGCTATTCCTATGGGCCGGACGGCAAGAAGCCTGATTTTAGCAAGGCCCCGGAGGACGAAGATGTAAATGAAAGAATTCGTTTCTTCTTAAGCAGTATGTTTATGGATACCCCGGCCGCACCTGATGACTGGGATGATATTAATTCACGGATAACCGTATTGCCCCAGAATGATGAAGATGTGTTGTATCATAAGGAACTATTAGATGATGAGGTAAAATCACAGGGAGTAAACGTGGGCACTAATGTGACATTCCTGTGTTATCTTATCCAGCAGTATCCTCACCACTGGATAAATTTTGTTAGACGGATGGAAAGAAAGGGAGAATTTAGCGCAAATGAGATTACAGCCTTAAAAGATATCTTTAATGAAGTTAAGAGGGGAAATATAAATGATCAATTGGGACCAAGGATAGGGCATGGAGAAAATGCTGAAAAGCTGTGGCTGGAAGTACGCTTCTGGGCATCTGATAGGTTTCAGCCCTCGGCCCGGACTGTCAAAGGAGTGATGTACCGCCGTAAGGCAATGATGATGCATGCCAAGCATATTTATTCTAGAAGAGAGAACCTATCTGAACATAATTTGGATGACAAAGTTGATAAGAAATACAAATTTATTATCGGATATCAAACTTACGCCGAACAGTTGGATATTGCTGCTTTGCACATCATAGCTGCATATTCAGATCAACCGGGGAAAACAGATGAATGGCAGACTTTTATCGCCGAAGCAGAAGCTGAAGATTTTTCCTTTGATGAAATTAAAAAATTAAGAGAGGCTAAAGCTAAAATTTTAGAACAGAGTAAAAACAAGCAAAAACTAAAACATAGTTTTGACAACATGTCAGATGACTTAAGGATAAGATTCTCAAACTTTGTGACTCGAGTTTATTCTGAGGATGCACGCAAAGATACAAGAGACATCAGTGCCGCTGGTATACAGGCATATGCCCGGGTAGAAGGCATTCAGCAATTAATGAAGCGCTATCCTCATCTGCGTGTATCGTATTTATCGAGAGGATCTAAGCCGAAGGTTGATGCTATGGATGTAATTCTGATGTGCAGCAAGGATCGAGATGAGAGACAGCAGCTGAGGGGGCATTTCTGGTTCGGAGCTGATGCCACACAGGGAAAACCAGAACATCAAAAGGTTTTATCACTATGGACCGAAGGGTTTGACAAAGTAGAGGTTATTGACATGAACCAGGAAGATTACCTGGAAGAAGCTTATAAAGACATACTCGTGGCCCAGGAATTTAAAAGGCCGAACGTGCACATCGTCGGCATACCGGAGCGCATATTTACAAACACCTTTAGCCTTAAAGCTAAGTTTCTTGCCTTTGCTGATTCGGTATTTGCTAATCTCGTACAGAGAGTACTGGCTTTAGCCGGCGTGAGGATGCATTATGGGCATCCGGATATGTTTGACCGAAATGCAGCGTTATCAATTGGCTGGACATCTTCATCGTCAAAACTAAATGAAGATATCTATGCCGGGTATCGGACTCTACTGCGGGGTGGAAGAGTTAAGTTTATTGAATATCGAAGAGTAGGTAAAGCGCGTGAGGTGAGTTTTGCTACAGCCTTAGTATTATTTACGAAATTCGGCCGCGGTGCCGGTGAACAGGCCAAGGATCAGATAGTCTACTGGCTCAATACATCCCGGAATTTTGGGGTAATGAAGGTTTTCTTCTTCTTTGTCGGCAGTATCGGATTTTTCCTGCGTAAGCCACCAGTGCGTATGGCAATTAAAGGGTATATCTGGGCCCTGCTTCTTTTTGGAATTAGCGGCTTTGCGGCATTCCCGTCTGAAGTGATATTTGGAGTAATCGGATTGCTTGCTTCTCAGGGAATTGTTAGCACAGGTTGGGCTGAATTGGTGCTTAGAAAAGGCTTGATTAAGGGTACCGGGGAATTGTTGGGCATGATGTTTAGAGGTAAGACACCTTTCTTCATGGGCCAGATATATACTTATGATAAAGGAGTTCGCGAAGCAATGGAAGGCATTGCCGGATATCTCGGAACCGGCAGAGGCCCGATGCTGCATCATATTCCTCCTTTTCATCCAAAGGCACAGAGTTTATATAAAGACTTTTTAGGCGGCAAGCAAATGTCCGTCTCTGTTGTTTTGGATATGTTAGCAATAGTAACGGCTATTGTAATCTGGTGGTGCCCACCGATGTTATGGTCTTTATTCTTTTTGGCGATGCCGTTTGCCGCTTATTACTATCCTGTACTTACCAATCCCGGAGCAACACCTGCGATTGTGGGTTGGGCGAGATGGGCAAGATTGTACGGGCTTGATTTCGGGTTGTGGATTGAGACCATAAAAGCGCAAAAAAGCTGGAAGGATAAGGCTACAATTTTTATTCATGGCTTCTTACTTTTCCCTGTAATTTTGGTGGTTTCGATAATTGTGGGTGTGATTACTCCGATAATCAGAGGGATAAAAAGAATTATCAATTTAGCTAAAAAGCATCCGCTGAGAACTGCTTTACTAACTGCAGTTGCAGTAGTTGCTGGTCTAATAATGTTACTTTCAAGCGGGACGATAGATTCCGGGCAGATAGAATCGGCAGTTGAATACGCAGCTGAGAATAAGCGCATGTTTGCCGGCTTAGGCTTATTATTTCTTACCGTCGGTGGTATGGGTGTAGCTGCTAAAAAATATGTAGACCGGAGATCTAAACTCAGGAAACAGGCTGCACAACTAGTGGATGAAACACGTGAGGAACATGAGGTTGATAATCTCTGGTGGTTGGTAGCAAGGACAAAAGAGGAATTTGATGAGCAGGCAAAAGCGAAATTATTGGTCATAAGAGCACTGATAAGTAGACTTGGAACCGAGTCTGGCCCATCAGAGAGACAACGCTTTGAACAATTTCTGCAGAATTTCACCAGCTCTGATTATTCTTTGATTCTTGCTCTTGAGCCTGAAGGAGTGGTTGGATGCTTGTATCTGCTCTATAGAATAAGAAAGGAAACAGGAAATATTGAATTAGAAGATGGAACACAAGTAAATACGTATAGATTTGAGTTTACTGATGCGTTACATCCTGATCGAATCGCGCAGATGTTATCTGGTCTGGGATTTGAACAAATAGAAGAAAGAGTAGTAGACCGTGATGTCGAGACATCGTTTAATCGAGAAATTAGGGAAGGCCGGCAAATAGGAGTACTTGATATTCTCGTTTCTTTAGATAGAGTGAATAACGGTTTTATGGTGGATATGAAAAATGGCGCAACACTACAGCCGCCGGAAGAGAGCACTTTACCGCCAGATACAAGTGTTGATGAGCCGAAAGCGCCGGATACAGGAGAACCTACAGAACAAACACCGCCAGCCCAGGTAGAAGCAGATGATGTTGAAAAAGATCAGACAGCTGCTGAACCTGAAGTAGAAAAAGCTCCGGTAGAATCAGACGATACTGAAAAAGCACAAGTCGTAGAAGACAAAGTCGAGCAAGCTCCGGTCCAACCCCAAGAAACACCGAAAGAGCCAGTTGAAGTTCCGGCAGTTGAACCGGAAAAAGTAGCAGCACCTGCTGTCGAAGGAGTTTCTGATCGAGAAGCCCGCAACAGAGCCCTGCTTCTTTCTATCGGCGCAAATCCTGATACAGCAACCTTTGCTAAACTTTTACTTGCTAATCCGGAATTGCTGGAAGAGAAGATAACTCTGCTTAAAAAGCTTCAGGAAGAAGGAAAGCTTAAGAGCCGCAGCGGTAAAATTCCGATAAGCCTGCTTAATTATAGCGCCCAGACGCTTGAGAATCGAGCAGCAAGATTGAATAGATATGATATTGCGCTTAATTCCGGAAATATCAGGTTTAGAAATGAAGATAAGCTAAGAAAATGGATTTTAGGCAATAAGCAGCTGGCGACAACAAGCAGATTAGCCAAAGTAAAAGCGAATTTGATTGATATTGCCGGGGAAAGCCAGGATGTGAGTGTTTTAAGAAAAGATCTTTATGCTGCCCAAGCTCAAGAGCCTGATGTAACTAAAGAACAGGAACAGCTCGCTACTGCTCAGGATTTAAAAGATGAGATTCTTAGACGCCAAGCAGAGTTAAATGAACAAATGCATAGAACAGGGGAGGAAGATGTCCGGTTAAGAACAAGAAATAGACAGATAAAAGAAGAATTAAAGATTCTCGCCAGGCAGATCCGTGATCAGGAGATGGCGATTTGGGCGTATAACCAACAAGAAAAAGAAAGTTCAGGAGCATTACATGATGCAATCGAGGCAGAGCCAAAATTAAAAGCCCTGGCTGATCAATACCCTGTACAGCTAAGTGATATATTATTGAGCTTAAAGCGTGATACTACTCGCTTAGGACAGGAAAGAAAGGCAAACCAGATCCAGATTGCTCAATTAGCAGAGATTAGAGAAAAAGTACAGGCTGAACTTCTCAAGGTCGAAGCTCAGTTGGCTGAGGCAGAAGGCCGGATAATACAGCAGCAGACAGCGCTGAGAATGGCCGAGGAAAAACAGAGATTGGAGATTAGTGCTTTAATTGCCACAGCGAAAGCTAATTTAGATGCCCGGGTTGAACATTTAACAAATATAAACCTGCTCTCCCTGGAAGATCTGGAAAGAAACTTATTCCATATTACTACTAATGTAATGGGCCGTGATACTGCGGAGATGGCGCTGACGATTATTGTCGCACGCGGAATACATGGGCAGTTTAACTCACCGGAAGATTTTATTACCGCGATTTCCAGAAGAATAGATGGTGATAATCCTCGCCAGACAGCTATCAGAATATATAATCATTTAAAAGATCAAGGTATAAGCTTTGATCAGAGAGCAGTATCAATAGAAGAAATAAAAACAGTTAGATTTTATGTATCCTTCACTCAGTTAGAGCTTAGAGTCGAGCCGCAGGCGGAAGAGGAAATACCGGCGGATATCACACCGGATGCGATAATCAGACCGAGACAGCCGGAGAAAGCCGCGCCTGATGTTAGAAAGGTATTAGATGAGGTAATGCCAAAACCGGAAAAAGGAAAGACCCCGCTGGATGAGATGAGGGAGCTTGTTGAATCAGCGGCATAATTTTTGGTTATCGGTTCTCGGGGTTCGGTTCTCGGCTAGAGAGGATGGAAAATGATAAGGAGTTATAAGGATTTAGAAGTTTGGAAGAAGGGGATTGGTTTAGTAAAACAAATTTATATCATCACAAGGAAGTTTCCCAAAGAAGAGATTTATGGCTTAGTTAATCAAATGAGAAGATGTGCAGTATCTATTCCTTCAAATATTGCTGAAGGGAAAACAAGACAACACACAAATGAATATATACAGTTTTTATATATCGCGTTAGGTTCGTGTGCGGAATTAGAAACGCAAATAATTATTTCAAAAGAACTATCATATATAAATAAGGAAGTCGAAGAGGAGTTTTTAGAAAAAGTAGATCATATAGGTAGAATGATAAGAAATCTTATAAAAAGTTTGCGATAACCGATAACCGAGTATCGCTAACCGAGATTTTTAGGAGGAGGTGAAAAGAACTATGAATTATCTGGAGAAGAGGCAATCTGAAAGAAAAAAAGCCCGTAATACCTCTGTAAGTCTGCGCCCCTTAGACCCGCAGATATGGTTTAAATTCTGGGGTGGGACAGAATGTTTAATGCGTGATATAAGCCAGGTCGGAATTGGGATTTATTGTAAGGAAGAACTACCCGTGGGAACGCGTTTAAGCATTGATTTGAGATTAGGAAAAAAGACCAGCGATATTCGCATCTTTGGCCGGATCGCTTGGTTGGTAAAAGAAAAAAATAAATACAGAGCAGGAGTAAGCTTTGCCTGGTGGAAGGATGATCAGGATCGAAAGACAGTAGATAATTTTGTTGAAAAGTTAGCTTTGGTTAATTAATTTTCTTTACTTTCTTACTTGCGAGAATAAAGATTAATTGAAGTATAGCGTCCTTATTTATCTGCATTTCTTGCTATTATATATATTTATTATAGATCGATTATAGTTAGATGGATATAAAAAATGAATAAAAAGATACTTTTTAAAATAATAAGTTTGGTTTTAATCCAGGCATTTCTTTTGCTTGATGCAGTCTGGGCCGGGGGGACAGATCTGATATCTTTCCGGGATACGGACCACCTTTCTCCGGCAGTTAAGATCAATAACCAGCTGCTTATTGAAAATTTTCAAAAGCTCTATCAGGCTGAAATAGGTGTATTGAAAGAGAAAGGGGTTTTATCCGGATTATCCGCTATTGATAAAAGCGCGGTGACTTCAAAATTACAGGGGCCAGATATTTCTAGTAATCGTTCGAATAATTTACCGGTTTTAGCGCCCAAGAAAAGTCTTACTTCCAAAACACTAAATTTAGCAGGTAGGGTTATAAGAAAATTGCGGCTTTCGATAGGCATAGTTTTAACTGCTATTTTATTATTTATCGCCGTTGAAAGCGGAATTACGAATGCCGCTCCGGAGCCGCAAAAACGAGAGCTAAAATCAGGCCTGCCGGCATGGAAAGACATAGAGTCATTTTATATAAAAGAACAAGAACCTCCATATACTCAGCAATATATTGAGTCGCTGTTAAGGAGATTGAATAAGCCCTACCCGACTATCGATATAGGAGCGGAGGAGCATAATTATCATCTTGCTATTCGTTTTGCTGGTAAAAGTAAAGATGAACAGTTTCTCAAACCAATGATAAGGGTATATCGGAGAAATTTCCGTTGGTTTCCTGATCCGCAACATGATGAACATTCACCTCAAACTGCTCGTAAGGCAGCCCGGAAGGCAATCGACGAATTGGTCGAGCATAAAAGCATATGGGATAAATTTAAGATTGAAATAAAGATGCGCAGTACCAGGATAATCGGCTGGGGTTTAACGTTTATAGCTGTTTTAGCCGGGCTGATATGGTCTTTTGTGTACACATTTGATATTGATATTAAAGAGCGGATTCGCCGCTTCTTCAAAAGAAGAGAAAAAGAAGCATTTGAAAGAACAATGCGCGGAAGAATTGATAGTGGTGGTTTTAATGCCATAAAGTCGATTATGAAAGAGGGGCGTTCCAGCTTTTTGCGCCGGAATGTAACAGCCGAGCAGTTCAGTAGAGCAGTGCGGGAATTGGTAGAGAACTGGCAGGCTAATGCATATGTTGCCGGCCAATATATTAAAATATTCGGCGTGCCAAAGGCTGTTCCGGAAAACTTAAAACTGTTAAGATTTTTAGTTAGAAAAGATCGCTCGGCTCAGGTGAAGGCACAGTTGATTCGATTGCAGGCACCTGTTTTTGCGCCGCTGCTTAATGCCGTCAGCGAAAAGGATAAAGAAAAATTTGTATCACAAGTTATCCCTTCCTTGCAAGCGAATGTCCGCGGCCATTTTACTAGAGGAGATCAGGTAGAGGTCCTGACCTTGAGTGTTAATTTAGGGTTAGAAGTGATGTCTTATGAGGTCTCTGCTTGTGAGTTTTTATCACATATAGTGCCGTTGGCAATAGTGGTATCAAAAGGTGATCTTGCTGTCTTTAGAAAACATCTGGGATTTTTGAAAAATTTGCTAATTAAAGCACATAAATATCAGTGCTCCTTAACAGATTTAAGTCCAGATAACGAAAAAATATATATTTTGATGTATAAAATAGCGATAGGCAGTCAGGATTACAGACACGGATCTGAGGATGAGATAAAGCCGAGAGAAGTTGATCGTGACTTTTTGACCCTTACCGGTTATTTAACCGAAAAGGCAGCAAGAGAATACATAATAGAACAGATACCATGGATTATTTGGGTAAGCCCTCCGGCACAGGGGTTGTCCATAGCTGCTGAAAGCACGCCTCAAGCGGAAAGAATAGCCCCTCTGTCTTTAAATGTTGCCGAAATTATTGACCAGGCGATATAGGAAGCAAGCTTTTAAATCAACACATTCTTCCATAAAACTTTTTAAAAAGTAAAAGATAAAAATTTTGAACCTGACCTATAAAGAAATTTCGCTTCCCAGTATAACTTGTTTATTACCAATGAGTTACAAATGTAATTTTTATTTGCAATATTTTAAAATATGTGGTATACTCTGTCAATTCAGCGAAACTTTTTAAAAGAACCCTGTAACGAGTGTGCCATATGTATATCCCGGAAAGTCCATTTTTTTTTGGCCGTTTTGAATTACACAATTATAGTATGTATATAAAATGTACCATGATTATCTGTACATAAAATGATGAACATTTTGAATAAAGCCCTAAAAAACTTTTTCTTTTTGATACAACTTATTTATCATCAATAAGTTACAAATGTAATTTTTATTTGCAAATTTTGAAAACATGTGGTATACTCTATAAATTTATCGTAACTTTTTAAAACAAATTTAGTTAGTATGCTGAAAATTTAACCCGCAAACGCGTCAGACATATGAAGGCGCAAATGGTTATCATGATTATTAGCAAGAAAATATTATTAAGAACAAGCGCATTTATTATAATTCATGTCTTTTTGCTATTGGATATCGCCTTGGCCGGGGGAGAACTATTTTTAAGCAAGCAAAAGGCGGATTGTCTTTCTCCCCCAATTTGGATTCTAACGCAAGCATTCAAAGATCGTTATAAAGAGCGATATGAAATTGGACTAAAGTTTGGTGATGCTTTAGATTTTATCACAAAGATTAATACCCGTGAAATAATCTTAAGACACCTACGAGGGGAGAAGGAACAAATTCTTGAATCAGTCGATATCCTGGGTCTATCTGGTGATCCAAGGGCAATTCAACCTTTGCTTGTTTTTCTAGATAAGGGACATCCCCCCTTACCGCTTCACAGCATACGTACAATTGAAGCCTTAGTTAATCTTAAATCCCGAGATGTAGTTAGTCGTATCCGTGAGTATATGAATCATTTGCCTATATATGAATTCAGGAGAGCATTTCGCGCTTTAAAACGCTTAGGCCTTTCGCAAGAGCAGTTAATATCTATACTAGTAGATATTTTGAACGATGATAATGCACGGATGAGATCCAAATCCTTTGCCGCTACCGGATTGCACCAGATGCATACAGATAAAGCCTTTTATGGTATTGTTGGCGCCTGGACAGCTGCTAAAGCTGGAATTACATCAAGCTGGAATTTCGATTCTCTTGAAGATGCGACAATATTAGTAAAAGTAAGTGATACAGGTCCTCGAGAGGACAGATATGCTGCCCCAACTGTAGGTGAATATGTAATGACAGAATTGAAGAAGCGAAACGTAGACCTCTATTTACTTATTATTGCTGATCAAGCCATTTAAATAAATAATGCTGATCTTCCTTCCGCCCCCGGAGCGGAAGTCAGTATTGCTTCTAAACCCACCGGTTATTATACGCCTAATCTCTTTAATAACAATAAGTTAAGAATTAATTTTTATTTGCAAAATCCCAAATCTTATGGTAGACTTTATTACCTTTTTTAAGCCCTTTCATAAAAGGGCGATGAAAAAATTTAACTCTTATATTATTACGACTATGAACAAGAAAATGCTTTTCAAAACAATCGCAGTTATCCTAATCCAGGCTTTTTTGCTATTAGATATTGCCTGGGCCGGAGGCACAGAAATTCTGCCATCAAAGCAGGTAGATTGCCTTTCTCCAGCAGTCCAAATTGATACCCAGCTGCTAACAGAAAACTTTCAAAAACTATATGAGGTTAAGCTGGGCAAGCCCATACTTAAAGATGTAAACTTACCAGATGAAATTTCCACCCCGACCACAACGAATATAGCCAGTTTCAGAATTAAAATTGCAGATTTAATTAGAACTGTTTTAGCAGTGCTTCGGCCTAAGCGAAATAGAATAGTAGCGATATTGTTTCTTGCAATTCTTTATTTGTTTGTGCCAGGGCAAAGCATGTTTTTTGATCATAATTTTTCTAATCAAGTAGTGGCAGCCGAAACAGCGGCAGCACCCCAAGAACAGGAATTAAAGCGTTTGATAGAAGCCTTAGGAGGTAAATACTCGAGTGATAGTTATGAAGCCTGCACAAAATTAGGCAAGATGAATAATGAAAGAGCAAAATTTTATTCATACTTATATTTAGGTAATATAGATGAAGCATTGAAGATAAAAGGAGCGTCAGAGTTAGCGATAGAAGCTCTTAACCATAAAAGTGTTAAAGTTCGTATTGGAGCAGCTACTGTATTATTAAATGAGAAAGAAGATAAACGAGCTATACAATCATTGATATCAGATTTAGAGTATGAACAGGTGTATTCTGGTATTGGTCCTGCTGCTAAAATATTGGTAAAAGCAGGTGGTTCCGCGGTAGAGCCATTGATATACGTATTGAAGGATAAAAATGAACATATTCGCAGGCAAGCTGCAGGAGCATTAGGTGAGATAGGAGATGAGCGAGCAATACGGCCATTAATAAAATTGTATCATAGCGCTGCTAATGGTAGCTTTGAGGAAGGTGATGTCGAGAGAGCATTGGATAAAATAGCTTCCAAGAGTGTATATAATAAAATTAATGTTTTTATATATAAGCATCCTTTTTGGGCAGTAATATTTGGACTTTATGGAATTGCAATTATTGGAGCGATATTCGAGATGTTTATTATTGATCTTATAAAACGTACTATTGTTTTTGATTATATTAAACTCAAAGTGGAAACAAAAAGATTGAAAAAAAATTCTCCTTTAGTTATCCCGCTTCTTAACGCTTTGAAAAGGAAACGCATGCCCATAAAATTGATGGTTCGGGAAGCAATACCGGCAGCTAAAAATTCAATTAAAATCTATTTTTCTTTAAAAAATCCGGAAAAAGTGTTTGGTTTGACTGTAGATTTTGGAATAAGATTAGTTAATAGAGACGTAGGTTCTTGTTCAGCAATACAATATGGTATTCCTATGATTTGTGAATTATCTAGGGGGAATATAGATATGTTTGAGAGATATCTAACACATTTAGAGGAACTAGCAGTTGAACTTGGGGAAGAAGGTATCAATGTATATAAAACCTTAAGCGTTATAACTGACTATAAACTAGCAAATGCGCCCTTTGATCGGCTAAGTTTAGTTAAGACCCCTGAAGATTTTAAAATTTTGTTAAGAGCTGCTCAATTTGTGGTTAGATGGAAAATAATTGCAAGAGACAAAGGCTGGGAGTTTGAAGATGATTCGCTAAAGAGAATTATTAACTTTTGTGACACCGCAGAAGAATTCCAAGAAATTCTTGAGCTTGAGGATAAATCCTTTGGAAATAATACTTATGTCGTTGACGTTCATATTACAAGTGCAACTAGGACTTTTAATGCCGGAGGTTATTCTAGTATAGAGAACGAAGATCCTCCGCCAGGGCCTGACTTAGCACCAGGTGAAAGAATATTGTCTAGGAATTCAGAGATAAGTCACTATATTTGTCCTGGTTCCACTGGAGGTGGTTTATACCCAGTTTATATTGATATTTATACCATAGAAACATCAGGCAAAGATGTTAAAGTTACTAAAGTTGCTCTCTCTGCCCCTGAATCTGTTATTAAACAGCGGGAAGCGAAAAAAGATAATCCAGTTTCCTCTATTACAGATAATACTCAAGTTATTCAGCCAATTTTAGAAACTGTAATACCCGAAGCAAAAGTAATAGAATCAACTTCGGTTGATAACCTTGCCCTTATCGACCAGGCAATATAGAAAGACCACACTTCCGCCCCCGGAGCGGAGGTAGGAAGTAAGTTAACTCCCTTAAATCCCTCAAAAATACACATTCCCAATCTCCATAGACATTATTACCCCAACACATTTAACCCCAACAAGTTACAAATAATATCCACCTTATAAACCTTACTTCCGCCCCCGGAGCGGAAGTAAGGTAATAGGTGGATTTTTAGTTGCGAAAGCCTGAATCCTGTGGTATACTTTAATGCCTTTTATAAGCTCTTATTTAAATGTTCTAATTCAAAGAAAACAAAGTAGTTATGAATATTTTTATGCTTTCAAGAAAGATGTGGTTTAAGGCTATTGCTTTGGTTCTTATCCAAGCATTTCTTGTGCTTGATATTGCCTGGGCCGGAGGTACGCAAATTCAACCTTCAAAGCAGGCAGATTGCCTTTCCCCGGCAGTCCAGCTTGACACCCAGCTATTAATTAAAAATTTTCAAGAACTCTATAATCTTAAACTGGGTAATCCCGGACAAAAAGATACAAACTTACCGGATGAAAATCCGGCCCCCTCTAGGGAGACAGAAACTCCTCAAGTATTAACTAAACTCAGAAGCTTACTAAAATCCATGTTGCTGGCAATTGGCATAATCCCGCTTTTTAAAAAATTTATAAGGAATGCTGGGTTGTTAGGCAAGGCGGCAGTTTTTCCGATAAGCCATTATGCTGATAAGATGAGGGGATTGAAGGAGCTATTGGATAAGGGAATAGCTAAAATTAATGGGATTGAAGGAGCAATGCAGTTTCTAACCCAAGGGGATGAAACAACGGATGAGGCCTACCGCGATACATTACGGCAGATTTATAAGGTTAAGGTAGAAATGGTCGAGGGCTTAACTACATGTGAACGGAATTTTGAGATGTTTGGTGATATGTCAGGCTTCTGGAAATTGGCTAATATTGATAAAATTTATACTTTCTTGCGGGAAATGCAAGATGAAGAAGAATTCTTAACGCACTGGCTTCGTTCTATCGACGGAAAAATTAGAGGATTGAAAAAAATGCTGGTGTTGTTAAAAGAAGTTGAACGCCAGGAGATAGAAGCCCAGATTTTAGAGCAGGGCCTTAGTGATTCAGATACGGAAGAATTTTATCAGGGGTTGGATGATTATGATGTTTCGATTACCGCTCTAGATAATCTTTTAGAAGAAGATGCACATGATGCAGAATTTCAAGGACTAGGCATAAGCGATGATAAAAGCGGAAAGTTTGCGCTGTTCCTTCTTGATTTAGCTAAAGATGCAGCCAGAGCTGATGATCAGATAATCGAAAGTAAGATTGACCTGGCAAAGGCCGAAAGATATAAGGTTATAAGCGTGCCTGAATTAAATACCAGTAGAATCAGGCGCTGGTTACATTCTTACCGGAAGTTACTTGGGGTTATAAGTGCAGCTTTATTTTTGGCTTGCTTTGATCCGAATAACCGTTTATATAGCGGTGCCTATATTGTAATTTCGGCTCTTTTAGGGGGAGTAGCCTTGGCGGGCATAGTTATTTATTCTTTTCTTAAGCCAATAAAACAACAGCAAATTGATATTTTTGGTTTTAAAAAAGGGGAATTGGCAGAGTTTGGCGGCGGATTATTAGTTGAACTTGAGGATGGAATTTTGGCGGTTGCCGTAGAAGAAGGAAATGAGGAAGCACTTAAACACGCAATCGCTGAATATTTGGCCAGAAAAAGTGAAAAAGCTAATGATTTTGATTTTTATCATGACCAGGCGCTGAAAATTGCCCAACGGTTGAAAACAAAAGATATAACGGTTACTAAAGATATAGGTATGGATGAGCATAGCGGAGAAACCGGGTTTGTATTGATGGCCACGGTAGTTGCTCCGAATAATGATATAGAAAAAATTAAAGAATTAAGACAGCAGATTATAAGAATAGAAGAGCATATCAGAACTTTGCGGGATATGGAAGAAGGCGGCGGTATCTCTGGCAGAAGCGGTTTAGTTACCAGGGAAGAGCGCATAGAGAATCTTGCGGCGATATTAGTTGCAAAGCAGCTCATGCTGGCGGAATGGCTGCATGCTGAAAATGGTGTATACATAGACGAGCTTGAGGTTGAAGATACATTAGCGCTCAGGCAGAAGTTAGAAGAGCTTATTCCCCAGATCCCGGCACAAGCGGAAATTTTGGTTGCGGATAAGGAGAGGTTAGATCAGATTGAGGAGACTTTAAGTCGTGTTTCCAACCTGATTCGTGATGCAGGCTTGGAAATCGAACACAGAGATACCTTAAAGAAGGTTACGGGACTGGAAATAATTTTAAATGCGCGGCGTGAAAAATTAGAGAGAAATCCCGAATACGATGAAAAAGTTAACCGCTTCATTCAACATATTGCTGGGATTAGACAAGTAAAACATAATCCAGCTGAATTATGGAAAGCAATACGCGATTTGCAGGTTGCTGATGAGGCTGGAGAGGTTATCATAATATATAACGATAATGGCGCTGAGGTAAAAGGGATCCTGCCGCTAGATAAGCAGTTAGATGAAATGAGAACATTTGGGGATCTGATAGAGTATCGCCTGCGTTATGGACATGGGGCGAAAGTAGTATGTCTTACGGAAGAAACTTTTGATTTATTACAAAGGGCTTTTGAGCTTTATAGAATAGCTTTGAGCATAAATGCGATTACGGAAAAAGATTTAATGCTCAAGCATACATTGAGATATGCCGGAGAAAAAGAGGAAATTGAAGGCCTTTATGATCAGTTAAGACAATTAATGAGTAAATCTGTGCCGGGGACGGCAGGAGAAGATACTACCGTAACCGTGAAATTGACCGAAGAGATTGGAGCCGCAGCTCAAGTTTCCGAGTTAGTTATGCAGTCGATATAAGGTAAAAAGACCTTACTTCCGCCCCCGGAGCGGAAGTAAGTAGATTGCCTCATTAACTAAGTGATATGAGAGAATTGTTGGCAACGTTTTCTAAAAAAGATAACTATCATAAAATCAAAGACTTATGAGAAAATTATCGAAAAATAAATCACTTTTCAAATTAATATCTGTTATTTTAATCCAGGCGTTTCTATGCCTGGATTTTGTCTATGCAGCTAATGGGGACCCAGAGGCCTTAATTAAAGGTATAACAAATAATACTTCAAACTTGTCTCCAAAAGTGGAAATACAAAATCCTAATTTTTTAGATGTACTTAAAACACTTGTTGAAATCAAAACAAATCTTAGTAATTCAAGTGAAAAAACAAACATTAATATAAGAAAGTTAAATAGAAGAACCATATTAGAAAAATATCAATCTGACCATGCCATTGATAAAATTGTAATTGATTTGGCAGATCCCGAAGCTAAAAATAGTGTTCTGGTCGGCGGGAAAGGAAAAAGTCTGGCTGAATTAAGTGCAATAGTAGCGGTCCCTGAAGCTTATGTTGTAAGCTCCAAGGCTTTTGAAGAATTTATCAAGAGTTCTCCTGAGTTGCTTGCAATGATTCAAGAGCTAGACGAACTATCCAAACAAAAGGCAAAGAATCAAAAGCATCAAAAAAAGATTTTGAAAATGGCAGCAAATATCCGCAAAAAAATGGAAAAGATTGAAGTGCCTGATTTTATCCAAAAATCAATTAAAGAAAATTATCAGAATTTAAACAAAACATTAGGAGAAGAGAATCTTCCTGTTGCTGTACGCTCTTCAGGAACCTTAGAGGATCAGGAAGGTATTTCAGCGGCTGGCCAGCATGATTCTTATCTTAATCAAGTTGGTGAGGATCAGGTTGTCAAGTCTGTAAAAAAGGTTTGGATTTCTCTATTTAATGATAGGGCTGTTGGATATCGCGCGCAAAAAAATCTTCCTCAAAAAGATGTGAACATAGCTGTGGTTGTACAGAGATCGGTGGAACCGGCAGTTTCAGGGATCGGTTTTAGTGTTGATCCTGTTAACGGTAAGGATTCGATTCTGTTGAGTGTTGGTTATGGTTTCGGCGAAATGATTGTTTCAGGAGAATTAACCGCTGAAAAATGGTGGATCAATCCGGACACATATGAAGTCATGGCCTGGAAGATCGGGAATAAAGATATAAAATTTATATTGTCAGATTCTGGTAGCGGATTGAAAAAGGTTGAAACCCGAGAAAAAGAAAGGGACAATTTTGCATTGGAAGATTATCAGGCGAGTTTTATTGCCCATGAAATTGGCCGCATCAAAGAAGAGTATAACAAAGGTATAGCTGAAGAGGAAAAAATGGATATCGATACGGAATTCTTAATCGATAAAAAGGGCAGACTGTATTTTGTCCAAGCCCGTCCGGTTACAGGAACAGTCGGGCAGAAGATGATGGTTAAGGATTCGGAGCAATACACAGCGAAACTGGAAATTAAGGGAACAGTGGCTAATATTGGGGCAGCTTCCGGGAAAATTCATTTTGTCGATAATCCCACGGAAGTTGAAGAAGGAGATATTGTCATCACACATAGTACAAATCCTGACTGGGCAGTAAGTATGGGACGAGCCCGGGTTATTATCACCGAAGTCGGAGATATACTGTGCCATGCGGCCATCGTAAGCAGAGAGCTGAATATGCCTACTATCGTTGGTATTGGAAACGAAATGATGGAGTCTCTTCAATCGGAACTAAACGATGGGCAGGAGGTCACAGTTGATACATTTGAACAAAAATTGTTTGAGAGTAAATTAGAACTTGCCGTACGTGAGGATTTTGGGAAGACATATCAAGCACCTACGTCGGTACAAACGCTAGAGGAGACTATCACTAAAAATAAAAAGGAGATCCGAGATCGAGGCCGAATGGAAATGATCGATAATCTTGAGTGGCATGCCCGGCCTCCAGCTAAACTCCCGGCATTTCAACGTGATCTAATGGCGGGTGGATATGTCAAAGCAGCAGAGGAATTGGATATATCTACAAGCTCTTTTAGGGTACGTAATGATAATCAACGGCAAAAGGTCTATGTTCAAATGGACGATAATTTTGAACCTCGACGAGTATTAGCAAAAATGTCTTTAGATGATCTGAAGGAAAAAATGGGGGCGAGAGACAGAAACATTGAAGAATTACTCAACCTTGTAAGTAATTTTAAAGGTACTATTCAAGATTGGCAGACCTTTAAAAGGTTGTATATCAAATTTATCGCTGATATGTCGATCTCCCGGGAATATCGCACCATCCTTCAAATGAGACTTGATGAAGTGTTTAGAAAATACAAGATTCCTGCAACAGCGCAAGAAAGGATCATGAGATCTGTGCAGAAAGAAGCCGCTGCCTACACATCAGGAGAAGGGATTAAGGAGTATACAGAGATTCTCAGACAGGCTCGCAGAATCAAAGACAAAAAAGGGAAGAACCTTTTTCTTAATCATACTCCAGAAGATATAGTTGGTTGCCTTTCCCATGAACGGGCGCATCCAGATTTATACGATAGGATTCTCAGATATCTTAAGAATTATAAATCTCCAGGTATGGTTGCGAATATCAGCATAAAGCCTAATTTAGAAAAATTAATCAAGAGAATGATACAAGACATCAAAGAAAAAGCTCCTCAGTATTCTGTAGAAGAAAGAACCTTTGATGACGAGATAAAAGACCTTGTTACGGAATTTAGTCTTCAATTATCAGATGGGGACAAAGAGGAATTAAAAACGGTTTCTGTCATGGCGACTTCGGCGGCACTTCAAATGGAAAACGAACATCATTATAAGACGAGAGTTCATTTTCGAATGAGAGAGGCATTGTTGAAGGCTGCAAAGACATTAATGGATGATCAACAGCTTCAAAAAGAATCTGATATTTTTGAACTCACAATTGACAACATGATAGGGTCTCTTAGCCAGGTTGTTTTTACTCAAGAAGCAAGAGAAGAATTGCCGGCCTATGATCTTGAGGATATTTCTACAGGGAGTTTCGCGGCGTTTAGACAAAAGCTTAATATAGAAGCGATGTACAATCGCAACAGAGGTTCGCTTGTGATGGATCCTTCGAAATTCCAAGAAATGACTTGGCCCGATGCACTAGGAAACGACATGGATTCAGGGATTATACATATTAAAGATAGGGTGCGGGCACATCCTGACCGGAAGATATTTTTTGATCTTAGTTATAAGGGTACGAAGTATTCTTTTGGAATGCGTCTGTCTCCGTTTACAAGCCGTCATTTTGTTGCGGGCGCACAGACAGGCACTCACAAGTTAGAAGGGGATAATCTCGAGTTTCTCCTGACCATGAGTCGTGTATTAGGTAATACATACGAAGGATTGTACAACGCTGTAGTCCATGCCAATAAAGATTTCCGGGTGCAATTTGTTGATAAGAGTTCAAAAATTTGGTCAGTTAAGGATAAAAGCAAATGGCCCGCAAAGGTTGAAGAAGTTAGAAGCCGGGACATGAAAGAAGTTGTGCAAAAGATCCAGCGCATCTCGGAAAGATATGTCTCCAATAGACTTGGTCTTGAAAGCACCGTTGATCTTTTAATTACTTTTGAAGAGGATGAGGATAAGCCCGGTGAGGGGGAATATCATGTCCTTGCTTTTCCCCGACTTCAGAAATTACGTCGGCCGTATGAAGGTTCGGTTTCTGACAAAAATATCTTTAATGCGATCGGAGGATTGGAATTAGGAGGTACTGTGGTTAATCATCGATCCGAAGAGGCCTTAAAGCAGTATCTTGAAAGTCAAGGCAAGTTGTTAAAAGAAGTATTGGAGCAACTGTCTTGGTCAGGTGCTTTTACTCAGCGGGAATTCGAACGTTATATTGACGCAACTATTCCCTATTTATTGGATAAAAAAGAGCCCTCATCAGAAAATGAAGAGTCATTAATGAGTCCCGAAGAGGCTTTACGATTCATCCTTTCATATTTATTTCATAAAAGTCATGAAGATAAATATAAAGAGGAGTTGAATAGTTTGCACGCTCTCAAGATGGAAGAATTTGATGCCCTGGCCCTAAGAAGTATTGATGCATTAAAGAGTCATACATCTGTAGATTCCAAATTGCCACGTGAGATTAATATGGCTTATATGCGATTATCAAAATTCTATCCTGAAAGAGAGTCGGGCCGAGAAACAAAAGAGGGGTGGAAACAAACTGTTGATGATCTTAAAGTTATTAAAGAAGCAAATAGCAGAGTAGAACCAATTAGCATTCCACATAAACAAAGCGTAATCTTAGCAGAGCAGGCGATTTAACAGAGAGTTGGTGCCGCAACACGGAGGCTTATCCAGCTTGACATATTTGCTGTTTTATGATATAAAATAAAGCTCTAACTAGAAGTTGCTAACTACTATGTTCAGGAAGGGATGAGAGCATTGTTCTGGGCTAAAATTTGCCGTTTAATTCAGAGAATAAGTAAAAATGCACCCATACTATAAATAGTATGGGTTTTTTGTCTTTAAAAGGGAGGATCAAATGAGTGAGGTAAAACATTACAAAACAGCCTCTGAAGATCGTATTTCCATCTCCCAGAAGATTGCCTACGGCCTTGGCATGCTATGTAATAACTTAATTCCGGCTGCGCTTGGGTGTATGGTGGTTGTGCTTAATCTAGGTCTGGGTATGAATCCGGCGTTAATAGGTTATATTATGTCTTTTCCACGACTTACAGATGCTTTTACAGATCCGATAATGGGTTATATTTCCGATAATACAAAATCGCGTTTTGGCCGACGCAGACCATATATCTTTTTTGGTGCCATTTTTCTTGGCATTATTTTTGCCTTGATGTGGCAGATTGGAGCAGGTCATAGTGAAATGTTTTATTTCTGGTTTTTTCTATTTGGATGCATTCTTTTATTTATTGCTAATACCGTCTTTTCAACACCCTTTATTGCTTTTGGATATGAAATGACTCCCGATTATCATGAAAGAACACGAGTAATGGCTTGGGCTAACTGGTTTGGACAGATCCCATGGCTTTTATGTCCTTGGTTTTGGTGGATAATGGCTAATAAAAACTTTTTCAGAACTTCAGCCGAAGGTGCGCGATCTCTGGCTCTTGTGGTTGGAGCAGCTGTTGTTGTATTTGGAGTACTGCCGGCTATTTTTTGTAAAGAACGTTTTAAAACAATAGCTGATGAAGAATCCAAAAAGGACAAAAAAGGACTGCGCAAGCATATCGCAGATTTTTTTAAAGGATTTCTGATTACCATTAAATGCCGTCCATTTTTAAAAATTTGTACAGCAACTTTCTTCCTGTTCAATGGTTTTATGCTTGTCGCCGGCTTAGGGATGTATGTGTTGATTTATTTTGTGTTTGGTGGGGATGAAGTAATGGGAGGTAAATATAACGGATTGTTTGGTACTACTTCTGCCCTTTCGACAATATTTATTGTTATTCCAATTGTAACCAGACTCGCAACAAAAGTAGGGAAAAGGAAAGCATTTATCATATCAACATCTATTTCAATACTCGGATTTTTAATGAAATGGTGGTGTTTTAATCCAGAATACTCATCGCTCTTAGTGATTAATATATTATGGATGAAAGATATATCTGTCATAATCCTTCTTCCGGCAATTTTTATTTCTTTTGGAATTGGAGGCCTGTTCACGCTCATGGGTTCGATGATGGCTGATACATGTGATCTGGATGAACTTAATAATGGTGAGCGAAGAGAAGGTGTGTTTGGAGCTATTTACTGGTGGACCGTAAAACTTGGAATGTCGGTAGCCTTTGCTTTATCAGGACATATTCTTAATGCATCAGGTTTTAATGTTGCATTGGGTAGTAATCAGTCAGCACGGTCATTATTGCTCCTTAGAATATTTGATGTTTCTCTTCCGATTATAACATCGGTGATCGCAATATTGGCGATTGTATTTTATAAAATAACCGAAGAAAGAGCACATGAAATCCGCCAGGAACTTGAGAAGCGGCGCGGTAAGGCTGCTTAATAAAAATTATGAAAAAATCAATCCGCATAATAATTAGCTGTTTTTTTATCCTCGGCTTTGCCGGGAGTAATGTTTCTTTAAGCGAGCCGGCATTTAAGCTGCATGATGAAGGAAAAGAAACAGTTATTGATTATAGAAAATATGGCGAATTTGAGAATATTGGCAAGGAAGGATATAAATATAAGATTAAAGACCGTAAAGGATTGGCGGCGGCAGTAGGCGAAGGTATTTACCCGAACACAAAAAGCATAATTAAAGACCCCGAGTTTAAGAAATACAGGAAAAATAAAAAACTCCTCGGGAGTCACTGGCAGTTTGTAAATACTACTGATTACCAGGCAAACTTTTATCGCTGGGCAATGGCATCAGAAAGCCCGGGAGTGAAATTATTTTACACCGCGCAAGCTTTGGAAAATGCCGGACAGATAAGACATGCGATCAAGGCCTATTATGCGGTAGTGATAAATTTTCCAAAGGAAATGGGCGTTACTTACTGGGGTACCCCATGGTATGTGGGGCCGGCTTCTCTGGATAGAATTTTGGGTATGAGCAGAAAGCATCCCGAGCTGGGTTTAAAACTTGTAAATGCAAAAATTGCGATAAAGAATCGTTATGATGATAATGTACGGAATGATGTTTTTATAGTTAACCCGGGGCAAATAATAAGTTGTTCTCCGGAAGAGGTAATAGATAAGGCTGTTGATTTGAGTAAATTAAAAATAATTACTAAAAAAGATTTTGGTAATATTGAGCTGGTCAAATATGAAAATAAGCACTGGCAGTTGCGGGTCGAGGGAAAGCCGTTCATGATAAAGGCTGTTTCTTATCAGCCTTCAAAGATTGGGCAGAGCCCGGATGTCGGGACTTTGGAAGATTGGTCTTTCGCCGATGAAAATAAAAATGGGAAAATAGATAGCCCCTATGATTCCTGGGTGGATAAAAATAGAAATAATATTCAGGATGAAGATGAGACGGCAGTGGGTGATTTTCAGTTGATGAAAGACATGGGTGTTAACGTCGTCAGGGTTTATCATCATTCTTTTGTCGGTAATAAGAAAATTTTTCAGGACTTATATGAGAATTACGGGATCCGGATTATGATTGGCGATTTTTTAGGCATGTATGCGGTCGGCTCAAAAGCTCCCTGGAACCCGGGCACAAATTATTCTGACAAGCAGCAACAGACAAATATGTTAGCATCGGTAATGGAGATGGTTAATGAATATAAAGATGAACCCTGTGTGTTAATGTGGGTTTTAGGCAATGAAAATAATTACGGCACAGCTAATAACTCTAAAGAAGAGCCAGCGGCATATTATCATTTTGTAAACGAAGTAGCGAAAAAAATAAAGGAAGTTGATCCGACTCATCCGGTCGCAATTTGTAACGGAGACATACATTTTCTGGATATTTTTGCAAAACTTTGTCCGGACGTTGATATATTTGGGGCTAATGCTTATCGAGGTAAACACGGGTTCGGATATCACAATTTTTGGTTGCCGATCAAGGAAGTTGCCGATCGGCCGGCGCTGGTTACAGAGTATGGATGTCCGGCTTATGGGCATAAAAGGAGCCGCGAATTTGCCGAAGATTTTCAAGCCGATTATCTGGTGAATAATTGGATGGAGATGGTTAATAACCGGGCCGGTGAAGGAGCAGGTATTGCGATTGGCGGTGCCTTGTTTGAATTTATAGACGAATGGTGGAAAACAGGAGCTCCTCCGGGATATCCGGATATCATTCAGGATGTTGTCCCCAATGTCGGAGGCCCTTTTGTTGACGGCTGGTATTATGAAGAATGGTTTGGGGTTGCCAGCCAGGGGGACGGTACAGATTCTCCGTTCCTGAGGCAATTACGTAAATCGTATTTTGAACTGCAGAAAGTCTGGAAAGAGGAAGAATGAAAAAAGAAGTCAGAAATCAGAGGTCAGAGGTCAGAGGTTGGAGGTCGGTAATCATTCGGTCTTTTATTTTCTGTTTTCTGTTTTCTGTTTTCTGTAATCTGTCTTCTGTCTGCATCGCGCAGGAGGAACAAAAAAAACAGACGCAGGCAAAGCAGTTAGTGGTATACACTGATCAGGGGTCCGAAGATAATCATTATTATCCCACGCAGCGTATCGGTGACGGGGATGCTTTGCAGTTTGATGACGGGTGGCCTGAGAATCCGCGCTCAGGCAATACGTGCATTAAGATTCAATATAAAGCTACCGGAAATTTTGGTTTTGCCGGAATTTACTGGGTAAACCCTAAAGCTAATTGGGGGGATCAAAAGGGAGGGTATGACTTGCGTTTTGCAAGTAAACTTACTTTCTGGGTACGCGGTGAAAAGGGAGGAGAACATATTGCAGTTTTTAAATTTGGCGGATTTAAAGGAATATATCCTGATTCTGATAACCATGGAATAGGTCCGATGGTGTTGACCAAAGAGTGGCAGAAAATAAGCGTAGATGTATCTACGCGTAATATGAGATATATCAGTGCCGGGTTTAGTTTTGCTATTGCCAAAGCATATAACCGCAAGGGTTGTATTTTTTATATAGATGATATAAAATATGAGTGATAAAATATTATAAAATTGTTGTTTCATTAAAGAGAGGAGGGAAAGAGATGAAAAAGCTGAATTGGCTAATAACGGCAATTATTCTCGGCCTGATTTTAAGTGTAAATGCTCAGGCTCAGGATTTTGAAGATGATTACGAGGAAGAAGAATTAGTCGGCCGGCCGGCAAAGTTTGTTGATGGACTTTTTGGAGTTTATAAGGATCGGGGTAATCGCCAGAATCACTTTATTCCAGCAGGATGGATGGGGGATTATGGAGATATCAAGATGAATGAAAACGAAAAACAGAATCCGCATAGCGGCAAAACATGTATAAAGTTCACCTACACTGCAAAAGCCAAGCAGGGGGCAAACTGGGCGGGAGTAGTCTGGCAGAATCCGGCAAATAATTGGGGTGAAAAAAAAGGTGGATTTGATATAAGCGGCGCGACAAAGTTGACCTTCTGGGCAAGGGGCGGAGAAGGGAATGAACGGATCATGGAATTTAAGATCGGTGGAATCAGTGGTACATATGCGGATTCGGATTCGATGGGTATCGGACCGATAGATCTTACAAATGAGTGGCAGCAGTACACCATAGATTTAACAGAATCAGATTTGTCTTATATCAATGGTGGATTTTGCTGGGTGACCAGTGCCGATGCTAATCCCGAAGGTTGTATTTTTTACCTGGATGATATGCAATACGAACAATAATTATAGGATTTCCAGCAGAAATCAAGCAGGGTAGGGGGCTAAAAATACGTACCCCTACCCTTCTTTTAAGGCAGTTAATAGCAATAATACAAGAGGGGATCTGTGATGGGCAAACGAGGATTTGCTTTTCTTTTAATCATTAGCCTGCTTTGCGGCTGTGTTGATTACGGAGCAGAAGGAAAAGATAAGGTCGTTATTAAAAAACTCAAGAACGGTCATTATCAAATGATCGTAGATAGAAAGCCGTATGTGGTAAAAGGCGTATGCTATGCAGCAGTTCCGATCGGGAAAAGCCATCTCTATAATTTTATGTGCGACCCTAATAGACCCTGGATTGTTGATGGTAAACTCATGCAGGAGATGGGCGTTAATACAATTAGATTGTATCATCCCGGAGATGAATGGGAGGTCTGTGAAGGGATGATTACGGATTTATATGAACTTTATGGGATCAGAACTATTTTAGGCCATAGCTTAGGATTTTGGGATTATCCGCCGCCAAATTATGCTGATCAAGAGTTTAAAGATGAAGTAACCGCAGAAGTTCTAAAAATGGTCAACAATTTTAAGGATATTCCCGGAATATTGCTCTGGAATTTAGGGAATGAAAATAATTATAGTTTTGATGGCCGGATAAATCCCTGGAGCAGCCCGGAGATAGATGAATTGAAGAGCTTTCGGGAAAAGACGAATGCCCGGGCCAGGTTATATTATTCATTTGTAAATGAGCTGGCCAGGAAGATAAAGGAGATTGACCCCAAGCATCTGGTGGCTTTAGGTAATGGCGAAACAGTTGGTTTGAAAGTGGCGGCCAAGTACTGTCCGGATGTCGATCTTTTAGGCTGTATTGTTTATCGCGGGAAAGTGTTTGGAAACTTTTTTAAAGAAGTAAAACGTAAGTTCGATAAGCCGGTTATCTTAACTGAATTTGGCTGCGATGCCTATAACGCTTACAAAAAGAAAGAGGACCAGAGAAATCAGGCCAAATTTATTAAAAGTCAATGGCTGGATATGGAAAGTAATTTTGCCGGAGGCGAAAAGAGCGGAAACTCTCTGGGGGGGACAATATTTGAATGGAACGATGAGTGGTGGAAGACCTCCGATTCCAACCGCGATAGCTGGTTAGTCCAAGATACAACAGCTAGTTGGGGTGTGGGTGCTTATACCTTTGATGCCAAGGCCGGGAAGAATATGAATGAGGAATGGTTTGGGATTGTCGCATTATCTCCGGAATTAGAGGGAGGAATAAACAAAAGGATCCCGCGCAAGGCGTATTATGTATTGAGAAAACTCTGGACGACGGATATAAAGGATAGAAAGCAAGATACAAAAGGAAAAAAGTTAAAAGGTAAAAAATCGCAGGCAAAATAATATTTTTATTAAGAGATTAGGTAGGGCAGGGTTATGAAAGATTACCGAAATAAGAAGATGGCGGTTAAATTACTAATCCTTATTTTTATTGGTCTGCTTGTAAGTCCTAATCTTTATGCTGATCAAGGAAAAGGCAGTGATATATTGGCAGAACTTAAGTTGGAAAGTGAAGATTATTTTAAACAGGAAAATTTTTTGGAATTCCTGGAATATTTAGATGCCATGAGGCAGCAAAAGCCCGATGAATATTTACCTTATATTGACTATTATTCGGCAATGACGAAATCTTTATGCTTGGACTATTTCGAGAAAAACGAAGATTGGAAGAATTATTATGACCGCGTCCAGATATTTGATGATGAAATCATCGCGACGGCGGAGAACTTCATCGCGGACTATCCGCTTTCGCCGGAGACAGTGGAAGTGCAATATTTAGCCTGGAAAGCGTACCTGCGTCAGGAGGATGAAAGGGAAGAAGAGGCCTTTGATCAATTAGTTAGCCAACTGATTAAATTAACCGAAGAAAAAAAAGATATTGCTAAATTCCAGGAGATTTCCGAGCGGATAAGCCAGGAAGGCAGGATAACGCAGCTGAATAAGCTGTTTGCCGGATATAAGAATTATCTCCTCCGGACGAAAGCTGATTCGGCATCAATTGGAAGGTTGGCTCAAGTAGGCGATGTTTATTTAAATGACGGCCGGATTGATATGGCGAAGGTTGTATATGAGCATTATATTGACCTTGTGGTTAGCGGTTATGAAAAACATGAGGCGGTTTGGAGCTTAAAGGAAATAGCTGATAAATTCAGGCACCAGGGATTCTCCTCAGGTAAAGATGCTGATTTTGCCGAGGAAATTTATGCGGCGATGGAAAAGGAATTGGGTGCAGACTCTTTCACCGGAGCTGATGTATTTGCCCGCGGGTATAATTTAGAAGCAAAAGGTGATTATCAAAGAGCACTCGAAGAATATAAGCATTTTGTTAAGACATTCACAAATAGTAAGTTTTTGCCTGAGGTTTATACGCGTTTGGGAATTATTAATCTTTATGTTTCGGGCCAGCCTGATTCGGCAATTGTATATTTTGAAAAAGTGATAAATGACTTCCCGGACTTTCTTTTCGCATCTTTTTGCAGATATGAATGTGCGTTAATCTACCAGTGGAAAAAAGAAAATGCAAAAGCAAGCAATTTGTATAATCAGTTATTAGACGAAAAAGGGGAGTTTGCTGATTTAGCACGGCAGCGTTTACAGGAGATAAGTTCTGATTCAGGAATGGATATCAGTGTGCGGCACCTATTTGACTTGATGTTTACACCGGCTCAGGACTCGACGCTGGTAATGACGCTAACTCTACACCCGGCAAGAGTATTTGTTAATAATAATGTCGAATGCATAGGCACGGCGCAGGATTTTTCGGTGGGGACGGTACAACCATTATTTGCTTATCAATGGTATGGGGATACCGGAGTTAATGATTCGCCGGCAAATACAGCCGAGATGACAACGGCTTACAAGACCGCCGGTCCGAAGTTGATTTGTTTTTCTGCGATCTCCGGAGACACGGAAGGGATAGTATGTAGAGAACTTTGGGTGCACGGAGTAGAAATCATTTCTCTCAAACAGGAAAGTACCTTTAGCGTTGATGAACCGGTGCAGTTTGCGGCTGAAATTTTACCAGAGGTTATGCCAATTAGTAATTTGCATTGGCAATGGCATATAAATGGCGAAGAAATAGTTTCCCAAAACACAAAAAGATTCAGTTATCAATTCAAAAAACCAGGCCATTATGAGGGGGAGTTAGAAATTCTCATCGGAGATAGCGTAAGGGCAATGCAAAAATTCAGCTTTGATGTAATTGAATAAGCACAACGAATATTCGAGGCCAAAAAATGTATGCTGGAGAGAAAAGAAAATATATTCGTTTAAATAAAATCTTCCCCGTCGAGTTAAAAGTAATAGACCTCCAAAACAAACCAATCAGTGACCTGCTCCAAGGATTTACCCGTGATCTGAGCCACGAGGGAGTATGTATCGAAATAAATAATTTTAGTGACGAATATGTTGAAGCACTTAAGAAAAAGCAGACTAAAATTTTACTTTTTTTAAACATTCCCTACAAACGGATTCCCGTAAAAGCTATCGCCAGTGTGGTCTGGGCAAGAAAAGTGGCGATGCCTCATCCACAGACTTATCTTTTAGGTATGGCTTATGAAGTTATAGATGATGAGGAACAGAAGCGAATCATAAGATTCGCAAAGTTTAACCGGTGGCTTCCGCGGCTTATCGCATTGTGCTTAGGCCTGCTAATATTGATTTCCGGCTACTTGTTCTTTAAAAACATAATCCTCACGCAGCGCAATAAGTTGCTTGTCCAAAAGTTAACTCAACTCTCGGACGAACAAGTGGAATTTAGAAGGCAATTGGACAAGGTGGGAGTGGAGAAATTAATTGTTGCCGATTTGTTAAAAAGCCATGGCCGGGAGAGTAAAATTTTAAGAGAGCAGCTTATCGAGTTGGAAAAGACGAAGGCAAAAATGGAAAAGGAGAAGAATGAAGGAGCTCTCGCCAAATTGATAAAAGAGCGCCAGGAGTTAGAGCAGAAACTGGTTTTGCTGATAAAGCAAAAGTCTCAACTCGAAGAAAGGCTAAGCGGCTATGATAAAAGCGAGACAGAGTTAAAGGCTAAATTAGTCGAAATTGAAGGTGACAAAGTGCTTTTAGAAAACCGGAGTTTGCAATTAATGTATCAATGGCTTATATCCAGCCAGAACAGTAAAACCGGACTTGTCGTTAGTTACGATCGGGATCCGGGTCTACTCGATGTTGGCTTTACTTATGACCAGGCCCTGAGCGCCTTTAATTTTATTCACTTTGAGGAACATGAAAAAGCCCGGATGATTTTCGATTTTTTTAAATATAAGGCCAAAAAAATAAATGGTGGATTTGCCAATGGCTATGATGTTGTTACCGGGCAAGTCAGCGAATATATTGTGCATAGCGGGCCGTCCATATATCTTGGCTTGGCGATGTTGAGTTATGAGGAGGCGACCGGAGATGATAAATATCTAGACGTTGCCGCGGCTATCGGCGATTGGTTGGTTGAGCTGCAGAGTAAAAATAAGCTGGGAGCACTTCCCGGCGGTCCTGATTTGAAATGGACGGCGACAGAGCACAACATCAGTGCCTATGCTTTTTTTAGCAAACTGTTTAGGAAAACTTTTAACTATAAGTATGATATCGCGCGGGGAAAAATCTTATCCTGGCTAAAAGAGTTTGCTTATTATGATAAATTTAAACGTTTTAACCGGGGAGGTGATGATCGGATGATTGCCACCGATATTATTGCCCTGAGTATTATGGCCTTAGGCCCCAAGCAGCTTAAAGCGATGGGTATCCCAGTTGAGGATTTGATTAACTCGATAGAAGAGAACTGTAAGACAAGAATACAATTTGAAAATATTTTAAAACAGAGAGTTAGTATTACCGGCTTTGACTTTTGCAATCCGTCAAGCATTGGCCGCGCTGGAATCATTTCCGTGGAGTGGACAGCACAGATGATTGTTGCGTTCCAGGAACTTAGCCGCTATTATCGCAATGAAAATGATGATGTAAAAGCTCTTATTTATGAACGTAAGGCGAGATATTATTTAGGAGAGCTCGAAAAACTTTTACTTATTCGTTCTGCTTTTGGCAGCCAGCAGGGCAGCGGCGGATTTCCTTATGCTACCGATACGGGAATTGATACCGGACATGGCTGGTACACACCGAATCGTGATTCAATCTCGGCCGCCAGCACAAACTTTGTGATTTTTGCAAAAGAGGAATTTAATATATTTGAGATATGATAAGAGTGATTTATGCAGAAGAAAAATTGTCGATTAGGGTTTAAGGCTAAAGGTTTGACGCTGGTTGAACTTTTAGTAACGATGAGTATTTTAATAATCATCATTTTGATTTTATATGCGGCTTTTAATACGGCCTTAAGAGGCTGGAGAAAATCGGATAATATGCTGCAGGCGGCTGAAATTGCTCGCGTTGTATTAGAGCGGATGTCCCGAGAAATATCCAGCGCGATGGTCAAAGAACCCAAAAATCAATTTTATTGCTTAGGGTTTGATTCGGCGGCTCCGAGTGGTTTCAGAACTAATAGTATCGGCGACGAGTTTTATTTTATTGGCCCGTTAAAATCTGGCAATGATGATGGTTCGGATTTATGTGAGGCCGGGTATTGGCTGAATGGGCAGGGGACCGCCGCGGCCGGAGATGATACATTGATGCGGTTTTATGTTACTGATGACCGCAAAGTAGATCCGACTCCGGAATTTGATTTTAATTATTCCACGGGGAATAATAACGAATTAGCAACCAGGATAACGGGATTGGAGTTTGAGTTTTTTGCCGAAGATGGTACTTTGTCGACGACCTGGGATTCTCGCAGTGATGCTGTCCCGCCGGCAAAAATTAGCATTACAATAACCATAACTGTCGGCAAAGGCACAAAAGCGACAAATCCCGATATTTTTGTCGGAGACTTTAGTACATTTGTGTCCCTTTTTCAGTAACTTACCTCAGCGCCATGGCTAAGCTTAAAGTCCCGGATAAAAGACCAGATAAATGGTTGTATCTATAGTGAATGTATTAGGTTGGAAACCAGCTGATTTTGCTGGAATTGTTGTTTGCTGCGGGTCAATATCGCTCCTCCATTTTAAATTGACAAATTATAGCTTTTCTGCTATATTATTCCTTGCACAAAAATAGTCTAACCATTTATATTTTCAAGAAGTTGCGAAGATACAAAGCTCTCTTTACCGTAACCCGATTAGAGTTAGGAAGGTTGATTTTATTTATTTTTTGTCAAGCTAAGTTTAAGCTGGTCTTGAAGGTTAGAAAAAATGCACATTAAAATAGCTGCTCTGTTTGTTACTTCTTTCTTGTTTTGCTCCGTTTTAATCCCAATCATTACAAAAATTGCAAAGAACAAAGGACTTCTTACCTGTCCGACTCCGCATAAAATAGATAAGCGCAGAATTTCCTATTTTGGCGGGGTAGCTATGTTTTTTGTTTTTTTGACTTTGTCCTTGATTGCATACTCCATTTTTCCGCTTAATATCAATGGGTACAATTTGCTCTTTTTCCTTCTGGCGACAGCAGTTATCATCCTCTTTGGATTATACGACGATATAAAAGAATTGGTCCCGATTCCTAAATTAATTGGACAGAGTATCAGCGCACTTATTTTAGTATTATTTGTGGTCCGCACTCAGATCATCTATTTAAATCCCGCCTTGAATATTCTGATCAGTCTGTTGTGGATAATTACGATAATCAATGCCTTTAATCTCCTTGATATTTTGGATGGGCTGGCCGGGGGGATTTCTTTAATTAATATCTTCACTTTTTTTCTCTTTGCATGTCTTACAAACAATCATTTTGTAATTTTAATTTCGACTCTTTTAATGGGTGTTTTGATTGCCTTTTTGCGTTATAACCTGCCGCCGGCAAAAATTTTGATGGGCGATACGGGAAGCCAATTTTTAGGCTTTTCTCAGGCGGCAATGGCTATTTCTTTGAGCTTTGCCACAGAAAGTCACGAAGTTGGTCTGGTTATCCCGGTTGTAATCCTGTCCGTGCCTCTTTTTGACTTATTTTTTGTAATTTTAATGCGGATGCGGCAAAAAAAACCTATATTTTTAAAGAGCAATGATCACTTTGTTTTTCGAATGCTAAAATCGGGAATGTCCAATCCGAGCATCTTAAAAATCATGTTTACGCTTTCAATGATCACGGCTATTTGTGCTTTAGTTATTTATCAGGTTTCTAACATTATCGGGGCGGTTATCTTTTTTATTCTAATGGGTTTACTGCTTCTTTTTGGCATTAAGTTGAGCTATTTAACAATGAACTGATGGAACAAAAAGTTATAATCTTAGGAGCCGGCTTAGCCGGGTTAAGCACAGCCTACCATTTGCAAAATGGGTGCTGCGTTTATGAGCAAGATGAGCAGATTGGCGGGCTGGCAAGTTCAAAAAAAATAGATGGTTTTGTTTTTGATTGCGATGGCCATCTTTTGCATTTTCGAACAAAATACGTTCGTCGACTTATCGATGAATTGTTGCCCGGGTTATTAGTTGCCCACAAGCGTAATGCCTGGATTTTTTCCCACGATGTTTACACACGATATCCTTTCCAAGCGAACACTTTTGGATTACCTCCAGAGATCATTAAAAAATGTATTTTAGGTATTTTAAGAGTAAAATCCGAAGATAAGAAAAAAGAAAACGCAAATTTAAAAGATTGGATGCTCGAGAAGTTTGGCCAAGGCATAACCAAACATTTCATGTATTCCTATAATTTAAAGTTTTGGACGGTGCCTCCCGAGGAGCTAATTCCCGATTGGACGCAGGATATCGTGCCTTTGGTTGGCTTAAAAGATGTGATAAATGGAGCGTTCTCGTTTAAAACAAAGCCGTTGGGTTATAACAGCCGGTTTTGGTATCCGCGAAAGGGTGGGATTAATCAGCTGCCCTTAACCCTGGCTAAAGGCATCAATAATATAAAGACTTCGCACAAGACTAAGACGATCGATTTAAAGAAAAAGAGAGTATGTTTTGAGAATAAGGAGTCGGCGGATTTTACGCATCTTGTTTGCACTTTACCGATGGCTGAACTGCCGAACTTAATCGTAAATAAAATACCGGCAAAAGTTAAGCAGGCCTTCAGTAGCCTTAAATATATCTCGATCTTTAATCTTAACTTAGGAATAGATAGAGAGAATATTCGTGATAAGCACTGGATATATTTTCCCGAGGATAAGTTTTGTTTTTTTCGAGTCGGCTTTCCGATGAATTTTTCCAAAGATGTGGTGCCGCCGGGAAAAAGCTCACTCTATGCGGAATTATCGTATTCTGAATTTCGTCCCTTAAATGAAAAAGAAGCCGAAGCAAGAATTTATAAGGATTTAATCGCGGCGGGCATATTACGGCAAGATGACCGGATTCTGACTCGGCATGTAAACAATATAAAATATGCCTACATTCTTTACGACCATAATTATTGGCAAAATATAAAGCTGATCAATGAATTTTTGTTGAGCAATAATATCTATCCCGCCGGCAGATTTGGGCGCTGGAAATACATGTCCATGGAAGATGCGATCCTTGATGGTAAACTAATTAGTAATTTAATAGATAATAAATGAACCTTACTTATTTTAGACAAATTTATGATTATCGTGAGCTTATTGCGACTCTGGCTGCGAAAGAAATAAAAATCAGATATAAGTCCGCAGTCTTGGGTTGGTTATGGTCGATCTTGCATCCACTCCTATTGATGATTATATTTTCTGTGATTTTCACGTTTATTATAAAGGTGGGGATCGAAAAATTCCCTGTCTTTTTGCTCTCCGCACTTTTGCCCTGGTTCTTTTTCAGCCTTTCTCTTTCGAACTGTACAACTTCAATTATTGAAAATTCCAATTTAATAAAAAAGGCATATTTTCCGCAGGAAGTTATTCCGATTTCCGTGATTGTTGCCAATCTTTTTAATTTTCTGATTTCGATGGGGTTATTTGTGTTTTTTTTATATTGTTTTAATATCGGCCCGACAGTTTATATTTTGTATTTGCCGATAGTTATCTTATTTGAATTTATATTTATCCTCGGGATTTGCCTGGTGGCCTGTGCTTTCCATACTATGTTTCGCGATGTAAAGTATGCAATTGAACTTCTACTGATCGGGTGGTTTTATGCAACGCCTATTTTTTACCCCTTATCTTTCGTGCCGGAAAGCTTTAGATTTTTGTTCTATCTGAATCCCCTGAGTTTATTTGTGACTTTATACCGCGACATATTATTGTATCAGAAAGCGCCAAACTTAATTTTGTTTTCCGGAGTTGCGTTGTTAAGTTTAGCTTTTTGTTTTTTAGGTATTTTTGTGTTTAGCCGGTATAAAAGATTATTTGTGGACGTGACATAATTATAAAGTTAAAAATTAAAAATTAAAAGTTAAAAAGTAAGAATTAAGAAGGCAAAAGGGATAGGTTCGCGATGGCAGAGACGGTAATTGAATTAAAAAATGTTACCAAAAAATATTCGGTTAGCTTTGCTAAGCAATCGTTGGTCGGCAATGTCTTGTCTTGTTTTAAAAAAAAGCCACCCAAGCAAGAAATCTTTGCCTTGAACGATGTTAGTTTTTCCGTGGAAAAAGGTCAGACGTTAGGCATAATCGGGGAGAATGCTTCGGGCAAGACGACCCTGTTGAGGATTATAAGCGGAATTACTTTTTCTGCACAAGGAGAAGTTAAGGTGCAGGGAAAAGTTGCCGGGCTTTTGGATCCAGGAGCCGGGTTTCATCCAGAACTTACCGGAAGAGAAAATATATATCTTGATGCCGCCTTGTTTGGCCTGCGCCGGAGAGCGATCGAAGCTCTTTGCCCGCAGATTATAGAGTTTTCCGGTCTTGATAATTTTATTGATGCTCAGGTTAAAACCTATTCCCAAGGCATGCTCGTGCGCCTTGGTTTTTCGGTTGCCGTGCATATTGAGCCGGATATATTTTTGATTGATGATAGTATCGCGGTCGGAGATGAGGAGTTTCAGCGCAAGTGCGTTAGGAAAATAGAAGAATTAAAAGAAAAAGGTAAAACGATTGTTATTGTATCACATGATTTGGAATCTTTAAGTCGAATTTGCCAAAGAGGATTATTGTTAAAGAACGGAAATATTATAAAAGACGATTTAATCCATCGGGCCATTGTAAGGTATGTGGAAGCAGTGGGAGATAAAAAATCCGTAGGATGTATTGATCGGGGACGCCTTAGTCTGATATTTAACAATGGAAGATTGATTTTACTTTGGGATGGCCAGCCGCTTACTAAGAATTGGGGTGGTTACATTAGCTTAATGGTTAAGGAAAAATGGGTACCTTCCTGGCAAGCGGAGTGGTCCTTGGTCGAAAGTCGTTCTGATTGTTTTAGGTTTAAAGGGATATTGCCAAGGTGCGGGGCAACGATAAATCTGGAAGTTTGTGTTCAGGATGAGTTTACTTTTGGCTGGCGAATAAATATTGAAGCACCTCATGCGGCAGGAGTAAAAAAGGTGGTTATGGGGTTAATGCTTGGTGAGACCTACAATCATTTCTTAAATGAGACAAGGCTTGAGTTGATAAAAAAGCAACATGCCTTGACGGGTAGATGGCACGATTTATATATAACCGATGAGGATAATGCGTTATTGGCTTTGACGTCAAAAGAAGGGCTGCCGGCGGTTGCCGCACGGTTCAATGAAAAAGATAATTATAAAGGCATATGTTTGATACAGAAAACGGATAAGGAGCTTGATGCAATAGTATTGCAGTTGCAGGGAGCACTGCAAAATAGAGAAGAGGAAAAAACTTCGGCTGGGGTAAGTATAAGCTGCGAAGGCCGGATTGAATTGTTAACAGAGGGAAACTTTAGCAAGCTGATCTTGGCTGAACAGAAAAGAAGAAATATACAAGCGGGTTCTTTGTCTGTATTTTTAAACCAGAAGAAGTTTCAAATTTTTTACAATAAATTAGAATTAACCAAAGAAAAAGGGCTTGTTTTTGGATTTTATTATCGGGGATATTATTTTAATATCTTTGACGGCCAGTGGCGGATAGATCAAAGAACCGAAAATTCAATCATCGTGTCTTCAGAATTTAAACATTTGGCTTTAAATTTTGATTTGCTTTTAAAATTAAAGCAGGATGAGCTTAGCTGGCAGTTAAATTGTAACGACCAAAGGGATGCGGAGATTTATTTGTTAGCCGAGGTGTTTTTAAAAGAGCAGTATTCGCACTATTTTGATATTGCTAAGAAAAAGAGGTTTCTTGCCGCTACTGATGTGCGGGAAAAGGTAGCATTGGAATATTCAGATTGTGGGTTTATTGGCCTCTTAGGCCCAGAGGCGGGATCTGCTTCGCCGGCAGTAGTGTTAGAAGGCGAAAAGGATTCCCAGCTGCAGCTTGAAAATGCAAGCGCTGACGTAGATGCAAGAATTTTAGGTTTGAGAGGACAGGATAATCATGAATTAAGAGGTCAGCTTAAATTTATCGATACGGAAAAGCAAAGGGAAGAGTTCATTATCAAGCGAAAGCAGGCCTGGGAAAAGGAAACGATATTAGATAATGGAAAATTACGATTAGTTCCCAGTTCCAATCAAATAAGGATTTACTGCGATAAGTTTGAGCTAACCGCAGAAGAGGGGCTTACCAGCAATATTTTCTTTAACGACAGATGGCATGGAATAATGCGTGAGTTTAAGGTGGTTGCTAAAAACAAGAATAAAATGGTTATAAAAGCAAAGCTCAAAATTTTGCCGGTTGAGGAGTATTGGCACTTCGAATTAGATGAAAGTGTCATTAATTGGTCTGTGTTTTTTAATATCCTGGAACCGGTAGAAAATTTTGATTATCGTGCGGGAATTGTTTTAAAGTCACATTTCACGCAGTGGGTTAATGCTTATGAAAAAGGATATTTTGGCATTGACCGGATAACGACACTTGAGAGCACTCTGCTTGGGGCAAAGACAAACAGTATCGATCAACCAGCGGTTTTGTTTAAAAGCATAGACGCTGACAAAATTGCTGAGCCGATTGTGCAGGATATAGAAGGTAAGCGTTTCTTGCAGTTTAAGTTGGGAATGGATAAAAAGGTGAGTGAAACCACCGGAGAAAAGAAGGTTTTTTCCGGCAAGATAATGATTCTAAAATTAGACAGCTGGCAGAAGGAGATAGATGATTATTGCCGGCAGAACTTTAGTTTGTGCACCACGAAAGATATAAAGTTGTTTATCGCCCCAAAAGCAGTTCAATTTATTTGTCAGGATAGGATAGCGACGAAATATGATGGGTTGAAGTTTTATCTTTTGGCTAACGACGCAAGGCATATCGAATCTACTGATGCAACTTGGCATATACATAAAAATGGTCCGGATAAGATTGAGATTGTCTTAGTATTTGAAAATATTTCCTTGATTCAAAAGTGGTATTTTGAAGCTAAAAAAGATCACTTTGTTTGGACAATTAGGCTCGAGGTAAAAGAGAAGTTAATAATAAAAAAGATGAATATTAGCATACAATTAGCCCCGTTTTTTAACCGTTGGTTTACCGAAAAACAAGTGGGGACAATCGGGGATCTAGAAAAGGATGGTTTGCGGGCGATTATGGTTGTCGATAACCGGAGTGATTTTATCGGGATGTGTATAGACGAATCGACGTTGTCTAAATATCTGTTTGTGTTGAATCCATTACTGAACATGCAGGATTGGACTTTACACTTAATTAAACATAGAGATAAAAAAGATATGCTAAAGTATGCTGTAAGTCGAATCATAAACCCCAAAGATGGATTAGTTCTGGATGCAGGGGTACATGAAATATTTAAAGCTAAATTGATTTTAGGTGAAGATAAAAAAACTGCATTTTCAACAATTAGCACAGATTATAAATCGGATAAAATTTATAATTTAACAAAGGAAAGCTTAATGCTACAGTTTAACCGGGCTAAATGTAAGATATTTTGGAAAAATCAAGAGCTAACCAAATCGCTTTGCCTTTATTCTGGCTTTTGCATAGCTGGGGATTGGTTCATTTCTCATGCGGCACATTGGCAAATAGAATCCGATACTTGCAGTGCAAATATAGCATTATACTGGAATGAGTTGTTAGTTTTTCAAAAGTGGCATCTTGAATTATCGAAAAATAACGAGATTTTGTGGCAAGTTGAAACAGATATAAAGCAGGCAGATGTTGATACTGTTGTCGTAGCGCTTATGGTTAGTAACCAGTTCGATTGCTGGCAGACTGAAAATGGGATTAAAAATAAATTCCCTGAGCATTTTCATCGGATTTGCCACACTGATCAATTTAGCTCCGCTAAGGAGGCAATCGGTGTTTTTTCGAGTGAAAAGAAATTACCCAGTTTATTTTTTAAAAGTTCAAATAAAAATTATAATCAAACCAATTTTATAGAAAATCCTGACATCATACATGCGAGTCGCCTCTTAAAATGTGAGCTAAAGGATTTTTTGCTTGAATCGAATAGAATAGAGCCGATAACTTTCCAGACAAAGATAAGTTTAAGTGGCTGAGCGGAATTGATCTTCAAAAAAAAGGTATTAAGTATCAGGAGATGATGAATAACAAATTAATCGATTCAGAGAGTGGGGCAGCAACCGTTTTAACGCCTACATTTTGCTGTTTTAGTGTTTGTGATAGTTGTGTTTTGCGCTGCAAGATGTGTTTTAAATGGAAGGATGATATTTTTATCAAGCCGGATGAAAACATGCTGACGCTGGCGGAATGGAAATCCTGCGCTTTGTCTTTAAAGCAATTTGCGCTGGATGATTTTATGATCAATTTTGGTGGCGGAGAAGTACTGATGGTGCCTTGGATACTTGAGCTTGTTTCTTTTTGCCACGGTCTGAAGTTTAAAACGAATATTGCTACTAACGGTTTTCTTGTTGATGAAGCGATGTCTAAGAAGATGCATGAAGTGGGTCTGGATTATATCATTATCTCCCTCGATAGCTTAGATGAGGTAACCCATGATTCGTTGCGGGGAAAAACGGGAGTTTACCAGAGAGTGATCAGGGCAATCGATTTAATTCATCAAAATGCTGAAAATGTTAAAATCGGTCTTTGTTCGATCATCATGGAGCAGACTTTAGCCGGCATAATCGAATTAGCGCAATGGGCGCAAAAAAATGAAAAAGTTGAACTGATTTATTTTATGTCGGTTATGCAACCGAACAATACTTATCCGAATCAACAGTGGTACCTTGAAGATTTTAAAGACTTGTGGCCTAAGGATATTAAGAAAGTCACTCAGGTAATTGATGAGCTGATCCGCTTGAAAAAGAGTGGATATAAGATTGGGGATACGATTGTGCAGCTTGAGGCTTATAAGGCCTATTTTCTTAACCCAGAGAATTATGTAAAGAAGAGCTCCTGCAACATTAATCGCGCTGTGCATGTGAGCTCCATCGGAGATGTGTTTATGTGCTACAATTTTGAGAGGTTAGGGAACTTGAGAGAAAAGCGATTAAAAGATCTCTGGGTATCTGATTTTGCCTCCAAAATTCGTCACCAGATAAAAGATTGTAAACAAAATTGTCACTTTTTACTGAATTGTAATTTTGAAGATGTGGAAGATCATATCAAGTAACATCTTCTTATTCGAAGCATTGGATTGATTATTATGAAAAGTGAAACCTTAATAAAGCCGGGGTTCTGTTGCCCGGGAATTACTGATGAGTGCATGTTGCGCTGCCAGATGTGTGATAAGTGGCATAAAGATAAAGTGACTTACGGAAAGCCAAAGCCGACGCTTAATGATTGGAAGCGGTTTGCCGGCCAATTACGGGATTTAGTGGATGATGATTTTGAGATTGATGTTGGTGGGGGGGAGGCCCTGCTCATGGATTGGCTTTGGGATTTTGTCCGGCATTGTACGGATATTGGATTTAAGATGACGGTGGCCAGCAATGGTTATTTGGTCGATGAAGAGATGGCGAAAAAAATAGCTGATTCGGGTCTTTTCAGCCTTGTCCTCTCCCTGGACAGTTTGGATGAAAATATTCATGATCGCTGGCGAGGGGTAAAAGGAGTCCACCGGCGGGTTATACAGGCCGTGGACAATCTGGCTAAATATGCTCCTCGGGTTCATGTTGGTATTTGTAGTATCATTATGCAGAAAACATTGGATGGATTGCTTGAATTAGGTACTTGGGTTAACGAGGACTCTCGTCTTAAATCGCTTTATTATATGGTACCAATGCAACCGAATAATACCTATTGGGGGATGGAGGGATTTGATAAATATTGGTACAAGTCAGAAAAATTTGGATTTTATTGGCCGCAGGATACAGAAAAGGTGCTTGAAATACTGGATGAAATTATCCGGCGCCGTAAAAATGGGGAGTTGATTGGCAATAGCATTATTCAGCTTGAGGCTTATAAGCGGTATCTGAATGAACCTGACCGATTTATAAAAAAAGGTCCCTGCAATCTTGACCGGGCTTTGCATGTTAGTTCGACCGGGGAAATTTGTTTGTGTTACAGCTGGGGGAGTTTGGGAAATATCCGAAATCAGGAAGATGATTTGCGTAAATTATGGGTTTCGGAAAAAGCGGAAAGAATCCGCGAGAAGATAAGGACATGTTCTGAAAATTGTCATTTTCTGCTTAACTGTTTCTTTGAGCAGGATTATCCATTTTCTGTTGAGTGAATTTTAAAAAAATCAGCTAACAGTGTGGTTTTTTAAGGAGAGCGTATTATGGCTGAAAATAGTAAGGTAAAGACAGATAACGATGTTTTAGCTAAAAAAGATACGCTAAAACCTAAGTTTTGTTGCATCGCTGCCACTGATTATTGTATGTTGCGCTGTAAGATGTGTAATAAATGGCAGGAGCCGATGCCTAAGCCGGATGAGATTCCGACCCTTAGCGAATGGAAAAATTTTATTGCGCGGTTTAGGGAGCTTGTTGATCAAGGTTTTGAGTTGGATTTTGGCGGCGGTGAAGCCCTTTCTATGCCGGGCATTCTAGAGCTTGTAAAATTTGCTAAAAGTCAGGGGTTTAAAACGACTATCGCTTCAAACGGTTACCTCATTGATGAGGAGATGGCCAGGAAAATTGCTGATTCTGGCCTGACGGGGATAAGCATATCCTTAGATAGCGTCGATCCTGAGCTTCATGATTCGCTGCGCGGAGTAAAAGGTGTGCATCAGCGGGTAATGAATGCCTTAAGTAACTTATCAAAGCATGCTCCGCAAACAAGAAGAGGTATTTGCTGTATCATTATGAATGAAAATTTAGATGAATTACTTAAGCTTGTTGATTGGGCCGATGCAAATGATATGGTTGACTGGATTTATTTTATGTCCGTAGTTCAACCTAATTACAGCGGCCCGCTAATGGATGACTGGCATAATGAATACAAGTACCTATGGCCAAAAGATAAAGCCAAGGTGCTTTCGGTTTTGAATGAATTAATAAGTCGCAAGCAAAATAACTCTAAGATTAGCAATCGGGTTGAACAATTGAGGGCGTATAAGGCCTATTTTAATAATCCTCAGAAATTCGTCAATTTTGCCAAGTGTATTGTCGGCGGCCGGGCGATCAGCGTTAATACTTATGGTTTTATGCAGCTATGTCTGTTTAAGGATTTTATCGGCAATATCCGAAAAGATGATATCAGACAAATTTGGTATTCTCAGGATGCAGATTTAATCAGGAAAAAGGTAGATGATTGTAAGACAAACTGTCATCTGTTGCTTAACTGTTGCTACATCGAGGATGAACCTTCTCTTTATACCAGCTAAGGGTTGTGTTTAATTATGGACAAGATTAATCAAAATCATAAACCACGCTATTGCTGCTGGGTGCTTAATTATCGCTGCATGTTCAGATGTAAGATGTGTCATATCTGGAATATCAATTCCGATAAAGCACAGGAGACAACGCTAGAAGAAAAAAAACAATTTGTAAAATCGTTGAAGGGGCTGGTAGATCCAGGGTTTGAATTTCATTTATCCGGAGGAGAACCTTTACTCAGTGAAAACATCCTGGATTTAGTTGAATTTATGAATAGTGAAGGATATAAAACTAATTTAGTTACCAATGGTTTCCTTATTGATCAAGGTATGGCTGAGAAGATTGTTGGGTCACATCTTGATACAGTTACAATTTCTTTAGATGGGATAAAAGAGAAAACCCATGATTCGATACGGGGGATGGAGGGGAGTTTTGCCAGAGTAATGAAAGCAATAGACTATTTAGATTGCTCGCGCCGGAATAGGAAGCCGGCGATTTCTATTCTCACGCTGATTATGGAACACAACTTGGATGAGATATTAGAATTGGTTGAATGGGTTGAGCATGATGAAAGGTTAGAAATGATCAGCTTCCAAGCTATAACACAGCCTTTTTGTGAGGAACCGGATAATTTGTGGTTTGCTAAAGAAAAAAACCGTATTTTCTGGCCGCAAGACAGGAAAAAAACAGATTCGATCATGGAAAAATTAAAAGATTTACGATTAGCTGGTTATAAAATCGGCAATCATTCCAATCATTTTTTACATTTTCGGGATTATTTTAGACAACCCAATGCATTCTTGAAGAAGATTAAGTGTAATTTAGGGGATTATGAGTTTCATGTCGATCCGTATGGAAAAGTATTTTTCTGTATGCTAACGACGCCGGTGGGGAATATAAAAACCAATGATATAAATGAAGTTTGGAATTCGCCGAAGACGCAAAAGATAAGGCAGGAAGTATACCAATGCCGCAGGAATTGTCATATTATGGTGAACTGCTTTTTTGAAGAGTAAGTTCTTTCTTTGGGGCAAATATTGAAGTTAAAGTTACTACGAACAGTTAGTTTTTGGACAGATAAGAGCGGAAAGTTTGAGCATTTGTTTTTTCCGCCCTTGGCATTAGGAGTATTATATGCGCAACTAAAGCGTCATGGTTATGATGTTTCTCAGGATGATTTAAGCATGCGAGTTCATCATGATCATTTTAATTTTAAAGACAAAAGACAATTCAACCGCGAAGTATTTTTCGAAGCAGATAGAATAGTGAGTTATGTTGTTTCCGGAATTGACGACTATTTAGAAAATGAGCTCTCAAAGATGATTGAAGGTATTGATTTAAAAGAGGTAGATGTTTTTCTTTTGTCAATGCCCGAAAGTCTTTTTAATCACAGTAATATGCTATTTGTATTGGCGTTTTCGAAATATTTGAAGAAATATTACGATTCATATATTGTCTTAGGGGGTCATTTTGTTTCGCTGATGCTGTTGCTAGAACATTATAAGAGTGAATTAAATAAAGTTGTTGATTTTATTGTGGTCGAGGATGGAGAAGAAGCTATTTTAGACGTATTGAATAAAATCAGCGATAAACATGAATTTAAGAACGGCAATGGGGTAAATATAGTAAGCATGCCGCACAATAATATTGTTACACCTGATTTTTCAGGTCTTCCCTTTGAAAAATATAGTTTTTCTTTTATTGATAGCAATCTTTTTCTTTCGAACAGGATACTTAAAGAATTTTTTTCAAGTAAGACTTTGATTCTGCCTTTACAATTTATTAAGGGGTGCCCAAATAGATGTGCTTTTTGTGGATCATCCATGGAAGGTTTAAGAAGTTTTCTTAGTCCGGAGGAAGTTGTTAATGCGATCATGTTTTTGCAGGACAAGTTCATGCCCACTGGATATTTTTTTCTAAATAATACACTAAATATTTCAAGAGGTTATATTGAGAAATTATGTGATTTGCTGATGCAGCAGGACAAGAAGATTTTATGGAGTGATTGCATGAGAGTGAATGGTATTGATGAGGATTTAATAATAAAACTAAAAAAATCGGGGTGCATCAGATTGATTTTAGGACTGGAAAGTGCAAGCACAAGACAGCTTGAAAGATTAAATAAACGTATTACTGTACAGGGGCTAGAACGTGTTCTGAGACTTGCCTGCAAACATGGGATATGGACGGGGGTAGAAATTATTTGCGGTCTGCCTTTTGAAACTACAGAGGATATTGATGTAACTATTGATTTCTTATTAAAAAATAAAGCTTATATAGATAGAACATATTGTAACATATTCGATCTGCGAGATAAAAGCTTTATGCGTGAGTACCCGGAAGATTATGGGATTGAAAACATTCATACGCTTAACATATATGCAAAGCATAATGAGATTGGATTTAACTCGTGCAACTTTATCCGCTATGGTTTTGATGAAAAAAATGGTTTAAAGTGGGAGAATAAGAAAGAACAAATGGTGAATGTATATCAAAGGATTCTGAATGAAACAGATGCCGGGATAAAATTATCTTACGGCAGTTTTTTGGAAGAACATTTGCTTTTTTTCTTATATTCGTGGTTCGATGACAAAGTGACCATTAAAAGATATTATGATCACGCGGTTGAATTTTTCAATAAACTAGTAAGCCAATAATTTAATAAGGACAATTAACGGTGAAATAGCATTGAAGTTAAAATTATTGAGAACAGTTGGGTTTTGGGAAAAAGAGAGAAGCCAGTTTGAGCATATATTTTTTCCTCCTTTAGCGTTGGGAGTATTATATGCACAATTGAAGCGTCATGGCTATGATATTTCCCAGGATGATTTGAGTATGCGCATTCATTATGACCACTTTAGCAATAAGATTAATAAAAAGCTTAATCATCATATTTTTTTTCAGGAGGATAGAATAAGAAAATATATCGAAACAGGAATGGATGATGAAATAGAAAAGGAAATTATAAAAATTATTGAAGGGGTAGATGTCAAGCAAGCAGACGTTTTTCTTCTTTCGATACCGGAAAGTCTTCTTAATCAGAGCAATATACTGTTTGCTATTTCTTTTGCCAAATTTTTAAAAAAACAGCAAAACCCTTATATTGTTCTCGGCGGTCATTCGACCTCCCTGATGTTGCTGGTAGAAAATTATAAATTTGAGTTGGATAAAATTGTTGATTATCTGGTAAGGCAGGAGGGCGAAGAATCAGTGCTTGAGGTTGTGGATAGGATCGAAGATAAAAGAGATTTAAACAGTGAGGGCCGGGTGATTATCGTTGATCGCTCAAGCAAAGAAATTATCGCTCCTGATTTTTCTGGGCTTCCTTTTGAAAAATACAATCTTTCTTTTGCCAAGACCGAAGATGCTTACCAGGATAAAACATTGAAAGATTTTTTTGCTAGCAATACGCTTATCTTCCCATTTCAATTTATTAAGGGGTGTCCTAATAAGTGTGCCTTCTGTAATTCATCGGCAGTGGGGTTGAGAAATTTTCTAAAACCCGAAATTGTTGTAGACGCAATTAGTTTTTTGAGAGACAAGTTGAGACCAACGGGGCTTCTTTTTTTAAATGACACATTCAACATTTCAAGAGGATATGCTGAGAAGATATGCGATTTGCTTTTAGAAAAAGAAGTAAGGATTTTATGGAGTGATTGTGTGCGGGCAAATGGAATTGATGAAGAACTTGTGCTTAAAATGAAAAAAGCTGGATGCATTCGTTTGATCTTAGGTCTGGAAACAGCTAGCGCAGGTCTTTTATCGAGAGTGAATAAAGATATTACATTGCTGCAAGTAGAACAGGTTTTGGAGCTCGCCAATAAATATGGAATTTGGACGGGTATAGAAATTATCTGCGGATTGCCTTTTGAAACAGAGGATGATATTAGCGCGACGATTAATTTTTTGAATAAAAATAAGGCATACATTGACCGGATCTACTGTAATATATTTGACTTGCGCGATGGCAGCCTCATGTATATGCATCCGGAAAAATACAATATTGAAAACATCTGCATTCTTAATCTTTATGCAACGAACGACGAAGATAAATTCAATCAATGTAATTTTGTTCGTTTTGGCTTTGATGAACGTAATGGTTTAAAGTGGGAAGATAAAAAGAAGCAAATGATCCATTCATATTGGCGTCTAATCCGAGAAACAGATGCTGGATCGCCCCATTTTCATTTTTTAGAGGAGCATCTTCTTTTTTATTTATATTCCAAGTATGATAACAAAGCCGCAATAAAAAAATATTATCAAGAAGCTGAGGATTGTCTCTGGAAATATAAGGCGGATAGTTTGGTGAAGAAAGTGTAGGATTTAATAAAGGATAAGAGAGAATCATGAATAAAAGCGCTAAGCTGAATAATTTACCCGCGTTTTGCCTTTTAGTCGTTTCTAAGATCTGTAATTTTCGCTGTAAAATGTGCAACATGTGGAAAAATAAAGAGCGGAGCTTAGATCGTAAGGAACTCAGTTTAGATGAGATTAAAGGATTCGTCGATGATTTGAAAAATGTTACTGCTGAGCCCATATTTATACACCTTATCGGCGGAGAGGTTTTTTTAAGACCGGATACACTTGAGATTGTATCCTATATTCGAGACAGTGGATTTAATAGCTCGATCACTACTAATGGATTTTATATTGATGAACAACTGGCCCAGCAAATTGTTGCATCCCAGCTTACGGGTATCTTTCTTTCTTTGGACGGAAAAAATGAGCAAACTCATGATTATCTGCGAGGGGTAAAGGGGAGTTACCGAAAAGTGATGGAGGGGATTGAATTATTAGATAAATATCGAGGTGATGATAAAGATAACCGCTTAAGCATCGGAATTACGATGACGTTGATGGAGAAAAATCTAGATGAGGTATTAGAACTAGCCGAGTGGGCAAATAGTAATGAAAAAATAAATGACCTTTTCTTTAATGCCTGCTTGCAGCCTTTTGATTGTGATGACCAGGAAAAGGACTGGTTTGCGAATGAAAAGAATAGCGAGGTTTGGCCGCAGGATGTAGAGAAAGTATGTGCGATCCTGGAAAAGCTGGCGATATTGAAGGAAAAGGGGTATAAGATTTGCAATCCTCCTGTGCAATTAAGGCTGGTAAAGGACTATTTTCGCAATCCCTATCGATTCGTGCATGATCGTAAAATGAAATGTCCCCGGGGAGATCTAGCGCCGGAAATAAATGCTTATGGAGATATTAATATGTGTTTTTGTGCGGCGCCGGTTGGGAATATTAGAGAAAATAAATTTTCTCAAGTTTGGTCTTCGGAAAAGATGCAGCAGGCAAAAGATGAGATTAATAGCTGTTATAAAGATTGTGATGTTGTAGTGAATTGTTTTTACAAAATTGAGAATATTACCAGTCTGGCTAATCGCTGAACACAAAATAGAAAAGAAGCTCAAGATGGATAATAGAAGCATCGAATTAGGAATTAGCCTAAATAATTCTTGTAACTTTAGCTGCCGGATGTGCCGCATTTGGACTTTGGATGAGAGAGAAAACAGGCTGAATCGGGAAAAGTGCTATCAGCTTATTGATGATTTATCAGAGTTTAATGTTAAAGGAGTACGCTTAAGCGGAGGCGACCCTTTGTTAATGCCGTGGGCATTAGATGTAGCACGATATATCCATGAAAAAGGATATAGCAGCGTGGCAACCACAAATGGCTCAATGATTACAGAATCATTTGCCGAACGTATCATTGATTCAGGACTTTCCAATCTCAACCTTTCGCTCGACGGCTATACATCAGAAGTTCACGATTCGGCAAGAGGTGCACCCGGAAGTTACCAAAAAATCATTAAGGCGATTGAACACTTAGCCTCGAGATCCAATGGTCTGCAGATTGGTATTAATACTGTTATTTCCAACTTAAACTTGCATGAAATTATTCCCTTAACCGAAATGATCCAGGCCGATTCAAGAGTTGATCATATTTATTTTATGGCAGTGATGCAACCGTTTGGGACGCGATCCGATCGGCAATGGTTTCAAAAAGATGAATTTCGATTCCTTTGGCCCGAGAACCCCGGGCAGATAAAGAAGGTATTTGACCGGCTTATTAAATTTAAAGAAGCTGGATATAAAATTAATAACAGCACTGCCCAATTGCGAGCATTCTATAATTATTTTAATGATCCTCTGCATTCTCCGAAAAAAAATAAATGTAATCTTGGTAAGGAAGCGCTGGAAGTTAACCAGTTAGGAGATGTATATTTGTGCTATGAGCACGAAAAGATAGGCAATGTTTTCGATCAGCGTCTTTGTCATATCTGGCAATCAGAAAAGGCGTTTGATGTCAGAAGTAAGATTAGTAATTGCCGTCAAAATTGTAATCTTTTGATCAACTGTTATTTTGAGGACGAGGATGCACAAGCCTGAGATTTGTTCTATAGAACTATTCAGACGGTGTTGTCTGCGCTGCCGGATGTGTTATATGTGGAAACAGGAAGATTTGGATAATATCCTTGATCGAGCAAACTTAAGCAGGTTTGCCGACCAACTGCAAGAGGTTTTAGCGGGATCAAAAGAGGTGGTTTTTAGCGGAGGAGAGCCGTTATTATTCGAAGGGATTAGTGATCTTATTTTTGAGTATGCGCAGAAAGGGTTTAAAGTTGGCTTGGCTTCAAACGGTGTCCTGATAAATAATGAAGTCGCTACCCAGTTGGCCGAGGCAGGATTAAAAAATATTCAATTGTCGTTTGACAGCTGTTACCAGAAGACGCATGATTTTTTGCGCGGGGTAGATGGAGTACATGAAAAGGTATTAAAAGCTGCTGGTCATCTTAGTCGATATAAGGATAGGTTATCGATATGTGCTCAGACGGTGATTTCCGGCAAGAACATCAATGAGATTATTGACACAATTAAGTTTGTTAAGGACGATCCGCGATTCGATTTTATTTCTTTTATGGCAGTAACGACGCCGTTTTTCGCCCCGGTGGATGAGAAATGGCGATCTTCTGAGGAATTTTCCTTTCTTTGGCCGAAGGAAGAGAAAAAAGTAGATTTAGTTATCGATCAGATAATAGATATGAAGCGAGACGGATATCCGATTGCTAATCCGGTTTCACAATTTGAAGTCTTCAGGTCATATTTTCATGATCCTCAAAGAAGAAAAGCAGGTCAGAAGTGTTCTTTGGGGAATTATATTATAAGTGTTGATCCGCAAGGAGATGTGAGACTTTGCTGTTTTATGAGGCCGGTGGGAAATGTTGGCCGGGAGACCTTGACGGAGAGTTTAGCCGCTAGAGCGGTTGATGAGCTAAGGGAAAAAATGAAGGATTGCCAAAGAACCTGTAATACCTTAGTGAATTGTTTTTTTCAAGAATAGGAATTATTAAAAAATGGATGATTGCCAATCTCTAGTAATTAATAAAGCAAAATGCTGCAGCATGTTAATTACCCATACTTGTATGTTGAAATGTAAAATGTGTGAAATGTGGCGGGGATGCGAGGGGGGCCAGGAATTATCTATCGAAGAGTGGGAGCAAGTTATAATTGAGCTAAAGAAAATGCTCGATCGAGAAGGGGAAATTCATTTTACCGGTGGTGAACCCTTATTAAAAAACGGAATTTTAAGGCTTATAGAATCTGCGGCTGAGCGTGGTTTTAGGACAGGACTTAATACTAATGCCTATCTTATCGATAAGTCAATGGCTGAAGCGATATCGGATTCTGGTTTAAATGGAATCACAATTTCTCTGGAAAGTATTAATGAGGATATACATGATTCAATGCGCGGAACTCCGGGTAGCTGTCGCAAGGTAATGGATGCTATCAAATATCTTTCTGAATTTTGTCCGGAGTTGAACATTGGCATCGCTACTGTTATTACCGATAGCAATCTGGAAGGTATTATTGATCTTGTTCATTGGGTGGAGAAGAATCAGAAACTCAAGGCAATTAGATTGCAGGCGATGATGCAACCTCTGAACACGCGAGAGGATAAAAACTGGTATAAAAATAGTAAATCCAACACTCTTTGGCCTAAAAATATTAATAAGGCTACTTCGGTTTTAAGTAAATTAATCTCGTTAAAAGAACAAAAGGTTTTTTACAAACTAAATAATCCGGTCGCCCAATTGAATGTTTTTCAGGATTATTTTAGAAATCCCTCGGAGTTGCCGAAAATAAAAAACTGCATTTTTTTTGAACAGGCAGTTAATATAAGCCATCTCGGAGATATTTATCTCTGCCCGGAATTAGAGCCGATCGGGAATGTAAAAAATGCGGATATGGATGGAATTTGGTTTTCCGACCAGACTAACAGGGTCCGGCAGCAGATGCGGCAATGTCAGAAGAGTTGTAAGCTTCTCGTAAACTGTTTTTGGGAGTAAGAATTTATAAACGGAAAAATATGACCGAAAGAAGAATTGAGCCCAATAATATTATTAAACAGTGCGATTTAATCGTTACGGAAGACTGCTCACTGCATTGTAAAATGTGTCATATGTGGAAGCACTTTCGGGAAGATGGCAAATTATCGCTTAATGATTATCAAAATTTTATGTCTTCGTTGAAAGAGTTTGCCGGAGAAAGGGTCCAAATACAGTTTGTCGGTGGAGAACCGCTACTAAAAAGAGAGATAATCGAATTAATTGAGCATGCTTCAAAAAAAGGGTTTTCTACGACTATGACCACAAATGGATTTTTGTTAGATAAGCAAATTAGAGAAAAAATAGGGGATTGCGGTCTTAATACGCTCGTTCTTTCTTTGGAGAGTTTAAAAGAAGAAACCCATGATTTTTTAAGAGGCAAACAAGGTGTATATAAAAGAATAATGGAGTCTATTGAATACTTTGAATCCTTGGCTGACCCTAGATTAGAGATTTTTATTAGCTCAATTATTATGAAGGACAACTTGGATGATCTGATCGAGCTTGCCGAGTGGGTTAATAATAATAAAAGAATAAGCTCAGTATATTTTCAAGCTGTTATGCAACCCTTTGGCTCATCTGCCGATAATAACTGGTATCAGGATAAGGACCACAGTTTTTTATGGCCCGATACTGACAAAGCCAACGATGTTTTAGATGAGTTAATCAGACTTAAGAAGAACGATTATAAGATAGCTAATCAGATCGGGCAGTTGGAGATATACAAATCTTATTTTAGGGCACCAGGGAGGTTTATAAAAAAGACCAGGTGTAATTTAGGTTATAAATCATTTACGGTTTTAACGAATGGAGATATTTACCTTTGCCTTTCCATGCCGGCAATCGGTAACATTAAAACAGACCGGATAAATGAAGTGTGGTTTTCAGAAAGAGCGAATAAAGTAAGACGGCAAATTGCAAATTGCCGCCAAAATTGTAAGCTATTGATAAATTGTTTTTTTGAAGAGGAAGTGGATATTAATTGTACTTGATTTGAGGAGTTTGATGATCAAGAACAAAAGACAGCTTAAGGAGCCAAAAAGCTTTAAACCAAGCTGGCCGCGTTACGTTTGTGCGATAGTTACAAGATAAGGGGTAAAATGTGTTTTAACTGGAAAAATCCCCCGGAGGACCCTAAAAATAAATTTGTGTATTTTGAGAAATATATTAGGGGATTAGCTGAATTTGTAGATTATCCAATGGAAGTTAATATTTTAGGCGGCTGTAAGCGAATATAAACAGACGCTTAAATTGAAACCATCACTTTATGGGGAGCTAATGTTTGATTATCAGCAGGCACTTGAGGCTGTTTCTAAAAGTCGGGATGGTAAATAGTAGTGATTGTGTGAGGGATAGATGTCTATAACCAAAAAAGAGTTTATTTCCCAGAAAAATTCTTTTAAAAAAGAGGATGTTGATACTGTTAGAAAACCTTCTTTTTGCTCAATAGAAGTGTTGTATAGTTGTTTACTTAAATGCAAAATGTGTTATATGTGGAAAAACCAGAGAACGCCGGATGAGTTGTCTATCGCCCAATGGAAAGAGTTTATTGTTTCACTTAAGAATTTCACTAACCTAAAAATCTCGCTCAATATCACCGGTGGCGAGCCTCTTTTAAAAGGGAATATTCTTGATTTAATTGGCTTTATTGTCGAACAGGGATTTAAAGACGTATCAATGACCAGTAATGGTTTTTTAATCAATAAAGATACAGCCCGGAGCATCGCTGATTCTGGTCTAAAAATGATTGTTTTGTCACTGGATAGCTTAGATAAAAACACCCATGATTATTTACGCGGAGTCGAAGGCGCACATGAAAGAGCTCTGGATGCATTAAAATATTTTGCTGATTATCGGGGGCGCTTAAAAAAAATTGGCATTCAAACTATTATTATGGATCCAAGCCTCGATGGGATTTTGGAGTTAGTCAAGTGGGCAAATGATAATAAAATATCAGTCTATTTCATGGCGATTACGAAGCCGTTGTGTTTGCCTTTGGATGAAGACTGGTATAAAAGGTCAGCGCACAATTTTCTTTGGCCGAAGGATACAGTAAGACTTTATGCGGTCGTCGATGAATTAATTAAACTTAAAAAGGCAGGTCTAGATATAGGAAATTCGGTGGCCCAACTTGAAGCTTTTAAAAAATATTTTGATAATCCGCATGATTTTATCAAAAAACAAAAACAGTGCAAGATGGGTGATGGGATGATTAAAGTGGGATCAACGGGAGAAGTGTCATTATGTTCGGAAAAAGGGCCGATTGGGAATATAAGAGATAATCGTATTGATGAAATTTTTTTCTCCGGGGAAGCAAAAAATGTTCGTGAGCAGATTGGGGCGTGCAAAACTAATTGCACCCAATTAATTAATTGTTTCTTTGAGGAATAAAAAGTTTAATTAAATCAAAAATTTATATTATTGGGGGCACTGATGCAGAAATTAAAAAAGTTCGCTAAAGAATTAGTAAAGCGAAGATGGATACTTAAAAATGAGGATATAAAACTGGTATGTCAGGACCGGCGCATAAAATTGTTTTATAAGCAAGTCGAGTTGTCCGATGATATCGGAATGCATACTTCAATTTTGGTTAATAATAATTGGTTTGATTCTCATCAGGGGCTCTGGCAGGTCAGCGTGAAGCAGGACACTTTGCATATTACGATTGACTGGGAAGATTTACCTGTGCGGCAATTATGGAATATCAAGAAGATAGATAACGGGTTTAAGTGCATAGTGTATATGGATATTAAAGAAAAGATAAAAATTGAAAGACTGCAGGCCGGCATAATATTAAAAGAGGCCTATAATCAATGGTTTAGTGGGGTAGAAAAAGGTAATTTCCCCGAGTTTAGCAACTCTTGGTTAAATATCTTTTTGCAAGATTCGAATAGCCGGGTAATTGGTGCTGAGAACGATGCGGATTTAGCTGACATAATGCTTGAAAATTTACGTGGTGGTCAAGTCCTGTTACAAAACACTCCGGATTCTCTGGCAAGAAGTCGCATCTTGCACATCGAGGTAGATAATCATAATGAAATTCTCATGCCAAAGCGTTATAAATATTTTTGTTTTTCGCTCTTTGCCGTGCAAGATAAAGAAAGGTTTTCAAAACTAAAAAAAGAAAAAATAGAACAGTCGCTTCAATTAAAGCAATTACACGAAGGGAACCTTAAGATCGAGCTGAATGCGACCGCATTGAAATTATACTGGCAGGACCGGGAAGTTACAACCGGGCAGGGATTACATACAGCATTGCTGGTAAATAATGAATGGCATGACTCGAGTAAGTGTAAATGGGAGATTGAGAGTATTAATGAAAAGTGTATCCTTATAAACGTTGATTGGCGGCCTTTGCCTGTTGTCCAAACTTGGCAGTTATCGCTTACCAACACTAATTCGTTTCTCTGGCAAACTAAAACAGTGAAGAAGGATGAAGCAATAAATATTGAACAGCAAACATTAGGACTGGTTCTCAAGCCTGAATATAAAGAGTGGTTTGGCGGGGCCGAAACCGGTATTTTTCCAAACCAGTTCGAAAAATGGCAGCCGATGGTCAAAGAAAATTCTACGGCAGCCGTTGGCGTTAAGAGCTATGATGTGTATCCCGGAATTATGTTTAAAAATAAGGGGATGCCGCAGGCAGAGCTTTTAGTGCAGAACGGAGATGTGAATTCTAAAGCCCGCTTTGTTCAGGCAGTACGTAAAACTAAACCTGAAGAATCGAGTAAGGAGTCTCAAGAGTTTGATTTTTCTCAGGAAGTTACATTCTTTGAAGAATCAAGCAGTATAGAAGATTATATACAAAAAAGAGCTGATGAATTGATTCTCCAGCGGGGCATCGAACAGAATAATTTAAGATTACTAGCTGATAATCAAAGCGTAAGAATTTTTTGGAAGGGGAAAGAACTTACGACTGATATTGGTATTCATACTGCTATCTGTTCGAATAGCTACTGGTATTATTCCGGTGATTTAAAGCTTGATTGGAAAATAGATAAGCAGAGCCCTTCTAAATTTACAATAACCGTTGATTTTAGGCCGCTTTTTCCAGTAATTCAAAAGTGGGAGTTGTCGATCGAAGAGGGGACCACGATAAATTGGAACGGATCCATGGACATTAAGGAGCCGGTTCAGATCCAGGAACGCAAAGCCGGATTAATTCTTAGAGAAAATTATATGCGCTGGTTTAATTCGTTTGAGCATGGAGCTTTTCCACCGGAGTTTGTGATCTGGCATGATATTATTCGCAGCCGCAATAGCGAAACTTTTGGTGTTTTTCCAGAAAAAGATTTGCCCGGGGTGATGTTTACGATAGATGATAAACATTTATCTTTAATCCAGAATACAGATAAGAATATAAGTGGTCGAGCATTTCAGGCTCAGATAGTTGAGATCGAAGAGACAAAACAGTATCCCGTTGGCAGTTTTGAATTTTTTAACGGCCAGATTAAGATCATTGAGGAGGAACTCCTAATCAATGATTTTATTAGAGAAGCTACACCGCTAGTTCTCGAAGAGGAAACAATTTATATTTACGCAGATTCAAAAGAGTTGCATGACCGGATAGCCGGGACTGATGAATTTACAAGAAAAATAGAGAGAATAAAGAGTTTAAAAAAAGCAGGAAAGAACGTCGAAATTAGAATTGGCGTATCCCGTTACAATTTTTTTAAGTTGCATGAGATAATTCAATTCATCTTAGGTGTTCTCGGCAAGCACGTTGATTTGCGGTCTTTAAAATTAAATATTTTCCCGGTAAATAGATTGCGCCGGCATTTTATTGAATATTTGGAGGAGTTAAAATCTATTTTGCCGCCAGATACAAATATAAAATTAGTTTTAACCGACGATCAGCTTTTTGATCTCATAACTGAAATATACACCCAGGCCACCCGGGGAAACGAACGACAGCTCTTGCGTCTTTTGGGTGTGATTTGTGAGCATGCCTTTATCGGGCCGCAGATTGTAGTTATGGATCCTTATCATATCTGTAATGCAAATTGTATCCACTGTTGGGTGCATTCGCCAGGTATTAAACATAGCCAGGAATTTTTAGATATGAAGTTTGATCTCGATCTCTATAAAAAGACCGTTGATGATTTAAGTGAACTGTTTGCTGATTTAATTATCTTTCAAGGTGATGGCGAGCCGTTGCTCTATGAAAAATTTTTTGACATGGTAAAGTATGCTCGTAGCAAAGGGCTAAAAGTGTCTTTCTTTACTAACGGGATATTATTGAATAATAATGTTGTCAAAGAGGTAATAGATCTAGAAATAGAAGAAATTTTTTGTAGCTTGCCCGCAGGGAAGCCTAAAACTTATTCTTTAATCAATACAAAACAAAAAGCAGGTGCTTTTATTACTATTTTAGATAATTTACAGTATTTATGTGATTTGAAAAAAAGATTTGGAGCTAACCGTCCGCGCTTAATAATGACCCATGTAATTCATACGATGAACGCCCATGAATTAATGGAAATGGCTAAAAATGATGTAGAAATAGGTGCGGATGTTATGCGTTTTTATTTGGTAAGGTTGGATGAGAATATTAAATTTTTAAAATTAAGCAGAAATGATTTGTATACAATAAAGCAGACGATGGAAAGGATAAAAGAATATGTAAAGGATAAACCGATTAAATTGCTGGATACCACTGATTTCCAACTGAATCATTTTGAACAGCAGACTGGTTCATGGTCAAAGGAAGTTTTTTTAGAGAAGGGATGTACTTTAGGCTGGAATTTTTCCCTCATTCCCGCTTCCGGCAATGTTAGTTTTTGCTGTCATTTACGTACAGTAGGTTATTTGAAAGAAAAATCGTTTAAGGAGATTTGGGACTCAAACGAATATGACCGTTTCCGCTATCAGGCAAAATTTTTGAGCCAAAACAAAGATGTAAAGTTTTTAAATGGAACCCCTCTTTTTGATGAATATTGCGAGCATTGCGATACACATCAGGTAATTCGTGATGTCTGGGATCAGATGAAGTTGTATAACTTAGAGAAATTTTTAAAGGTTGAATAAAAAGTCATGCGGATAGTTTTAGTAAACTTACCATGGAAAAAAGGGGCCAAATGGGGCGCGCGCGCTGGCTCGCGTTGGCCGCATATTAAAGATAGTACTGAAAAAAATTATCTCCCCTTTCCGTTTTATCTGGCTTATGCGGCGGCGTTGCTAAAAAGACACGGGTTTGATGTGCATATTATTGATGCCCTGGCTGAGCAGATCCCTTACAAAAAGTTTTTGCAGAAAGTGATGGCTTTAAAACCAGAACTGCTTGTAGCGGAAACCTCTACCGTTTCTTTAAAACACGATTTGAAATTTTTGGCAAATTTTAAGGGACGGACATCTATTGCCTTATCTGGACCGGATATAAATATAGCCGCACCTGAGTTCTTAGACCAAGTCGATTTTGTGGATTATGTTCTTTTTGGCGAGTATGAAGCGACCTTGCTTGATTTGGTTGAATGCTTAAGTGAGACCCGGGATTTGCAAAATATTACAGGAATTATTTATAGAAATAATGGATCGATTATAAAAAATGCGCCCCGGGCACTTATAGAAGAACTGGATTGGTTGCCCTGGCCGTTACGCGAAGCATTGCCGATTAAAAAATATAATGATGCCCCGGGAGATATACCGGCTCCTTGTGGTTCGATGTGGGCAAGCCGGGGCTGCCCGTTCAAATGCTCGTTTTGTCTTTGGCCGCAGGTGATGTATACAGGCAATTCATATCGGCCAAGGAAAATAGTTTGTGTTGTCGATGAGATGGAATATCTGGTCAAAAAGATGGGGTTCAAATCTATTTATTTTGACGATGATACCTGGAATATAGGTCGCGGCAGAATATTGGCATTTTGCGAGGAATTATTAAAGCGAGATTTTAGAGTCCCTTGGGCGATCATGGCCCGGGCTGAGCTTATGGATGAGAAACTTCTAGAACGGTTGCATCAGGCCGGGCTATATGCGGTGAAGTATGGGGTTGAATCTGCATCCCAGGAACTTTTAAATAATATTAGTAAAGGGACGAATTTAAAGCGCGTCGAAGATATTATAAAACACACTAAATATCTGGGGATAAAAACACATCTGACCTTTACCTTTGGCTTGCCGGGTGAAAACAAACAGAGCATTAAGCAAACGATCAATTATGCGATAAAGTTGGATCCGACCTCGGTCCAGTTTTCCTTGGCTACGCCTTTTCCCGGAACGAGGTTTTATGAGGAGATGGAAAGGGGAGGGTACATTTTAACCAAGAATTGGGCCAAATTCGATGGTAATCATCACAGTGTTATTAAAACAGATACTTTATCCGCGCAGCAGCTGCAGAAAGCAAAAAAGACCGCCTATCTGGAATGGAACAAGCATTATTACTTGAAGAACAAGAAGCTGTTTGACAAGCGGGAGACAGTGCGAGAGAAGTTTTTCCGCTCGCTAAAATTGTATGGGGTTATGCGTACTAGTTTAAAAGTGCTACGCTATGTCCTGCGACAACTGATTTTTTTACCATATCGGATGAGGCAGTTTTTCACTAAAAAATTGTGGATTGAAGAAGAAAGCATTTCTAATGGCAGCTTGAAGCTTGGCTTTGGCGAGGGAAAAGTTCGTTTGTTCTACAAAAATCAGGAGTTAAGCAAAGATGTAGGGTTGACTACTTCTTTGCATTGTGGGCAACGTTGGTTTGATTCCTCTCAAGGCTATTGGAAACTGGAAAAACAAAGCAAAAATGAAATAAAAGTTAAATTGCGCTGGGCTGAGATCCCCGTACGCCAGGAATGGTTTATAAGGATTAACAATGATGCCACAATTTCCTGGCTAAGCTATATGCAGATTGAAGATGATTTGGAAATATTGGAACATAAAGCCGGAATCATGATCCAGAATAGTTATAATATGTGGAAGGATGACCTCGGAGAAGGCCAATTTCCAAAGATAACGGATTGGGAAGAAATGGAGCTATATAATCCAAATGCTTATCGGCTCAAAGCAATACAAGCAAATACTAAAAGTAATAAGAGCTTGCCAGAATTAGAGCTAAAATTAGTATCAGCCCCAGGCGATAATACTTATCCTCAAATACAAAATACGACACAGAAAATTAGAGCTCGTCTTTTGCAGATGCGAAGATTTAAAATCGAACGATTTACCCCGGGCACATATCATTTCTTTGATTTAGAAATCAAGATAAATGCCCAGGAGCTTAAGTCAGAGTCGATATCAGATTATAAAAAACGGGTACCGTTTAAGTTTATCAAGGAACAGGTCAAGACCCGGGGGATGTTACATGTTCTGGGCAGGTTTTTTAGTTATCTGCAGCCAAAGAAGATTAGTAATTATTATCTGGATATTATTGGAATCTTGGATGGCAGCCAGGCCTATAAAGGCCCTTCTTTTGTGCAAATCGATCTGACTAACGATTGCAATAATAACTGCATTGGTTGTTGGTGTAATTCTCCGCTTTTAAAGGAAAAACGGATTAAAGATAATGTAAAAAAGCAGACATTGCCGCTGGAAGTAGTTAAAGATACAATTAATAATCTACAAAAAATGGGAACAAAGGAGATATACTTTGCCGGCGGCGGAGAGCCATTTATGCATCCACAGATAATGCAGATACTCGAGCACACAAAATCAAAAGGGCTGCGTTGCTACATCAACACCAATTTTACTCTTCTTACCGAAGATATGATTAGAAGAATAGTAGGCTTAAGCGTTGATAATTTAGTAGTAAGCATCTGGGCCGGGACGGCAAAAACATACTTTGCTACTCATCCTAATAAATCCGAAGAAATGTTTTATCAACTTAAAGGGATGTTAAAATTTCTTAATTTTTTGAAAAAAGGTGCGCCGCGAGTGAACATCTACAATGTCATTTCCAACCTAACTTACAATGAATTGGAAAAGATGGTCGAATTTGCCGTAGAGACAAATTCGGATTCTGTTGAATTTACGGTTATTGATACCATCCCAGATGCTACTGATGCACTTCTTCTAAGCAAAGAGCAAAGGCAGACTGTGCTTGAGAGCTGCGAAAAGATAAAACGGCGTTTGGAAGGGGATCTGATGGGTAAGATCAAAATCCTGCAGTTTGAACAATTTATAAGAAGGATAGAGAATAATGATGCGACGGAGGCTAATTATGATAAAAACATTCTTACGGAGATGCCCTGTTATGTCGGCTGGCTTTTTTCTCGAATTTTAGCCGATGGCAATGTAAATTTTTGCTTGAAGGCGCATCGCATTCCGGTGGGAAATATATATGCTCACAATTTCGCACAGATTTGGAATAATAAAAAGCAACAAGAGTTCAGAAAACGTGCACTCTGCGCATCTAAAGAAGATGTATTTTTTTCATTTATCGGTAATGATCCCAATTCAAAAGTCGGATGTTTCAAGGGTTGTGATGATTTGGCGCGGAATATTAATATGCATAAGAGAATGCAATCATTAACATCGATAGAATTTTACTTTTTGAGAACCGTTCTATTATTTAAAAAGATTGTTAGATATCTAAAGAATAGAACACTTCTGCAAGCGATAAGAAGCCGGTTTGATAGAAATGAGATGAGTCTTGAGTTTAAGCCCGAGCGGGAAAGTCTACGGCTTGTGCCTCATCCGGAAGGCATAAGAATGTATTGGCGCGAGGTTGAGTTCACCGAGAGTGTCGGGTTGAATACTTCAGTTTGTATATTTGGGCTTTGGTATGATTCATCGAAAGCGCATTGGGAACTTAAAAAGCAGGCGGCGAATGAATTTGAACTCTTGAATGTCTGGCGGAATATACCGATTGCCCAAAGATGGCATATAAAACTTAAAGACAATAATATTATTCAGTGGCAGATATATTTGTCTGTTGATGCCAAGATTGAAATTGAAGAGAGCAAGACAAGTATAATGCTTCCAACCGGTTATCGACATTGGGCTGTCGGGGCAGAGAAAGGGAAATTTTCTTCGACCATGAATTGGCAGGAGATTAAAGTTAATAACCGGGATAATAAGGCAATCACCGTCCAAGGAACAAAGTATAACGGAAAGACGTTACCCGAAATTTGTTTTAAATTTTGCCAAGAGAACGGAAATGTTCGTGTGCAGCTGCAGAATTCGGATAAAATTATCAATGCCCGGATCATCTCGGCAAGCCGCACCGAATCTAACGGCGGGAAAGTGTTTCTGCCGGGTGAATACAAATTTTTTAGCGGAGAAATTTTAGTGAGGACAGACAGTGTCTGAATTTCTTTTAATAAATTGTCCGCCTTGGGGAGTAGTGATGCCCCCGTTAGGGATAGCTTATCTGGCTTCATATCTTAAGTCAAAAGATATAGCAGTTGAAGTCGCTGATTTAAATTTACAGCTTTACCAAAATGCCAATGAGCAGCAGAGAGATTTTTGGGATTTGGACACAATAAACAGAGTTTTACCGGTAAAGATAGCTCACGATTTATTTGACACCTTCGAAAATCGTATTGCGGAATTTATAAAAGGACTAAAATCATATCGAGTTATTGGTTTTTCGGCAAATAATCTGATTAGCACAACGTTCGCTGGTCTCTTATGCCAGCGCATAAGAAAACTTTGGCCGGATAAGATACTTGTTTTAGGCGGGCCGGGTTGCTATCATGGTTGGGATCGCAAAGCCGTACCAAAAGAAGCAGTTGATTTTTTTATTATTGGAGAAGGAGAGCAGGTTCTCGAAAAACTTATCCAAGTTATTAGGAAAAATCAGGACATTCCAGATAAAAGAGAACAAATACCCGGGCTGCTTTCACACCGCAATAATCACCGCCAGAAATTTTATCCTTCAGTCAGCAGCACTGATTTAAATAAATCACCTTATCCAACGTTTGAAGAATTTGATTTAAAACTGTACAACTTTGGCCAGCGGTACCGGCCCTTACCGATGCTCTTGAGTCGGGGTTGCATAAATAAATGTAGCTATTGCATAGACTGGTACATGTGTGGGCCTTTTCGTCTGCGTGACCCGGAGCAAATTGTAGCCGAGATGACCGATCATGTGCAACGTTATCAGATAACCCATGTTGAATTCAATGATCTACTTTGCAACGGAAGCCTTTCCCAGCTAAAGGAATTATGTGAGCGGTTGATCGAAGCAAAGCTCAATATTAGCTGGATTAGTTACGCCGCTATTCGAAAAGATATGAATGATGAGTTGCTCAAGATGATGAGAAAAGCGGGATGCTCTTCTTTGTGCTATGGGATAGAAAGCGGATCTGATGCCATCCTAAAACGGATGAATAAGCGATATACTCGTCATGATGCCGCAGAACTCATAAAAAGGACGCAGAAAGCGGAAATCGAGGTCCGGATGAATATAATTGTTGGCTTTCCCGGAGAAACAGAGGCAGATTTTAAACAGACACTCGATTTTGTCCGCGAGAATAAAGAGGATATAACTCAGGTGACCAATGTTTCTGCTTTTGTTTTAATGCCCGGTGCGGATTTAAGTATTTATCCGCATCGGTTTGGGATCGTATATCTTGATCCTAATGACCCGGGCACATGGACCGATGAAAATGGGCTAACCCAGGAACAACGAAATAACCGGGTAATTCAAACTTGTGATTTGCTTAAAGAATTAGGCATAAAAAATCTGATTATAAATTACAAAAAAGAGATATGTCAAAAGCTATGTCGTCCAGAAAAAAACAAAGTCGTGGGCTTAGGTGCTGCCGATAAAACAGCTGATCATAAATCACAGATATTAGAATGGATGGAAGAAAGACAGGACTATCGATACAGGCGACGGCTTAAAAAATCGGCAATCCTTTTTCCGCTTTTTGTTTTCAGTTTAATTGTCGATGTTTATTTAATGGTTTTGAAGAAAATAAGAGGTTCAATAATATTTCCGGGAAGCTGAAATTAGTTAGAATTTGCTTAAAAACACCTCTTTTCGCTAAGCCCGTGTCTGCCTCGTGCAGTCCCGGCCGCGTGTTCTTGCTATTTTGACGTCCTTGTCAAAATGACGCTCGAAAACGCCGCTCAAAGAGATATTTTTAAGCTTGTTATTAACAAACTAAGGAGTATGCGTGAACATTTTAATGATTCACCCGCATGATTTATTTTCTAAGGAGGAGCCTTGGACTGTGCGGATTTTGAATATCGCTTCGCAGTTCAGAAGTAAACAGCACAATATAAAACTAATTTATTTCCCTTTAGACTATAAAGCACAGGCCAGTTTTTTTTCTGACGGCATCGAATTTATACCTTTAAGTCGTCGGGTGGGAATAAGGCCATATCTTCATAATATCCAATTCTTGAGGCAGCTCGGAAAGTGGGCGGATATAATCCATTTTCAGAAATGCTTCTATCATGCGGCCTTACCAGCATTAATTAGCGGATTTTTGGGTAAAAAGCCAGTTCACTATGACTGGGATGACTGGGAGATCAAAATTTTTCATTATTCAGCCCGGCAGCCGAGACTGGTGGGTATATTTTTAGCGGCCATGGAAAGATTTATTCCAAATCTATGTGATACGGTTTCTGTATCTAGTCAAAGATTAAAGACCGAATGCATAAGATATGATATTAATGAGGAAAGATTATTTATGGCTCCGGTTGGCGCTGATTTAGATTTATTCCATCCTGAGGTTTCCGGGGTAAGGATTAGAGAACGATATAATTTAGAAGGGCCGATCGTTGTTTATTTAGGTCAATTACACGGTGGGCAGTATGTCGAGCAATTTATTAAAGCGGCAAAAATGGTTTTAAATAAAATTCCGGATATCACGTTTATGATTGTTGGCGACGGATACCGTCTTGCTGAACTAAAAAAATTAGCCGAAGATCTGGATTTAACTCAAGATATAATTTTTACGGGATCCGTTGCCCATCGGGAGATTCCGATCTACCTTGCGGCTAGTGATATTGCTGTGGCTTGCTTTGAAGAAAATGACATTACCCAATGTAAAAGCCCTTTGAAAATAGCTGAATATTTAGCCAGCGGAAAACCGATCGTTGCCAGTGATGTTGGCGAGGTAAAGCGGATGCTTGGCGGGGCGGGAATTTTAACGATCCCTGGAAATTCTGAAGATTTAGCGTTAGGGATTATCAAGCTTTTAGAAGATGAACCATTGCGAAAACGTTTAAGCCAAAAAGCACGCAAACGAGCAGAAGAAATTTATAATTGGAACAATACATCGCAAAATATATTAGAAGCTTATCACTTTGCGATTGAGAAGGGACGATCACCAGCAAATAAAGGATGAACTTACAGCCCAGTAAATGCAAATAAACAGACACGCTCTACAGCTTATAAAATTGTTACTCATCGCCATACCGCTTTTTTTTATTTTTAGTTACTTTAAATTGGAAAAGAAAGCTGACGATAGAAGATTATCAATTGGCATAGATGATTTTTTTGCCGATGGAATTGTGTATCATCCCGAGGTTGATGAGCATATAGAGAAAGAGTGCTTTTCAGACGATCTATTCCAAAACGGCGATTTTTCCGATGGATTATCACACTGGGCAACTACGGGTGTAGACGAGAGCCAGCCGGAGCCAACGAAGAATAAATTTTTAATTACCGATGAAGAATATGTATCGGCTCCGTATAGTCTTAAGATCTGTGCTTTTGAATATCCCTGCCGGTTATTTTATACAAAAAATAAAAATGAACATTTTCTTTCACAGGCTTGGGAGTTTAGAAAAAGCAAAACATGGCTGCCAGTTCGATCGGATCAATTG